>Ga0210049_1000768_pt1 | contig 28504 bp, 22 predicted proteins | sample CryGeyCG2014_300_2_FD_183964 | JGI IMG/M metagenome (GOLD analysis project Ga0210049, IMG submission 183964) | Groundwater microbial communities from aquifer - Crystal Geyser CG06_land_8/20/14_3.00 (SPAdes) (version 2) | ecosystem: Environmental > Aquatic > Deep subsurface > Groundwater | place... | reverse complement strand
GCCGGCCAGGTTGGTTGTTCCGCCGTCACCCACTGGGACGGCTGAGGCGACTCGATCGTCAGGACCAGGAAGTCAGGCTCCGTCCCCTCTCGCCGAGCTCGCCAGCGCTGTTTCTTGGCACTGTCCATGGGTTGCCTCCGGGAGGGAACACTCGCTCCTTCCGTAAGACAACCCGGCGCAACTGCGGCGCCGAACGAGTGCAATATGTGTCAAGATAGCGCAACTAAGGGCATCATCACCCAAGGAGGTGTGGCCAATGAAGCCACGAAGTCAGAAGGGATTCACCCTGATCGAGCTGCTGGTCGTGATAGCGATCATCGCGATTCTGGCAGCAATTCTGTTCCCGGTGTTCGCCAAAGCCCGGGAGAAGGCCAGGCAGGCGAGCTGCCAAAGCAACCAGAAACAGATGGGACTGGCCTTGCGCATGTACGGCAGCGACTTCGACGAGCGCAACGTCCCGGTGGCCCAACCGCGGACGGGCCTGCCGGGCAATGGCTATTGGTGGATGGTCCTGATCGATCCCTACATGAAGAACCTGGGGATCTTGCAGTGCCCGAGCTACCGGTGCAGTTACAACGGGATCGGCCAGTGGACGGGCGCAGGCTACTGCGGTGACACCCCGGGCGGGACCTCCACTTGCGACCAGCCGCCGCGGGCGCGTTTTGTCGGCGGCTACGGTATCAACTGCGGGGGGGGCGGGGGTGGGCCCCGGCGACGCGAAAGACAGCCAAATCCCGGCCCCGGCTGAGACAGTTCACGTTGCGGAAAGCTCGTGTATTGTCGCCAGACACTCGCAGCAAGGCTGGCCGGGCAGCGTGTCCTGCCGCGGCATGCCGTTCCACAATGAGGGACGCAATCTCCTGTTCGTGGACGGCCATGTGAAGTGGCACAGGGCGACGGGGACCTTCGCAAACAACGCAGCCATGACCAGCTCCGAGCGACTGGGCCTGTGGACCCCCAACGCGAACGATTAGGCCAGTCTCCGCTGTTGTCCCAGGCGTTCAAAGGCGGGCCTTCTGGATCTATGAACAAGCCCGCCAGACCTGTAGCTGAGCGGCGCCGGGGAGAGAACTCCTCGCGCGCGAAAGGAGACGCGAGCAAATGGTGCACGGACATTTGAGAAGGCTCAGTCAACTGCTTGCGGCCGCGATCCTTGCCGTTGGGTTCGCCGTCGTCATGGTCGGCTGCGGTCCCAAGGACAAGAACAACGACCCGAATTCCACAGCAACAAAGCAGGAAATGCAGAAGAAGATGCAGGAGATGATGAAGACGAAGGGCGGGGGGAAAGGCCAGTAGGGCGCTTCGCGCCTTCCGACGCAGCAGCTTCACCCCAAGTCCGACAGCACAACCACTGAGCACTTCGGTGCGTTCAAGGCGAGCGCCGCCATGCGGCGCTCGCCTTTCTTCGGAAAGAGGCTGCGCAACTGCTCTTCCGACGCCCGCGTGCCGCGGCGAACGACCACCTCCGGGCGCGCGTTGAGGCGGCGCAGTTCTTTCCGGAGCAGCTTTCGCTCCCACGGGATGACCGCTGCCACCCGGTAGGCGCGGAGTAAGGCCGTCTCGACAAGCTGGTCTCCGGTCACGATCTCGAGATCCCGCGACACCAGCCGCAGGCCGAACCGGGCGGCGCACTGGGCAGACAGCGCCGCCCGTGCCACGGCCGGATCGGGGACGTACACCCACTCACCCACCGGTGCGACTTCGTCGCAGCTTGGGTCGTCGACGGACACGGACTCCCCGCTCGGCAGGACCGTAGCCCGCAGCCGCCCCCGCTTCAGCGCGCCGAACCACAGGGTCTGGTCGCGACACTCCCCCTTCGACGACAGGAACTCAATCTCGGCATCGAGGTAGTAGTCCTCGGGGTGCATCAGCGGCGAGAGCTTGATCGCCGCCCCACGCGCCGACGTGGCGCCCTCGACGCAGAAGTCCCAACTCGGCGTCAGTTCCTGCACGGTGACGAACCGCTGGTGCCCCTTCCGCCGGGACGGGTCCAGGAAGACGAAGTCGTGGGGCGGCAGCCAGCGGGTCGCGTCGGCGCAAACGGTCTGGAGCCGGTGGCAACCGACGTCTCGGGCATTTAGCCGGGTCATGCCGCAGCGGGCCGGCGAGACCTCGACGCCGACCACTTCGGCATGCGCAGCCAGGGCCACGCCGTCCCCCCCGATGCCCGCGCACGCGTCGCAGATCCGTTCCGCTTCGGCGAAGCGCTTCGCGCGGTACTCGGAGATAAGCTCTCCGGTCGACTGTTCGTACCCTTCGCGGTCGAACCAGCGAACGCGCCCACCGGGGAACTTCGCCACCGCCTTCCGCCTCAGCCAGATCAACTCCGCCGCCGCCCGCGCCACACCGGCCGGCAGCCGTCCGCGCAGGACGTTCTGCAAGCGCAGTTCGTCTTGCGCGGACTGCTGAAGCTCGCGCAGCCAGTCGTCGACGGCGGGCGAGGCAAGGACGCTGAGGTCGTCGAGAGTCATGGCGTAGGAGCATGGCGGCCGGCGAGGGGCGACGCGCGCCGGCTCTGAGCGAGCTGTGGAGTCGCCCACGCGTAGCCGCGCGCGCCAAGCGCGTGGTCAGTGTCCGACACTCGAGTCCACCGGCTGGCGCCGGCAGCTACAGCCGGTTCCTACATCGCCATGATCTTGCGGATCGCCGCGGCGGTGTCCTCGAAGGAGGCGATGCTCGGCGACACCTCGGACAACAGGGCGTCGTCGTAGCCGATCTTGCGCAATTCGCGCATCACCGCGGGGAAGTCCACGTCGCCCTCGAGCAACGGCGGCCACTGAGCGCCCTGACGCTTGAAGTCCTTGAGGTGCACCTTCATCAGGTGCTTGCCGCAGATTCGCACCCAGTGCTCGGGGAAGCCCTGGAGGACCATGTTGCCGGTGTCGAAGAACAACCCGACGCGCGGGCTGGCGACCTCGTCGCAGAACCGGGCGAACTCCATCGGGCTGAGCAGGAACTTGTTCCAGACGTACTCGATGGCGACGTTGACGCCAATGTCCTCGGCGAACGGTGCCAGCCGCTGCATCGACTGCAGCGCATTGGCGTAGGCTTCGTTGTAGAACAGCTCCGGCGGCAGCCCGCCCAGCGTAAGCAGCATCGTGTCGATGCCCATGGCTTTGGTGATCGTCAGGCAGCGCTTGATGGTGTCCAGGCTCTGCGCGCGGACGGCGTCCTCGTTGGTCATGACGTCCTTCGGCGCGCCGCGCATGGACGGGCAGAGGCTCGCCAACTCCAGCCCCAAGTCGCGACAGACGCCGGCCAGTCGCGCAGCCTCCGCCTCCGACGTGTCCAGGGAAAGCCCCCAGTCGTCGCGGATGACGACCTCGACCGAGTCATAGCCGGCAGCCTTCGACTGCTTCGCGGTCTCCTCAAAGCTCCATTCTCGCGGGGTGATGATCCAGCTCAGTCCTACGTTCATCCGGGTGACCTCCAGCAATTGGTGCAGTTGGCTCACAGATACGTCGGGGCGCGCCGTGTTCCTTCGTGACCGGCGATACCGGCGACTGCCTCAACTCGGAGCTGCCTCCAGTACTCCGGCCGCCTTCAACGAAAGAGGACTCGGCCGAAGAAAGTAGAACTGTCCACCGTCTGCCAAGCAACGAAGGGAAACTCACCCCGAAAGCACCGCCAGCCCCGCCTCCCGGACAAGCCACAAGCAAGCGTAGGTCCGAACAAGTCCCGCCGCCACCACCTCAACCCAAATGAAGCCCCAAACCCTCCTCCTGATCGTGCCACTCTGCTCCCTCTGCTCTGTCACGCCGCTTCCCGGCGCGCAGACCTTGCGCGAGGCGGCGGGGGACCGGTTGTTAGTGGGGTGCGCGGTGGCGACTCGGGATCTGTCCGACCCGAGGCTCGCGGCACTGGTGACGGAGCAGTTCAGTTGCCTGACGCCGGAGTGTGAGTTCATGCCGGAGAAGTTAGTAGATGACGCCGGCAGGTTCACCTTCGAGGCGGGCGACCGCGTGGTGGCGTTTGCGGAGGCGCATCACCTGCCGGTCTTCGGGCACATGCTGGTGTGGCATTTCGTGACGCGGAAGTGGCTCTTCGAAAGCCCCGACGGGCAATCGGCGACGATTACATTGAGCAGGCGTTCGCATTCGCCCAGGCCGCCGATCCGGGAGCTGAGTTGTACTGCAACGACTACAACATCGAGCTTCCGGGAAAGCTCGAGAAGACGGTCAAGCTCGTGCGCTCGCTGCAGGCGAAGGGCGTGCGCCTCGACGCCGTCGGCATCCAGGGACACTGGTTGATCGACTGACCGCCGACGGATCTGATCGAGCAGGTCATCGAGGCCCTGGCGGCCACGGGCGTGAAGGTGATGATCACGGAACTGGATGTCGATCCCTTGCCTCGCGACGTCAGCGACACGGACCTGGCCCAGGTGGCGACGGGGGCGAACCCGTACCCCGCTGGTCTTCCGCCCGACATGCAGGCGAGGCTGGCGAAACGCTATGGCGAGATCGTCGCGGCCGTTGTGCGCCATCCGGCGGTAACGATGCTGGGATTCTGGGGCACCCATGACGGGCGGTCCTGGCTCAACGACTTCCCCGTCAAAGGCCGCGCGAATCACCCCTTGCTCTTCGACCGCCAACTGCAGCCCAAGCCTGCGTTTGAGGCGGTCATCGAGGCGCTCAGCGCGCGGTGAGGCCGCGTGAGTCTACGCGGAGGCACCAATGATCCCGGCGAGGTCACTTGTCGAGCTGCCAACGGCGGCGCTCAAATGAGTTTCTTCCTCACGACTGCAAGTCCAGCCATTCCTCAACGGTCAGCCCTGAGTCGCGTATGATCTTACGCATCAGCCCAATGCTCACGTCTCGCCCATGCGGATTGGGAACCAAGACGCTACGTGAGCCTTTGTGCATCGTGCGATGCCTGCCGCCCGGTTCCGGACCGGTCCAACCGGCCGCACGGAGCTTGCGGATGACCTCTCGGCGCGATAAAGGCGTAAGTCGTGGCATCACCGTGTACCCGCTGCTACCCGAACATGTGCCCGTTGATGGGCGGCACCCTACCACCATGTCGCAGCGTCGCCACCACCCAGACCTCGATAGCATCAATCAGGTTCTCACGGGCCTCTTCGAAGTTGTCGGCTTGGGTGAAACAGCCGGGCAGTTGCGGCACCTCTGCCACGACGCAGGGACCATCAGGCAGGCTGTTGTCGGGCTCGTACACTGCGCAACGTAGTGCCTGAGCCACGTATTCCCTCAGGGACACCCGTCGCCCCACCTTTCGACGGGACGGCCTTGGAGAGGTGACCGCCGTAGTTGCGTCTGGCACTTGTTCCTGCTTGGTCGCCAATGCCATTCTCTTTCTCCTCTATCGCCTGACTGCATTTTGCGCGACAGCAAGTGTCGAGTCAATGCCTACCGGCGGGCGCATGCGTGTCGCCGCCCGCATGTCGAGCAACGTCGGTCGGCAACCGGGTTGGCCGGCGGGGCGACGTTCTTCCTCGAGCTGTCGTGGACCGTACCACTGTTTGGCAGGATTGAGTATCATTGCCGCAGCCCGGTGAGCACACTCGAAAGGACAGCAACATGTCAAGGTACCGGTTGAGCAGCAAGATCGAGGGGGTCTCGGTAGCGGTCTCCGGCGTGATGGTCGCCGCGGCCGTCCTGTCCGGCTCCCCAGCGCGAGCCGAACAAGGACCGGCGACGCAGACGATCCTCGCCGCCGATTTCTCTAAGGGAGACTTCGCAGCCCTGGGTTGGGAGGCGAAGGGCGATTGGGACGTGTACACGTACCCAAAGGAGAGCGCGAACAACCCCGGCCCGGTGGCCCGTTTCCCCGCGCACAAGCCGGGCGGTTCCCTGACCAAGACCTTCGAGGAGATTCGGAACCCCACGGAGCTGGTCCTATCCGTGGGCTACGGTTGGGGCTGGGGGGATGCCACCCAGGGCGCCGATGCGCTCTCGTTCATGCTGCTGGACCCGAAGGGGAGCGGCTATGTGTTTGAGGTCCACCGCTGCAAGGCAAACTGGGCCGTGCAGTGGGGCAGGGCCGCCAACGGCGTTCCTGACAAGGACAAGACGTGGGCACCTGACGAGATCGACGGGAGCCACCCTTCCATTCGCGACGGCGGCGGGCTGTGTCACCTGACGATCACTCGCGAAGCCGACGGCACCTGGAGCCTGAGTTGCGCCGAGTGGAACAACGGCGCCGGCAGAACGGTGAGATTCAGCGACGTCACCACGACCTCGTTCAGCCAGCTCGTGTTACTGGGGACGGAGAACTTCGACGAACAGGCCTTCAACATGATCACTTTGACCACTGCCAGCCCGGAGCCCCACGAGACGACGGCGATCCCCGTGTCCGACTTCCTGGACAGTATCGGCGTCGTTTCGACGTTTCCCGACCGCGGACAGCCACTCCCCAAGACCATCGAGATGGTGAAGCATGCCGGTTTCCATTGGGTGAGAGGCGGCATCGAGGGCGTCACCGACGACGGCCCTACCACCGTGCAGACCTACCTCGACCTGCACCGGGCCACGGGTGTCCGGTTCAACTGGGGCTTGGTCAGCGGCGGCTCCGATCTGGAGAAGCTCCTCAAGACCGGAAGGCAGTTGGCCGAAGCCGACGCGCTGATCGCCTTTGAGGGCAACAACGAACCGAACAACTGGGGTGTCACCTACCAGGGAGAACAGGGCGGCGGCAAGGCGCCCTCGTGGTTAGCCGTCGCCAAGTTGCAGCGCGACCTGTACCGCGCCGTCAAGAGCGATCCCCTGCTGAAGAAGTACCCCGTGTGGTCGTGCAGTGAGAACGGCGCGCAGGTGGACAACGTCGGTCTGCAGTTCCTGACCATCCCCAAAGGCGCCGAGACGCTCCTGCCGGAAGGCACGCAGTACGCCGACTGCGCCAACGTGCACAACTACATCTACCACCCCAACTCCGCCGGACTGGCGGACAACAAGACGTGGAATGCAGCCGACCCAACCTCGGCGTGCAAGGTCGATGGTCTCTATGGCAACTACGGCAGGACGTGGGCGAAGAAGTTCCCCGGCTACTCCGAAACCGAGTTGCTCACGCTGCCCCGGGTGACGACGGAAACCGGCTGCACCATTTCGGGACCGATCACCGAGGAACTCCAGGCGCTGAACCTGTTGAGCCTGTACCTGGATCAGTTCAAGCGGGGCTGGAATCACACCGCCGTCTATCTCCTGCGGGACCGGACGGACGAAGGCGGCAACCAGACCTTCGGCTTCTTCAACCGCGACTACACCCCGCGCAAGGCTGCCGTCTATCTGCACAACCTGACGACCATCTTGGCCGACCAGGGCTCGATCGCCGAACCGGGTCAACTGAAGTACTCCCTTCCGGAGCAGCCGCCGACCGTGCACGAGATGCTCCTGCAGAAGAGCAACGGTACGTTCGAACTGGTGGTGTGGAACGAGCGACTGGAAGGAGGTGATGAGGTGACCATACGCTTCGGCGAGACCTACCCTCGGGTGACGGTCTACGACCCGACCATCGGGACGGATCCCGTCCAGACCCCAACGCAGGTTGATTCGCTCAAGCTGACCCTCACCGATCATCCACTGATCATCGCGGTCGCGCCGAAGTAGGGTAGCGCTACGAGACGCGCCACAGTCATGCACATTGCTCTGCTCCTTCAAGCCACCATGTCCCTCACCTCCCTTGCCGCACCCACCCCTGAGCAGCCGCGCGTCGCCGATATCGCCGCCATGGAGAAGATCGCCGACTCCGCGCTCGTGCCGCCGACCCTCAACACCTCGCCCTTGCCGGAGTACGACTACGACCGGCTCGACTACGGCATGACCATCGGCATCGAGCGGACGCCGGGCGGCCGGCTGTGGGTCTGCTGGGTTGCGGGTGGCGACAGCCCCGAGGCGTACTTCCTGCTGGCGACCAGCGACGATGACGGCGAGACGTGGTCGAAGCCGCGGCTCGTGGTCGATGCGCACGACCCGGACCTGCCGTACCCGCGCAGCGTGCTGGTCGGCAACCTCTGGACCGACCCGCTCGGACGGCTATGGCTGATCTTCGACCAGTCGATGGACATGTTCGACGGCCGCGCCGGGGTGTGGGTGACGGTTTGCGAGAACCCCGACGCCGCCGAGCCAACATGGTCGGCCCCACGGCGGATCTGGCACGGCGTCACGCTCAACAAGCCCACGGTACTCTCGACCGGCGAATGGATGCTGCCCATCTCCTTGGACCAGCGCGAGGGCTTCGGTCCGTTCAAGGGCTGCTTCAAGGAGCTCGATCCCTTCCGCGGCGCGAACGTCTTCGTCTCCACCGACCAGGGCGCGACGTGGGAGCGCCGCGGCTGCGTCCGCTTCCCCAACCCCGACTGGCACGAGCACATGATCGTCGAGCGCCGGGGCGGCACGCTCTGGATGCTCGCCCGGACCAGCAAGGGCATCATGCAGAGCACCTCGGCCGACGGCGGTCGCACCTGGGCGGAACCAACGGAGCCGCCCGGCATCCGACACCCGAATGCCCGCTTCCATGTTCGGCGACTCGCCTCGGGCCGCCTCCTGCTGGTGAAGCATGGCGACGCCATCGATGCCCACCACGGCCGCGTCATGCTCTCGGCGTGGCTCTCCGAGGATGACGGCAAGTCGTGTACCGGTGGGCTCGTCCTCGACGAGCGCAAGGGCATCTCCTACCCCGACGGCTTCCAGGCGCCCGACGGCACGCTCTACATCTCGTACGACCGCAACCGCGCCACCGACGGCGAAGTCCTGCTGGCCCGCTTCACCGAGGAAGACATCCTGGCCAAGAAGCTGGTCGGCCCCAAGTCGAAGCTGAAGATGCTGATCTGCCGGCCGCTGGCGGGCGAGGCAGCGAAGGCGCTGCTTCCGCCGGGCTGGGACCCGAAGCAGGCTGCCGACGAGGTCTTGGCGCGACTCGTCAGAGTTACCGCCCCGCAGGTGAAGGGCGCACACGACGCCGACATGGCTCTCGTCGGCGACCGCGCCTACCTCGTCGCCGAAGTCAACGACGAGAAGCCCGGCGAAGGCGCCGGCTGGCCGTTCATCTACTGCGCCATGTCTATCGTCAACCTGGAAACGCTGGCCGTCGAGCAGGTGATCCCCTTCGCCCGTGGTGAGCAGGCATTCGCCAACGAGACGCTCCCCGTCGGCGCGTGCTTCGTCCCGCGGATCATCCGGAAGGACGACCGTACGCTCCGCTGCTACTTCGCCAGCGAGCAGCCCGGTGTCCGGCAGGCGCAAACGTGGTTCCGCGACTTCGACCTCCAGCAAGGCGCCTTCGCCGACACGATCCACCGGGCAAAGCTCAAGGCGTCGCTTGGCACGTTCGACATGCAGCCGCAGCACTTCCACGCCGACGCGGCCGCCCACGGCTTCGCCAAGCCGCCGAGGGATTACGGTCTGTACCTCTTCGACTCGTTCAAGGTCTTCGACGGCAAAACCTATGTCGCCCTCAACAACTACCCCGGCCGCCAGAACGCCCTGGCCGTGGCGAATGACGCGCTCGACACCTTCGAGGTCGTCGGCCACTACAACGAGCCACAGAGCCTCGACCTGTCCGAGTCCGCTGTCAACCGCCTGCCCGATGGCACGTGGCTGGCGATCTGCCGCCAGGAAGCCGGCAACCGCAACTACACCTTCACCACCAGCCGCGACGGCAGAACGTGGACACCCAACGAACACCGCGACTTCGTCCCCAACGGCACCAGCTCCAAGCCCACCTTCGACTGCTTCGGCGGCGTCTACTACCTCGGCTGGCAAGAGGCGACTCGGATCAACGGCGTGAACCGCTCAGTGTTCAACGTCGACGTGTCGCGCGACGGCAAGACGTGGGTGCGCAAGTACCGCTTCGAGACCGAGCAATCGTTCCAGTATCCGACGTTCCGCGAGCACAACGGGAGCATCTACGTGTGTGTCACGCAAGGCGACACCGATCCGAGCCGCAAGGAACGGATCATGTTCGGCAAACTCCCGTAGGGGCAGACCTGCGTGTCTGCCCCGGGCCGCGCGGACCGGACACACGGGCATCGCCTCTACGCTCGCGCGTCTGCCCAGAAGGGGGCGGGCACGCAGGCACCGCCCCTACGCTCGCGCATCTGGCCCGGGCGGGGCGGGCACACCGGCACCGCCCCTACCGACTGAGGTCCACACCTCCCATGGACAGCATGACGATAGTCGCCCTCCTTACCTGCGCCCTCGCCGGCTCATGCCTCGGAGAACCCGCACCTGCGGCGCCCGGCGAGACCCCCCGCCCACTCCTCGGAGTCATCCGCTGGGACATGTACACCGGTCACCCCTACACCACGCAGAAGCAGGAGTTCGACTTCCTGAAGCCGCCGGAGTACCACTGGCGCGCGCCGTTCTTCGTGCGCCGGACCGGCAACCCCGAGGCGCCGCTGGCCTTCAACCCCACCGACTCGCGCGAGGTCTACCAGAAGGCGATGGATCAGGAGATCGACTTCGCCGCCTCAGCCGGCATCGACTACTGGGCGTTCGGGCACCATGGCAAGCACTCGCCGGTGCACCGGGGGTTGCGGGACGGGCTCGACGCCTACCTGGCCAGCCCGGCGAAGAGCCGGATCAACTTCTGCGTCATCGTGCACTGCCCCGGCATCGCGACCGTGGAGTTCTACGAACCGCCCAGCGTCCGGCACACCGAGGAGGAGATCGACGCCGACTGGCGGCAGTACGTCGCGGAGTACGCGCAGCTCGTGACGGAGCCGACCTACCAGCGCGTCCTCGACGGCCGGCCGCTGATCTACCTTTACCACCCGCGCGGGCTCGGCGAAGGCCGCCGGCACGAGTTCGCCCCGCCGGACCGGGTGGACCGCTGCCTGCGCCTGCTCCGGAAGCATCTAATCGAAACCGGCGTCGGCAACCCCTACCTCGTCGGCATGATCGACCCTCGCGACGCGGGCTGGGAGCGGCTGTTCGATGAACGCTTGATCGACTGCGTCACGATGTACCACCAGCGCTACGCCGGCAAGGACCTCAAGTACGGCACGCTCTGGGGCTTCATCAATAGCCACACGCTGTACGGCACGTTCAAGCGCCCCGACCTGAAGGTGATCCCGCCCACCATGTCCGGCGCCAACGGCATGCCCCGCTACCGCGAAGGCGGCCCCTTCCCCATGTGGGACTGGTCCGAACCAGCCACCGGCGAACTCGCCGCCCACCTCACCGGCGCCTTCGACTACGTCGCCCAGCACCCCGATAAGTGCGAAGCCAACACGGTCATCATGTACGCTTGGAACGAACACTCCGAAGGCGGCTTCCTCTGCCCGACCATGGGCGATGCGCCGGACTATGTGCCGGTGACGCGGCAGGTTGACGAGTTGAGGCAGGTGTTGAGGGATTGGCGGCCGCGGTGACGATCGGGGCTCATGTCACACGACGACGGCTACCCCGGGACCGTGAGCGGTGCTATCCCCTGACTGGGTTCTTGCGGACCGCAGACCAGGGATGACCGCCGTGCAGTCCTGCCGCCGCAGGCAACTCAGAAGCGGGCACTGGGGGCCAGACAAGTACCCATTTGAGACCCCTCCCAATCCGGGCGCACGGTTGCGCACCGGGTTCTTGCTTCCCCAACTCAGGGGCCTGAGGCGCGCCCACCATGGCGGCAGATCCAGGAGTGGGCGATAATCGTCACCCGAATGGCCCGAGGCTACACGAAGAACCACTATGTTCCGCGCTTCCTACTTGAGCGCTGGGCTCAGGTTGGCGGCCATGGCCGTCGGCTCAGGGTGTACGACATCCTTCGGCGACGGCGCTATACGGCCAGCCTTGACTCGTTTGCGGCCCAGAACGAGCTCTATATCCCGCGCGTCGCCAGAACACGCGCGCTGTCGGTCGAGCACTGGCTCTCGGGTCTGGAGACGTCTCTTGCGGCGCTTGTGGCACAGGTCCACGACGGAGTCGCGGACCTCCAGTTCCAGGACGACATGGAGCTGGCCAAGGCGATGATGGGACTGCTGAGTCTGGAGTGTCGCTCCCGACACGATGTGGAGGCGGTCGCGGACACGTTGTCGTGCAATCCAGAGCTGCGGGCCCGCGTGACTGGCGATCCTGACCGCGACGACCAGACACTCGCACTCGAGAACCTAGTCAACCACGTCACAGAGAGATACGGCGCGCTGACGCCCATGGAACTCGTCATCCAGAGGACCGACTGCCCAGCCTGGATCCTCACAGACCGCCCGGCGGTTAGCCTGCCGGCACTCGGCATGGGGATCGCTTCCGTCAGTCCAAACGTCCTGGTCGGCTACCAGCGTGGGCGCGTGGTGGGTAGATACGTGTACGTCCCGCCGCCAGCCGAGCTCGTAGATGCCGTGAACACGCAGTTGGCCATGCACGCCTGCGAATGGCTGGTTGCGCCCAGCGACGATGTCCTGAATCGGATGATCGCTGTCGTCGAATCCGGTGCATGGCACGAGGAGCGCGAGAGTGAGCGCGCACACTTGCTGCCGGTGGAGCATCTGCTCTGGGGTGTGAAGATCGATCGGTAGGCCTCACTCTGGCTGCCTTGCTCAGATGTCAGGATGTCACATCGATGATCGTAGCGTGCCCCAAATGCTCTCGGCCATGTGAGGTACCCGCGGAGGCACTGGGGCGCAATGCGGTGTGCCGATGTGGCTACGCGTTCGTGGCGGAACTCGACGAACCGCGGAACAGTGATGTGGCGGCCGGTGTCCCGACCACGAAGCTGACCGCCCCTTGGCAGCCCAGCCATGACGAGTGGGAGTTCATTGTTCTTAGGACCGAGTGCCCTGTGATTCAGCGCGTCGACCCGTGCGGCGCGTGTACCTGGAAGCGGGACCTCAACAGGGGCTACTCGAACGAAGGGGTCTGTCGCCACGACTTGCGGGCGTTTGCCGCCCACTACTGGACGGACGGACGCTATGAACCGCACAGACGCCGCATCGCTTCGATGTGGAAACAGAGCCATTCACGCACGCTCCGCGAGTGCTGTGCGCGGTGGGGAGCACACGCGCGCGACGTGTTTGCGGAGTCGATCCGCGCAGCGTGGGCAGGGGACCCCGAGTACCGGGACCGGTTGGCCCGCCGCGACGAAACTGCCCTCTACTGCTGGGAACTGCGGTCGTCAGACCTGGGAGACTTCGCGAGGGCGCTGGCCGGCGTCTACGACTTCCCGACCCATCACAGTGTCAAACGCTGCCTGGGGTGCGGCCGCCTGTTTGCCGACTGCCAGTTCGACCCCATCTCGGTCGCCGAGAAGGTCGGGTTCCGGACGGACTTCTGCAACCTGTGTCTCCACCGCGCGCTGTACAGCGGCCGAGTGGGCAGACGCATGAAGGAGGAGACCCTGTTCGGCGTCGTCCAGGACTTGGCAGAGGCATTCGGGTGTGCTCCGCCGGCCAACTTCCGCGTTGTAGCTCCCAGGTGGATGGAGGGAGCGACCAGACCGCAGATTAACGCCATCATCCTCGCGCTGCGCAACATGCCGGACGTCGGCAAATGGGTACCGGACAGATTTGATTCCTGGCTCCACCTGCTGATTGCGGCCGGAGTGCTTGAGTGCGATGTGCGGCGCGGCGCCTATGGCACGCAGTGCCTAGCAGACGACGGCCATGCCTGTGGCTCGCTTGCAGAGAAGGCAATTGACGACTGGCTGAGCAGCAATGGGGTGAGACACGAGAAGGAACCACACTACCCTCCGCACTCGGAACTCAATCCACACGGCAAGCTGCGGGCAGATTGGCTTGTGGGCGAGATCTTTGTCGAGTACTTCGGCCTTCCGAGCCGTCCAGACTACGCGCGCAAGATGCAGCGCAAGACTCAGCTCGCCGGTACGCTGGGGATTCACCTCCTGCCACTCGTTGTCGATGACCTCGCACAGATCGACCAAGTGCTCGCCCCACTCCGAGGCGTCTGCCGGTCGCCTGAACGTGTAGCGTGAGCCGATCGCGGGACCGCCAAGATGAAGCACAGAACCGTCCCTTCTCGCGTCGTTGTCCTCCTTCTGCTGGCGCTGTCGGGCGCGGGGCGATCCCCTGAAACGGCGGCGGCTGACGCGAAAGGACAGGAAGACAACCACATGCCCAAGCCGTCGTTCGTGACCCCCAACGCCTTCCAAGGCTCGGACATCGAGCGAGTCAACGCCGCGATTCGCGCGGCGGCAGGAACCGGAACGCGCGTCGTCATCCCCCGGAGGAACCACACCGCCGACGGCGAACGCGACGTGTGGTTGCTGGACTCCGCCATCCTCGTGCCCAGCGACACGACGCTGGAACTGGACAACTGCCACCTGAAGCTCTCCGACCGGTGTCGCGACAACATGATTCGGAGCGCCAACTGCGGTCGTGGGATCACTGAGATTGAGCCCGTGCGGGACATCCATATCCGCGGCATCGGGAACGTCTTGCTCGAAGGGGCAGACCACCCGCGCGCCACGGGCGATTCTGCCAAGACGCTTGGGAAGCAGACCTACGGAACCGACGCTGGCGTGGAGGGGGAAAGCCAGACGGGGGACTGGCGGAACATTGGCATTCTGCTGGCGTTCGTCGAGGGCTTTCGGATCGAGAACCTGCGGATCAAGGACTCGCACTGTTGGGCGATCTCGCTGGAGCGGTGCGCGTTCGGGACGGTGCGCGACGTTCATTTCGAGTCATCGGGCTCGAAGATGATCGACGGCAAGCGGGAGCGGATTCTGAATCAGGATGGGCTGGACCTGCGGCAAGGGTGTCACGACCTGACGGTCGATGGAATCACCGGACACACGGGCGACGACCTAGTCGCGCTGACGGACATCGTGGGACGCACGGGCGGGGTGGCGGGGAGCGACACGTCCACCATGGTCAGCGCGCCCATCTGTCGCGAGGGCGGCGCGGACGACATCCGCAACGTGCTGCTGACGAACATCCGCGGCCACTGCGCGGGGCACCACGTGGTCCGGTTCCTGAACGCCGGCGGCTTGCGGATCCACGACGTGGTGCTGAACGGTCTGATCGACACCTCGCCGGCCGACCGGCCGTGCAAGGCGACGATCAAGATTGGTGACTCCAACCCGGCGTGGGGCGGCGTGACGCCGCTGGGCGACACCACTCGGTTCACGCTGAGCAACATCATCAGTGCGTCTCAGCACACCATTCTCCTCGCCGGGTCGCTGACTGATTCGTGCCTCAGCAACGTTGTCCGGCGCCTGCCCGGCGAGGTCATCACCTACGAGTCGGGGCGCGAGAACGTCCGCAACGTGCAGTGCTCCGGGCTGGTGAGGGTTGGTGAGTAGTGATTGGGCCGGCATCCTTGGGCTGGTGTGTGTCGGCCTTGCCCACGTAGCCGCGAGCGCCAAGCGAGTGAGCCGGTCCCTCGGCTTGGCGCCTCGGGCTACACTGCGATCCGAGGAGGCGTCCACGTCCTGGCGGACGCAGCTACACTCTCAGTCGCGACGCCGGGAGTCGCTATGGTTGGGGGGACTTCGCCGGCGGCGTCACTCTCTTCTGCGCACCGCTGGCAGTGGCGCTACGCCGGCCCGCCGTTTACCGTCGGCTTCGACTCGCGCTGGGGGTCCTGCGCGTTCGCTCAAGACCGCCTCCGTTCGCTCAGTCCGACGGACCGTCACTCTATGGCATTCCGGAGAGAACCGACCTCGTGCGGTTGGCGAACGACGGATTGCTTGCGACAATCACCCCATGATTCCATCCTTCCCGCATTCCGACATTCCCCTCGTTCTCCCAGCCACCACCATGCTCACAACACTGATCTCCCTGCTGTTCGCCGTCGCGCTCCCAGCGTACGCCGCTGAGTCGCCGTCGCCCGAGGCACCCGTTGCCACCGACCTCCGATGCGAGTACCGGACCAACCCGCTCGGCATCGATGTCCCGAAGCCGCGGCTGAGTTGGCGGCTGACGGCGGGGCGGCAGACGGCGTACCAAGTCGTTGTGGACGGGCTGTGGGATTCTGGCAAGGTGGAGTCCGACCAGTCTCTCAGTATCGAGTACGCCGGCAAGGCGCTGCGGTCTTCGCAGTGCGTCGCGTGGAAGGTGCGCGTGTGGCCCGGCGGCCAGTGGAGCGAACCGGCTACGTGGACGATGGGTGTGCTTGCGCCGGAGGAGTGGCAGGCGGAGTGGATTGGGGCGCCGGAGGCGGTGACGGGCGAGCGGACGCCGCGCGGGTACCATGCGGCAGAGGCGACGCGGGAGGACGAGGTGAAGTGGGTTCAGGTGGACCTCGGGCGATCACAGCCGCTGGCGGCGATTCGGCTGGTGCCGATGCGGCACGCGGACCGGGACGGCTTCGGCTTTCCCGTGCGGTTCAAGGTGGAGATCAGTGACGACCCGCAGTTCCGGAAAGCTGTTCTGATCGCTGACCAGACCGCCGCGGACTATCCGAATCCTGGTCTCAAGCCGGTGGCGTTCGACGCGAATGGGGCCGTGGGGCGGTATGTGCGGGTGACGGCCACCAAGCTCGGCAAGTTCACCACCAAGTACTGCTTCGCGCTCAGCCAGTTGGAGGTGGTCGCCGACGGCCGGAACGTTGCCAAGGGCGCACCGGTCACGGCGCTGGACGGCGCCGAGGACTGGGGCGGGGGAAGGTGGCGCTCACCGATGGCGCTGTCGGCACCGGTGCGGAGGCGGTCAGAGACTACCCCACGGTGGTGCTGCGGCGCGAGTTCGCCGTGAAATCAGGACTGCGTCGCGCCTTGGTGCACGTGTGCGGACTCGGCGAGTACGAGCTGACGCTGAATGGCGTCAAGGTGGGCGAAGACCTGTTCCCCTCCGGCTGGACCAAGTACGACAAGACCTGCCTGTACGACACGCGGGACCTGACGGCATTGCTGCGGCCCGGCCTCAACGAAGTCAGGCTACTGCTCGGCAACGGCATGTACAACGTCAGCGGCGGGCGCTACACCAAGTTCAAAGGCTCCTTCGGTCCGCCCAAAGCCATTGCGCAGTTGCGGCTTGAGTACGCTGACGACACGACCGAGGTTCTCGGCACGGATCAGCGCTGACAGGTCAGCCCCGGCCCGATCAGCTTCTCCTGCGTCCACGGCGGCGAAGACTTCGACGCGCGCTGCCAGCCGGAGTGGGAGCCAGCCAAGGTCGTTGCCGGCCCCGGCGGCACATTGAAGGGGCTCTCCTGCGCCGCCCCGCCCATTTGCGCGTTCGACGTGTTGCAGCCGGTCCGGCTTGACAACAACGTGTACGACCTCGGTCAGAACGCAGCGATGATGCCGCGGCTCAGGGCGACGGGCCCCGCCGGCTCCGTCGTCAAGATCATCCCCTCCGAGTTGCTCAAGCCCTCGGGCGAACTGGACGACACGGTGTGCGGCGGGAAGAGCTACTGGAGCTACACCTTAGCAGGCACGGGCAACGAAGCGTGGTTCCCCAAGTTCTTCTACCGCGGTGCGCGCTACCTGAAGGTCGAGTGCACCGGCGGCGCGGAAGTCACGTCGCTGGAAGGCGTCGTCGTGCACTCGTCGGCCGCACCGGTGGGCCAGTTCTCCTGCTCCAACGACTTGTTCAACCGCATCCGCACGCTCGTCCGCTGGGCGCAGCGCTCCAACATGATGAGCGTGCTGACCGACTGCCCGCACCGGGAGAAGCTCGGCTGGCTGGAGCAGTACCACCTGAACGGACCCTCGCTGCGCTACGAGTTCGACCTGACCACGCTGTTTGCCAAGGGCATGAACGACATGGCGGACTCGCAGTTGGAGGACGGTCTCGTCCCGGACATTGCGCCGGAGTATGTGAAGTTCAGCGGCGGCTTCCGCGACTCGCCAGAGTGGGGCAGCGCTGTGGTGTTGGTGCCGTGGCAGCAGTACCAGTTCAGCGGCGACCTCCAGTTGCTGCGCCGCTACTAGGAGGTGATGCAGCGTTACGTTGCGTACCTCGGCAGCAAGGCGAGTGAGCACATTGTCGATCATGGGCTCGGCGACTGGTACGACCTCGGCCCGAAGCCCCCGGCGAAACGCAGCTCACGCCCAAGGCGCTGACGGCGATCGCGATCTACTACGAAGACGTGACCGTCCTGGAGAACGTCGCCAAGCTGCTCGACCGCGCCGACGACGCGCGGCGGTACGCCGAATTGGCAGCCGAAATCCGCGCAGATTTCCAGGCGAAGTTCCCCGAGCTGTGGGACTCGCAGACCGGTCGGGCGATGCCATTGGTCGTCGGTCTCGTGCCCCCCGAGAAGCGACAGGCGGTGCTCGACGCGCTGGTGAACGACGTGCAGACCAAGGGCCTGACGGCAGGCGACGTCGGCTACCGAGCGCGGGCAGTACCCCAACAAGTTGGGGCGTCCGGAGTGCATTTTCGGAGGAGGGGATCCAGTCGTGCTCGGCCCTCACCCGGCCGCCCTCGCCGCCGTCACCGCGAGCAGCACCGGCACGCCACGCCGGTCCGCGCCGTAGACCATGTCGAGGCTCTTGATTGCCACCTTTGGCCGCGGGTTGTTCCACTGCTTCAGGTAGGCGGCGGCGGAGCGGTCGGTGCCGTCATAGGGCGTTGTCCAGGCGAGTTGGGCGCCGGGGAGGGCGGCGGCGGTCTGCGGGTGGTAGTCGTCGAGGTCGACCTCGGCGTAGATCGGGATGTCCGCGGTCTGCCCGTCGGCATAGGTGACGACGTAGCGCAGCATCTCGTACTGCTTGTTCTCCCTCAGTTCCTGCTGGTTGCGACGGGCGTCTATCCGAGCGGTCTGCAGGAAGAACAGCGCGTCGGCCTTCTGGTTGACCGGAATACCTTTGACCTCGTTGGGGAGCTGGTGGGGCACTCGGTCGCCGGCCAACATGACGACGGTGGGCACGGGCGAGGTCGGGAAGTCGTAGATCTGGAACGGCACACCGGCGAAGGTCTGCTTGCCGGTGGGCATGTCCTTGAAGGTGAACTGCTTCTCGCCAAACCAGCCGCGGTCGTCGCGGTATTGGGTCGCCTGCTTGGCGATGTCCAGCGGGGTGTACTCCAGGTTGGCGCCAGCGATGAGGGTCTTGCCGCCGGCGAAGGGCGCCTTGAGATTGCGCAGGATGGCCGCCAGGAGGGTGCGCTTCTTGACGGCGTTCTCGGGCACTTCCTCGTTGTCCTTGAAGAGCAGATTGCACAGGACAATGTTCCCCTTGCCCTTCACGTAGTGCAGCAGCCCGCCCACATTGAGCATCTGCTTGACATCCCGATAGAACTCCGGCGAGCGCTGCGCCTTGAAATAGACGTTGTCGATGCCGAGGTTGGGCGCCTTGTCAGGGACCGGCGTCCAGCCGGCGATCTGCACGGTCACTTCGTTGGCGGGTCGCGGCGGCTTGATCTCAAAGGTCTGCGGCTCCGCGTTGGGCGCAACGTCGAAGGACAGCTTATCGTCCTGCTTCCCGTCGAAGAGCAGGTTGACTTTGGTCTGCGGGTAGTAGAAGACGTTGCCGATCCAGGTGAACTCAGTCAGCGTCTGCGGCTTCTGCAGGGCGATCGGCACGTCGTAAGGCGAGTCGTCCTCGTTCTTCGGGAAGTTGATGATCAGCGGCCAGCCGTCCGCCGAGACGAACCCGTTGGTGATGTTGTCGTAGGCGAAGAAAGGCGACTTGCCGAACGACGCCACTTCGTCGTAGTCAACCACGTAGCTGAATACGTCTGACGCGGCGTAGTTTCCAGCCGTCCACGAGAAGATGCGCTCGGACGAAAAGAGCACCACATCGCCGGTGGTCAGCCCCGAAGTCAGCCGGTCCCGCACCGGCGGGAACAGCACCCGTTCGCGCTTGAACGGCCGGATCATGTGATCGACGCCGACGAGCTTGTTGTAGTCTGCCAGCCCCTCGGGCGTAAGCCCGCAGAGCACGAGACTGCCGCCGGCAGCGGTGAAGGCGTCGACTTGCTTCTGGTTGTCGACCAGCGTCTTCAAGTTGGCGGGGGAGGCGTTGACGATCGCCGTCTTCGCGCCCTGCGCCGTCAGTGCTTGCAGCGGGCCGTCGGCCTTTGTGTACTGCAGCCCCATGGCGTCCAGCGCCTTCGCGAACAGCGGGCTGTCGGCGATGGCGGCGGCGACCTGGTAGAACTCCAGCTTGTAGGTGGCCGCATAGCCGATGAGGTTGAGCAGCAACTGCTTGGCGACGGCGCTCGTCGGGAGCTGCTCGCCGATCATGAGCTGGCTCAGCAGCATCAGCCCGTTGCCCACCGGCACTTCGGCCAGGGCGGTGTAGCGAAGGTGGTCGTCGCACTGCACCAGCGACTTGGCACCGCGACCGGGCTTCTGGTAGGCGTTCTGGTAGACAAGCTTGTCGGCGCCCCAGGTGAAGAAGTCCTTCTGCTGCAGGCCGCGTAACACCGGGTGCTCCAAGTCTTCGCCAAAGGCCGTCCGGCCGACGTTGACGGCGGCTTGCATGTCGGCAGGCAGCCCCTGGTAGCGCAGCGGGTTGATCTGCTCCAGCACGATGACCCGCCGGTCGCCGGCGGCGTAGGCCGCCAGTCGGCTCGAAGTGCTCTCGGTGGAGTCCAGAGCGTCTTTGCCGACGATCAGCACCTTGCCGTCTGGCGGCAGCTTGTCGAGGCTGTCGAGTGAGGTGAAGGGGATGCTGCGGCTCCGCAGGAACGGACCCACGGTGCCTGCGGGGTCGTAGACGAACAGACCGTGGGTGCCGGCGGTGCCACGCAGGGCCGCCAGGATCTGTTTGCCTGATCGGTCCGATTGGTCTGATCCGTCGGATCGGTCGGAACTGCGTTCGGTGGAGGCAGCCGCCAACGCGGCGCCCAGAGACGGCGCCAGCACCGATACGTCCTTGGTGTCGCTGAACACCTCCTGCCCCTTCACTGCCAGCTTCAGGAAGAGCTTGCCTTCCTGCCTCCCGGTCACTTTGGGCAGCGGGATCGTCACGTCGAACTTCGCGTTCTCTCCCGGCGGAACGGCGTGCGGCTTCGACTCGCCCGCCACCTTCTTCCCGCCCAGCATCAGCGTCCAGGTGAAGGTGAGCGGGTCGTCGTAGTGCGTGTCGTTGAAGATACCGAATGTCCGCCTGACTGCTTGCCCGGACTCGAACGTCCAGTCCCATTGCCGGCAGAACACCGCCCGCGGCGCGAACGCAATGTACTGGTTCTGGTCAGTGTCGGTCTGCCCCAGCCAGAACTGCCACGCGCCCTGACCAGCCCAGCGGTAGCCTTCCTGCAGGATCCGCTCCCAGATCGCCACCCCGCGACGCGGCTTGCCGGCGAAGGCGCCCTCACCCTCGAAATACGCCACCTCCGGGTGGTTGCCGGTCATGAAGAAGTCCTCGCCGAGGAATCGCGGTCGCTGCTCGTCCCACTCCCACCGGCCGCGGCCGCCGCCTTTCGGGTTGACCGCGTAGGCGAGTTCCGGGTAGTCCTGCGGCTTGCTGGCGACGTAGTGGTCGCCATGCACCGGCAGCGTCTGCGCCTTGGTGGCGCCGCCGCCGTCGACCATGTTCGGCCGCGTCGGATCGACCGCCAGCACGGCCTGTGAGGTCTTCGTTACCTCGTCCTCGAACTTGTCCATCAGCCCGCCGTACAGGTTGATGCAGTTGATGTACAACCACTCGTTCTCCATCGACCAGACCATCACCGACGGATGGTTCCGCTCGCCTTTGACCTGAGCGACCACCTGATCGCGCCAGTTGTCCATCAGGTCCATCTTGATGCCCGAGTTGTAGCGCTTCTTCAGGTCCTCATCGCGTTCGATGGCATAGTAGCCGATGGCTTCTCCGTCAAGGACGCCCGAGCGGCGACAGACCACGCCGTTCTCGTCGTAGAAGCTGAGCGCTTGGTCCGGCGGCAGCCCCTGCCAGCTCGTGCCCCAGAACCGCATCACTGTCTCGTTGAACTTGCGGTAGTTGGCGAGCCATTCCTCTTCGCTGCCGGCCGTGTGACAGTCGGCCCAGCCATGGAAGGGAATCCCGTTCAGCTTGAAGTCGCGGCCCGCCCAACTCCATTCGCGGAAGCCGAAAGTGGTGTCTGCCACGTCAACCGCCTGCCCGCCGAGGCGCACAGTCGTCCGCAACCGGTACAGGTTCGGGTCATCGGGCCACCAGAGCTTCGGGTTGTCCCACTTCTCGGTGACCTCGACAGTCTGTTCCGTCCCCGCTTCGAGAGCGAACGCCTTGGGCGCAAACGCCTTCTCCACTTGGTCGGTCTTGGCGTTCACGGCTTCGCAGAGCACTTCTCCGGAAGCTGCTTTGCCCGACGGGTTGCTGAGGGTCAGCTCGACCGCGAGTTCCTTCTTCGCCACCGAGGGCTTGCAGAAGGCGTCGGCCGCATACACGGGGCCGGCGGACACCAGTTCCGGCGTTACCAAAATGCCCGACTGCGGGTGGTTCCACACCGGGTACGCCAAGTCCATGAAGCCCTTGTTCCACCAGTCGATCGGGTAGTTGAACGTCCGGCGCAGCTTCCTCGGCTTGTCGGGATTGGCGGAGAAACCGTAGTAGCAGTCGCGAATGCCGACCCACACCTCGTTGGCGCCCGGCTTGAGACCCTTGGTTACGTCGAGGCTGAAGCGGGCGAAGGGGTTCTTGTTGAACCCGCAGAAGACGCCGTTGACGAAGACGGTGGTGTTGAGGTTGTTCTGGGGAAAGACCAAGTAGAACGAACGGCCCGCTTGCGACGCCGGCACGTTCACCCGCGTCCGGTACCACAGCCGGTGACAGAAGATCAGGTCGGGACGCAGCTTGCTCTTGTCGCCCGGCACCTGGATTGCCCGCCAGTAGGGATGCTCGGGCAACGCCTTGAGCGGCTCGGCGACTTCGCCGGGGCTCTGCTCGTCGTCGCGGCACACTTCCCACAACCCGTTTAGCACGACCGACGACCGGGCGCCCGCGTTGGCCGGCGCCGGCAACTCGTAGACCTGCTTGGCTGCCTGCTCGTCCTCCGGCGTCCGGTAGTTCTCGGCGGGCCTGAACTTCGAGTTCGGGTGGAACGGCCCGAGGTGAACGCAGAGCAGATCCGAGGCGTACAGCACCCGCGCCGTCTTGCCCTTGTCGTCCTTTGCCTTCGGCAGTCGAATGTCCAGCTTGTGTGAGCCGGCGGTGAGCGGCTTCTCGCCCAGCTTCAGCCAAGCGACTTCGTTCCACGTTTGCAGTTCCATCAGGTCGGTGGTCAGCTCCTGCGGGCTCACCGACGTCCACTCCCCGCCGTCGACTCGCCAATCAAACTGCGACCGGGCGAACTCATAGCCGATCCGGTTCCAGACCTCGTATGTTCCCCGCTTGTCCAAGTTGAAGGCGTATTGAAGCAACCCACCTTCTGCCGGCAGCTCCTGATCCACCTTGACCGCGTCAATGGCGACGTGCAACCACTTCTCCCCCGACAGGAACTGCTGCCGGCCCCAGCCCTTGATCTCCGGCTTCAGGTTGGTGAAGGCCGTATTCTCAGCCTCGATCCAGACGTAGTCGGCGGCAACCGCGTTGAGAACGGGTGCCGCCAAGAGAGCGACGACGAGGGAAGTCAGCTTGCGTCTTGCCATGTTTGGGCTCCTTGCAAAACAACGTATAGCGGGGCAGCTTGCTCGCTCGTTCGAGAAGAACTACTTCGGGGCAGCGCCTGTCGATCTGACCGATCCGACTGATCCGACCGATCGCACACCCCCGGAGCGACGTTTTCACCCACCGGGGTGTCCAAGGGAACCGCGGACATGAGTGATTCCTATGGAAACGGCGTACGGCGGGGCAGCTTGCCCGCTCGGTGGCGCGCTCACTGGCGGCAGCCGGCGGAGTCGTGGTGCTCAAACGCACGAGCATGGATGATTCCTGTGGAAACGAGGTCTCGTCGTCAGTGGTTCCAGGCCGCGTAGGGAGGATAGCCCACCGTCGAAGGCGGCGCTACTCGTTCCGGTCGCGCAACTTCTTGGCGGGGACCCCAGCGTACACGCTGTAGGGTGCTACATTGCGCGTGACCACGGCGCCGGCGCCCACAATGCTCCCTTCGCCGATGGTGACCCCGGGCAGGATCACCGTGCCGACCCCGATGTCGCAGCCGTCTTCAATCACCACTTCGGCGAACTTCAGGCCTCCGAAGATCACCGGTTGCCGGCCGGCTTCCTCGTGGGTCGAGGTGAGGATCCGGACGTGAGGGGCGATCCCGACGTGGTCGCCGATGCGAATACCTCCCGCACTGTGGAGGAAGCAGCCCTGGCCGATCCAGACGTCGCTCCCAAGGATCATCTCGTTCCTGTGATACCCCTTGAGAATGGCGTAGTGCCCCACGTACACGTCACTGCCGAGGCTGATGGTCTGCGGGTGGAAGACGAGCGCGCCCGGCTCGAAGACGACGTTGTCGCCGTGCCGCTTGAAGTCGGCGAGCTGGAATTCGCCGCTGCCGTGGCTGCGCGGATGATTGCGCTGAGGCACAGGGCGCGCCTCCACAATGGGAAGCCGGTCGGAGCGTGTTCAGCTCTGCTTTCGGGAAGGGTTATGCCTCCCCCCATACCCGCACGCCTGCCGAGGAGCTGCAGCGGCGGCAGCAGTAACGACCAATGCGGTTTCGCTGGGCATCATGCCGGCTACACGTCGGCAGCCACAACCGGTCCCGAAGGTGAGACCGACGTAGTCTGGGCGCTGGTTCCCCGGGGAAGCCGGCTTGTGTTGCCCGGCGAGCACCCAGTCGGCTACAATCCAATCCCGCATCGGCGGAGCACGAGAGTTCTGGAAAGGCAATAGTTACCAACATGCCGAAGAAGGACAGTCAATCGATCAGGGACTCCGGAGGACTTCGAGCGTTCTATGAACGCCTCTACAGCCAGACCGTTCCTTGGGATCCCCAGAACCCCATGTACTCTGAAGACCCCGAGGAGGCGCGACGGACGCAAATCTACGCCGAGCTTCTCCAGAGCGCCCGCTGCGGACCGTTGATTGACGTCGGCTGCGGGTCAGGTCGACAGATGGCTGTTCTCAGTGAAGTCTGCGCGCACTCAACAGTCATCGGCGCAGATCTGTCGCTTGAGCAGGCGCGCAGAGCCCGGCAGACGGCCCCCTCGGCCGCTGTTGTGGTGGCGAGCAGTACGGATCTTCCCTTCCGACAGGGCTCGTTTACCCACACGCTGTGCGCCGAGGTGCTTGAACACCAGCCGCAGCCCGAGCTGACCTTGGCGTCTCTCCGACGCATCTTGGCGCCGGGCGGAACGCTGGTTGTCTCCACCCCTTACCGAGAGCGCATCCGCCATGTGGTGTGCATACACTGCGGCAACATAACGCCGCTGAGCGGGCACCTGCATTCGTTTGCCGAAGGGGACATGAAGGACATGCTGGATCGCGCTGGTTTCCGAACTCAACTCGTGCAGGGGAGGGTCCGCGCGCGGAAGCTGTTCACCCGTCTGCCCTATGCTCTCTGGAAGGGAGTCCAGTGCCTGCTGAAGCTGGCAGGAGCCAAGCCGAAGTCGCTGGTTGCGGTGGCGCTCAGATCAGCCGATTGACCTCCCCCGCCGACCAGCCCGAGTAGCCGCACGGAGTGTGCCCATGGTTCAGACAGTCCGCAGGTTGCGCGCGATCTACCACAACCTGAAGTTCCGACTGCGTTTCCGGGCCTTTCGGGACGCCGAGCAGCTCTTTACGCACTACTACACCGTGAATCGGTGGGGCAACAAGGAGAGCGTCTCCGGCGCGGGGTCAACACTCGAATACACGGAGAACATTCGGAGGGGAATCCCTCGTCTGACTGAGAGGCTTGGTGTGAAGACGATCCTGGACGCGCCCTGCGGCGACTACAACTGGTTCAGGCACATCCCCCGAGCGAAGGGACCTACGTACGTCGGCGGTGACATCGTGGAGCCGCTGGTCCGCCGGAACCAAGAAGTGTTCGGGGATGCTACAACTTGCTTCCGGCAGCTCGATGTCATCCGCGATGAACTGCCCGCCGCCGAGCTGTGGCTTTGCCGGGACTGCTTGTTTCATCTGTCCAACGCGGACGTGTTCCTGACCATCGCGAACTTCCTGCGCAGTGATGTCCGCTATTGGCTCACCTCCACTCACCCGGAGTGCGAACAGAACATGGACATCCCGACAGGGTCGTTTCGGCTCCTCAACCTGGAGTTGCCGCCATTTGGTTTCTGCAAGCCACAGGTTACGTTGGACGACTGGATCGAGGGATTCCCTGCAAGGCTGCTCGGGATCTGGGAGCGAGAAGAACTCTCGCAGGCACTGGCGAACAACGCCGCGGTTCAGGTGGCGGTCAGGGACTTACTCCGGAAGTCGGCGAGGGTCTCCTCGTAGACACCGCTCAGCCTCCCCAGGAAAGCTTGCTCGCCGAACCGCTGTTCGACGCTGCGCCGGATAGTGCGCGAGTCGAAACAGACGCGCCCCTCCAAGAACGCAGCCATCGCCTCGACCAGCGCTTCGGCATTCCCGGGTTCTACGAGAACGCCTGTATCCGGCGTGACCACATACTCCGGGCCGCCGCAGCGAGTCGCGATCACGGGCTTGCCGCAGGCCATCGCCTCGCCCAGGACGATGCCAAACGTCTCGTGCAAGCTGGGCAGAACCAGGACATCGGTCCAGCGGAGCCAAGTGCGAACCGCCTCGCGATCGAGCAAGCCGAGGAAAGTGCAGCGTTCGCTCACGCGGAGCGCCTGGGCCCTCTGCGCCAGGCTCTGCCGTTCCTTCCCGTCTCCGCCGATTGCCAACTCAAAAGCAGTGTACCCGAGGCGCTGAAGACGGGAGACAGCCTCAAGCAGGTACCCAAACCCCTTCTGCTTGGAGAGCAGACCGACGCACAGAAAGCGAAGAGGTCGGCTCTCGGGACCTTCAGCCTCGCCTTGTGGGGTGAAGAAGCTGGTTCTCACTACGTTCCCGACCACCCGCACGGTGACACTGCTGTCAAAGGTCTGGATCTGCTCTGCCAATGCCGGACTAACAGCCAAGACTGAGTCGGCTTGCGAGAGCGCAAACCGCACCATCTGTTGCTTAGGGGATGTGCCCAGATGCATCGAGAATGGACTGGAGTGTTCGGTGATGACTACAGGGACGCCATGCCTCTTGCCCAGGTTTACAGCAGCCCATCCCCCGGGCAGAACGACGTGGGCATGGATGAGAGCTGGCTGGCCCCAGCTCCTCTCCAAGCGCCTGAACCCTCTCGCCGCCGCCGCGCAGTATCGACTGTATGACGTCCGGGTGCCGGGTAGCAGGCTGAGGCTGGGCTCCCGGTAGACCGGCAGACCCGTCGTCGTCTCCACGCGGGCACCGACACAGGCAGTGCGTTTGAGCAAGTGGCGCCACTTGACCAGACTCGGGACGAGGACGGCGACCTCATAGCGTTCTGAGAGCAACTGCGCCTGCTCCAGTACGAAGATCCCGGCCAAAGGGGAGCGCTCGTCAGGGAACCATGAAGCCAGTATCAGGACTCGCGGCCGCATACCGGGGAACATCTGGCCGTCCGTCTCGACGCCACGTTCAGGTTCGCCCACAGCCGAAGTGCTCAGGTGGAGCATTGCGCTGTCCAGGGAGCGGCGGGATTGGGGGAACGACTGCCCAGGCAGCCCTTCTCGTCGATGGACTGCCGGATTGCGTGCGCCAACTCGACAGCCCGCAGCCCATCCTGCCCGGATACTTCAGGCTCCGTATCGCCCAAAACGCATCCGACGAAGGATTCCAGCTCAAGTTGGAGGGGCTCCACATCGGGGACGAACACCTTCTCGAGGACGCCGCCCTCCCTATGGCTGACATCGTGGTCGTCCCAGGGTGAAGCGGGGCCCTGCTGGCGGTGCACCACCACCCGTCGGCTCAGATAGTCCAGCTCGATGTGAGCGCCTTTCTGGACGATGTCTAACGTTCGGACTCGATGCGCCGTGATTCGGATCGCCGTGAGCTGGCCGAGCGTGCCGTCCGGGAAGACAAGATGCGCTACGGCATGGTCAGTGCCCACGCCATTGGTGGAAACGCCAACGGCGTCCACGTACGTTGGTACGTCGCCGACGAGGCTGCAGATGATGTCGAGGTCGTGGACCATGAGGTCCAAGACCACATCCACGTCAGTGACTCGGAGCACCGGGCTCAGTCGCCGGGCTGAAAGGGCGGTGGTCCGCGAGTCGCCCAGCACGGTTGGCAATTCGCGGAATGCCGGGTTGAACCGCTCGATGTGCCCCACCTGCAACTTCACGCCATTGGTCTCGGCCAGTCCGCAGAGCTGCTGCGCCTCCTCTGGCGTGCTTGCCAATGGCTTCTCGACCAAGGCGTGCACGCCCGCATTCAGTGCGGCAGACCCAACGTCACAGTGCGTGACCGTGGGCGTGGCGATGGTGGCAATGTCGACTTCCTTCAGGAGCTCGCGGAAGTCGGTGTGGGCGGGAACGCCATAGACCGCTGCGATTGCGTTCGCGCGGGATTCATCGACGTCCGCGACGCCGGCCAGGCGAACTCGGCGAAGCTGAGAAAGCACCCGCGCGTGGTTTTGCCCCATCGCTCCGACGCCGATGACTCCAGCACGCAGCTCAGCCGTCAAGAGCCACACCTCACTGAGGGGTCGCGGGGCGAGTCCGTCGAGGGGGATCTAAGAGAGACATTGTCCAGCAGGATCGAGTTGTCACCGACTGAGTTCCTGCCATAGGTGCGCACCGTGTGATGCGCCTTCACGTTCTCGCCAATGTGGACGAACAACTCACACCTCCAGGGGCCGCCGCTTATG
>Ga0210049_1000754_pt1 | contig 28767 bp, 31 predicted proteins | sample CryGeyCG2014_300_2_FD_183964 | JGI IMG/M metagenome (GOLD analysis project Ga0210049, IMG submission 183964) | Groundwater microbial communities from aquifer - Crystal Geyser CG06_land_8/20/14_3.00 (SPAdes) (version 2) | ecosystem: Environmental > Aquatic > Deep subsurface > Groundwater | place... | reverse complement strand
TTTCAATTTGGACCGGTCCTTCAATGACGCTGGTTTTATGGATTTGGGCGCTGGGATGAATTTGAGGCTTGAGCTCATGATTAAGAATAATCTGGGTCATATCTAAAATCTGCCAGGGATATTTTAAGGGCTGAAAATAACCAGCGGCTTTGACTAAACTCAAATTTCCTAACGTATTTAAAGCCTGCTCGTAAATATCGTCTTTATCAGATTTGGTTGATTCTAAAGCGGCAATAAACTCTTCAATTTTAGGAAAGTAGTCTAAAACCAGCTTCAGCCAATTACTAGGTTTCTTGACCGGTTTCTCCACAATTTTTAGTCCAGCAAAATAACCACCGGTTAAATCACTTTCGATTGTTGTTAAACAAATTTTTTCTGGATTTTTACTAATACCTGTTTTAAATTCACGCCAGATTTTGGGGTCGATCAAATCATCTCCGTTAACCACCACTGTTGGCCCTACAAGGACGGACCTTGTAGCTCTTGCAGCTAAAATAGCACCGGCCATACCGTTAGGTTTAGTTTGAACCACAATTTTTGCCTTGGGAAAAAGTTTGGCGATTGATGCTTTATCCTTAGGGTTAACCACAATCACTATCTGAGTGGGTTTTAATACCTGACAGCCGCTGACGATCCACTCCAACAGAGTCTTGCCGCCAAAAGGAATCAGAGGTTTAGAGGTGACAATCGGTTTAATCCGTTTGCCTTCACCGGCGGCTAAAATTAGTGCTTGCATAACTTTAATGCTTTCCTGACTGCTTGATATTCTGACCAAGGATACTCTATTTTACCAAAACACATGGACTTTTCATGGGCTTTACCAAAAAGGGCCACTAAATCACCCGGTTTTGCTCTGGCAATTGCCCGGTTAATCGCTGTCTGGCGGTCAGGAATTATTTCATACCGGCCTTGACAACCGCCGGCAATCTGACGGCAAATCTCTTCCACTTCTTCTGTCCGGGGATCTTCGGCAGTAATCAGGGTCAAATCGGCTAGCCGGCCGGAAATCTTACCCATCATCGGCCGTTTTAACCGATCCCGTAAACCGGCACAGCCAAAAACAGCGATTAACTTTCCTTTCGTTTTTTTTCTTAAAACCTTTAAAGCTTTTTCCAAAGCGTCCGGTTTATGAGCAAAGTCAATGACGATACTAAACGGTTTGGTTTTAACAAACTCCATCCGGCCGGGAATGCCGGGAAAAGTTTTAATTGACCGGGCAATGGCCGGGCAAGTTAAGCCAATTTTCTTGGCAATGGCCACAGCCGCATTTTGATTAGCCTTAACAAAATTATCAGAATCCTGGAATTTGACCGGAATCTCGGCCATTTTCAACAGTTTCAACTTTGCCTGACGGTAACGATCAAAAGTTTTATGGTAATCCAAATGCTCATGGGTAATGTTAGTAATCAGACCATACTTAAACTTAATCCCCCAATTCCGGTATTGATCTAAACCATGGGAAGTAACTTCCAAAACCAAGTATTTACATCCTTCATCCACCAGTTTTTTGAGCATCTTTTGCAGGGGAAACGGATCGGGGTTGGTGACGTGCAAGCCAGGAGCGGAAATCGTGGAAATTAAAGCCACTTTAAAGCCGTTGGTTTTTAAGATGTGAAAAAGCAGGTGACAAACACTGGTTTTACCAGAGGTGCCAGTAACGCCGATAACCGTTAATTTTCTCCCCGGAAAGCCGTAAATCAGGTTGGCTAAAATGGCTTGGGGTAAGTGCCAAAAAAGATTAATCAACCTTTGCGGAACCAACTGCCTTAAACTCATGAGTATATTTTACAATCAATTAATAATAAAGAATACCGGGGAGATAATTCATCCCTATCCTATAATTATAGAACATCTGATATAATTAGATTTAATATGCCAAAAGAAATAGCTCTATTGTACCCAAAAACACATCTGAAAAAACCGGATGCAGTAGCACCACTGGCTCCATTACAGCTAGGGGCAATTCTTAAGGAAGACGGCTTTGAGGTTACTTTTATGGATGCTAACGTTACCAATATATCATCAGAGAGACTTAGTAATTTTACAGCTTTTGCCGTCTCATCGACAACTCCGCAATATCCAGAAGCACTCAAAATGTTAAATTTAATTAATGAGGTTCATGGTCATTCTCCAAACATCCAAGCTCATCTTGGCGGTGTCCACGCCACAGTCATGCAAGCTGAATTAATTAAAGATGGCTGGACAACTGTAACAGCGGGAGATGGCGATCTAATAATAGCCGGGTTATTTAATAATCAATACAGAGGGTTTATTTCTGCGCCTATGGTTAAAAATTTAGATGGTTTACCTTTTCCAGATAGATCTTTAATTAATATGAAGACTTATAAAAAAGCTCATGAAACCGAACCTTCAGCATCAATTGTTTCCATTAGAGGTTGTCCATTTTCTTGTTCATTCTGTTTAAAAGACTTCTATCTTAATAAAGTTCGCGTTCGTTCTCCAAATAACGTCGTTTCAGAAATGAAACAAATCATTGATCGATATTCAATTAGACTATTCCATTTTTATGATCCAACTTTTTCACTTTTAAGAAAAAGGGCTATCCAGTTAACTCAAGGAGTCCGTGATTTATCAGTAAAATGGACCTGTGAAACTAGATTTGACCAAGTAGACAAAGAATTATTCAAATATTTTTCTGATTCGGGTTGTACTCAAGCTGCTTTAGCAGTTGAAAGCGCTAATAAAAGAGTGCAGGCGAGTATTTTCAAGCCAATTGATTTACAAGATGCCGCGGAAAAAATAAAATTTGCACAGGCTTGCAACATAAAAATTAAGGTTTATTTAATGTTTGGCTTTCCGGAAGATGATTGGGATTCAGTAAAAGATAATCTTGAATTTCTTAAAAATGCAAACCCTGACGTGGTTCAATTATCCCTAACTGTGCCATTCCCAAAAACACGATTAATGACTGAAGTGACTAAATTAGGAATATCAATTCCTAATGACCCAGGTCAATTTTACTTTGCTGGCTTAGAGGGCCCTCATACTTTTATTAACAGGACAAAGTATTTAGATGAAATCACTTTTCCACAAGCAGTTCAAGCCTTACAAGAAGGAATAGCTGAATGGGCTACAAGTCAAAACGGACAATTAAAAATAACTAATGTAGAAATGGCTTAATTTTGCTCCGGGACGATGTTGAAGTGGTTAAGAAGATCCTGGGCAATAGAGAACCATAGAGGCGCGGCGGTTTCGGAGGCCCACTGGGAAGTTTGCGGCTCTTTTAAGGTCACCAGCATGGCAAACTTGGGTTTATCCGCCGGAGCAAAACCAATAAACGAGGCATTGGTTTTCTTTTCCGCATACTTACCCCCTACCGCTACCTGGGCAGTGCCGGTTTTACCGGCAATCTGATAACCTTTGACGCTGGCCCATTTGGCTTCGCCGGACTTGGCGGCCGTCACCATCATACCAGTGACGATTTTAGCTGTTTCCGGAGAGATCACAGTTTGCTTAATTTTAGTGGAAATGCCTCTTTCTTTGCCGTCGCCGATGACTTTATTGACCACTCTGGGAGTGACTAATTGACCGCCGTTGGCAATTGCCGCCACCGCCTGCAATAACTGCATACCGGTGACGACAAACCCCTGGCCAAAACTGGCAGTGGCCAGATCAACATAAGTCCATTGCTTGTCCGGCTTGGCCTCGGGGACGCTCTCATCCTGAAGATCAATACCGGTCTTTTCGGTAAAACCAAAGCGGTGAAAGTAATCCAAGAACTTATCCAAACCTAACTTTTGACCAATAAAAACCATACCGACGTTATCGGAATTGACTAAAATATCGGTAACGGTGGAGTTGGGCCGATACTGGTTATCCCAGGTATTAATCATGTATTTATCGATTTTGATTGGCCCAGCGCAAATATCGCAAATTGTCTCCGGCTTAACGGCCTTTTCTTCCAAGGCCGCCGCCATCACAAAAATTTTAAAAACCGAACCTGGCTCAAAAGCATTGGCAATAACCGGGTTAAGATACAGTTGAGGGTCATAACGGGTGAATTCCCCCGGATCATAGCCGGGACGGGAAGCCATGGCTAAAATCGCTCCGGAATAGGGATCCATCACTGTCACCGAGCCGGCTTTAGCACCATATTTTTCTAAAGCTGAATTCAGTTTTTTTTCCACTAAAAACTGCAGGCTTTTATCAAGATAAAGCTGAAGCTGGCGGCCATCCCTTTGGTCCTGTTTTTGAAATTGGCCGGATAAAATCGGCTGATTAAAGGCATCTTTTTCCTGTTTAATAATCCCCGGCCTGCCGGCTAACTCGGTTTGATAATACCCTTCCAGCCCATAAAGGCCAATATCTTTACCCTGCTCATTGGAGCCGACAAAACCCAGCAAATGACTAGACATCGAGGCTTCGGGATAAAGCCGGACCTGTTCTTCTTCAAAAAAAAGATTATCAATATTGAGGGCTTCCAGCTGCCAACGCTCCGGCTGAGTTAACTTTCTGGCTAAAGGAATCCAGATCAAGCGCTGATCATTCAACCTGGTTTCCAGAATCGCTTGCGTCTCTTTAATCAACTGGGTTTTTTCTTTGGCGGTTAGCTGGGCTGAAGGAGTGGCGGAAACAGTCAGCTGATTAAAGATAATCGGGGCTAGTTTGGCGGCTAAGTCAGTGGGCAAAGGCTGGTCTTTACGGGCTAAATAACTAAAATAGGCTGGTTGATTAGCTACCAGAATACTGTTGTCAGCGGTGAAGATCTCCCCTCTTTTGGCCGGGAGTTCAATGGTGGTTTGCTGTTGAGTCTGGGCTAAAACCGCTAATTGATCACCGGCTAAAATCTGCCAATAAAACAGCCTGCCAATCAAAATAATCCCCAGAATTCCGAAAAAAATGGTAATTAAATTCAGCCGCCGGTTAGAGTTCATGGCAGCTTTTGGGCCACGGTGGTAGAAGAATTAAGATATTTAATGGTTGGCTTATCGGTAAAACCCTGGCTCAAGGCTTGTTGACTGAGCTCGTTTAAGCCGCCGGTTTTGACAGCCAATTGACTTTTAAGTTGTAAATTTTGCTGTTTAGTTAAATCTGTTTCCTGTTTAATGGCTTCGAGGTCCCGGCCTAAGGTGGCGGTTTGATTGGAAACGATAATTTTACCAAGACTAAGAAGTAAAACCACGGCTAAGGAAACCGTAAAACAGAGACGGCATTTTTTGCTCAAAGTCTGATTTAATTTTTTGACTTGCAATTTAGTCATATTTTTTCTACTACTCTTAATTTGGCGCTTCTTGACCGGGGATTAGCGGTAATTTCTTCATTACTAGCCATAATTGGTTTTTTGGTTAAATTAATTAATTTTTTTTCATTTTTAATAAAGTTTTTGACAATTCTGTCTTCCAAAGAATGGAAGCTGATTACTGCCAGGCGGCCGCCTGGTTTTAATAAAGCCACTGCCTGAGGCAAAACGGCTTTCAAGTTGTTAAGTTCGTCATTGACGGCAATTCTTAAGGCTTGGAAAACCTTAGTGGCCGGATGGGTTTTGCCTCTGAACTTAACTGCTTTCATCACTATTTCGGCTAACTGCTTGGTAGTGGTAATTGGTTTGATTAAACGGGTGCGAACAATAAGGTCAGCAATTGATAAAGAATGCTGTTCTTCACCCAGTTTGGTAAAAAGTTCATCGAGTTCTCCTTTATTCAGGCCGCTCAATAAATCAGCGGCGGTAACTTGATAATCAGGACTGGCCCGCATGTCTAAAGGGGCATCTAAGTTAAAGGAAAAGCCCCGGTTAGGATCAGCTAACTGTTCGCTGGATAAGCCCAAATCAAGTAAAATCCCGGCAACAGCGGTTAAACCGAATTCTTGAGCTACTGATGACAACTGACTAAAGTTTTCCAGCTTGGCTTTAAAAAAAGCGTTTGGGTAGGCCTTGAAAATACGCTCTTTTGATCGCTTTAAGGCTTCAGGATCGATATCCAGGCCGTAAACAAGGCCGCCGCGCTTGATGATTTCCAAAGCATGGCCGGCACTGCCTAAAGTACAGTCCAGATAAGCCTGTTGAGGTTTAACCTGCAAAAATTTAAGAGTAGATTGTAAAAGAACGGGTTTATGCAGACAATTTTTCCCCTAATTGGCTGATATTGGCTTTGAGAAATTTTTGGTACTCCCGCCATTTAATCTCGGCCCATAACTCAATCCGGTTGCCGACGCCGACAAAAACGACATCCGCAGCAATCGCCGCATAGTCACGTAAGGCTCTGGGGATTAAGAAGCGGCCCAATTTATCCAGATCAATTTCAAAGGCTCCGCCCAGTAAAAAACGGTCGGTCGCCCGGGCCGGGCCTAAGGTCAAACCCCGGTTAGTGACCTGGCCAACCACTGCCTGCCAATCCTTAAGCGCCACAATCATCAAGGAATTCTCATACCCGGCAGTCAAGATTGCTTTTATTCCTAACAGGCGTTTGAACTTGGCCGGCATTGCCGTTCTTCCCTTGGAATCAACTTTTGTTTGATATTGACCAATAAACATACTTCTACCACTTTCTTCCACTTTGATCTATTTTTATCCATTTTCACGAGCATGTCAACCCCAAGTTTTCACGAAGAAAAAAATACCTTTAATTTCTAGGTCAGTCCACCATTTTGATGCATAACCCGTCTTACTGACAAATAATCCTTTTTTTAAATCAGTTTTGGTTAAGTCTGGCTCGCCGTTCATTTCCTGGCCATGATAATAGCTCATTAATCCCCAGCTCTTTAAAGCTTGTTGTCGATATAAAGAAATAATTATTTCTCCATGATATTTTCTAGCCATTCACTTCATTTGTTCTAATGCTTTTTGATATTCTCCCTCAATTGTGCCCAATGTATTTTGCAATATCAGTAAAGCGGGATTTATAACTTCAAGTTTTTTTACAATCTTATCAAAATTAGTAATATCTCCCAGTATTGCCTTAACATTGGAAAACTTTTGCGCTTTTTCTTGAAGCACTTTGAACATCTCAGAATTAATTTCTATAGAGACAACATTTTTGGCAAGCGGAGAAATTTTCGATAAGACCCGGCCATGTCCTGCACCTAAGTCTATAAATGTCTTGCAAGATTTATTTTCAATCTTTTCAATTATTCTAAACTCATCAGCCATATGTGCTTGAATAACCGGATCATTCCAATCATCAAATAAATCTTGGTAAGCTTTTGGGCTAAAATCTCTCATCAATTCGATTATAGCCCTAAAGCAGATTTTTGAGGTGTTGTGGAAGATGGCAAAGAAATAATTGTGCTATACTATATTTTAATATGAGAAATTTACTTCTCGATGTAAGAGATTTTATCTATTACGATCTACTCAATAAACCATTGCCCGAAGCCCCAAAGTTAGATTTTAAACAGGATTTTGTCTTGCATAAAGAACGTGGCGGTATGTGGATAGAATCAAAACAATATCCTGGTTTAATTGCTAGCGGTGATACACCGGAAGAATTAAGAGAGGCGGCTTTTGACGCCATCTTAACCTACTTCGACGTACCGAGGTCGACTGCTAAAAGGATTCCTGATCAGCTCGTTTTAAATTTACCCAACGGCAAGCAAATAAAACCAAAATTGCCAACGTTTACTTATTTGACTATTCAGTTGGCCACCAACTAAATGTCCTTTCCCCCGGAAAACTATAAAGAATGGATTAAAGTTTTGTATAAGTTAGGGTTTGAAGAAAAAAGAGTTGGCCGGGGAAAACACGCATATAAATTCACCCACCCTTTCAGAAAAACTCAAGACTTTAGGATTCAAAGGAATTTTATTATTATTCCCCATAAAATTTACCCGACGTTGTCAAAAACCATTGTCAAACAAGTAATGTTCTTTGGTTTTACCCTGGATGAGATCAAACAAGTTTGTTAATAATTTGAGGTGTTGTGGAAGATGGGGAAAAAGATTAATCGGTGACGGGAATACCGACTTTATCAGCTATTTTAACCATTAATGCCTCTAGCCGCCGGTATTGTCCAGACATAATTATTTCCTCTTCGCGATGTTTTCCAATTTCTGCCAAAATTGGGTCTATTTTCTGTTGCCAACGATGCTCAAATTCCCGAAAAGTATCTGATTTAAAGAAATCCCAATCGTCTTTCAACTCCGATCTAAAAAATTTAAATTGATCATTAACTTGCTCAAAACGCTTATCAATTTTTCTCTCAAGTCTATTGATATCTTTTTTTGTGGCAAAGCCGTTGGTTAATTTTTTGGTCATAGTTAATTAGTACTATGTGAAAATTCAAATGTAAACATGTAGAATGTTTTTATGTGTACTACAGCTGCTGAGAAAATAGATAATTCCTGGTGGTTAATCAAAACTCGCGATCCTGTTTCCTGGATGCGCTGGGACGATGAAATTAAATTATTTAACTCTCCAGCAGACAAATTTAAAAAATTGATCATCCAAAATCCTGATCAACATGAAGACGGCTATTATGGCGGGATTAATGATCAGGGAGTGGCGATGGTGGCGACTTTTGTGAGAGTAGCCGAAAATCAGATTTCTTATATCCGCCGGCTGTGAAAACTAATCATTTTCTGAAACTGCCGAATCGTAACTTAGATTTTGACACTTCATCGACTTTTGAGCAGTGGTCAAAAACCCACCAAACCCATTCTGCTTTTATCTTTGACACTAAAAATGTTAAAGTTTATTACGCTCAAGGCAATCCCACCAAAGTACCATTCAAAGAATTTGGCTTTACTTAAATTTACCAAGAAATTGCTTTGGGGAAAAGATTTGCGTTTGCTGAAATTTCTTGAGCACCAATAAATCTTTATCGCCGGTAATCAAATAATCGGCCGAGGCGGCCAAACATAATTCCAAAAACTGATTGTCTTTCGGGTCACGGCAAAGAGTCACTTTTTCACTGGGGATAATTTTTTTGGCCCGCTCTTCAATCTCCTGCTTAATTTTCTTAATTCTGTCCGGATCAAATTTAAAGACAGCCAATAATGATACTAACTCAAACAATGCTTCCGGGGAATAAAGCAAATTAAACCTGCCATTTTGCCATAATTTAATTACTTGTTTTGGTATGCCTCCCCAGACGTAAGCAGATAAAAAGACGTTTGTATCAATAACGACCAGCGGCCTGATTGATAATCTCATAAACTTTTTCTTCCGTCAGTCCTTTAACAGGAATATTATTCGCTTTAAGATACTGTCTGAATTTTGTTTTGGCGCCGCTGAACAATTTATTAAATTCTTTTTGCCAGTTTTTTTCTCGAGCTTCGATTTCCTCATAAGGTACGATCGCCGCCTGAGGCTGGCTTTTCCGCAGTAAGATCACTGTTTTTTTCTCGGCGACGACTAGATTTAAAAGATCGCTGAAATTGTTTCTGGCAAAAGTGGCACTGACTAATTGATTCATATGTACATTTATACTAACATTTAAACGTACAGTTGTCAATAACTACTTAACCACTATAAAGGTGCCGAGATTGGTCGTCGGAGCGGAAATCTTGGTGCCCTTAACGGTGGCTTGGAGTTCGGTATAAGCCTGGCCGTTCCAAAACATTAGTTTGGCACCGGTTAAATCGTCTTTACTTTGAATGGAAATGGTGGCATTTTGCAAGCTCGGGCTGGCAGCGGCCACAAAACTGTACGGACCGGCGACGATTTCACCCTCAACGGCTTCGGGCAAACCCATGGTATTGCTAATAATCAGATAAGTCCCGTTCGGCAATCCGGCTTTACCGACGTCCAAAGCGGCCTTAGCGTCTTTGCTGGTAAACACGCCTTCACGGTCAAACATCTGCTGCAGATTAAAATCGGTTTTTAAGACATAGGAATTATCACTGCCTTCAAGACGCAAGGTCAGACTGCCGCCGGAAACGCCTTCATCATAGCGGCAAACGCTTTTGGAACAGGTTCCAAACAAGCCTTTTTTGACTGCCGGCAAAACATCTTTACTTAAGTCAATCGTGCCGAAAAAACCGCTGATAATATCTTTGGTGTTGTATTCGACCTCATACTCGATTTTGGAAGCATTGGTTACCTTGTCAACCGTAATGGTCATCTCTTTACCGTCGCTACGGGGGGACAAAACTACAAACGGCCGGTCTTTGACCGCCAACTGGTTAATTTGCTCGACTTTTCTGGTATCCGGAGTTTGCGTTGTCGGAGCAGTTTTTTTAGCACAACCGGTTAAAGTAAAGCATAAGAATAAAAGAATAAAAGAATAAGTAATTAGTTTTTTCATAGTTTATCCTCAAAATATTTAACTAATTCATTAATTGGTAAACGAACTTGTTTCATCGTATCCCGGTCGCGCACAGTCACATCTTTGTTCTTTAAACTGTCAAAGTCAACGGTGACACACCAGGGAGTGCCGGCTTCGTCCTGGCGGCGGTAGCGCTTGCCGATGTTGCCGTTATCGTCCCAACGTACCGCAATCTGCTTAGATAAAGCTGAAAAAATCTGCCTGGCCAACTTAATTAACTCCGGCTTATTAGCCAACAGCGGGAACACGGCTACTTTATAAGGGGCGAGCTGAGGAACAAGTTTTAAAACTACCCGATCTTTATCTTCGTGATAAGCGTCAATCAGTAATACCAACAGACTCCGGGAAAGGCCGAAGGTCGGTTCAATCACATGGGGAATAAATTTTCCCTGCGTTTGCGGATCAGTGTAGCGCAAATCAACGCCACTTTTTTCCATGTGGTTTTTCAGATCAAAGTCAGTCCGGTAGGCACAGCCGAACCATTCTTTAAAGCCAAAAGGAAACTCGTATTCCAAGTCTTCAGTCCGTTTAGAATAATGGGATAATTCGTCTTTAGTGTGGGCACGCCAACGCAGCTTCTTCTGGTTAACACCTAATAATTTAGCAAACGCTTGCATTTCTTTTTGCCAGTATTCAAACCACTTCTCCCATTCTGTCTCTTTGATGTACCATTCAAACTCAGCCAGATCAAACTCTAAAGTGCGGAAGACTTGCTGGCCCTGGGTAATTTCATTGCGAAAACATTTGCCGGATTGGGCCAAGCCAAACGGCAGCTTGGGAGACAACGTATCTAAAACCTGCTTAAAATCGACAAACATGCCCTGGGCAGTCTCGCCGCGGAGATAGACTTGCGACTGGCTTTCCGGCACAATCCCGACTTTGGTGGTAAACAGAAGATTAAATTTCTTCGGTTCGGTCCAATTAGATACGCCGCAATGAGGACAGTTATCCCCCACCAACAAATCCACCCGCGCCCGCTGATGACAACTTTTGCACTCCTTGACCGTGTCGGTAAAGCCGGTGACATGACCCGAGGCTTCCCAAACCTTGGGGTTCATTAAGACTGACGTTTCCAAGCCGTAGATATTTTCCCGCCTGGTAACAAAAAACTCCCACCACAAATTTCTTAAGTTTCTTAACAACTCCACTCCTAAAGGACCATAGTCGTAAGTGTTGGCCAGTCCGCCATAGATTTCCGAGCCGGGAAAAACAAACCCCCGGCGCTTAGCCAGAGCAGTAACTTTTTTCAGTAAATCTTCCATGAAGTTATTGTAAAGGAAAAAGAGTTTAATTTAAAGCCCGAAAAGCCTACAAGGTCCAACCTTGTAGGTTAATAATGAAAACTTTCTAAGGGAGCTTTGTCTTTTTTAAGTACGAAGACTTTTCCGGTGGTTTTGTCGTCATGACAAAGTTTAAGACAAAATTCGGCGATTTTTTCCGGGGCGATGGCTTCGTCAATATATTGAGGAAAGAATTTTTTATAAGCAAAAGTAGCGCAGTCTGACGGCGAAATTGCGTTGACTTGAATATCTTTACGCTCCAGTTCCTGCGCTAAACCTACAGTCAAATCTTCTATCGCCCGCTTGGAAACATAATACGGGAGCCAGCCTTTGGCGCCGGATTCAAAAGTGCCGGAAATGTTGATAATCTTGGAGTCGACCGGCATTAAGGGAAGCAATCCATGAACTAATAAAGTCGGGGCAACTATCCCAACCATAAAAGTATCTAAAATGACTTCTTGCTCAAATCTCTCTAAATCTGTTCCGGCATAAACTCCGTTTTTACCATGCCAAATGCCAGCCAAATTAACTAAGACATTAACTCTTTTAGTTAATTTATTAATACTATCAATGAATCGATTGATTGTGAGTAAGCTACTTAAATCCGCCGGAATCGCTATGGCTTTCTTAATTAAAGATCTCGTTTTCTCCAGTTCGGTTTTATTTCTACCGGTTAAAATTAAGCGATACCCTGCCCCCCCCAAAGCCACGCTGACTGCCCGGCCCAACCCGCTGCTGGCACCGGTAACTACGGCTATCTTTTCCATAATTAATTATACTACCTTATTTTTTTGGAGTTAAGGGGTTTTTCGGTGATACTGCTGATATAAGTTTCCAAAGATTGACGGCCCACCTTCGCCAAGGCTCCGGCGGGCAAGCCAAAGCCGAGGAGCTCGAGTAGAGATTTTTCGAAATTAAAGATTAAATTTTGGGGGGCAGAAGAAGAATCTAATAATAATAAATTATTTAATAATAATTGATAAACGTCATCGTGTTCCTGGTTTTCGGCAGTCAGGTCATTAACCAGTTCGCATAATAAATAAGCAATGCGGACGCGGTTTAAGTTGCGGCGTAAAACGGGAAAATTATTGACGGTCTCAGCTTCGGTAATTAAATCCAGATTTTTACCTTTCGCACAGACGATTTTAACTTGGGAAAACAATTCTAAATGGCCCCGTTTCCTGGAAGTGAGTTTGCGAACTGATTTAGCCAACAGCCGCAGCCGGCCGAAATCTTTAGTAAAAACCGTTAATAAACGATCGGCTTCGAAGAAGTTTTTCTGATTAAGAATAAGGCCAACGGTTTTGTAGGTTTTAATCATCAAAAACTGATTTCTTTATCAGCATCGAGAACAAATTCCTGCTGGTTGTTGCCCAGAGTGACTACATAAGGGACGTTTTTCGTACCGGGCTGTTTTTGAATCAACATTTTGTAGGGCTGGCCGCTGGCATGTTTAAAGGGAAGCTGGTATTTAAAGATTAATTTAGTTTTGGATTGAGGCCGCACCTCAATAAAGGCTTCGATATAAGTCTTGCCTAAGTCTTTGTCGGTTTTGGGGTCAATATCCGAACCTAAGACTTCCACAACTTGGCTGCCTTCCGGCACATAAAGCCTGACCCAGTCCCTTAAAATTCCGTTTAAACAAAGACCGCCTGATTCCAGGTTGCAGTCATCCGGCGGCTCCGGGTTTTTGTATTCAATTGTGACGGTTTTAGTAATCTTACCATCAGGGCTAATTTCAATCTTCTGATCAACGGTCTGTTCGACATAAAGATTGGACTTAGCACCGCCAAAATTGGTATCGTTTAAATGAAAATAATCTCCTGAATAATCTTTGATCCGGCCGGAGGCATTAAAAGCTTCGGCCACCTGCTGCATCGCCGGGTCATCGGGAAAATAAAACAGCAAATGTTTTTCTTTAATATTTTCCAGGCCGATTTCCATAAATTTAGGCCAGAGTTTTTTAGGCGAGTTCATCACGTTTAATAAAATCGAGTGCATCAGCGGTCCGATCATGCCTTTGCGGTTATCTTTAATGTAGTAAGTCGGCCGGGTAGCAAAATCTTCCATTTTATAAACTACTTGGGGGCAGTTGCATTCCGGCACAATTTTGGCGCTGTAGTTACCCCAATCAGCCACGCCGATTTCCCCTAAAACATTAAGTAAGTCCACTAAAAGGTCGGTGTCAATGGCAATAATGCCGTTAACATCTTTGATCGGGGCGACTTCTTTATAGTTGGGGTAAAAAATATCCATGGAGGCTTTAAAGTCAGGTGATAAATTCATGTCCCGCAAGTGCCAGTTGTAAACCAAGGGCAAAAATCTTTTGATTGGTTCCGGCGCCGGCAGACGGTTGCCAAAACGGCTATCCAATTCATACATATCCAGGGAAAATTGAGGCGTGATTTTACCCTTAAAAGTATCTAAAATTGCATAGGCAGTCATAAAGCCGCCGGTAGACCTTAACTCGGCATCGTTTTGAAACAAAAGCAAGTATTTTTGGGCATCCGGCTCACCTAAAAGTTTTGGCAAAAGTGCCAGCAGGGGTTTGATATTGGCTAAAGTTTCTTTACTGCCGGCAAGTCCGATTTGCAGATTGACTAACTGCTGGCGGATTGGTTTGCCTTTAATGGTTTTGGGGTAGTGATTCGGTTTGATTTTGGCGACGCTAGTTTCCACGCTGATAATTTTTTGGCCGATAGTTTCCAGCTGGGGGGAAATTTTGTCTAAGGTTTGCAGAATAAAGATGATTTTTTCTTCAGCTGACTGAATATTTAAAGTCCCTTCTTTAGCGCTAAAGCCTAAAATGTCCGCATAAGGCTTAATGGATTCAACCATCAGATTAACTGCTTCCAGTCCGGGCCGGGCAGCCTCTAACCCATACTTGGCATCAGATAGATAACCGCCGATTAAAGGCACAAATCTTAAAAAAGAAATAAATTTAAAACGCGACTCAAGTGTTTGCAAATCGGCCTGAGCGGTGGTTAAACTGGTTTCCGTTTGATCTAAATTCTTAGTTTGCAGGCCGTTGCCGGCATTTTTTAAAGAGCTGGCTAAGCTACTGGCTGAAGCTTTGAGAGATAAACCAATAACTAATATATAAACGATGACGATGAGGTAAAAACCGATGATGCCTAAGAAAACAAATTTTAGTTTTTTAAATTTAAAATTTACCATTTGGACAGCATTGCTTTCGGAGTTTTTAAAATAATTAAAAGATCTCCCAGCAAGTTATAACTTTTAGCATAATTAAGATCTATTTGGGCGCGTTTGTCAAAGGAAATTTCATTTCTGCCGGAAGTCTGCCAGGGCCCGGTAATTCCGGGCTTAACCGAAAGAATCGTGTTGATCCATTGTTTGGTTTGGGGATATTTTTTACTTTGCTCTTCCAGCTCCTGTTTAATGTAGGCCCGCGGACCGATTAAACTCATCTCTCCTTTTAAAACATTAAAAAATTGGGGGAATTCATCAATGGTTAAATTTCTTAAAAAGCGGCCGAATTTAGTAATCCGGGGATCATTGGCCAGTTTCCAGTCGCCCTGTTTAAATTTTTTTAATAAGCGTTGATCGTTTTGGTATAAATATTCATCGGCATCCTGAATCATGGTCCGAAATTTATAGAGCCAAAATTGGCGGCCATTCTTTCCGACTCTTTTGTGCCGATAAAAAATCGGTTGGCCGGAATCAAACAGAATCGCCAGGGGGACAAAAACCCAAACCGGCAGAAAAAGAACGACTAAAAATAAACTGGAAATAATGTCCAGCAAACGTTTTAATTTAGGATACATAAAGAGCATTGTAGAGCTGTTTGACTCTGGGGGCGTCTTTTAAAGGACAAACCAACAGGCCTTGTTCGGTATCAACGACAATCATTTTGTTTAAACCGATTAAGCCCATCTGTCCCAGGTCTTTACTGATTACCAAACAGTTGGTGGTGGCCATCAACATGGCTTTACCAATGACGACATTACCCTGCTTGTCTTTAGGTAAACCGTGGTAAAGCAGCTCCCAAGTCCCGACATCAATCCAACCCATATCGGTCGGCACTTCCCATTGGCTTTTGGGAGGCAGTTTTTCAAACAAACCATAGTCAACTGACACTTTTTCAAACTTGGGATACTCTGTGGCTAAAACCGATTGAAATTGCGGGGTATCAATTACGGCTTGAATTTTCTTTAAGATGGCAAAAGTGGCCGGAGCATATTTTTGGTAATAACTTAAAAGCAAACCCGGCTTGGCAGCCATGTAGCCAACATGAATTAAATAATCTTTGGCTTTAAAGAATTTTTCGGCGGCGGCTTCATTGGGTTTTTCCACTTGGCGGATAAACTCAAAAACCTGATGGCCGTTAACTGTTTTTAATAACTTGCCAACCTGGATCCAGCCATTATGGACTGAAGGATAGGTAGGCGGAGTATCGACATGAACAATCAGATTATTTTCATGGGCCAATTGAGCCGCAGTTTTAATCGCTTGCAAAAACTTAGCTTCTTTCTGGACCACATGATCCGCTCCCCAAAGAATCACCATAACGGCATCGGGATGGCGATGATTAATAACCGCCGTGGCTAAACCGATCGCGCCCAGATTATCCCGCATGGCCGGTTCAAAAATAAAGTTGGATAAAGGCACTTCCTGAGCCTGAGCCGTCAAATGCTTGGCAAATTTGGCACTGGTGGCAATATAAATATCCTCGGCCGGAAAACCATTTAAGACCCGGTCAATGGTTTGACGAAACATGGATTTTTTACCTAAAAAGCTTTCAAACTGTTTCGGGTGGGACAGGTTGCTGATCGGCCACATCCTGGTCCCCTTGCCGCCGCACATGATTAAAACTTTTATGGGAAATTTTTCTGATGAATCTGCCATTGATCCTCCACAAAATTTTTAAAATTATTGACAAAAATCCGCGTAGCAAATTTCTTGGCCTGGGCTTGAATCAAGCTTGGATCCCAAGAGTGTGAATTAAATTGTTTCATGGCGGACACTAAGCTGTCAACTGTCGGCTTCGGGAAAAAAACTCCGGTTTGCTGATTAATAATCGTTTCTTTGGCTCCGCCGGACTGCAAAGCAATCACCGGTTTGCCGCTAGCTTGAGCTTCCAGGCTGACGATACCAAAGTCTTCTTCCTGAGGCATAATCAAAGCCTGACAGTGTTGATACAACTTTATTAACTCCTGATCAGTGACCTGGCCTTTGAAGTTAATTGTTGGACCGGCCAGTTGTTTTAAGCGAGTAGCTTCCCGACCGGCACCAACAATCACTAATTTTTTGCTCAGTTGGTTAAAGGCGCGAATGGCCAAGTCAATATTTTTATAAGGGACGAGGCGGGAAACTAAAAGAAAGTAATCTTGGGATGGTTGAAAGGAGAATTTGGCGGTGTCAACAGGCGGATAGATGATTGAAGAGTCCTGATGATAATATTGCTTGATTCTTTGCTGAACGGCCTGAGAAATAGCAATATATACATCCGGGCGGCGGGCATTAATCAAATCGACTCGCTGCAAATAAGCCAGCCAGAGGCGCAAAAATTTGCCTAATTGCGGCTCTTGGGTATATTGCCGGCGATGGGACCAAAGGTAGCGGGTCGGAGTCAGACAGTAACAAAGATGAAGGGTTTTGGGCTTGGTAATTACAGCCTTGGCTTCAGCGCTGGTGACAGAAACTACCACATCAAACTGATCAAAGTTAAATGACTCGAAAGCCAATGAAGTCAGCCAGGGATAAAGCTCATGATGAGTTTTAGCTAAGGGAAAATGATTAAGCCAGGAGGTAATAATTTTTAAATCTTTCGCCCATAAGGCAGAGTGAGGATTATAAACTGCCGTATAAAAAGGCGCCTGAGGGTAAGCTTGGTGTAAAGCTAATAATATTTTCTCGGCGCCGCCAAGTTTATTGATTCGATCGTAAACAAAAGCAAGTTTCATAAGCATTTAAAGTCAGTTGGGCAGTTTTCTGCCAGGAAAAAGTCCGAGCGTATTTTTGAGCGGATTGCAAACGTTGTTTTCGGTTAGTTAAATTAACTGCCTGATGAATAACTTTAATAATGGCGTCTAAATTATCAGGGTCAAAATACATTGCCTGCCGCCCGTAAACTTCGGGCAGGCTGGTACGGTTGCTGGATAGAACTAAGGTTTTAGAAGCCATGGCTTCTAAACCGGGCAAACCAAAACCTTCGAAAAGAGAGGTGGTAATAAAGGCGACGGAATAATGATAAAGATTTTGAATTTGTTGATCAGAACTGTAGCCTTTAATTTTAATACAGCTTAAGGCATTTAGCTGCCGGACTTGCCGGCTCAGGCGCTGATAAAAAGCATCTTTGGCGGTAACGATCACCAGCTGCAGCCGGCTATTATATTTTTGACGATACAACTGGACTGCTTTAATTAATTGAATTATGTTTTTATGCGGATAGGCATTACCGGTAAAGATTAAATAGGATTGAGGGGGGATTAACTCTTTAATTTTTTCAGCAACGGGTTGAAAAAAGATTGAATCAGCGGCCTCCGGAGTCACCACAATCTTGTTGGACTTAACCGGGAAGAATCGCAGAATGTCTTTTTTGACTGTTTGAGAGGGAGTTAATATTAACTCTGAGCGCTTAACGGCATTGTTAATCGCCAGATAATACCCAGCGCGTTTGATTGGATAAATAAACGGCCACTGGGTGGTGGTGGCTAAACCTTTAGAGTGATGTTTGATTAAATCATGAATCGTCACCAAAAACGGCTGAGAATAAAATATGGGGGCATTAAAGTGTAAAAAGTGAACCAGGTCAGGTTTAATTTGATTTAAAACCCGGGGGATTTCAATTTGTTCAGCCAAAGAATAATGTTTAGCTTTGACCGAAATGGAATTAAATCTGGGAAAAGTGTTTTTTAAGCAACGGGCGGCCTGAGGAGAAGCCAGTAAATAAATTTGGTATTCAGGTTTTAGCTGATAAAGACCGGTAATTAAGGCTTGAGTGTAACGGCCTAAACCGGTATGCGACGGACCAAAAAACCGAGCATCAAGAACTATTTTTTTCATAATCTAATTTTAATAATTTTAATCGTTTTGACTAAATCAATTCCCAGAAACACCAGCCAGCGGATGAAAAATAAATATTTTTTCCGGTAGTGCTTTTGGTAAAACGTTTTCATTGTGTCAAAAAAAGCTTTGGTAGTTATTATTTTTTTACTTTTGTCGGTTGAATTGATCCCGGAAGCGCCTTTAAGGTGAGTAATAGTGGTGAGCGGAACATACATCACCTGCCAGCCGGATTTTTTAATTCTAAAAGCCAAGTCCAGGTCTTCGGCGTACATAAAAAAAGCTTCATCTAATAAACCAACCTGGTTTAAGGCTGATTTTCTTAAGAAAAAAAAGGCGCCGACCGGTGAATCAATTTCATGGATTTGCTTCAGATCTTTCCAGCCTTGATGGTATTGAGCCAATAACGGAGAGTGAGGAAAAAATTTCTCCAGCCCCAAATAATAAGTCAGAGAAGCCCAGGGAGTGGGAAACCCCCGGTGAGAAGCCGGGTCAATCCGGCCATCAGCCAATTCTACCCGGCAAGTTGATAGGCCAACTTGAGGATTGGCATCCATATATTTAATCATGACTGTCAGAGTGTCTGGCTCGATGATGGTATCGGAATTGAGGAGTAAAATATATCTACCCTTGGCTTGACGAAGACCTAAATTATTGCCGCCGGCAAAACCAAGATTGGTTGAGCTTAAGATCTGCTTGACCTGAGGAAATTGTTGTTTAACTGTAACGGGGGTATCATCCTGGGAATGATTATCAATCAAAAACACTTCCATTTTGCCGCTAGGCGGGTCGGCTTTAAAAATCGAGGTTAAAGTTTGCAGGGTTAAGTCTTTAGTTTTGTAGTTGATAATAATGATCGATAAATCCATTAGGCGCCTCCCAGCTGTTGATAGATTTGATCCAGTTCTTTAGAAATAGCCTGCCAGTTATATTGATTATAAACCAGTTTTTTCCCATTGGCGGCAAGTTTTTCGGCTAAGTTTTTATCGGTCAGGACCTGAATAGTTTTGTCAGCCAAGCCGTCAGCCGTTTCGGCAATCAGCACCGAGGACTGATTAATGGCCGCAATGCCTTCAATCCCCAGCTTGGTAGTCACCACCGGCACTTGGCTGGCCATGGCTTCGAGAACTTTATATTTAGTCCCCCGGCCGTTTCTGATCGGGGCCAATAAGACACTGGATTTTTGAAAGGCTTCCCGAATATCATCCACTTCGCCGCTGACGGTAACATTTTTTTGGTTGGATAAATCTAAAATTTCCGAAGTGGGGTTGCGGCCGACAATCCATAATTTAGCCCGGGGCAATTGCTGATGAATTTTGGGCCAAATATCGGTCACTAAAAATTTAGCCGCGTCTTTATTCGGCAGCCATTTAAAGTTTCCCACAAAAAGAATGGTTTGATTAACGGCTTTGGCAATCCGGCTTTCAGTAAAATGCTCCACATCCACGCCATTGGCCACAACATCCACCTTTCTGTCTTTGACTGATTTTTCCATAATTTGTTTATCAGACTGGGACATAGCCGCCAACCGGGTGGCTTTCTGCCAAAAATATTTTTCCCAAAGCTTGATTTTTAAAACGTCAAAGTAGAGCAAAGGTTTAAGCAGAAAAAACTTAAAGTCTTCCACAAAGCGCTGATAAACCATGTATTCAATGGTTTGTTCCACTAAAAGCGTGGGAATATTGGTTGGTTTGGGCAAGTTCGGCATGACATAAAAAGTTTCCGCGTGGATTAAATCATAGTTAGAGGCAAGTTCCCGGCGGATGGCGTTTTTGACTGACTTAGATAAATAAATGGCGACTAAAAACGGATAGGGAGTTAAGGCGGAAATTAAGATATTGCGGGGATCCCAGGCCTGGCGCCGCTTAAAAACTTTAACTTTGGTACAGTATTTTTCTAACTCAGCAATATGAACTAATTCTTTAGCAGAACGGATAAAACTAAAAAGGGTAATCTGATGTTTTTGAGATAAATTTTTAATCAGATTATAACTTCTGATTTGGCCGCCGGAATGGAGCGGATAAGGCAAATAAGGCGTCAGCATTAAAATCTTCATAGGCAGTTTCTTAGGTCAATAATCACATACTGCTGGGTCTTCTCTAAAACACGGCATTTTTGTTCCAAATCAACGGTTTCTTTATCAAAAACCACGGAAACATAGTGGGTGGCGCCTTGACTGATTTTGGTATCCAGATTGCCGCCCTCAGGCCAGCCATGGCGGTTAGTCTGATAAAGAAAAGCCACATCCCGATTATAAGGGGCAATGACTAAGGCGTCTTTAGGGAGAAGCTGGTCAACTGCCTGGCCGGCAGTAATAATTTCCGGATGGTTGATATTAAAATAACCCCGGACTTCATACCAGCCAAAAGCTAAAGACAGAATCACTAAGGCTAAAGCCAGTAATAAATTCATCAGACGCGGAAACAATTTTTTCGAGGCATTAACCATGGCCCAAAAGCCAAAGGCGACGAGGATGGAGCCAACCGGCAGAAGCGGCAGCTGGTAATAATCGTGCGTGACATTACCCATGGCAAAGATAGTCATGTAAAGCATCACCGAGAGCAACCAGACAAAAATCAGGCCGCGGGTTTTATTAAGATAGGAGTTCAAAATGCCGACGATGAAAAGGACAAAACCGCCGGTGGCAAAGATCAGGCGGTTTAAGCGATCAAAGATCAGCCAGCGGAAAAAGGCGCCGGTAAAGCGAATGTTGGTTTCGTTGTATAACCAGCGGCTGCTAAAACTGCCTTCAGGAACAAGAAAAATATACAAACGCCAAAGAGCTAAGGGGAGCAAAGCCACAAGAGTCCAGCAAAAAGTTTTAAGTTTATGGGAAACAACCGCCCAATAGAAACAAGGCAGAAGGATAAAAATCGCGTAAGGCTTAACTAACAGGGCTAAGGCAAAGACAAAAGAAAACAAAATAAACTTAAAATTAACAAAAAGATACAGGCTGATAATCGATAAACTGACAAAGATCGGATCAGGCATGATCACCCGGCCGTAATAAATATTGTAGGGGTTAACGGCATAATAAAGGCCGGCGGTTAAACCGATAGCCGGACCAAACAATCCGGCAGTTAATAAATAGAGAAAAACTGCCCCCAAGCCGGCAAAGCTGACGCTGACCAAGCGGGCAAGGGCCGGATTAATCCCAAAAATTTTATAAAGCACCGCGACCAAAGCATTATAAAAAGGAAATTCATTCAAAAATAAACGGTCGGGATTAGTTAAACCCAGGTCATTGTTCGGGACAAAGCTATCGGCTTGAGGGTAGAAAAGATTAAACCGGTCTTTGACAAAATTACGGGCAACGGCGGCGGTATCGGCCTGGCGCCAGGAATGCCAGTCAGCTACCGGATTATTGATTTTATACAGCCTTAAACCAAACGTCAGTAAAAAGATAAATACCAAAATCAGGATTTTTTTCATAAGCAGTGGTTAATCTCAATAATAATATAGGAGTCGGTTTTCTCCAGCACCGGGCATTTCGCTTCTAAGTATTGCGCCACATTGTCATAATTCACGGAAACATAATGAGTTGCCCCTTGCTTAACTTTAGCTTCAATATCCACACCGTCAGGCCAGCCATGCCTGTTAGTCTGATAAAGAAAGGCCGGATCAGAATTATAGGCGGCAATAACCAAGGCGTCTTGGGGAGTTAAGCGGTCAACTGCCTGGCCGGCGGCGACAATCTCCGGATGATTAATATTAAAAAATCCCCGGATTTCATACCAGCCAAAGGCAAAAGAAAGAATGAGTAAAACTAAAGCAATGACCGGGTTAAGCCATTTAGACAAAGGTGTTTTTGCCTGATCAATAATTGCCCAAAACCCAAAGGCGACGAGAATGGAGCCAACCGGCAGAAGCGGCAGCTGGTAATAATCGTGCGTCACATTGCCCATGGCAAAGATAGTCATGTAAGCAACGACGGAAAAAAGCCAAACAAAAATTAAAGCTTTTTTCTTGTCAAGGTAAGAGCGGAGTACGCCAATAATTAATAAAACAAAGCCGCCGGTGGCAAAGATCAACCGGTTCAAGCGGTCATAGATGAGCCAGCGGAAGAAAGCGCCGCTAAAACGGATGTTAGTCCGGTTAAACAGCCAGGTAGTGTCAAAGTTGGCTTCCGGATGGAGTGAATAATGATAACGCCAAAGCAAAAAAGGCAGCAGGCTTAAAAGAGCCAGGCAAAACTGTTTAAGTTTATGGGAAACAACCGCCCAATAGAAACAAGGCAGAAGGATAAAAATCGCGTAAGGCTTAACTAACAGGGCTAAGGCAAAGACAAAAGAAAACAAAATAAACTTAAAATTAACAAAAAGATACAGGCTGATAATCGATAAACTGACAAAGATCGGATCAGGCATGATCACCCGGCCGTAATAAATATTGTAAGGATTAAAAGCGTAGAAAAGGCCGGTAACCAGGGCGATTTTACTGCCGAATAAATCTTTTGCCAGCCAGAAAAGAAAGACCGCCCCTAAACTGGCAAAGCCAACGCTGACCAGGCGGGCATAAGCCTCATGAACCCCAAATTGTTGATAAAGAACAGCGACGATGGCGTTGTAAAAAGGAAACTCGTTAATAAATAAACGGTCGGGATTTGGCAGCCGTTGAAGATTAAGGGCCATTAAGCTATCCGATTGGGGGTAAAGCAGGTTAAACCTGCCTTGAGCAAAGTTGCGGGCGACGGCGGCAGTATCGGCCTGCCGCCAGGAATGCCAGTCAGCCACCGGGTTATTGATTTTATACAACCTGGGGATAAAAGTAACCGTAAAAATAATCAAAGAGATAATTAATTTAAGAAGATTTTTGGTCATGTTTTTGAGTGAAGGCGGCTAGCGCCAACAATAAGCCGATCAGGGACCAATAAGTATAAGCAATCTTAGAAGCTTCAAAGACATCGATATAAACAGCGTTAATCAATAAGCCAATGGTTACGGCGATGCCGGAGCCAAAAAGAGCATAGTGTAAAGTATTGGCAGTGGTTTTAAACGCCTGCCATAATATTTTAATAATGGTGTAAAGGATCAGCATAAAGCTGGCGAAGCCCAATAAACCGGTTTCGCCTAAAAGCCTTAAAAAATCATTATCCGTGGATTCGGCAATGGTAAACTCCCAAACTTTGGCTTTGACCAGAGTGGAATAACCGGTACCTAATAAAGGATTTCTTTGCAAAGCATGAATGGCATTAGGCCAAAGCGTATCCATTCTAATCCCGGCCGATAAGCCATACTTTAAAGCGTTGGCAGAATAATTAACATTAAAAACTTCCCCGGAAACGGTGGCTAAATAAGCCTGAAGTTTTTCATAAGTATCATCATAGACATCAGCCGGTTTAGCCCTGTTTTTTTGGGTTGAAGGCGGAATATCGGTTCGGGTGGCCACCAGGTCTAATTGCTGCTGGGGAGTTAAATTAGGGTTTAAAGCCAAGCCGTTTTCAGGAGGAGCGCGAAAAGGTTTTAACAAAATCGTTTTCAAACCTTCAAGTTTAAAAAGTTGAGAAAATCTTTCAGATAAATCGCCAAAAGAAAGCATAATAAAAAAACTAAAAGAGATAACAAATAACCAGCGGCTGAAAATCCAGATAAATTTCTTTTTAATAATTAACAGGCCGAAGGCAATGGTTATCCCGGCAATAAAAGCAATCCAGGAAGCCCGGGAAGCAGTCAAGATTAATAACCAATATTCAAGGATGGCAATCAGCGCGGCCAGATAACGGACCAATTTTTTTTCATAGATAAAAGCAATAATAATCAAGGGAATCAGGGTGATCATAATATAGCCGGCCAGATCAAAATGACCGCCAAAGGTCGATAAAACCCGGGCATGTTCGGTTAAATACAAAGCAATCCCTTTAGAAAATTCCCGGTTCATCGTGGAATAAGCCGGCCAGTAAAGATATTTTTGGCCAAAACCATAAACAGAGACAGAAAAAATAGTCAGCATTAATAAATAAATGTAGGTCAAAATTTGCTGAGATTTTTTTAAAGCAAAAAAGAAAATAAAGAATAAAGAAAAATATTCAATCCGCCGAAACCAATGCAGATAAACTTTGGCAATTTGAATCCACTCCGGATAAATAGTTTTAGTAATAAAAATAGCGGAAAGAGTCGACAGAAAACCGATCGCCAGATAAATCAGGATCGGCTTTAACAATGGTGCCCGGCTGAGCTTAAGGCGGCGGCGTAAAAGCTGAAACACAAAATAACCATTGACCAATAAAATCAAAATGTCTTCCAACCTGACCCGGACATTATATCCCGGCAGAATATCAAATAAAGGCCATTTGGGATACAAGGGAATAAACACCAGGAGAAAACCGGCGGCAATAGTTAACAAATGCTGGTCAAGCCAAACGAAAAGCTTCGGCATAAATCCTGTTCCTTAAAATTATAATCCTCAGAATGGCTCCCAGCTTGAGCAAAATTTTTAATATCAGTCGCTGACAATGATTAAAGTATTTTTTATAGATATATGTCAGTCCTTGATATTCACCGAGAATTGCTCCCCGGCTGGAACCGGAGGCTTGGCCCAGATGAGTCAATTGCGGCTGGCAAAAATAATCAATTCTCACTCCTTGTTGTTTGGCCCTGAGACAAAATTCCACATCTTCTCCGTACATAAAAATATTTTTATCTAAACCATTAAGTTTTTCATAAACATCACGGCGAATTAAAAGAGCCGTCCCGGCCAGCCAGCCAGGATACTGATCGGTTTGAAAAAATGACTTTAAGTTCTGATGATAAGGTTTAATTAAAGATTTAATCAAGGGCAGGTCATCAATAAACAACATCCATAAGGCTAAACGCCATAAATCCGGCAAGTAGCCGCCTTGGGGCTGGATCGAGCCGTCAGGATTTAACAATTGGCAGGAAGCCAGTTGAGAATCATGGCTTTTCACGCATTCCATGAGAGTACTAATTGTGTTTGGTTTTATTAAAGTATCGCTATTTAACAACCAAATATACTCACCTTTAGCATGGTCAACCCCGAAATTATTACCTCTGGCAAAGCCGAGATTGCCACCAGAAGATAAGACATGATATTGGGGAAATTTGGCCTTCAGGGACTCAAAAGAGCCGTCAGCCGACCCGTTATCTACCACAATCACTTCTTTGGTTAAATTATCCCGGGATTTGGTGATGGTTTCGAGGCAGTCGGCAGTAATCTTTTTAGTTTTGTAGTTAATGATGATAATGGATAAATCCATAGGTTATTGAAACAAGCGCGGCCGACCCAGGCGATAATTTAATTCCTGAAGCTGGCGCTGACCGATTTCTTTGGCAGGGACACCGCCAACAATGGTCATTGCGGGAACATCTTTGGTGACCACGGCTCCGGCACCGACAACTGCCCCTTGGTGAATAGTGACCCCGGGAAGAATAATCGCTCTGGGGCCGATAAAAACATAATCTTTAATCGTGACCGGTTCCTCTTTCGGATCAAAACCGGCTGAGTTCGGGTCGTGTTCACTGTTAAAAATCATTACTTCGCTGGCAATATCCACATGGTCGCCGATTGTCAGTTTGGCCCGGCCGTCTAAAGTGGCATGGTCGCCGATAATCGTTCCATTACCGATAGAAACATTCTTGGGCTGGTAAAATCTGGCGCCGATGTGCAGGTATGATTTTTTGCCGATCTTGACTCCGGCTAATTTAAACAGAGAACAACGGAAACAATGACAAGGAACATAACCCAAACACCAGAGCAGAGAAATTTTTAAATCAAGATAGTAATTATAAAAACGGTTAATGATTTTATGGCAAGCCTGACTCCAGGTCAGCGGCTGGTTGCTTCTATCTTTAAAGGGTGAACTCATTGATTACCTCCAGAATTTTTTGAGCAGATTTTCCCCAAGAAAAATTCATGCTTTTTTGTCTGGCAGCGATCAATTGGGATTGTTTCGCTGCCTTAGACAAAGATAATAGCTGTATTATACCCTGTTTAACCTCTTCGTGACCAAAGGGTGGTTCGATATACAAACCGCAGTCAGCGACAATTTCCGGTAAAGAGGAGTTGCGGCTGACTAAGACCGGCGTTCCCAAAGCCATTGCCTGGACTACAGGAATACCAAAGCCTTCGTATAGGCTGGGGAGGATTAAACCGGCGCTGCCTTTAATTAAGGCTCCTAGTTTCTCGTTAGGTACATAACCTAAATATTTGACGTGCGACACGGTTTTTTGTTGATATTTCCAACCCATTTTCCCGGCAATAACTAAATCACACCTTAGAGGTGTGATAGAGGTAAATGCTTGAATTAAGGCGTCGAGATTTTTGCGCGGCTGAAGAGTACCTACATACAGTAAATATTGGCCCTTAATCGGGCTTTTGCCCTGCACCGTTAGCTGGTCAACACCGGGATAAACAACACTAATTTTATTTTCCGGAACCCCGTAGGCGGTGACAATATCGTTTTTGGTGGCTTGGGAAATGGCAAAAATGTGCTTGGCTTGTCTGACTGAATAGGCAGTCCATAGTTTTAACTGCCACAGGTCAGAGCGCCGGAAAGTTTGAGGAAATTTTAAAAAAGCCAAGTCCATAATACAAATCATTGTCGGCAGGGGCGAAAATCTGGGGGCATAATGACCTAAAGTTAAAAATATATCAGGCCTAGGCTGGTCAAAATATAAGGATAAAGGCAGACGCCATTGAGTCCATAAAAATCCGGGCTTTAAAATCCGGTACTGCCAGGATTGGCGCGTTGCCGGTAACGAGGATAAGGGTTGGTCTTTAAGATAAATTAAATACTGATTGGTTTTGTCCTGTTGGTAAAGCTGCCAGAGAATCTGATAAGCAAACTGGTTGCTGCCGACACGATTGGCAACATTGGCTTCATTGGCATCAATCCCGATTAACATTAAACTGCCTCCTGGTAAACTTTTAAGGTTTCTTTAGCGGTCTTGTCCCAGGAAAATTTCTTTGCTTGGGCTAAAGATTTTTTGGTTAAATTTAATTTCCGGATTGCGGCCATGGCTTGAGTGATTTCGGCAACATTGTGAGGATTAACATAAATTGCTGCTTCCCCGCCGACTTCCGGCAAGCCGGAAAGATTACTGGTGATTACCGGACAGCCGCAGCTTAAAGCTTCTAAAACCGGCAAGCCAAAACCTTCATATAAAGACGGATAAACAAAGGCTTGGGCGCCGGAATACAGTCCGGCTAAATCTTCGTCAGGCACAAAACCTAAAAACCGGACATTGTTTGTTTTTGACAATGATTCTCCCCAACCGACTGGACCAACAATAACTAATTGAGTCCCTGCAGGGACTGTCCTTGCAGGCAACTTAGAAAATGCCTCAATTAATCGCTTTAAATTCTTACGCGGTTCTAGTGTTCCCACACTTAAAAAATAGTCTTTAGTTAAACTGTATTTGGTCTTAGCCTGATGAGAATCAACCGGTTTAAAGATTGAGTCGGCCGCTTCATAAATTATTGAAATTTTTTCTGCCGGGATACCATAGTCAATTAAGTCTTTTTTGGTTGACTCGGAAACAGCAATAATTTTGTCAGCATATTTTTTGGCTTGATTTAAATGCCGGGTGTGGACCGCGACTGAATAAGGCGTATGGGTTGGCGGATATTTTAAAAATGTCAGGTCGTGAATCGTGGTCACCAATTTAGCTTTGGTTTTAGGTAGGGCCCAGTTGGAGGCATGGAACACATCGGTTTCCGGCGGCGGTAATAAATTAAGCCGATTCCAAGCAAAATCAGCTAGTTTAGGCGAAAGCAGAGTCAAGACCAGTTTAGTTTTTCTGGGCAGTTGGGCCGCAAAAGCTTGGATTATTGACCGCTGCCGTAAACTGCCGGCGTATAAAACATATTGATTTTCCTGATCAATTTTTAACAAATGCTTGACCAGCTCGCTGGTGTAGCGGGATACCCCTGTCTGATAAACAATCTGGGAAATATCAATGCCGATTCTCAGTTGACTTTTATTTATTCTCATAGTATTATGATTATATAAAACGTGAGGTAGAGTCGTTCGTAGAGTCTACCTCTTTTTTTGTTTAAAATTTAAAATAGCCTTTAAAGATTTCATAGGAGTAAAGTTTGCCCCCATAACTTGACGAATTTCTCTAGCAGTTCTTTTGCCATTGGCAATGACGATGTAAAAATCCCCATCACCGGAAAGAAAAATTACTCTGTTAAATTTATCAATATCCCGCATTGCATAAAAAGTTAAATCAACATCACAATTAGCCTTTCTGACTTTATGGCCGTTATCCTGAAGA
>Ga0210049_1000747_pt1 | contig 28884 bp, 14 predicted proteins | sample CryGeyCG2014_300_2_FD_183964 | JGI IMG/M metagenome (GOLD analysis project Ga0210049, IMG submission 183964) | Groundwater microbial communities from aquifer - Crystal Geyser CG06_land_8/20/14_3.00 (SPAdes) (version 2) | ecosystem: Environmental > Aquatic > Deep subsurface > Groundwater | place... | reverse complement strand
GATATTACCGATGATGAAATTGTAGACCTAGTTGACTTATTAAAAAAAACCCTTAAACAGCTACGGAAGATTTATGTGAAAAATCAACACACACTTTTACCTTTTGATTATAACTATTATATTCATCCGAAAGAAGATTGGTATTTGCGTCTGATTCCTCGTTTTGTACACAGGGCTGGTTTTGAGTTGGGGACGGGATTACATGTGAACATTGTTGACCCGGCACTGGCGGCTTTGGAATTAAAAGGATTTGAGAAAAATATGGCAGGAGTTTTGAATAAGCTTGAGAAGAAAATATAAATAAATTTCTAATTACTAATTCTTAATTTCTAATTAAGTCCCAAATTCCAAAACTCAAAAACATAATTGGGAAGTGGAACTTTTTTAGGTTAATTAGGTCAATTAGAAATTAGGAATTTATCACTCTCCCACAATCAACGTTTTCTTTTCCAACTGAACGACTGTTCCTTTTTCGTCAGTTAAGATAATTTGATAAGAAAGTCGATGTTCCAAATTGAGATCTCCAATTGTTAAATTATGTATTGATTTTATATTTCCACTAATAATTTTTGTGATGGTTTGATTTGTGGTTGTGTCATAGAAAACAATCGTTGATTTTACAGGGATTATTGTAGAAAAATAAACAAATAAATAGTGTTTATCAGAAGAAGTAGTGAAGTTAACTTTATTGATTAGATCTTTGGCTTGAGATTGATGTATTTGTCTATTTGAACTTGATCCAAGATTACTCATTAATGAAAAAGCAACCAACGCGACAAAAGAAAACACCATTATTGATTTAATTGAAGGAAGGGGTCGATTCCAAGTTTTAAGAAAAGATGCCTTACTGTTTCCGGAAACTTTTATTTTTAACAAGTCGTCAGGATAAATAAAGACGCCTCGACAAAGTGGACAATGTAGGGCAGTGACCTCAAATAATTTGGACGGATGGTTTTTAATTGTGATTAAGGTTTTCCCGTCTTTTGGACATACCTTAGGTTTCCCAGCAATAATTGCATCTTGTTGATCGTTTGCTAATCTTTCCGCTGTTTCAAGTGAAATGTGATTAATTCCATTTTCCTCAAAAAAACTACTTCCACAAGTTCGACAGTGTAAAACTGTTTGCTCATCATAAATCGCGCTTATCATTATTTGACTGCAGTTGGGACAGTGCATATATACAATATACAATATAAAAAGTAAAATTGAAAAAAGAAAAGTCAAGATATGGACGGTAGAAAATTGAATGTAGAAGAATGTAGAAGATAGAAATTCAAAGAAAGAAGACAGAAAGCAGAGATAGATAAAAGTAAAAAAGAAATATTGATATATTAGAAAACTTACGTGATATATTTTTGTATAAAAACAGGTTAAGTTAAATTGACCAATCAACTATTGAATATATAAGATAATTAATTTATATTGTAATAATATATGACAGATTTTGAACCAGCACCATCGCCAGTAACCGCTACTAATGTAATGAATCGCGCTTCAGAATCTCCTCATGTCCATGATCTAATTTTAGAAGATGCAGTGCGTGTTAAGGAAAGATACAGAAACACAGTGGAAAAAGGACGAGCAGTCTCGCACGAATTAAAAGCAATTGGTGATTTTGTTGCAGAAGTAAAAATGAGTATTTTTGCTCATGGCAAGGAGCAAACGGTTTTGGACGATGAACGTAAACGTATTGTTGATTTAGGAAAAAAAGCCGGTTTTAATACCGATTTGTTTGAAGAAGTAATCTTTAAATCAAGAGTAGTGGAAAAAGAGGGGGAGGTTGTTAAAAATACCGTTCCCGGGGGATTGATATCACAAGGTCAAGAAACATTGGGAAGAATTGCACCAACAGAAAAAAATCAACGTGACGTTGGTGTTCTTGTGGTTGACTGTGTCCAAAGATTACTTATGGAATCAATTGATCAGGTCAAGCCACAAGCAGGAGATCAATCAGGCGTAAGCACTGCAAAATCTTTATCGAGCAGAGAATTAGAAATCATGAGAGATGTTCATAATATGATATTTACATATGGAAATAAAGTTGAGGTTGAAACAAATGCAGGCCCAGTTTTGGTTTCGCGTCGTGATTTGTTTGCGCAGTGGCTTGATACGTTTATTATGGATATGGCCAATATGCAGGATAGAATAGTTGAGGGAAGTTTAGCCAATCATCAAACCGCCGTGTATGATTCATATCGTTGGGTGAAAGATATTTCTCAAAGTGTACAAGCAGGAGAAATAACAAATATTTTCCCAACCCCATATACAAGATCAGTCAAAGAAGCAATGGATGTTGCTTATCAAAAAAGAAATGGTTTACTCAAATTCATTTTGTTTGGCGACGCGGGTGTCGGCAAAACAAGACAGATAATTGATTTTAACCGAGAAAAAGAAAGAGAAACAGTGGTAATCAACTTTCATCATTTTATTTCATTTGATGAACTGGTTGGTCAGACATCAATTGCAGTAAACTTGGGTGATGGCAATCAAAATGAAAAATTAAATGGGCTCTGTCAACGCTTTGTTGACTCTCAACCAACTGGAGAAGTTTTTTGGACAGATATGCAAAATGTTTTTGATCATCTAACACCCCAACAACGTGAACATTATATAACGGTTGAAGGAATGGTTCATAATTATGGAAAAGGACTGTCTGACGGTAAGGTTGTTGATGAGACTGGCGAATTACCAGGAAGAGAAGAGATTATGAAAAAGTTTCAATTAAGGATCAAGGCGATTCGTGATATGACCGTGTTGGATATGAAACCTGAAGAAGATATGCAATCAAGATTTGTTAAAGGAGCAATATTAAAAGCGATTCATGAAGGAAAAGTGGTGTGTTTTGATGAAATGGATAAAGCAGGACCACATGCCATTGAAGGTATGCTTTCTTTTTTATCAGAAAGTGCAGGTGAAGTTTGGCATTCGCAAGCCGGTGATGTTGCAATACCTCACTGGTTTTATATTACAGGAACAAGTAATGCTCGTGGTATTGGAAACCAAGCGGTCGCGATGGAAGGCAAAGGAGTTAGAGAGGGAATAGCCACAGAAATGAATAAATTTTTAGCTGATCGATGTGAACAAATTTCTATTAACCCACAACCGGTTAAGGACTCACTCATGATCGCAGGTGTTTTGTTAACAGATGATGATGGGATTTTGCAGATTAACCAAGAAGATCAGTACAAGTTAATAGCGGCCTTGTCATATATCATGCCGGCATTACAAAATGAAAAGTTACCAGTTGCTTATACAAATCGTGTAATCAATTCGATCTGTTCTCGTTTGGTGCGGAGAGAAGTTGTTTCACTGGGAAATGGAATCGTCAGTCGATATGAGAGAACCCAGCTTAGTGTGAAAGATGCGGTGGAATTATCACTAAAAACAATGAAAGAAATATCGCTTGGAAACGAAGGAAAAGCTAAGGTTGATAAAGTAATTCAACAATATGCTAGTTTGCTTGGTGAAGACAAATTGTCACAATACGGAAAGGGAAGGGCATTTTTTATTGAAGGACCTGAGGCAAAATATACCGCGGTTAGCAAAATATGGGATCAGCCTTTATTCCAAGCCATAGCATCTATGGAGTCGGATCCACTGCGTTTGACTGATCAACAGGTGCAAGCAATTAATGCGTCGCTAATGCATGTTGACTGGCAAACAGCAGTCGATGCAACCGATAGACCTCCAGCAAGGTTATTTGGTAGTACAAATGGTTGGCAGCTTGAAGCTAGTGCATCAGGTGTATCGCTTATTGCAACGATAGGTGAATCAGAAAGAAAAAAGATAGTAGGAAGAAAAAGTGTTGCTACGGGAAATTTTGATCATGCAAGTGTTGTTGCACGGGACCAACTAGGAAAGGCTTTCGCGGTAAAAACAGTTGACGGCGGAAGTAGAACAATAACAATAATGGCCAACGGAACAAAGAGATTTGAAGAAGCGGATATAAGGATTGCAAAAGGTGAACCAACAGCCTATATTGATCCTTTGGGAAAATTGTTTATTGTTGAGGTTGATGGGAAAATTCAGTGTGGAGAATTAAACGGGAAATACAATCATAACGTTAGTTCTTCGGGAAGAATTCTTGATGTTTCTCCTGACGGAAGATTTTTTACATATCGAGATAATGAACAGAACAGGTGTTTGCTGATGGATGTTAGTAATTTAGTTAAACCACCGGTTGGAATTGATCTTCCAGAAAGTTGGCCTAGTGCGAGATTTGTTGGTAAGGGTGTAGTTGTTGGATTAAGCGAGACTGGTCAAATCATCGACGATGGTGATCATACAAAACTTATTACGATTTCATAAAACCTAAGAAGCTGTTTAAAAACTATGGTAAAACAGCTTCATAAGAGCCTGTATTGAAAAATAAAATTAGGCACTTTTCAAACAGGCTCTAACATAACATAACAAAACGTATGGATGCAAAAGAAATTCGTTTATCAGGTGAAGTTAGGCCACGTCAATTATTAATCAAACCATTACAGTATCTTAGAGAACATGCTAAGCTCGTAATCTTCCGAATAAAAAGAACAATACCAATAACAAAAGTAATATATGTTCCTATTAAAAAAATAGTGAGGGAAGACGTTGGTGTTCCTATTACCACAGACGAAATGGGAGCAAGGGGTCATCTTCCTCTTACTGAGCAAAGACAGCATGTTAATAGAACATTAGCAGGACAAAGTCCAATGAAACCCGTGAGATATGGAGGGGAGGAAGATGAAGTTGTTATACCTGTAGATACGATAGTTGAAGAGCTTGAACCAAAAAGAGTTCCAGCTGAGGAAATAATTGAAAATACTAGATCAGTAATTCCGAGAGTGCAGTTTGTTTTTGTCTTACACGCAGATACTTCAACTTTATTGTCTAATCAAAGATCAGAAGAAATAATTTTACCGGTAATGGTAGCGCTTGCGAATATGAAGGGAGGTCTAAATACTTATTGTGGTGATAAAACAATTCACGATGTTCGGGCTGCAATATTTGTAATTATCCATACGCTTGCAGGTGATCGCTTAGTGCCTTTGATTGGTTCTGCAACTGATAATGCTCGTTTGACACAGGAGTTGAGAGCAAATTTCAACGCAGATCCAAGTGTGGTGAGAGATGCTCCTTTTAGTCAAATAACTCAAGCAAATGCAATGGCAGCACACAAGGCACTACCTGCTTTATTTGCTCAAGCTAATGCTTTGTCCTTAGCTTTACCGCAAGGGACAACCTCAGGTGATATTTTGCCTAAAGGCGTAATAGATCCTCGAGACGCTTCTTTTATTGATTGGGTTCAAACTAAAGTTGATCAATCATTCCCAGATAAATTAAGACAAAAAGAATGGATAAACGAACCCGATAAAACTTGGATAGGTGGCTATCAACCTTCATTAGTAATTTATGATATTAGATCATCTGGTGCTAATGCTGTAGTTGTTTCAGATCGGCTACTTGATAAACAAATGGAACCTATGGGTTATAGTGACTTCAGGTCTAAAAATTTTGATAATTTATAAATATATATGTCAGAACAAGGAATATCAGCGATTTTTCCAACAGGACAACTCAGTTTTGCTATTGAACAACAGGCTGATGAGAGGAAAAGAGCCGAACACGAAAAAGAACAAAGAAGGCTTATTCATAAAGGCCAAGTAATAAATAGGGAGTGTGAAGTTGGAAAAAATGAAGACGTACTTGATCCGTTAAGTTGGTTGGAACGTTTTTATCAAGTGACTAGTGATGATTCAGGAGTACTGCAACCAGAGTTAGTTGAGGTCGGCGCGGAGATTTTTAGATTGGCTTCAAGGGGATTGGGGCTTTCTGATTCAGTCAGAAGAAAAATGCAGGGGGATTTTGACTCACTCGTTAGGCCTTATCGGCAAGGCGCAAGAAGAGGAACATTGGATAATTTGGTTTCAAGCTTACGTCATGGGATTGATAGATATCAAAACAGAAAACATTTTGAGGAAACTTTGATTACTTTAAGAAGTAAACTTGCTTCAAAGACTAACCCCGTGTTGGCTAGGGCTGAAACGGAAGATAGATTGTTGTTTAAAGAAATTGAAAGCACTGCAAGGGAAATTAATCGCGTACCTGAAGAAATAACTGCGTTAGCAGATGCAGTGGCCACAGAATATGTTAGTCATGAAACAGTTGCCGATAACATCATTGAATCGGAAATAAAAACAGGAAATGAACCTTTAGTTGCGGTTGTAGCTTCATTTGATCAAGTTAAAGCTGATATTCAGGAAGCATTGGGTGGGAGAAATTCTCAAGATTTAGTTGAAGTCTTGACCCGTCATGAAACATATTTAAGAAAAATTGATAGTCAAAAAAGTTTAGGGGAATTATTTCCATCTCTTAGTCAGATGGCAAGAGAGACACCAAGAAAATGGCGTGAATCAAAATCAAAAAGACATGAATTATTTGATGAACTACTTAGTGCAACATTAAAACGCAAAATGTGTCTTGATGAAATCAATAAGCAAAAAATATATCGAGAGGATGTTGGCGAAGTCATTGATAATATTGCCCTATGGCAAACCTGTCACACGCGGTTGACTCATTTAGAACAAGCAGTTGCTGAAAGTCAAACAGCCAACCCAATAGATCAAAATCAAAAAAAAGTATTGTATGCGTCAGCGCTTTCTGATCTTGTTTCAGCAGGTATTCCGGTCACGGTGATTGACGATTTAATAAAATCGAAAATGACTTCTTCGGACTTATTGCCCTATATGATTGATGATTGGTTAAAGCAATCAGGTGGAGCCCAAGATATGAAAGAGGGAGATTTGGAAAAAGCTGCAAAAATCGCAAACAAAGCAATGCTAATATTTGCAGATACTGTAATAATTGTTGCTTTGGTGGCCGGTGGAATTACTTGGGCGCTTGATCCTGCTGCACATCCACACAGAGAGTTGACACCCACTCCTCCTGCAATCGTAACTGTTCTTCCAACACCAACAGCTACTGAAGTGTCAAACATAACTTCATTGATAACACCGATTACTATTAGGCCAACAGAAGCGCCTCGAACAAGCATGTTAGGTTTATCAACGAATGAAAAAAAATCCGCAATTTCTGAAACGCCTGTTCCAACCCTTACTGCTTCCCAACAAATCGAGACACCTGCTCCGCTTCAGACAGATGCTCCCAAGAATAAAAGTACGCCAGATTCAACAACCGATGAGAAACAATCTTCCAATTCTGAAGGTCAAGAAAACCCTTTTAAGTGGCCTGATACAGTGGTCGCTACTGCAATAGGAGGTGGTTTAGGACTATTGATTTGGAAACAATTTTTATCTCGAGGTCAAAAGGGGAAAGATGGTCGTGACGGTAAGGGGGAATTGAAATTACCAAAATTCTTAGAAGCTATAGCGGAAAGGGCTCAATCGAGACCAGATCCTTTAACGGATTCTGAACTAGATATGGATAATTTTACCAGGTCATTTGAAGGTGTTCGAAGAATTCGTGATAATATTATTTGGTCGGTTGGTCTTTTAAGTAAGAGTGAGTCTACATATTTTCGTCAAAGAAGCGCAGCAAAATTTGACTTTAAAACTTTGTCGTGGGACAACACACTTCCAACAACAACTTTCAATTACAATTTACATAGAGTTAAACAATTAGGTAGGTCATCAGATCTTTGTGTTCTTCAATCAACCGTGGGTTTTGCAGGAGATGCATTTTTTGTTCCAACACCATATGGGCTGGTGCCGGCACACACAAGTTTTAGAGGAAATGTTTTAGATCGGAAAAAAGATGGATCCTTTTGTGTTGACATGGTTGCAAAAAGAAAGTATACGGAAATTAGCCGAACTACAAGAGAAGAAATTCACGGACAGGGATGCGAAAAAACCGCTACATTTGCCCCAACCAATCGACCATTATCAGAGATTTATCCTTTTTCTGATGATGGTTCTGGCGGGGAGTTGCAACCACTATTGGGTGCGGTTGATAAACTTCCTCCTTATGTACAAGATTTTCTTAAGGAGCTTGATACGCATCCTCAAACTAAGTTAGTAGAAGCAGAAAAAATATTTGAATTTGTCTGTGACAATTTTATTTATTCACTGGATCCTGAAAATGGTTCAGCCTATCGTCAGGCTTTGGCAAAAGGTCAGGATGCTTTTAATAATATGGTATTTACCCGAAGAAAACTTAAATGTGATGGTTTGGCTTATCCTGTTATTGCGTTGCTTCGTCATCGTGGTATTGCAGCGAGAATAGTGAATGGTTTTGTTCTTCCTCCAGAAGGAACAGCCTTAAGGGGAGATTTTGCACATGCATGGGTTGAATATCAAGTTGATGGAGATGTTTATGTTAATGATCCTAAAACAAAACAACAGGATGAAAAATCCGTTGCCCTGGTAAGTAGCGTATCTAAATTATTTGTTCAACTAAAAGAAAGACGAGTTCGTGCAAAATCAATCGCCCGTTATAATAAAGATCATGCAGCACAGGAAATGGGAGCGGTTAATTCTAGATTGAGAAGAATACTTAGAGGACACACGATTGAAGGTGACAAATTTCCAGAAGATATTGTAAAGGTAGAGTTCCCCAATTGGAACAGATTGTCTCGTAGAGAAAAGCCGCGTGTAATAGAACGAATAGAAAGACTACTACATACTCTTGATTGTTTAAACACAGTTTTAGACGAAAGCGGATCAGATAGGATTATTAGTATGAATCAAATGTTGGCAATGCTTGATGAAGCTGGTGTTATTAAAGAAAAAGAAGTAAGGGCAAAATTTGTACAAGAAAATTTCAAAGACCTAGCTAAACCAGCAATTGAAGGACTAAGAGCAGCAATATCTGATGCAGTTAGAAAGAGACTTTCGAAGTACTTTTTAAGAGGTAAATTTCACACAGATTATTATTCCGGATTAAATCCTTTCTTTGACACAGTCCTATTCAGTGATAGATTTGGAGAACAAGCTGAAACAGTAATAGAACGCTCTAGATCACTTGGAAGACCTGAGGACTTATTGCCTGAGTTAGGTGTTTTGATTAGACAAACACTTGCAGGAGCACTTACTGATGTTCCGTTATTTTTTGAAAAAAGGCCACCTCCACCAACGATAAAAGAAACTGTCGCTCCCGATGTCACAATAAATTCCGATGAAGAGATTGTGCCGTTATCTCAGGTACTAGATGAAGCCTTAGCAAGTAAGGGTGAAGTTGCAGAAGTGCTGGCGGAAATGTATATGACCTATTTGGATTTACTTGGAAAAATATAATATACTCTATATTATAAATAACAATAATTAAAAAAATATTGTGTAATAATTATGGAACAAGCAACTCACGATGCCTCGCTTCAAGTCCAACCATTACCTCCACCTGAAAGAATAAGAAAGGGTGTTGTTGTTGCTGCTGAGCCGGTTATTGTTGGAAATGCTGCAGCTTATTTATGTTTTTCGCAAGTTGGTCTGGTGAATATAGAAACATCATTAAAGAATCCTAAAGATCGGACAATTCCTCCCAGAGCAAAGCAAGAGCCTTTTTCTGGAGTTGAATATCATTTTTCCTCACCAGATCAACCTCCTCAGGTGATAACTGTTGGTTCTCCGAAAAGAGAAGATGGTGTGAGAGATTTTATGCCGTCGAAGACAACTAAAGTGGTTGCTGGAGCAGATGATGTGATTTGTGATTATGATATGATTGCTGCCACTTCTTCCGGCGATGTAATTGTTCCTGCTTATTTTCTTCTGAAGACATTGGGAATAAGAGCGTATTTAAATACATCAGTTTCAACAGGTGATGTCAGTTCACAACATCATGTTTTAATGATATTACCAACAACAGAAGGAACAAACGTGGTTCTTCATTTACCACCTGAAGTTGGGAACACGCAAAATGCTTTAGCGGCCTATATTAAATCAGTATTAACTGGTTCAGCGGGAATAGTAAAAGGAAAACCAGCAGAGGAAGCTAAATCTGCACGCGTTACTCAAACTGGTGGTTTAATTGATATGGATACAAATAGAAATGGAACCGTTGGTTTGCTTGAAGCAGCAAAAGAAAAGTATCCTGCAGTGAGAAATAATCACACAGGTTTAGCATTAGGCGTACTTAGAGCCTTTGTAGGTGGAGCTAAAAGGTTTAATGGAAACTTAGCAAATGATCCAGCACTGCGAACAGAAGGTTTGGAGATTGACTCTGATATTATTGAAAGGGAAAGACTAAGAAATTTTATTCTTGAGGCTGATCTTCCAACTTTGCTTGATGTATGTGATTTATTCGCCGATACATTGGCGGCAAACCCATTAACCCAAAGACATCTTGCGGCAATAAGTGAGTCTAGTGGTGATTTTCAACCGGTTTCAGGAGACGCCATTCTTCCCCCTTATCTTAGAGAGGTAGTCGGTGCGGTTGTTTTGGCAAATTTAGGAGGAAAGGTTATTAAAGCAGATGATGAATTGATAGGGCAACGAATGCGACTGGATAGTATTCTAAGAGAAACACAAGAAATAAGGGAACAAACTACGCAAGCTAAGAAAAAATTAGAAGAGCGAGTAACAGCTCATCATGATGCAAAGCGAATACTTGAACAAGAAAAAAGTATGCAATTAAGAGAAATTGAAGCAATAGCAGAAAGAAATAGGGCTGAATTTGCACAAAGAAGAGCTGATTTTGCAAGAGAAGTTGACCTCGAAACACAATTACTTAGAGAAGAGAAGACTAGACTTGCTCATAAACAGAGAAGCGAACTAGACAAACACGAAGAAAATCTTAGACAAACATTAATTACTATACATAGTGCACATGCGGACTTTGAACGTCAAATAGCTAAGGGGAGAGCAGAATCTGGGCGAAGAGCAGAAACATTAGGTGTGCTTAGACAAGAATTGGCAAGATTAGATGAACAACTCGCAGATATAAAAAAACGACTTGCAGATAAACGTTCTCAAGTGGAAACATTAGAACCCCAACCCAAAATTAAATTTAAGCCAATTACTGTTAATTCAGTCAATCAACGTGCCTTACGTTCCTTACTGAAAATTTTGTCATCAGGTTTTCAAAACGCTTCGGATGATAGCCAATTTGGATTAGCCGCACAATATGCAAAAGTAACAGATATGTTAGCAGTAGAAGGTTGTGTCATTGAGCCTTATTTAGTTATGAGAGGACTTTCAAATATGACTTATGGAGCCTTGGATACTATTTGTTTACTAATAGCAAATCTTTATGGGGCCGATCCGAAGATGAGCGGTATTGCCAAAGCCTATACGGCATTATTAAGAGAAAAAGGTACTGATGATGACGCAAGGCGAGTTTATCCTGGGATTTCTCTAGGTGAAATAGAGGTATTTCAAAGAGCAAAATCAAATGATCCTGATGTCAGAATAACCGATCCAATGATAATTTTTTACATGTATCAACTTCTTGCTTCGTAAGTCGTTATATGTTGCTTTCGTATTAATAAAGAAAGAGAATATGGTAGGGATAAATACTTTAAGAAATTCAAAGAGTTTGAAAAATAAATTCTTTCTTTAAACGTATTCACCGTGATGGCACAGAACTTAAAACTCTTCTGACCGATAGTTTTTAAATAATTTCAATTTAAAATTGCAATTTCAGTTAAGAAGGTTATATATTTAGATATGCCTGGACCGAACCAACCAGAAATGCCGCCAATTAACTATCAAGCATTAGATCGATTAGTAAGTAAATTAAAATGGAAAGCGCAAGATCGACCTTCTCCAACAACCGTTGTTCAACAACGTGAAGCCCTTGTTACGCCACCTCTTACTCAAAAGGATTCTTATATACAAGCGCGTAGATTGGAAAATAAAGCCCATGAAGCACAAACTGTTGAAAGCGGTAAACGAATGAGTTCAATACGGACACATGATCTCGAATCCCAAAAAGCCCTCTTATCACCAGAACATAAATTTAATGAAGTAATGCGGGGTATAACAACTCGCATCGGCGCAGCAGAAAAAAGATTGCAGGGAAGGGGACTGCTTTCTCGTACTGAAACAAGCGATCAATATCAAATAAATATTACAGTTCGTGATACTGTCAATGCTTGGACGTATCAACATGGCAAAGCCGTTTTTATAGAGACGGGTTTTATTTCTCTTATGGATACGTATTTACGTGAAGTTAAACATTTATCGGGGATTACTGAAGATCATCTTGCTGGTTTACTTGCTCATGAAGTGAGTCATACAGATAATGAAGCTCAACAGAGTTATATGAATGAGGAGTATTGTGACGCACAAGGAGTTATATTATCTGCTGAAGCTGGCTATAATCCAAAAGCCATGATTGATGTGGAAGACTTTCTAATATACCTAGAAAAGGGAACAGATTATTATCATGATGCAGACGTTGAAGCTCGTACTGATGATAAAAAACATGCACTACTTCCATCACATCCTCCGTCTGAAAATAGAAAACTGGTATTAATTAATATTCTTAAAAACACAGAAGGTGTAATACCCAATCAAACACACGACTATACCAAGATTCAAAGAGAGACTATTGATGATTTGTCTAGTCAAATGCGGGAGTGGGTTGATAAACGTCAAAAACGCGTTCTTGCTTCATCTCGAGGGGAGTGTATTACTACAGTTGATGAAGCTGCAAATTGTACTGAATTGGCAGAGGCGATGATAGGATACCGCTTATTTCGTAGAGCAGAACTAGCTAAAGTAATTGCTGAAAATGAAGATTTCGAAACAGTTTCCGTGTTAATGGATGCAGTTACAACAGAGTTGAAAGCACAAGCAGCAAAGAAAGACGAAACGTTTGGTTTTAATACAGAAGGTATTACTATTGGAAAAGAAGTTACGGCGTATATTGGTAAAAATAATGAAAAACCATATAAAAAAGGTCATATTCCGGTTGGTGGACTGGCACGTGGAAAGATTACTGTTGATGATGAAGGTGTAAGAGAAAAAGCTGGAGAAGCCGTTCAAGCAATGATTGATGATTGTAGTAAACCAAAACCCAAATATTGGACAGCCTATCAACAAGCCCCGTTATTTGAAGATGGAAAAGATTTGACTCCTCAAGAGCAAGAGCTTAGACAACAACAGTTAAATTTAGAACGCGATACTGTTTCTGAACAGAGAAGTATACAAATAAAAAACCTCTATACTTTTTTACTTACCCAAAGACAATCAATAAATCTTCCAGCTGTCCTTTCAGGTGATTTTTCATCATATCCGGAACTTGGAGTAAAACTTAATTCATTAGGTATTACGGATTTTAATACATTTCTTAACAAAATACAGGATACATTTAGAGGATTGGATGTAAACCACAATTTGAGAGGTTTACTTGGTGAACATGCTTTTGGGATATTTCCCGATCCGAACAGATTGTCAAAGCAACCTGAAAAAATGTCAGTATCAGATGTAGCAGCTTTATTAGAGGAAACGCGTCATTATCGTGCTGCATTAGTTGTTGATGCGCGTTTTGGTGATGAAGTTAAATTTTCTCAAGCATTTCAGTCTGATTCATTTAGTCAAACTTACAATGAACACCTTCGATTAAGAATATCGGCTCTTGCGCGTTCTTTTTCCCAAACACCCGAAGAGCAAAAACTACTAGATAAACTTTTTATTCAAGCACACAACTTGGATTACTCAACATTCTATCAAAGTGAGTATGTAGTTTATCAATTAGAAGCTTCAGTGAAGACTGAAAAAGAGGGATATGATGGAGCGGAGACAGTTGCACCATTTATAACTACTTTATCACCTGATTTTTTTACCTTTCGCGTTGCACCTTGTAGTGGAGGGAACATACTTGATAGTTATATTGGTAATGAATCTTTTAGTGGGCCAACTGGAGCAGGTTGTGTAATGGATCAATGGAGATATTTGGGGAGAAGAATCGATGATGTAAGAGTTTATCATGGAGAAAACAGATATGAAAAAATTCCAGGGCGCTGGGGTGAACCGCGATTTCAAATTAGAACAACACCACGGAATACACTTGAAGCCGTTAATCTTATTCAAAAAAGAAGAAAAACGGTCCCAATGATGCAAGACGACATAATTGAAGAATCAAATTATGAAAGAGATACTGTGCGAATCGACGCAGAGGCAGATATAAGAGGAAGATGGGAGAATTTAAAAATAATTGCCGAACGATCATCGTTTGAAAGAAGGCATATGGAAAACATAGTTATTGCAGTTGGAATTCCTAAAGAAGAAAAAATCGCTTACTTCCAACAACTTGTATCTGAAGGCAAGTTGACATATGGTAAAGTATTTGATGGGATAATTATCCACAATAGAGCGTCATCAAGCAGCTCAGATTACCCATTATATAGAGAAACAAGTTTTACTTATTCTGAAGCCTCAAACCTAAGGACAAGCTATGAAGTTGCGATGAGTTTACTCAGGACGGTTCCAATTTCGCCGAGTTGGCAGGATATAAATGTTTCAGATTTATCTCAGGCGCTGTTTGATACAAAAGTAAAAATCGCGCAATTGGAAAAAGTCGGTGGATTTACAGGTCCAGCTGAAGGTGTGAAGCCACACCAGGCAGGAGTAAGTACAGCTCAAACTGACCTTTACGAAGGGTTAGCACCAGGGGCTAAGGCAACGCAACAATTGGATTTTATATTTGACTTTGTTAGAGAAGGGGGGACAATCAAATTATCAAGAAAAAACAAGGATGGATATTCAAATAGTTTAAGTTTATCTGGTCTGAATAACGAAGGTGCAAATGTCGATATAATTGGGATTTTGGGAAATCTTGAATATCCAAATATTGAACAAAGAGTGCAAGAAGTTCTCACATTACATCATGATCGATATACGGTGTTTGAGGTAGATAAATGGAATAGTTTAATTGCATTTTCAAAACAACCATATTTTTATATTGACTCACGAATTGAAGATAAAACGGAACTAAGGATTAGGCTTGAAGGAACAAGCATGGAAAGAGAGTTTGATTCACTTAATATTGATCATTCCCTGAAGATGATTGATGAAATTATGATGCTTCCTCCATCAACATATCGAGACTATTGTTTGGGATTTTTGATAAATAAAGGATCAGATAGGAAATATCAGAAGGAATTTGTTGATAATCCTGGACGTGAATATTATGAAGCACGAATTGCACAACTTGCTGCGACTGCATTCAGCGATGTAGCATTAAGCCGTTTTGATGATCCAAGATTATTAAGAAGACAGTTATTTGGAGGTGGTACTGATTGTATTCCTCGTAGCGAGCGGTTTATTAGTGATCCGTTAGGAGGTTTTTACTTAGGAGAAAGTGAAGGTGTGTCCGCATGGTTAAAACTTATTAACTCGAAGACAAGTTTTTGTATTAGAAATGTTTTTTCCCATAAATATCGTGAAAATCTTGCTCAACAAGGTACGGTTGGATTAAAGGCCGAGTTACTTATTTTATCTGAGCGTGTAAAGTTACTTTCACAAATGCCAGATAGCCAACTAAAAGAAGCATTGATGTTGTACGCGATTCGTAGTTCTCAAGATAGGATAGTTCGTTTTCCGGAAGGGGAGAAACAACAATTAAGAGATCAAGTGCAAATACTCGTACGAGATTCTACTACTTCCTTTAAATCCGAACAAGGAAAACAAGGCGTTGTTGATATGCGGTTGAGAGATGAAATTGGGGTTATTGACGGACCAATTTCCCCAGACGCTCTAAGAAGTCGATTTCCTACAAGAGATGAGTATGTTTCGCACATAATAGAATTATTACCTTCGAAAAGCGCTGCGAGAGATGCTTATCTTATTTTGGCGGTTGATTCTTATCCAATGCGGGTAAGTGATGCTTCAACCATTCGAGGACTTATGTTTGCGACTGATTATAGTACATCTGATGAGCAAGTATCTGCTCAACTAGCCGGACTTGAGTTTATTCGATCCGTCAAGGCAAACAAACGAGTCACAGAACAGGATATCCGAGAGATGATATTGTGGCTTATTGATGATAAACGTCAGGTGAAAGTAATTGACGACTTTTTTACTCATGTTTCAAATGATCAGGCAGGTCGAAAATTAGTTCGTGGTTTACTGGAACAATTAAAAATTGGACCTTATGGACGGCAAGAAGAAAAGAATGAAAAAAGAGGATTAGCAGCAAAAGCAAGCGAATTAGGAGCGGAAGTATTGACAAGAAGCCTGCTTCATCTTCCAACGCCGATGAAACGGGCACTTGTTGGAAGATTAGTATTTAACATATCGTCGATATCGTCGATCTCTACAATGAGAGATAAAGAAGGGTCTGCAATACTACTTCGATCGGGGATGCCGGCGATTTTTGGAAAACTCTCAGAAGGAAATCATTATTCTTTTGCATCAATGACATTTAATTCTGTCCTAGAAGAGGGGGGCTTAGAGAGTCCTCTGAAAAGAGAAATGTTTTTTGATCTGGTACTTGGTAAAAAGGGAATACTTGAAGAGGCAACGATGGTTAAAGCTTCGGATTTTAACGATCGATTGAATAGAAATTTTGATGGAAGCGAGATGCATGCATTTATAGATGATGTGATGGAAATTGTATTTAGAAACGGAAAGTGGGATCGAAATTCACAGGATGTTGCACGGGTAGTTTCACATTCATTTATTGAAGCGATTGAACCAACAAGACGAGCAACGGTATTATTCAATTTATTATCCGAATTACCGAAAATTGATTTTAATGATCCAGATAAAAATAGAGTTCGTTCACGATTTCTCCAAACTGCCCTATCTTCAATCGGCGTACTTGGAGCAAAACTTGGACAGATAGATGAACTTATTCCAAAAGGTTGGGGGAGCGAGATGTCTTCACTTAAACATTCAACAAAACCGATGTCTAAGTTAATGATTGCTGATATCTTTACACAGGAAGGTTTATCTGATGATTATGTGATAAAAAGTTCCGCCGGAGCTGCTTCAACAGCCTGCGGATATGTTGTTGAAACACCAAGAGGCGAAGAGCAATTTGCAAAAGTATTACGACCGGAGGTAAAAATGGATTGGCAGGGGGATTTTATTGCTGTCCGTCATATGTTAGAGTGTTTAAAAAGATCTGGTCATCTTGAGGTAGGAACCGAACCAATTATGCAACAAATTGAAAGATTGGTGCGTGAAGAACTTCAAACTCAAAGGGAAATAGATAATGTAATTTATTATTCTAAAGCAGAGTCCCAGGGAGATCTGAAAACACGAGGCGGTATAAGATCGGTTGTAATGCCAAAAGAAAGAATATCAACAACAGGACAGGTCTTACCTCATCCTGAAGAGTCACTCGTAATTCTTGAAGAACTGCTTCCTAAGTCTGAATATATTGAACTGGCAAAAATAAATGCACCAACAAGTTCAGTTTCGGCAGAACTCGTTTCGTTAAAAGAATCATTAGATATGGATTCTGTATATTCTACAGTCGTACAGGATTTTTTTCATCGGGCTTTTACTTTAGGAAGTTGGCATTCGGACCTTCATGATGGCAATATATTAGTTAGACGAGATGGTCAGCTCGGAATTACTCGTGTTGTGACGGGAGACGACTTAGTTCTTATCGATTTTGGCCAGACAGGAAAAGCCGAAACTGAAGAAAAAAAGCAAAACGCAGCCCGTTTTTTTACTGGATTAGCGCTTAGAGACAGATCTTTAGTCGCACAGGCAATACATGATGCTCTTGAGAATCCTGTCTCAGTTGAGAATATAGAAAAAGAACTTGGAATTAATCCATTCAAAATGCAGGAACGTGTAACAGCATATATATCACAGCATCAGACTTCAGAATATCTTACTAATTTTCTCAAAGCAAGTATAAATGTTTTACCGTATTTAAGAAGATTACCAGTCTCAAAACAATTTGAATTAATCACTCCATATATTAGTGAAGTTGAGAGGACAAAAGGATGGATAAGAGTGCAAGAAGCAATAGCAACTCGAAATTTTACCAGGCTTTTTATGTAATTATCCTTCAATTTTAAATTTCACCACATCAAATCCTCGCTAAGCATTGGTTAAATATGAAATTAATCCCGCACTTAGATAAAGACCTTTTCATTTAACTTAAATTTACTCTTCGTGAAAATATTAATTTGATGCAGACTTTAATTAGCTTAATTAAGCAACTATTATGAAGAGATCTAGTTCCGCTAAACTGTTGATGACTTTGTTGCCTATTCACGATCAGAAAAAATTTTTATCCTCCCTGCTTTGGCTTATTGGCGTCAAGGATTGACATGAATAAAAAGAGAGCACTAAGGCCGGCGACCGAACCAATAGTTTTTAGACCACGTTCAAAGCCACGTCTAAATTTTTCCTCTTGTACTTTGAATAATGATGTATTATCATTACATCATATGACAACTGTTAATTTGCTTAGTAAACAAGATAGCACAATTCGTACTCAAATAACTTTAACTGAAAGCTTAAAACAACTGGTTGAAGAAAAAGCAAACCTTAAAGGTCAGTCCTTATCTGAATATATTCGTCGTGCGTTGATGTTATCTTTATTAGTTGATAAACAACATTTGGTTGATCTGGAAAAATTAGCCGATCAATTGATTGGATCAGTTAATATTAAAAAAAATCCTCAATGGCGAAATGTTAGCGGTGTAAAAAAATGGGTTAAAAAGTTACGGACAGAATGGATATGAAACTTATTCTTCCCGATACAAATGTTTTAATCCTTGGTTTCAAAGATGAAGTACCTTATAATTCTTTTTTACGTAAGATAATTAAAGAGAAGCGTTTAGCGTTGTCCGCAGTTGTAATCGCCGAATATTTAGTTGGCGTCACCGAAGATCAAGAGAAACTGTTTAATGCGCTCGTTACTCAATTTCCGGTTTTGCCAATTGATCTTCCGGTGGCACAACTGGCTGCTTTTTATCGACGAATTTATATGAAAAAGGGGAAGAAAATCGGTCTACCGGACTGCTTGATCGCTGCTACTTGTAAGATTTACAATACTATGTTAGCAACCCTTAACCCGACTGATTATCCAATGAAAGAGGTTGAGATTTATAAGTTTTAATTACTTCTATTGTCCTCCTGGTTTTGGCTTGTTGCCGGTGAGGACGGTCATGAATAAAAAGAGAATCCCAAGACCGCCATAAGTGCCGACGTTCTCCCAGTTTTTTCTTACTTTAGCAGTTCTTTCCTGTTTTTGTAGTTCAGTTTCACCTGCAACGTTTACTTGTTCTTCATAAATTTTTAAGGCTTGATTTACAATTCCGGTTGTATCACCAGTTCGTAGTGCCGCTACCAAAGGTTGGGCAACAGCAGGAGAGATTTCTCCGTGAGTTAGTTGGAAATAATAAGTACCGATTGGTGTGCCATGATATTCATCTTTTTTTCCAGCATCATCATATACGTTTTCTTCTGCCATTGCTTGTGCTAAACTTACGTGTAAATGCATTCTCACCTCATTATTCATAGAAACGGTTTGACCGTTTTCAAGCGTGACTGGTTTTCCATTGCTAACCTCAAGTGCTTTTCTTATCTCCACTTGACTGGTTCTCGCTGCCGCGGAGCGATCTTGAAAATTGCCAGTAGGAACACCAATCGCCTTATATACGGCTTCCATTGTGGAAAAGTCAACAATGGTTTTGCCCTCCAATGCCGCTTTTAATTGGGCACGCATTTCTGCCCTCGATGTATTTTCTATATTAATCATTTGAGTAACCTCAATACTTGCTCCAGCTGGAACTGCCACATCAGATAGTTTAGAAGTTGCAAAAGCTTCAAAATCGGCAACGGTTATATAACCGGCAGATTGTGCCGCTTCAACAATTATTTGATCAGCTTTTTCTGGTAAAGGGGCAACGGGAGATTCCGCTGATTTTTTTAATAAAGCCAATAATACTTGTTGTTCCGGTGGAACGTCTTCCATGTTGGAAGGGAGATTGTTAGAAATATGGGCATGAAGTAGAACTGATCGCTCAACACTAACATCCTCTTTTACATCATGTAGTTTAACAATAACATTACCTTGACCATCATATCCCTTAATCTGTTCTACCGAAACCCGCGGATTATCTCCGTGTGGAACAAACATTTGTTGTTGTCCTCCATCAAGGCTCCAAGCTTTATCCCCATTAACAGGCATTTCTGTATTAGCCGAACACAACCAAAGAGTGAATAAAAAATTTGCATTAGGGCTTTTTGCCCATTGGGCTCGATCTTTACTCCAAAGATCATATGAAGATTTTCCCAACTGTGAGCTAATAACTTGACCCATCGTACCAATTTCACGTATTTGTCTTTTTCGAACTTCTTCAGGTGCGATAACTTTTTCAACTACTTTAGGACGGGCAGCATTGTCTTTGGCTGCCCCAGTTACAGCTGCAGAAATCCCAGCTGAAGATGGTTCTCCGCTTGTCATACTATGATTATAGTTGAAAAGTCAAAGAAATTCAAGTATATTAATTTTAATATGGTAAGTCTTCAAACTGCAGAAGTTGCTGTACAAACATCTGGAAGAGTGGTTGACAAAGGAAGAAAAGGAAAAGGTGGGAGTAATAATCAAGAAGTAGTAACTTGGACAACGCGAGAAAGAAGCAGGTATATTTCTGATACAGACACAAATGTTAGAAAAAAGGAAAAAAGGCAGCCGCAAGGCAATCGCGTAGAACATGACAATAAACGGGAAAATGTTGTTTTTTCAGAATCGCTTCATAAACAATATTCGGATTTTGTTGTAAAAATGGTACGGGGGATGTGTAAAAAAATGAATGCAAATGACCCAAACATTATGAAGATACTTCAAAACCCGAAATTTGCTGTAGAGATGCAACTATTGGGACAGTTGGAAATACAAACTAAAACACAATCAGGACGAGTTTTTCATGATGTTAATAAAAATAAAGTTGAGATGTTTTTAAAAACCGACGAAGGAATGATATTGGCAACCATGTTAATGGAAAAACAAATACGGATGGAAATGTTTTCTTTAGGGATGACTTTGGCTTTAATGCCACCGGGTGACAGAAAAAATCTTCTTAGTCCAACAACTATTGCCACGGGCGTTGATGAAGGACCTTTGCACAGTTGGTGGAGTAATTCGTTTTGGCCATGGTTAAATTTTGATGTATCTTCTGCAGGTGGCCGGCCTGGAGCGGATTTATCAATGTCTCGAGGATCCGTGATTGTGAGCGACTTACTTTTAGGCGCAGGCGCAGTTGTTTTATCAATGACAGGAGCTCCAGCTTTGGAAGTTGGAGCTGCGGTTGGTGTTGCCGCATTAGCACCACCAGTAGAAATTTTAATGACAATGATGCGCCCAGGAGTACATTTTGACATGTCTCATTGCGTTGAAGCGTTTGATGCAGTAGCAAACGATCCGGCTGAAAAAGATTTTTTAGCAACCGTTTATGGTATAAACTTAAATGACTTCCAGGTCAATAGAGCAAGAACTGCCATTAAGTTAAGTAATAGATATCCGCGTATGACCGGACAGTCAGTAGAAAAAAGACGTGACTCTGTGTTATCAAAATTACACACAAGACAGGAATTCTATAAGGCATTGGGAGTTGATGATAAATTACTTGATGCAATACCTGAACAGTCGATCTATCGTTGGAAAGATGGTCAATTTGAACAAACCGGAACAGATTGGGATCAGGAAATAAAAGAAGAGTATGGGAAAATAATACAAGGATTATCTTTACTAGTTCCACCAGTCTTTTTCAGTCCAAACGATATTGCAACAAACATCGGATATTTTGAAAAAGCGCGGGGAAAAGTTTTAAAAAGACGAATGGACACTTATATTGATCAATATGGTTTGTCAGATGTTGTAATCAGTAACCGGAGGACTCAAGTTGACGAAGAACTAACAAAAAGAGGAGAAAATGGTGGTTTAGTCATCGAAAAACAACAGCAAATAACAACCGATAAAGAAAAATTTACTGAAGAAAAAGAAGCTCTCACCACATATAAAGCCGCTCTTGATGCGGTTGAAGGAGCCCGGAAAAAAATCCAGACAGCTGGTTTTGCTGACTTGGCTCAATTGGAGGCAGAAATCATAACACGAGGGAAAATAACCAAAACTGATTTAATCCAGTTACGCGATGAGTTAAAACGAGCAGAAAATGAAGTTCAATCAATGGTCGCAAAGGGGGAAACAATTTACCGTTTGTTTAGTGAAAACCAACAATTCCTTGATGAAATAACAAATATTGATGCACAGTTAGCTGCAGCGCCGTTAGTTGCAGGTGGCGCGGTACGGGCGCAGTTCGGACTAGATGCTAACACCTTACGTCGTTTACCTTTTGATGAAGTCATGCGTCGGGTTAATATGGCTTATTTGGAAAGTCAAAAGCCTCCACCAATGGTTCCAGCTGTTGGATGGCAGTTAGAGTTTAACCCGGATCAAACGACCCGGATTACTTTATTAAGATCAATAGCCGAAGCCCGAGCGAATTTAGGAGCAGTAAGTCCAGATTTAACTGCTTGGACTGTTGGAGCAAATCGTATAGACGAGTCACATTTTCTTTGTCAATCTATTGATGAACTAATCGTTACATTAAACGTACGTGGTATTGGTTTAAATCCGTTAGCAGCAGCTGATCGGCAGAGAGTGCAGGCAGTGGTTGATGAAGTACGGGGAAGGTTTGACCGTCGTAGTAAAACGTTAAAAGAGACTTTTAATGAAGAAGCATCGACTAGAACTTATCATAATGAGTTGGTTGATCGGAAAGAAAGGCAGCTGACCACTATTCACGACCAAATGCAACAACAGGAAGAGGCGGTAGAGCAATTCAGAGATGTGGCCCGATTATCAGAAAATATTATTCGCGATCAGCCAACTTTATTGGAACGGAGCCTACAGACGCTACTTGATTATCATAACGCAGCCAAAGACGAAGGCAATACCTCTCTTGACCCCAATGTTTTATTTGCCCTCCCGATTGCTCAAATTATGACCCGCTTAGTAGCAATTAATGCTGTAGGTCCTCCAATATCGCCAAACATTGGGTGGCCACTAGCGCAACAAAATAATCCAGATAAAATTCGATTGGTGATTGCAGCACAAGCACAGTGGCAGGCACAAAGGGATTCAAGGGTGCGTGATGATTGTCCTGCTACGACTGAAATTGTCAGAAATCTTGGTATACCTGAAGTAGATTTACGAACGAAAACAGCACAAGAAGTTTTAAGCATTATTAATGCAACTGGAGCCAACTGGAACAATACTCCGCCAACAATCGCCTACATCCAATCTGCGATTAATCAAGCACGACACCGTTTTGACGTTCGTCGACAGGGACTGGGAAAATATATTAGTGAAGCTCAGATACAGGGTATGGCAATCGGAAACAACTTTCTTCTTAATGCTGATGAGTGTTTTTTGGAATTAGACTTAAACTATCAACAAGCAAGGATGGTTCGTGATCGACAACGTGCTACGACTGGTTTTTCAAATAGCGAGGCGGTTCAGAACCAATTAGATTTAAATTTAAAATATGTTGTTGATATTTCTCCAACATTAACTCAGGTAACAACCTACGTTGATAATTTTTCTACTTTTGTCAATGGTTTAGTGGGTAAAAGAGAACAAAGTATCGCAACAACAGGATTAGGCAGTTCTATCGACATATCTTTGTGGCTTGAACGATGGGATAAAATTACTGATTCTGATTTGCAACAAATGAAAACAGAATTAGTTACAGCAGAAAATGCACTAAATAGGGATACAGTAGATGTAAAAAAAGCAGTCACGTTGTTGAAAAAAGAAGAAGACGATTATCATGCAATAATATCTTGGACTGCTGTAGGGCCACCGGCAATTGATTTATCGCCTGCTGCATTGTTAACACTAGACACCAAAGAAATAATCCGGAGAATAAATCAAGCAAACGCGTTAAACAACACCCATGGTTGGCCAAAGGAAGATAATAAACGTGCCTCAAATCAGCTAAGAATTATCGCCGCCATGAGTGGTGCTCGATCCGTGGCGATAAATCCTTTAGTCGATATCCCCGCAGCAGGCAGAACACAAGCTCAACAAGCATTAGTAGATATTACTGGTTGGAGTATTACTGAAAATCAGTTATTAGCAATGACACCAACGCAAATTGAACAATTAGTTAATGCAGAAAATGCTAGAAACCCAGTCAATGGTTGGCCTGTAGCTAATAATGCCTTAAACCGATCTCGACTTGATGGTGCAATTGCCCTGGCAAAAGATCGTTTAAACACACGTTTGCAAGCCAGAGAACAAAATATCACTGCTTTAGAAAAACAAATTGAGGATGTCCCAGGATTATTTATGAAAGATCATGAACGCTTGATTCATGCATCTGGGTTATTAAACCGGGTAGAGTCAGGAGCAATTTTGGTAAAAGCTTATGATTATACCCCAGATTTTGTTCAAGCATTTGGAGCTCGATTTTGGAATCCAATTAATCCTGCTGACCCTAATTTATCAGATAGTGAGAAAGTGGCAACCTATGTTTCAATTGCTGGAGGAGCGGCTGTTCCAGTGCCATACGGCTATCTGGATATAATGGATACATTATTTGATCATCGGAAAATAACGGGGATGAAGGAAAGAAGTGATTATTTTCAACAAATTTATCAGTTTCTACCACCCAATAAATTAGCTGAGTTTCTTAATCAACATTTTAATTTAGGGTTAATCCCTGCAGGTATTGCCGGCGCTAATTTAGACATTGCAAATGCTATTAACAATTTTGCTAATGAAGTATTTTCAGAAAATATCGGTACTTTTGAAATCCGTCAAGGACTAAGAAAGATGAGTGATCAAATTGGGGAAGAGGAGTTAAAAAAATTATAACATTGAACTATGAAAAAATTAACAACATTAGAGGTAATTAAAATATTACCCTTAGAACAAAATCTAAAAAACAAACTACTCGCTAATTGGGATAATATTGATCCCGGACGCAAATATGGTTTAGTGAACATTCTCTGGGATTATTATGACGCTTTATATGAAATGCGATTAAAAACAAATATTCAGCAGGCTTTAGAGAGGGTAAAAATCGGAAAAGAAAAACTTAGCCAAGAGTTATATAAACAAGCAAGAAACAAAACAGAACAAGAAATGGAAATTACAGTTAGTCAAAATTTAACTAATCAAGAGATTCAAACAATTCGTTCAAAACTACAAACGATCATTACTCAGTCTTCATTAGGGCCGATTGAAAAATAAGAAAAATATGAATGAATGTCAAGAAAGGTCTATTATCGATAAAACTCAACCTCAAATTGCATTAGATCAAGTAAGGTATAAAAGGTACTCGGATCGAACTATTCAATTTCCAGACAAAACAGAAGATAAATCGTTAATTGACAAAACTCAACCTCAAGTTACAATACCAGAAAGACAAAATTTAACCGATCGTTTAAGACACCAGAGGAGAATAAATGGTGCTGTTAGAATCGTTGAGCACGATTTATCTTCTAGGCGAGAACCACACGTAGTTGAAGAACGGTTAGTGGTAGGTGGTGAGGGTTTGTATGTTACCGGAGTGATAGATATTAATTTTGCTGGTGGAGTAGTTTGTGATAGTACTGATCCACGAGCACAAATCAATGTTCATGGAATCGAAGGTGCGGATTATGATCACCGACCAGAAGTGATGATTCACGGAGGAAGAAGTTGTGTCCCAATTAATGTGGAGAACGGTCGTTTATATTTAGATCATGGTTTTCAAGCCGATGTTGGTTTGACAGTTGGTGAAAATGGGAGGGTTTATTTGGATGATGCAGCTATTGCTGGTGGAATTCATTTATCTGGTGATTCTGCACGAGTTGCTCTTGAGGGAAGTACACGGGTAACCGGTGATTTGGAATTTGAAGGTAGAGATTGCGAGATAAACATATGGGGTGATCGTGTAAAAGTTTCAAGAGAAGGAAGAGTAATAATTCAACCCGGGATGACTGTTTATTATGACGGCGATCCTTATACTGACGGAGATGAATTAAGATGGGCAATGGGAGATGTTTTCTCCGATGATTTTGTCATCGGCAGTGTCCCTTATCAAGTGGCTCATGCGATCGAATCCATTCCCGGAAGGATTGTTGAAACCGCTCCACGACAAATCAGAAGAATAGGACAAGCAGTCGGGACTTCTTTGATAGATCAAGCCAATCAACAGGAGGTTGAAAGAGCAAGAGGGGAGCGCGTTCCCAGACACCACATGGTTCATCGCGATGGTATTGTTGATAATGCGCAAGCGGCAGTTCCCAGTTTGATTAACGAGTCAGTCAGTGAAGTCCTAAACGCTGGTGAAGATTTATTGCGTTTCGGTGACGAACATATTGGCCGACCGATCAATGAAAGAATTGAAAATACCGGTCGGGCAGTTAGAAGAGTAGAAGCATATATAACCGAACAAGGACAACAAGCAGCAGAAACAATTGACAGATTAGCAAATGATGTTGGCAGACTCAACCGTTTCATCGCTGATGAAGTAGCACATGCCAGATGGGGAATTCATAGAGAAATTGATGATCGTTTGCTTTGGCCAGTTCGACGAAAAATTAGACATCTTAGATGGGTAGTTGAAGATAATGTAGAAGCAGCAAGACGAAATATTAATAGAATAATGGAACGTATTACTCAAAGAAGAAATTATACGCCTTTACCATTTGAAGAATTTAGTGAAGAGTCTGATGTTTCTCTCCCAGATTTTCCAGCAAGTTCCAACCAGCCAGAATTGGAAAGCAATGCTGCACCGGAATTAGAAGTAGCTGCTCCGTTGGTTAAAACTCCGTCTGCTGAATTGCTACGTTTACTAGATTTACTAGATTATGTTAGAGCAGAACCAGTGTCTGCGCCACCCGTTCAAGAATCTAGTGTAGAAGCTGCGGTTAGTGTAAGGCCAAAATCGAGATCAGAATCAAGAAAAAGTCCTTCACCAACACCTATCTTCAATGCTGTAGGTGAAGCAGCTTCGGATGCTGCAGCTCAAGTTGCTATTACAGTTAGAGCAGATGACGAGGATAGAATTCCTGTATTTTTGGGAGAACCTAGTGCTTTGCCAGTCGAGCCGGGGCAAGCCGCGGAGGTCGTTGAAGCACCAGCGAAGACTGGGGTAGTCGCTGAAACACCGGCAGTTAATAATTTAACTGGCCAAACAAGAATGGCCACATCTGCTGGTGCTCTTTTTTCAGGAGAAGCAGTTGAATCAGCATCACGAATAGCAATTCCAAGAGTAGAAACGCTCTCTGATGTCAGAACAATGTTAGACGAGGCGGCACAAACAGGTGCTATTATTGAAAGAGAACTATCCATACCAGGTTTGGTCCAAATGGTCGAGGCATCTTGGCCAACAATTGAAACTGGGATAAAAGCTGTAATCCATAGAAATCTTCCATGGGTATTAAAATGGGTTCCGGGAATAATGAAATTTTCAATCAGCGAACAAAACCCAGTACAAATCCGAATACAACCTGATGGTATGGTGAGAATGAGTTTGGGCGTTGTTGTTGGTGATGTAAAAGGAAAAATTGCTAGTGTACCAATTTTAATTACCACGGGGCTAACGACCAATGTAAATGGTACTGATTACACAATTATAGCAACAACAGAACCACCAAGATTAGATTTTGGACCCTTGCATGAAGATATCCAGGGACGAATTGGCTCATACCTTGGTACACAAACTTTGGGGAGTTTAGTTGGAATAGGAATTGGAGCATTAAATAGAAGAGAATTACAAGCAGCAAAAAAACCCGAAGATGTTGCGAGAAAAGAAGTTGAGGGTTTTGAAATTCATGCATCTGGTGAGGATGCATTTGCAATTAAAGCTGCAGTAAAGGTAATTCATTTGACCCAAGGAACGACCATTTATAAAAAAGACGGTTTATCTTATACAGTTGCAGAAATTAACCAATTAAAAAATGATGAGTGGGAAATTGATATGATAAAATCTGGTGATAAAAAACCAACTAAAGTTAAACTAATTAAATTAGCAGAGGAACTAGCAAAAGATTCGGAAACAGCCGATTGGCATTGGTGATTTTATTAATAAATTTAATTTATATCTTGACAAACACACATACACATATTAATATATATACATATGTTAACCAAACGTACAAATATTTTATTTGATCAAGAGCTGTGGTCAAAACTTGCAGTTGTTGCAAAACAGGAGCAAACTTCAGTGGGGGATTTGGTGAGAAAAGCCGTGATAAAAATTTATATTAACGGAAATCGTCAAAGTGAAAAGCAACTAGCGATAGATAAAATTGTTGCAATGAAACCTAAGAAAATGAAGCTGAATTATCGAAACCTAATTGATTATGGAAGAAAATACTAAAACAGCCTTTGTAGTTGATGCTTCTTTTGTATTGGCGTTTCTTTTGCGTGATGGCGACTATCAACAAACCGATATGATTTTTAAAAAATATCGAGATAATGAGCTTTCTTTATTTGCACCAGAACTGCTTTATTATGAGGTGATAAATGGATTAAAAAGTGCTTGTTTATCTAAAAAAATTGATCAAAAGCAGAGTAATGAACTTCTTACATTATTTTTAAGTTTAGACATAAAAACACCAGTTTTTAATTGGGGTGAAACTTTATTGAAATCTTTTGTAAAGAAGGTATCTTGTTACGATGCTTCATACCTTGTACTTGCACATAATCTTAACGTAAAGCTTCTGACTTTTGATAAAAAACTTAGACGAGTCTTATTGTAAAATTTATTCTTCCGAAGCAACTCCCAAAAGTCGGTTGACAACGTCTTTGCGGTAACGACGGTCACCACGAGAGTTGATACGAATTGCTGGAAGTTTTCCTTTTTTCCCCCAACGTTTTATCGTTAGTGGAGAAACACGAAGAAGATCAGCCACTTCACGAATTGTTAACAAATCCGGTAAATCTGAAAGTGATACTTTGGTTTTGCTTTGTTTGTAGATTGACATAGTTAATATTATAATCCTAATTTTTATGTTGTCAAGACATGCAAAAACAAGG
>Ga0210049_1000745_pt1 | contig 28888 bp, 30 predicted proteins | sample CryGeyCG2014_300_2_FD_183964 | JGI IMG/M metagenome (GOLD analysis project Ga0210049, IMG submission 183964) | Groundwater microbial communities from aquifer - Crystal Geyser CG06_land_8/20/14_3.00 (SPAdes) (version 2) | ecosystem: Environmental > Aquatic > Deep subsurface > Groundwater | place... | reverse complement strand
GGATGATTGTAAATGCCGCTTTTTTGGTAGAAAGGCATAAAGAGGCAGAGTTTGACCAGAGGGTTCAGGAACTCGACGCAACATACGGCGATAAAATGAAATTTAAGTATGTGGGGACGCTGCCGCCATTTAGTTTTGTCAATCTTGTAATTTTAACAGAGGAGTGATGTTGAGATGTTCTTAATTGATGATATATTACTTGCACCAATAAAAGGTGTGGTTTGGCTTGGGGAGAAGGTTAATGAGGTAGTTGAAAAAGAACTATACGATGAGGGGCGTATAAAAAAAGAACTTATGGCATTACAACTTAAATTTGAATTAGACGAAATAAATGAGGAAGAATATAAGAAACAAGAGAAAAAACTTTTGGAGAGATTAGAAGCTATTAGAAAATATAAAGAAGAGAAATGACGGTAGCCGCAGGTTTTAACCTGCGTATAAACTCAAAATGCAATTAACCAAAAGAGAGGAGGTGTAAAAATGGCAAAAGAGATAGGGGCATTAATTGAACAGGCACGTAAGGAATTAAGTAAGTTGACTGGACTTAAAGCTTCTTCTACTGTAGGGGCTACAAAAGATGAAAAGGGATGGCATATATCTATTGAGATGGTAGAGAAGCACTCTATTCCCGATCAGATGGATATCTTAGCTTTATACGAAGTTCTTCTTGATGAAGATGGAAATCTTTTGGGTTTTGAGCGAAAGTCAATGCGTAAGCGTATGGAGACAGAGGTATAAGGAGTAATTTAAGTGCATGGCCAATAAAGTAGTCATTGAGAGAAGCAAAGCGACGTGGCAATCTCATGAGATTGCTTCACTTCGTTCGCAATGACACCTTGAATGTCAACTTATTTAAGCCGATTACTATAATAACTCCGTCTGAGCGGAGCGAAGGAGGATAAAAATGGCTATAGTACCATCTCGAGATGGTGGTGGCAGCGAGTTAGTTGATGTCATCGACCGCATTCTGGATAAGGGTTTAGTAATCAATGCCGACATTACTGTTTCTGTTGCTGGTGTTGAGTTACTAGGCGTAAAGGTAAGGGCAGCATTGGCTTCGTTTGAGACTGCTGCCAAGTATGGTTTGGAGTTTCCATCTGGTACCAATTATGAGACTGCAGCCTGGAAAGAGGCTAAGGTAGGCAAGGAAGAGTGTCCACAATGTAATAAACGTGTACCGGTAGAAGAACTTTTAAGTACAGGGTGTCCTTGGTGTGGCTGGTTACCTGCCAAAGTCAAGGCGCTCAAGCCAGAGGCATAAGGTAAGAGCTTATGGATAAAAAGAGAAAGGATAGATTTGGCGGTCTTAATATTTTAGGTATTCCCCTAGACCCAACCTTGGGTGTAGGAGATAAGGTTTTAGACCATATAGATGAATCAATAGAAGCTGAAAAGAGAAAAGAAGCGGCTTCTAAATATTGGGCCCGTTGCCCCTCTTGTGGGAAGAAAGTAGTAAGAGAAAACTTAATTAAAACAGGCTGTTATGCTTGTGGTTGGAAAGGAACAGAGAATGAATTGGAGATAGCTGAGGCAAAAGGGGAAAGTGGTTTAAAGCACTTTGAAGTTGAAAGAGTTGGCCTGCCTGAAAAGAAGCAAGAAAGGTCTTATTACACTATCTGCCCTAAATGCGGTCGTAAGGTGATTACTGAAGAGTTGGAAGAAAAGGGATGTTTTATTTGTGGATATAAGACAGAAGACAGATAACAGAAAACAGAAAACAGAAAAATCTGACTTCTGACCTCTGTTTTCTGACTTCTGAAATCAGAACGAGCGAAACCGAGGAGGGAAGGGAATGGCTGAAGAGGATAAAAAAAAAGAAGATAAGAAGGAGGAAGAAGGAATAGCAGGAGGAATTTTTAAAGGGATCGGTAAGATGATTCCAGGATTGGGTGGATTATTCAAAGGATTGGAAAAATCTCCAGCCTTCAAAGAGAGGTTAAAGAAGATTGATGAGGAAGTAGAACGTAAGTTTAAGGAGACACCTTTGAAAAAGACAGAAGAAGGAAAATTTAGGATAAAAGGAAGGTTTGAAGCAAGATATTTAGCTCCAGATAAACCATCTATGAGAAAGGAGGTCTCTCCTCCCATGCCCCAGGAAAGGCCAGCAGATATCTTTGACGAGAAAGATTATATTAAAGTGATTGCTGAGATACCAGGGGTTGAAGAGGAGGATATAAAAATTAATTTAGAGAAGGATGGCCTTACCATATCAGTGAATGTCCCTGACCACAAATATCACCAGCAATTACGACTACCTTGCGAACCTAAAGGTAAGCTGGAGAAGTTTTATAGGAACGGAATCTTAGAAGTAAAAATTCAGAAGGCAGAGAACAGAGAACAGAAGACAGAAAAATCTGACTTCTGGTAAAGGAGCGAAGCGACAGATGCCAATCGACATTGATGAAGACAATCTAAAACACGGGCTTTTAGGTTTAGTTATTGCCTTAGTAGAGATAATTAAAGATGCTCTCAATCTTCAGGCAATGAAGCGTATGGAAGGAGGCACTCTATTTGAGGAAGAGATGGAGAGGCTTGGTGAGGCATTGCAGGATTTAGATGTGGCTATTGAGGAGATAAAAAAGGAACAGGGCGTTACTGAATCAGTTAAATCCGTAAGGGATGGATTGGATAGTATTGTGGATGATGTATTAGATAAAACGATAAATCCCGAAAGATGGAGGAAAGAAGCAGAGGAGAAAGGAATTTGAAAGGAGGTATAAGAATGGCAAATCCATTTAAATGTCCAAAGTGTGGTGTTAGCACAGGAAGCCACGATTATTGTCCAAATTGTGGCGAGCCTTTAACTCTTGGGTGCGAGAAATGCGGTACAACCTGGAAATACTGGGAGGATGTTAAATTCTGTCCTAATTGCGGCACAAAGGCACAGAAGATTGGTGTAACGGCATCTAAAAAAAGAAGTCTTGCCGGAAGGTCTGCGGCAAGGGGATGATAAGGTATCATAAGAACAATAAATGTAGGAATTTGATTTATCAAATCCTTTATTCTTGAATACGATAAATCGTGTTCCTACAAATTGGAGGTGTTGGTATGAAAAGCGCTGAAGCAAGATATCTTTATTGTATAGTAGATAGCGCCGAGAGGGTAAATTTTGGTAATATCGGAATAGAAGGCAGTGAAGTTTATACTATCCCCTACCAAGATTTATGTGCTGTAGTTCATAATTGTCTTTCGGAGCCATACAAATCAGAGGATAATGAAGTGGTAAAAAAATGGGCAATGGTTCACCAGAAGGTCATTGATACTGCCTGGGAAAGATTTGGCACGGTTTTACCCCTGGGATTTGATACCATCATTAAGGGTGAAGAGGGTATTGCACCTGATGAGAACATGAAGAAGTGGTTGAAGGACGATTATGAAAACTTAAGACAAAAACTGGCTAAGCTCAAAGACAGAGCTGAGTTTGGAGTGCAGGTATTTTGGGACCCCAAAATTATCAGCGAAGGGCTCATTGAGACAAACCCAGAGATTAAGAAATTGAGTGAAGAGATAAAATCCAAATCCAAGGGCCTGGCTTATATGTATAAGCAGAAATTAGAGAACTTATTAAAAAAAGAGATGGAAAAAGAAGCGGACAGATGTTTTAAGGATTTTTATGAACAGATTAAAAGATGTGTCGAAGAAATTAAGGTAGAAAAGACCAAAAAACTTGAAGAAGACAAACAAATGCTGTTGAATCTCTCTTGTTTGCTTTTTAAGGAAAAGAGTAAAATACTGGGTGAAGAACTAGAGAAGATTAACAATATGAAAGGATTTTTTGTTCGTTTTACCGGTCCCTGGCCACCTTACTCATTTGTATAGGTTAAAAGTAAAAAGTAAAAAGTAAAGACAAGAAAGGCAGGTTAAAAGTAGATAATAGTGGGTGATTTAAGTGAACGATTATATAATTTTGCTTTGAAGGTTGTCCAGATTGTACGTGTTATGCCAAAAGAAGCAAGTGCTTTTGAAATTGGTAGACAATTACTACGGTCGGGAACATCAATTGCAGCCAATTATGAGGAAGCTAAGGCAGGTTTTAGCAGAGAAGATTTTACTTATAAAATGAGCATTTGCTTTAAAGAAGCAAAAGAAACAAATTTTTGGCTGAGAATCCTAAGAGATTCAAAAATAATTAGCGAGTCATCATTAAAAGGTCTAATTACTGAATCAGATGAAATTCAAAAGATATTAGCCAAGAGCGTAAAAACATTAAAAGATAAAAATTAGTTTTAACTTTTTAGTTTTAACTTTTAACTTAGAGGTATTTTGATGGAACCTACCAAAGATACAAACGCAACCTTAGTAGATCTTTTAGATCGAATCTTAGATAAAGGTTTGGTAATTAATGCAGATATTATTATTTCTGTAGCTGGTATTCCTTTAATCGGTGTCAATTTGAGGGCGGCGTTAGCAGGAATGGAAACCATGCTTAAATATGGAGTAATGCAGGCATGGGATGAGAAGAGCAGGGCATGGGAGAGAGAACATCGGAAGAAGACTCTACCTTCTCTGGTTGAAGGAGAAGAGATTGCCCTGAAAGTGTTCGGCTCTCACTATTACAGTAAGGGAATATACAATGCATGGAAAACAGGCTATTTTTATTTGACTAACAAAAGGCTTATCCTTTACCGTCAAGATTTTGATGAAATTACATTTCAGATACCATTAGAAGAAATAAAAGCATTGATAATAAAAGAAGAAGCTCATTTTGTTAAAGGAAAGAAAAAACAGGTACTCTATCTTATAGATAGACAGAATCAAGTGCATCGGCTTAGCACAGTAGAGGCAAACCAATTAAAAGAGGCTATTGAGCAAAATTTAGAAATTGCGGGGCTTTCTTTAGAGGAGAACCCTGTGCTTCCAGAGTTTGAAGAGAGACCAATTGACTTCCTGACAGAAGGAGAAGAGGTTACTCACCGGGGGAAAAAGGTATGGTATTTAGTGCCTAAAGAAGGTATTCAACAAGAGACCTGGAGGCCGGGGCATCTCTATCTTACCAATAAGAGATTATGCTGGTGGTATGACTTTGAGAGGAAGTTGGTTTTTGATGTTCCTGTGGATAGAATAGTTAGTGTTAACATCGAGATGAGAAAAACAAGCGGTCTTAGTAGTAAGAAGGAAAAGGCGCTGGATGTAGCGTATAGCTTTAATTCAACGAAAACAATAGCCTCTTTCTCTGGAGGAGGACAGATAGATAAATGGGCGGAAGCACTAAATAGGGTTGTTTCTGGCAAGATAGGTGAGGAAACCGAAACCTGTCCCCAGTGCGGTAAGCCCGCCCCAGCCAAAGAACTATTAGAAAAAGGTTGTCCCCACTGCGGATGGGTTAGTCCTCGGCTTGAGAAGAAAATGGCACAAGCGGCTTTATCAGCATGAGAAGCTATTTAGATACTATAAGGAAGCCAGTTAATTTACCCTTACTAAAGGATGAGGAAGTGCTCAAGTATTTTACGGCAAGCTACGATGTTGGGAGTTCACTTGCTTCATCTTGGAGACTTGGTAATTTATACCTTACCAATAAAAGACTGCTTTTTGTTCAGGTTAGAAAGATACTATTCGAGGTCCTGCTCAGTCAAATAAAGACTATAAATATAGTAAAGAGGGGATGGATTTTGGGCAAGAAAGTAAAACAACTTAATATAGTATCTGAAGGCAGAAGAGTGCCATATATTGCCATAAAAGACCCTGAGAATTGGAAAAGGGCAATCGAAGAGAGGATACAGGAGTCCCAATCTACACTTTCCGACCCACAGCCCAAAGCCCTTAACTCGTCGCAACCTGATGAAGTAATTTTAAAGGGAAAGGGTGGTTATTTAACTCCCGGTCAATCAAGGTGGTGGCCAGGAACCTTTCTTCTTACCCATAAGAAGCTCGTCTTCCTCCAGGGGCCTCGGATTGTATGGGAGACGCCGCTCAGCAGTATAAAGGATTTAAGAATAGAAAAAAGAGTTTATGGGGTTAGTAAAAGTGATACTATCTGTGTAGTATATGAATCTTTTGGTGAACTATCAAAAGCATGGATTATATCACTTAATTTAGAGACTTGGAGAAAAGAGCTATATAAGAGAGTATTACTAAAAGTAGACCGGGAGACATTAAATAAAATTGTTACCGAATTGGATGTAGATTCAAAAGGGATACTCTTGTTTCTTTATGAGAACAGACATGCAAGAATCGATACATTAGCCAAGCTCATAAAGGCTCCTACTCATATGGATATTTTACTTAAAATAAGGGAGATTATAAACCCAACAGCTGAAAAGATAATCGGCTATCCTATACTCTCATTCGAGAGTTCAAAAGTTGACTGGGAAACTGGCGAGAAAGTTACCTTTAGTTGGTGGCTTGCTGGTCAGCCTCATAAAGAGAGAAAGGAGCCACTTCTGGACATATTTGATGAGGATGCTGACCTAATAGTCTATTTAGAGTTGTTAGGTATTAAAGAAGATAAGTTACGGTTAAGTGTGACGAATAATAAACTTATTATTGATGCAGATAAAGATTATCATAAAGAAATTCCTCTACCCGCAGTGGTTAATGCAAAAAGTTTTACCAAGAGGTATAAGAATAATATATTGGAAGTAAGATTAAAAAAGGCAGATTATAATTGAAATAACAGAAAAACCTTCACCAGTAAGTAACTTAGAGGTGCTTGGCATCTATGAAGTCCACCTTGATGTTAATGGAAATTTACTTGGTTATAAGAGGAAGAGTATGTGCAAACGTGGTGATATTCAAAGGGAATCTATATGAAGACATTGATTTATGTTCCTATTATTCATATGAGTGCCGACCTTGGTTCTTTAGCAAAAGATGTAACTAAAAGAGGTATAACGAGTTTAGGAGAAGAGGTGTGGAAAGAACATATGAGAACAGTTGAAGGTTTCTGGGAAGCCATATCACGCTATTTTGATTCTATAGATGTATCAGGGATAAAAATATACCAGGATGGTATGATAGCAGAAGAAGAGGTTGGGCAGAAAATAGTTGAAGAAGGCATAAAAGTAGGAAGTAAAAATTATGAGTTAGTTTCAAGACTCCTTCAAAAAGGGGCTATTTTAGTTAAAACAGAGGATTTTGCCCTGGTTAAAAGAGAAAGAGACTACCTTGTAGAACTAACTAAGGCTATGACAAGGATAGGGAAATTGATTGCCTATTTGAAATACAGATTGGCTAAAAATAAGTTACTCAGGGAAAGAGATAGATTTATAGCCAACAGGATAAATGAAACATTAAATCAAGGAGAAACTGGAATCTTATTTATTGGCGCCTATCACGAGGTAATCCCTGAACTCCCTGAAGATATCCAGGTAAAAGAGATAAAAGATGCAAGAAAAATAAGGGAATATCAGGAGGCCTTTTCCCATGGTAAAGGCGGCACTAAACGATTTAAGGAATTATCTGAATATCTCCTCTCACCACCTTCAAGTGCATTTGATAAATGTTAAAATCAGGAGGTTACAAATGAATGAAAAGATAGATTACCAGAAAACTATCGTAGAGGGCATAAAACAGAAGGTAAGGGTGCTTGACTCGGTGTTCGTGCTTATTATCTTTGTTATATTGCTCCTTGTTGTCAGGTTTATGTATAAGTTCCTCGATTATATACCATTTTCCTCTGTAATGACCATGCTGGTTACAGTGGCAGTATTTGTGGTTGCAGGCTTTCTTTTAGTCAAGACCATCTCAAAAAATGCAATAAAGACGATAGATACATATAGCAGCAAGTTAAATACCCTTTTGATAACCTCAAAGGATATCCAGGAGATAGTTCACAGCGATGTGCTCCTTGAAAAAATTATGGATGTCTCGTTGAAGATCACAGGAGCCGACGGCGGTTCATTAGTGCTTCTGGAGGGAGACAAACTTGTTTTTAAGATGGTAAATGGAGCACTATTGCATAGTGCTACTATAAAGGGAAGTGGAGTCAGTACCCTGATAGGATTTACGATTCCGAAATCTGTCGGTATCATTGGGTGGGTCATAGACAAAGGCAGTGTTGTCAGGGTTGACGATGCAAAAAAGGACAGCAGGTTTTATTCGGAGGTAGACGAAGTAACCGGCTATGAGACGAGGTCGGTGCTATGTGTGCCTCTTAGATTAAGTTCAGGCGTTATAGGCGCATTGGAATTTGTCAGTAAAGAATATGGCGCTTTTAACAAAGAAGATGATGATATCATATCATATTTTGCTGATCAGGCAGCCTTATCCATTGAAAAAACAAGGTTCTACGAGGATGAGAAGAATTTCGAGATACATCTTACGAATATCCTGAGCAATGTCAATGACAGGATAATAGAAAAACGAGGCCATTCAAAGAGGGTTGCGAAATATATACTTTTAATGGCCCGGGCAATGAATATGTCAGAGGATGAACAAAAGAGATTATATCGGGCCTCACTGCTTCATGACATCGGGTTCTTAAACATAAGGACGGAGGACGTATTATCCGCAGATGACTGCAGGTCACATCCACAATTGGGTTATGAGATGTTAAAACCCATAAATTTTTATGCAGATATCAGTCAGATTATCTTACATCACCACGAACGTTATGACGGCAAAGGACATCCATCGGGATTAAAGGCAGATGCTATCCCGATAGAGTCAAGGATGATTGCCATTGCAGAGGCCTTTGATGCCATGGTCAGTAAAGACTCATATAAATGTACGGGTAAGATGATTAGCAAGGAAGTAAAACCTTCCATAGTTGGGATAGAGGGCGCAATCGAGGAGCTTAAAAGAAATGCTAACACTCAGTTTGACCCTCAATTGGTTGATGTGTTCATAGAGAATATTAGAAAGGATTACCTTGAATAGGCAAATACTTTTCCATTACATAAATGTCACCCTGAATTTATTTCAGGGTCTAAATTGCAATTCTTCGATATTCACATCCTTCTTCATTAGCTCTTTTAAATCCCTTGGCCTGAAAGCGCCTTTTTCGGTGATTATTGCAGTGATATATTTATAAGGTGTTACATCAAATGCTATATTCCTTACCTTTACACCATCCGGTGCTATCTGGTATCTGCCGAATATATGGGTAACTTCTTCAGGCCCTCTCTCTTCAATTGGGATATATTTTCCCGAGGAGATAGAAAAATCTATACTGCTAATAGGTGCAGCTACATAAAAAGGTATTTTATGCTCTTTGCATAAAACAGCTACTGTATAGGTTCCTATTTTATTTGCAACATCACCATTTCGAGCTGTCCTGTCAGTGCCAACGATTACAAGATCTATTTCCCCCATCTTCATAAGGGCGCCAGCTGTGCTGTCAGTAATAAGGGTAACAGGTATTCCTTCCTGCATAAGCTCCCATGCTGTAAGCCTCGCACCCTGAAGCACAGGCCTTGTCTCATCAGCTATAACCTGAATCTTCTTGCCCTGTTCCTTTGCTACAAGCATCGGCGCTGTTGCAGTGCCGTATCCACCAGTCGCGAGTGATCCTGCATTGCAGTGTGTAAGAATGGTATCGCCGTCCTTAATAAACTCTGCACCCCACCTGCCGATTGCCTTATTTACTTCTATATCTTCTTCGAGGATCATTTTTGCTTCCTCTATAAGAAGGTTTTTCAATACATCTATTGGTTCATCTTTTTCCCTCATTAACAAACTTCTTATCCTTTCTACAGCCCATTTTATATTTACTGCTGTAGGTCTTGTATCGAGCATTTCATTAAAAATGGGCTTGATAACTTTTATAAATTCCTTAAAATTCCCTGCCTTTATTTCCTGTGCTCCCAAAGCTATCCCCATTGCAGCTGCAATACCTATGGCAGGCGCCCCCCTTATCCATAGTTTTTTTATCCCCTCTGCAACTTTCTGGTAATCTGTGCATTCGATATACCTTACTTCAAGGGGCAGTCTGCTCTGGTCAAGCATAATTACCTTCCCATTAACCCATTCAATCGTCTTAACCATATTTAGCCCTCATTGGTAGCAGTAGAGTTATTACAAAAAATATCGTGAGTGCTGTAAGCACGCCTACTGTTCCCCATGTTATGACATTGTAACTTTTCGAATTTACATAACCTCCCATAATCTTTTTATTATTGACAAGGGATAGTACATATATCAGGACAAAGGGAAGGAGTACTCCATTAAGCACAGAGGACAGTATCATTAGAAACACAAGCGGTGCACCTGGTATAAGTATTAAAAGTGAAGCAATGACTATCATAAAGCTATATATCCACATAAACTGCGGCGCCTCGCTGAATGTTTTATTCACGCCTCTTTCCCACCCCATTGCCTCACAAATATAATAAGATGTTGCAAGGGGGACGATAATTGCACCTAAAAGTGCTGCATTGGCAAGGCTGATAGCAAATATTAAAAACGCATAGTTTCCTGCAAGGGGTTTAAGGGCCAGGGCTGCTTCTGACGCCTCATGTATCCTGATGCCATGTGGAAAGAGGGTTGTTGCACATGTAACAATAATGAAAAATGAGATGATGTCTGTGATGCTGCAACCAATAAATACATCAAGTCTTGATGCCTTATATTCCTCTTTCCTTATCCCTTTTTCAGCAATAGATGATTGCAGATAAAACTGCATCCATGGGGTGATTGTTGTTCCAATAATCGCTATGCTAAGCATAATAAATTCAGAGTTCCACTTTATCTGTGGTATAAATGCACTGGAGAGGACCTCTTTCCATGCTGGTTTTGACATAAAACCTGAAATGACATATCCAAAATACAGAAGACATGCAAAAAGTAATATACGTTCAACAAACCTGTAACTACCTTTCACGACCAAAATCCAGATAACTAATGCACCCAGAGGAACCATCAAATATTTACTGAAACCGAGTATCTCCATGCTGGCAGCCCACCCTGCAAAATTAGCAACTGTTGTCCCGAAGTTGGCAATGAAGAGGACGTTCATCATGAAAAATGTTGACCTGACGCCGTAGTTCTCTCTTATGAGGTCTGAAAGTCCCTTGCCCGTTATAGCACCCATCCTCGCAACCATTTCCTGTATTACAACAAGGGCTATAGTTGTAGGTATTAATGTCCAGAGGAGAGCGTATCCAAATCTTGCACCTGCTACAGAATAGGTCGTTATGCCGCTTGCATCATTATCAATGTTTGCTGTTATTATCCCCGGCCCCATTATAGATAAAAATATAATGATTCTCCTCCAGAGGCTCATACCTTCCTCCTCTTACGCTTTGCAGCCGGTGGCAGGATTCTGTCGATGATGTCATCTATGGTAACAATACCGAGGATAAACCCCTCATTGTCTATGACCGGGATTGCAAGGAGGTTATACTTTGATGCTATCTCGGCAACTTCCATCTCATCAGCCTCTGGACTAATGGTCTTGAGTTTTGTTGCCATAATATCCGAGAGTTTTGCATTGAGGTCAGCAAGGAGCAGATCTTTTAAGGAGACAACACCGATAAGTTTTTCATCGGTATCTATAACATAAATGTAATAAACCGTTTCCACTTCCTCTGCATCTTTTTTGAATTTTTGTATGGCTTCCTTCACGGTTGTGTCCGGAAGGTAAGCTATAAATTCATTTGTCATTAATCCACCTGCCGTATCCTCTTCATGACTGAGTAGTTCCTGAATATCTTCAGCCTCTTCCTTTTCAATACTCTCGAGTATCTCTTTTGCCTTATCCATAGGCAGGTCGCTCAGGACATCAGCAGCCTCATCAGGCGGCATCTCCTCTATTATGTCAGCAGCCTTTTCTGTCTCCATTCCGGTTATTATTGCTGCCTGTACATCAGGCTGTAATTCTGAGAGAGCCTCGGCAGCAGTCTCGACATCAAGGCCCTTAAAAAATGTAGCTCCTTCTTTATGAGAGACCTGACTAATTATTTCTGCAAGGTCAGCAGGGTGCAATTCCGATACCATCTGTCTCGGGACTGTAAGGGATATCGTTGTCAATTTTGGTTCAAGCGGCTGTATATAATTCCAGCTTATAAGATTATAGGGAAGGCGTTTTTTAAAGAGCCTCATCAGGTCTTCTCCACCCCTTTCAACACCAAGCCTTCGCATGATTCCTCTCATCCCTATATCAACAGCAATGAGGACAGCTTCTGTATCAAGGCCTTCGAGTTTAACATCATTTACCCTGACAACCTTAGCACCGTTTGCATCAACGATCTGTTTATCAAGGATATCCCTGACTATCATGAGGTCTTTCTCACTGAACTCATAAGGCTTAAGAGCTTCGCTGTAAATCTTTGTAGAGATTATTCTCTTGTTGAATATGTTCAGGTCATTCCATGGAAGATTGAACAATCTTTTTTTCTTATCGATTATCAGGGAAGAGACCCTTGGTAGTGGTTCACCCTTTACAATAACAAGGTCTTTTACCCTTCCAATCTCCTCACCTTTTGGGTCGAGTACAGGCTTTTTCAGTATTTCACTCACAAAGAGTTCACCCAAAAAAGGCATCTATCCTCCAAAGCCTAAATTCAAAATTCTAATATCGAAATACTAAACAAAATTCAAAGACTGTAACAGATAGTTAAATAGTCGAGCCAAAGGCCACCTGACTAATCTGACTTTTGGTCATTTGATATTGTTTAGAATTTAGAAATTAGATATTAGATATTAAGTAAAGTATAGCTTACCGTTTCTATTTCAGCAAGATGATCCCACAAACCCGATAATATCACCTTTTAAAATAATATCTTCAGGTTTGAGATTGAACTCCGACAGATACATATAAATGGTTGATATATCATTATCTCATAATAGGGTCAGGCCAAAAGAAATTCTAACAATGCCTTTTGGGTATGGAGTCTGTTTTCTGCCTGGTCAAAAACAGCACTCTGTGGCCCATCAATTATCTCATCGGTTATCTCTTCCCCCCTGTGAGCGGGCATACAGTGAAGCACTATCGCATCGTTCTTTGCATATGAAAGGAGATTGCTGTTTAGCTGATAATTTTTAAACTTTCGTTTTTTCTTCGCTGATTCCTTTTCCTGCCCCATGCTGACCCAGACGTCTGTGTAAACCACATCTGCCCTGTAAGCAGCCTCTTTTGGGTCTTTCAGGATGGTGATCACACTGTTCGCAGAGGCCTTTGCTTTCTCAAGGACATCAGGGTCTGGTTCACAGCCTTTAGGACATGCAATCGCAAGGTTTATTCCCATTAAAGAAGCAGCATCTATCAGTGAATTTGCAACATTATTACCATCTCCTACATAAGCAAGGCGGATACCTTTAAGCCGCCCTTTCTTTTCGAGGATGGTCATCAAATCGCCGAGTGCCTGGCATGGGTGGTGAAGGTTACTCAGCCCGTTGATTACAGGGATCAAAGAATGAGATGCGAACTCTATGAGGGTGTTATGGCTGAATGTCCTGATGACAACCGCACTTAGATATCGCGACAGCACCTTTGCAGTATCATAGATAGTTTCTCCCCTTCCGATCTGTATCTCCTTTGGATTCATATAGATGGCCTGTGCACCGAGCTGATAAATGCCCACTTCCAATGAGACCCTTGTCCTTGTCGATGCCTTTTCAAATAAAAGGCCGATGCTCCTTCCGATCAATGGGCATTTATTTTTATCCTTTCCTGATTTAAGTTCTACTGCCCTTTTAAGAAGAAGGTCTATCTCTTCTGAGGATAAATCCCGTAAAGTTAAAAAATCCCTTTTCACTTTAATATACCTCTACTGAATTTATGAAAATTTCATAAAAACTTCCTCAAGAACATCAATAAGACGGTCGATATCCTTCTGCTGTACTATCAAGGGTGGTATAAAGCGTAATACATTTCCTGCCGCACAGTTTATAAGCACTCCTTTTTCAAGACATGCCCTCACTATCGGATCACCATCTCTTGTCATTTCCATGCCTAATAAAAGTCCCTTACCCCTTATTTCTATGACAAGGCTTGGGAATTCCTCCATAAGTTGTTCGAGCTTTTCCCTGAAGTATTTACTCATCCTGTTACACTGATCAAGGATAAAACCGTCTTCAAGGAGTGTCTCGATGGTTGCTACAGCAGCAGCACAGACAAGTGGGTTGCCCCCAAATGTTGTAGCATGATTGCCGGGTTGAAATGCAGAAGCGACTTTATCTGTAGCAAGCATTGCGCCAATGGGCACACCACCACCGAGGCCCTTTGCGATAGTCATAATGTCCGGCGTGATGCCAAAATGCTCATACGCAAAAAGTTTTCCTGTCCTGCCCATCCCTGTCTGAACCTCATCCAGTATAAGAAGTATATTATGTTCATTACAGAGATCTCTTACCTCTTTGAGATAATCATGGTCTGGCAGTTTAACCCCGCCCTCTCCCTGTATGGGTTCTAACATGACAGCGCATGTATCCTTTGTTATCGTCTTGCTCATTGCATTAATATCATTGAATGGAACATATTTGAACCCCGGTACCAATGGTTCAAAACCCTTATGAAATTTTTCCTGGCCTGTTGCAGTAAGTGCCGCAAGTGTCCTTCCATGGAAAGAATTCTTTGCTGTTATTATCTCAAAGCGTTTGGGACTTATCTGCTCCTTAGAATATTTGCGGGCGAGTTTTATTGCTGCCTCATTTGCCTCAGCCCCTGAGTTACAGAAAAATACCTTGTCTGCAAAGGAATGCTCTACAAGTAGTTTTGCAAGTTTTATCTGCGGCTCAATGTAGTAATAATTTGAGACATGTAACAGCCTCTGCGCCTGCTTCTGTATTGCAACCACGACCCGTGGGTGGCAGTGGCCAAGAATATTTACTGCGACACCGCCAACAAAATCGAGGTATTCTTTGCCGTCAGAACTCCATACCTTCATGCCCCGTCCCTTTCTCAGGACAACAGGGAATCTGTTATAAGTATTCATGATATAGCGGCTTGATTCATCGAAAAATTTCTTCATTTCCATAAGGTGATAATAACGGAAAATACAGCGAAAAATCAAACAGAGAGGGATAAAGTGAGCAGGGAGCATTAACCCAATTTACGAAAAGAAACCACTTATATATACTATTGGCAGTTATATAAATACATTGAACATAAAATGAACTCAGTGAAAATTCCTATAAAGGACATAAAGTTTGTCCTCCTTGATATGGACGGCACACTCCTGGACAAATATTTTGATGATTACTTCTGGGAACATCTTGTACCTGAAAGGTATGCTGAGAAACATAATATTACTTTCGGCAGCGCAAAAGAGGAGCTCATGAAAAAATATAAGGTCTACGAGGGCACCTTAAACTGGACAGACCTTGACTTCTGGTCAAAAGAGCTCGAACTTGACATCCCTGCCTTAAAAGAACAGATAAAGCACTTTATAGAGGTTCACCCTCATGCAGAGGATTTCTTAAAGATGTTGAAAAGGCAGAAAAAGAAGGTCTTTCTTGTTACAAATGCCCACTACAAGGCAATTGACCTGAAACTCAAAAAGACTCATATAGGGAAGTATTTTGACTCTGTGCTTTCTTCTTTTGATGCCGGTTATCCAAAGGAAAGCCCTGAGTTCTGGAGAGAGGCACAAAAGCGTCTTGGATTTGATAAAGACAGGACACTTTTTATTGATGATACAGAGGAAATTCTAAAAACAGCAAAAAAATATGGGATCAAATATATCCTCTATAAGGCAAGGGCTAATTCAAAGACGAAACCTAAAAAGTCGAATGAATTTTTACATATCCTTGATTTTAATGAGTTGATTGGTTAAGACGACTTCTATCCAAACCTATTGTTTATCACATTGCAAATAGCTTAAAATATGTGTCTATGAATTTAGCATGTCTTACTGAGCTGACAAAAGAACCCAAGATAGCATACTTCTCAATGGAGATAGGCATCCAGAATGATATTCCTACATACAGCGGTGGTCTCGGTGTCCTCGCTGGAGATACTATTCGAACAAGTGCTGACCTTAAACTTCCAATGGTTGCTGTCACCCTTCTCAGCAGAAAAGGATATTTCAAACAGGAGTTGGATGAATATGGAAGACAGACAGAGCAACCTGTTTCCTGGGCCCCATCTAAATATATGACCTTACTCCCTGCAAAGATTACCGTCCAGATCGAAGGAAGAGATGTCATGGTTCAGGCATGGCAATACAATGTAGAAAGTCTTACACGCGGTTGCGTACCAGTTTTTTCCCTTGATACAGATGTGGAAGGAAACACATCTGAGGACAGAGAGATCACCTCTTATCTTTACGGCGGTGACCTGGCATACAGACTGAAGCAGGAGATAGTCCTCGGTATTGGCGGGGTAAGGATGCTTCATGAGCTTGGATTCGAAATTAAAAAATACCACATGAACGAGGGGCATTCAAGCCTGCTTACCATTGAGCTCCTCAACAGATTTAAACGGCCTATAGAAGATGTCTGGGATGAAAAGCTTGTATGGGATACAGACAAGATAAAAGACCTTTGCGTATTCACAACCCATACACCTGTTGAAGCAGGTCATGACAAGTTCCCATATGACCTTGTCTGCAGGATTTTAGGAGAGCCTATACCCTTAAATCTTTTAAGAGAGCTTGGCGGCCGGGATAATCTTAATATGACCCGACTCGGCTTTAACCTGAGTGAATTTATCAATGGAGTTGCAAAAAAGCACAGTGAGGTCTCACGAAATATGTTCCCTGGATATGAAATCAGCACCATCACAAATGGTGTACACTCATATACGTGGACATGCGACTATTTTAAAAGGCTGTATGACAAGTATCTTCCCGGCTGGGCTAATGAACCGGAATTATTTGTGAGGGTTGGCCGCATCCCTGACGAAGAAATCTGGGATGCACATATGGCGGCAAAAAAAGCTCTTTTCGACTATGTCAAAGAAGATACAGGCGTTGAGATGAGCCCTGATATCCTTACTATAGGATTTGCAAGAAGGGCAACTGCATATAAGAGGGCTGACCTTATATTTACTGATATTGCGAGGCTTGAAAGGATAGGGCAAGGAAAACTTCAGATTATATATAGTGGGAAGGCCCATCCAAAGGACGATTCAGGCAAAAGGCTGATCGAGAAGATATTCTCTATCAAAGAGCATCTCAGGGATAAGATTAAAATGGCTTATATAAAAAATTACGAAATGGATACTGCACTCAAGATGGTCTCCGGTGTTGACGTATGGCTTAACACCCCATTGAGGCCCAGAGAAGCATCTGGTACAAGCGGCATGAAGGCAGCACACAATGGGGTAATAAATTTCAGTGTGCTTGACGGATGGTGGATAGAAGGCCATATAGAGGGGTTCACTGGTTGGTCTATTGGCCCGAGTCCTGCAGAGACAATGCTGATTGATAATATAGATACAAAGGATGCTGATGACCTTTACAATAAACTTGGATATACAATCATCCCACTTTTTTATAATGACAGACACGGCTGGATAAGGATGATGCAGAACGCTATAGGTAAAAATGCCTATTATTTTAACAGCCACCGCATGATGCGCCGCTATGTCACGGACGCATATATAAGATAAAAAATCAACCCCTCTTAATCCCCCCTTACCAAGGGGGGAATTTAAGGGGGGTGATTATTACTCCTTTACCCTCTTAACGTCAGCACCGATTTTCACGAGCTTCTCCTCCATATTTTCGTATCCCCTGTCGAGGTGATAAAGCCTGTGCACAGTTGTTTCCCCTTTTGCTGCAAGGGCTGCTGCTATAAGTGATGCACTTGCCCTTAAATCAGTTGCCATTAAAGGTGCGGCCTTCAGCTTTGATATGCCTTTCACTGTAGCAGTCCCGCCTTCCACTATAATGTCAGCCCCCATCCTCCTGAGTTCTGCAACATGCATAAACCTGTTTTCAAAGATCGTTTCTTTGATTATGCTTGTACCGTCAGCAATACTCATAATGGCCATAAACTGTGCCTGCATGTCTGTCGGGAACCCGGGATATGGCATTGTCTTTACATCAGCAGCTTTTGGCCTGGATGGGCCAATGACACGAATGCCATCAGAAACATGCTCAAACACAAGACCAACCTCCTTGAGTTTCATCATCGAGGCATCAAGATGGTCCAGCCTGCACCTTTTAATAATAATATCACCCTCTGTAATGCCTGCAATCGCCATAAAGGTTCCTGCCTCAATCCTGTCAGGGATTATTGAATAGTTTACAGGTTTTAATTCATCTACTCCCTCTATCTCGATAACACTCTCCCCCGCACCTTTTATCCTTGCACCCATCGAGATAAGGGCATTTGCAAGATCAACTACCTCGGGCTCCCTCGCAGCATTTTCCAATAAGGTTCTGCCTTTTGCGAGTGATGCGGCCATCATCAGGTTTTCAGTCCCTGTGACCGTTGGTACATCAAGGTAGATTGATGTACCTTTAAGTCTCTTTCCCTTAGCAACTACATAGCCTGATTCAAGTTTTATATCTGCACCCATCTTTTCAAGACCTATCAGATGCAGGTTTATTGGCCGTGCACCAATAGCACACCCTCCCGGAAGTGACACCTTTGCCCTGCCGAATCTTGCAATCAACGGTCCGAGTACAAGGATAGATGCACGCATTGTCCTTACAAGGTCATATGGGGCTTCAAATATTTTTACTTTTTCTGTGTTAATAATTGCCTTCCTGTCTTCATAATGAAACCCTGCACCAAGATTTGCAAGAAGTCTTCCCATGGTCATAATGTCTTTCAGATTTGGGACGTTGCTGATAGTGCAATATCCAGATGCGAGAAGGGACGCTGCTATTATAGGAAGGGCTGCATTCTTTGCCCCGCTTATATCAACCCCGCCTTTGAGTCTCTTACCACCATGAATTATAAGTTTGTCCAAATTTATACCTCTGAAATTTTAGTAATTAATGATTTTATAGTCTGTCATTTTATATGTTATCCCAAAAAATGCAATGCATTCATTTTGAGGCAGGCATATGTACAGAAAAAGCTTTACCAGCAGCACCTTTGTAAGACACATAATATTCAGAGAGCCTGAATATTTTCATCAGTAACAATTGATAACATTGAATAACCCAATTCTGCTTTGTAAAGGTTTTTATGCATATATACCTGCCTTGGTCATCAGATAAATGCAGTTTTCGGGTTATTCCCTATCTTTACCGAAAGATATGACACGAGTCGTTTAATCCCTTTTTCTGTAACTGCTGATATAGCAAAAAAATCTATGTTATTAGTCTTACAGTATTGTTTAAGTTTATCAAGTTTCTTCCTGTCAGCTATGTCCAGCTTTGTAGCAATAACAGCCTGGTGTTTGTCTTTGAGTACAGGACTGTATAATTCAAGCTCTCTATTTACCTTCTTGAAATTATCTACCGGATCCATCTCGGTCATCACTGATACGTCTATTAAATGTAGGAGTATTGATGTACGCTCAACATGCCTTAGAAACTGGGAGCCAAGCCCGACACCTTTGTGAGCCCCTTCGATAAGCCCTGGTATATCTGCAACAACAAAGCTCATATAATTTTCAATTTTTACAACTCCGAGCATTGGTATGAGTGTTGTAAATGGATAATCCGCAATCTTTGGCCTTGCAGAAGATATTACAGATAAAAGGGTTGATTTGCCAGCATTTGGAAGCCCGATTAATCCAACGTCTGCAAGGAGTTTTAATTCAATGACCAGACATCTTTCCTCACCCTTCTCACCAGGCTGGGCAAACCTCGGGGCTTGTCTTGTCGGTGTTGCAAAATGAGCATTGCCAAGCCCTCCCCTTCCGCCTTTTGCAGCTACAGCCTCCGTCCCTTTTCTGTCAAGGTCAATTAAAATATCCTTTGTATCATCATTTTTTATTATAGTCCCAACAGGCACAGGAATAATAAGGTCTTTACCATCTTTGCCATGCATCTTCTTGCCCATGCCATGCTGCCCTTTTTCTGCTTTATATTCACGTTGATATCTCAGGTCAAGGAGGGTATTCAACTCATCAGTTGCTTTAAATATAATATTTCCACCCCTCCCACCATCTCCCCCATTAGGTCCGCCTCTCGGGACATACTTTTCTCTTCTGAAGCTGACACAACCTCTGCCACCATCCCCAGCCTTTACGTTTATCTTTACATAGTCAACGAATTGCATAATAAATAGATTCAATCTTCAGATACAGGTTTCTTGAATAATTCCTCTAACCTTTTTATTGCATCTCCTTTTCCCCTGCTTAAAGAAGAGGAGGTAGCCCCTCTAAAGACAAAGTAGTCACAAAAATTAGCCCTGTCCCTTGATCTCTGAAACTCTGCCTAAGGAATATTATTTACCCACTCAATTTGAGAAAGAGCCAATTATATCAGATGTATAACCATGTTCCTGCCACTTTTCTTTGCCTGATACATTGCATTATCCACCCTTTTTAAAAAGCTCTTTTTATTATCTTCTATATGAAATTCTGTAACCCCTATGCTGACAGTTTTACTAACAATATCCGGCTGTCCATCCAGGGTAAATGGATAAAAAACATTAGCAGCAACAGCCTTCCTGATCCTTTCTGCAACAATTATAGTATCATCGTGTTTTGTATCAGGAAGAAGAACCGCAAATTCTTCGCCTCCAAATCTGAAGGCCATATCAATCTCCCTGACATTTTTCATTAATATTTCCCCAATTTTCTTCAGAACATAATCGCCCTCCAGGTGGCCGTATTTATCATTAAAATCCTTGAACATATCTATATCTATTAGAAGTATCGAAAGTGGTCTGTTATGTCTTTTTGTCCTCTCGATCTCTTTTACAAGCTGGATATAGAAGTACCTCTGGTTAAAAAGTCCTGTAAGGTCATCGGTAATTACAAGTCTTTTTAACTCAGCCTCGGTGTTCTTTCTTTCAGTTATATCTCTAAATGTCGCAAGCACCGCAGGCTTACCTTCATATTGAATCTGGGTCGATAAAATTTCCATATAAATTCCCTCGCCATTTTTGTGCATTATCCTGAGCTCTAACGCAGATTCGACATGTTCACTATTGCCTAACTTATTGAGGTTTTCTAATAACAATTGCCTTTCGTCAGGATATAAAAACCTGAGGATATCTCTATCAAGCATCTCTTTCTCCTCGTAACTTAAAATCTTAAGGAGAGTCGGATTGACAAATTTAATCAAGCCTTCCTGTATTATCATAATGCCTTCTAATGACTGCTCTACCAATGTCCTGTATTTTATCTCTGATTCTATTAGCGCCCGGGATTTTTCCTTCAACATATTTTTCAATAATTCCACATAATCAGCCCTTAGATTTTTTATAATGTCACTTTTTGTGACTATCCCGATCACGTCACCTTCGGAATTAACAATTACAAGGCTTCTGAGTTTATTCTCCTCCATTAGTTTTGTCGCATCATACAAATTTATATCTTTATTAGCAGTAAAAACAGGGAAATTCATTATTTCTCCAACATTATTCGAGATATTGTACTCAGCAATTGACTTAGTAATATCACGTTCTGTAATTATCCCAACCGGTTTATCATCTTCAATGACCAGTACACAGCTTATGTGATTTTTTATCATAAGTTCTATAGCCTTTGGGAGTATGTCCTTTTTGTCCACAGAGATTATTTTACGTTTCATGATCTGCTCTACTTTTTTAAAACTTATAAAAGAGTCAATACTCAGGTTCTTTATGATATCGGTCTGCGTAATAATCCCGATTATATTATGTTCTCCATCAACAACTACAAGCCTTCTGAGACCATTTATCACCATAAGATTTGCAGCTTCTGGTATGTCTATTTCCTCAGATATTGCGATGACAGGACTCTTCATTACCGAAACCAACCTGGTTACATTGAGATCAATATTATGTCCAATGATCTGGATGATATCTCTTTCAGTCAATATGCCTGTAGGTTTTTTATCTTCTAGAACTACCACACAACCGACGTTATTGAAATTCATCTTTTCCACAGCAGACATAAGGATTTCTTTCGGTTCTAAGGTTATTACGTCTCTGGACATAATTGAACTGATTTTACCTAAATCCATCACCCTCCAGTAAGATACTGCACACTATTTTATTATTTTACAAAGATAAGGTTTTAATAGCTACTAACTTTTACATTTGTGCTCGGTGTTATTAATCAAATTTAACATTATTTTGTCCTAAAATTGACATTTATTCACAGACTTTGCTTAAATTAAGCATGTGGGAATATACCGATAAAGTAAAAGAATTTTTTTTAAATCCTAAAAATATCGGGGAGGTAGAAAATCCTGATGCGGTTGGAGATGTCGGCAGTATAGTCTGTGGTGATGCATTAAGGTTGACACTGAAAATAGACAAAGATACGAATAGAATCATAGATGCAAAATTTCAGACATTCGGCTGTGCAAGTGCAATCGCAAGCTCTTCTGCCCTAACTGAACTTGTTAAGGGTAAAACACTTGATGAGGCTTTGCAAATGTCAAATCAGGACATTGCAGAATTTCTTGGCGGTCTGCCAAAGGAGAAGATGCATTGCTCTGTCATGGGGAAAGAGGCACTTGAGGCTGCTATTGCCAATTACAGGGGCATTCCAAAGGTTATTGAAGAAGAAGGAAAGCCTGTTTGCAAATGTTTCGATGTTACAGAAGAAAAGATAAGGAAGGTAGCAATTGAAAACCATCTTACAACAGTGGATGAGGTAACTGATTATACAAAGGCTGGCGGCGATTGCGGTGAATGCAGGGGAGAAATCGAGGCTATTCTCAGGGATATCTGGTCCCTGAAAGCACCTGAAAAACCCGCGGTACCTAAAAAACTTACCAACCTTCAGAAGATTGCCCTTATACAGGAGATTATTGAAAGGGAGATAAGGCCGAGGTTGCAGGCAGACGGGGGAGACGTCGAGCTTATTGATATAGACGGTAATAAGGTCATCATAGCCCTGCGCGGCATGTGTACAGGTTGTGTCATGGCAGATGTAACTATAAGTGGTGTTCAGGATAAACTCAGGGAATTAGTAAGCAAGGGAATTATTGTAGAGGCTCAATGAATACAATATATTTCGACAATAATGCAACAACACCTGTTGCCCTTGAAGTCCTTGATGAGATGCTTCCACATCTTAAGAAGCTTTATGGTAACCCCTCAAGTATGCATACCTTTGGCGGACAGCTTCATAAAAAGGTTGAAGAGGCAAGGGGTAAGGTTGCACAACTCATTGGTGCTGAGCCTGAAGAAATAATATTCACAAGCTGTGGTACAGAAAGTGATAATACTGCCATAATGAGTGCTGTTGAGTCATTACCCAATAAAAAGCATATCATCACAACAAGGGTCGAGCATCCTGCAGTCTTAAACTTCTGTAAACACCTCACAAGAAAAGGGTTCAGGGTAACGTTCCTGCCTGTAAACAATCTTGGACAGCTAAATATAGATGAATTATTGAAGGTAATTGATAAGGATATAGCTTTAGTATCCATTATGTACTCAAACAATGAGACAGGTGTCATTTTCCCTATTGCGGATATAGCAGAAATCCTTAAAGAAAGGCGCATATTATTTCATACAGATGCCGTTCAGGCTGTTGGAAAAATACCTATAGATACGAAGGAACTCCCTGTTGACATGCTTTCTCTTTCAGGTCATAAGTTACATGCACCAAAAGGAGTCGGTGCCTTGTATGTGAGAAAGGGCACAAGGTTTTATCCTTTTATAATCGGAGGTCATCAGGAAAGGGGGAGAAGGGCCGGCACTGAAAATGTTGCCTCAATCATTGGACTTGGAAAGGCGTGTGAACTTGCAGGTAAAAACCTCACTGAAGAAATTACTTATCTAAAGGGGTTGCGTGATAAACTTGAGACTGCACTTTTAAAATCCTGCCCTGATGTCAGGGTGAATGGAGACATAAATAACAGGCTGCCGAATACCACAAACCTTAGTTTTGAATATGTTGAGGGAGAGGCCGTACTCCTCAGGATTAATGAATATGGTATTTGCGCCTCATCTGGCTCAGCATGTACATCAGGCTCCCTCGAACCTTCTCACGTCTTAAGGGCAATGGGAGTGCCTTTTACAGCAATCCACGGCTCAATCAGGTTTTCTTTAAGCCGGTACAATACAGAGGCAGAGATAGACAGGGTTATTGAGATTATGCCAGAGATAATAAAGGAACTCAGGATGCTTTCGCCATTTGGAAGGGATAGACTCGACCAGAGTATCAAATGTCCTTACCGCTTGGATTTACCTTGACAACCTCTGATTTTTCCCAGTTCTGAAACAAGTCAATAATCTTATCGATCGATTCTCGATGCAGCTTCTCTATTGTTTCCCTCATTGGAAGAGAGGTAACAAGATTCCTATCGATGAAATCACCTATCTTTTCCCGATTAAATACTGAAAGGAATACCATCCCCTTCAATATCCTCTTGTTTGTTTTGAAAGAAAAGATAAATCTATCGAGTGAATTTTCAAGGAAAATGTCATTCCTGCTCTGTATTTTCCTGTCAATAGCTCTTGCCTGAAACCAGTATTTTTTATCAATAATGCTGTCAGCCTTTAATTCCATTAATGTATGCCCGAAATTCTTTTTATCGACCGTATAAATGTTGTGTGCAACTGTATCAGCTGCAAGATGGCTCATATATCCATATACAAAAGCATTCTGTTGTTTTGTCTTAGCTGCATTTAAAAGATCAAATGCAACATCCCAGCTGTGCGAGTTTTTACTGTCAGGCAAATACTTTTTCCCGACAATAATATCGGCCATAAGATTTCCGTAGAGAAAATCTTTTTTGTACCTCCTTATAATCTCAAAAAGTCCAGCGGGAAGCAGTGAGCCAAGGGTATACAACTCGTTCCCAAGATATATATGTGTTAATGGCCCCCATGCAAATGCTGCAGTTGGTATTAATAAAAAAGATATAATCACCAAAAATTTAAAAACTTTCATTTCAACTCCTTCAGTAAGTTTAACATAAGTCTTATTCCAATACCAGAAGCTCCCTTAGGCATATAAGGCTTTTCTTTTTCTATCCATGCAGTTCCTGCGATATCAAGGTGAACCCAGGGAACCTCTCCTGCAAATTCATACAAGAAGTATGCTGAGGTCACAAGCGAGCCATTTTTCCCGCCTGTATTCTTTATATCAGCAATATCACTCTTTAAATATTCTTTATATTCATCAAAAAGTGGCATCTCCCAAACCCGTTCGTATGTTTTATCAGCAGATTTTTTTATTTTATTAATCAGTTCTCTGTTATTCCCCATCATGGCTATTGCCTCATTCCCGAGCGCTATAGAACAGGCGCCTGTTAGAGTCGCTATATCTATAATTGCCTGAGGTTTAAAACGTTTAGCATAACCAATGGCATCTGCGATAACCAAACGCCCTTCTGCGTCTGTATTGATTATCTCAACTGACTTTCCATTGATTGCCCTGACAACATCACCCGGTTTTGCAGCAAAGCCACCTATCAAGTTTTCTGCTGCAGGTAATACTCCTACCAGATTGACTGGCAGTTTCAATTCAGAAACAGCCTTGAATATGCCGAGGACAACTGCACCCCCGGCCATATCATATTTCATCTTTTCCATGCCTTCAGCAGGTTTTAATGATATGCCTCCGCTGTCAAAGGTAATTGATTTCCCAATGAGCGCCAAAGGCGCTCTTTTAGCGCCTTTGTATTCAAGCAGTATAAACTTAGGAGGTTCTTTCGAACCCTTTGCAACAGAGAGATAAGCCCCCATGCCAAGCTTTTCAGCATCCTTCTTTTCCAGAACTTTTACCAAAAGGTTATTTCGTTCTAGAGATAATGCTGCATTTGCAAGATGTGACGGGGTCATATCATTGGACGGAGTGTTTATTAAATCTCTTGTAAAACATACTGAAGAAGCTATCGTCTTGATCCAATGGATATCATCTTTGAGTACTTTTGAAACCTTTGAAGGTATCACGAAGCTGTCAATAGTTTTATTATTCTTTTCTTCAACATACCTTTTAAAAGTATAAAGTCCCAGTAATGACCCTTCCATGAAATCAGCAGGGGACATTTTGAGAGATGACAGGACTCTGCTTGATAATGCTATCTTTTTCATCCCCATATCCCGCAGATAGACTGCTGCCTTACCGCCAGCCTGTCTTACCTTCTCAGTTGAAATCTCATCTTTTTTACCCAGACCTATAAGCAGAATTCTTTCGGGCTTAATATCTTCAGGAGATGGAACTAAAAGGACCTCATTTTGTTTACCATGGAATTCTTTTGAAAATAATTTTTTGACAAGCCCTGACGTCGTTGAACCAATGTTGTTATAAAGCCCAAAATCCCCTTCTGTAAAAGGCAGAATCAAGGCATCACAGGCACAATTTAACTCCTTGATATTCTTTATGTAAATATTCATTATTTTCTTAATTACTCTAATGTTGATTTTAGCTGATTTTCTAAAGAAATATCTACCCGATCATAAAAAGTAAGAAGCCTGATTGACAGAAAATATTATTTCAGCAATTATTTATTATGAATGTCTTTATAAGAAACATACATTTTTCAAGAAGAAATATAGAAAAGATATATGGAACACCTTTCACCGACGGGAATAATGTTACGCTTTTGTGGAAAGACAAGGAATTATTCAATAACATTTTTAATCTTATAAAAGAAGCAAGGGAATTGATATGCCTTGAATTTTATATATTTCGCAACGATGAAACAGGGAATGAGCTTGCAGAAATCCTGAAACAAAAGGCGTCCGAAGGCGTTAAGGTTTTTATCCTTTATGACCATTTTGGATCATTTGGCACTCCTATGAAATTCTGGAAAGACCTCAAACAATCAGGTATCCAGATAAGGGCATCACATCCTTTTAAGTGGACTAAGCCTTTTCATTATGTTCATCGGGATCATAAAAAATTCATAATAATCGATGGGAATAAGGCTTTCACAGGTGGGCTGAATATCGCAAATGAATACAGGGGGTATCACAGGTTCAAGAAAAAAATAGGATGGAGAGATACCGGGATATTCCTTGAAGGTCCGATAGCAAAAACACTTTTAGATACATTCAAAAAAAGCTGGGAGATATGGAAAGGGACACCGATCCATTTCAACAAAAATGTAGAACCAATAACAGACGGCCTTCCAGTACTCCCGATCTTTGCAAGCTCGGCTAAAGGAAGAAGGAAGATGAGAAAGTTGATATATGACAGTATCAGCCAGTCCCAAAAAAGCATTTATCTCACAACGGCTTATTTTACTCCGAGCAGAAGAATGCTTCAGATACTTGAAAATGCAGTATTAAGGGGAGCAGATGTAAAATTGCTTTTACCGGGGAAATCAGACATCTCAGCAGCATATTATGCAGGCAGGGCTTTTTTCACTAAGCTGCTTAAAGCAGGTGTTGAGATATATAATTATCACGGAGAAATACTGCATGCAAAAACATCTGTCTTCGATGAAATGTGGAGCATCATCGGTTCGGCAAACCTTGATTTCCAGTCGCTCAGGAGAAACGATGAAGGCAACGTCGGCATAATAGATGCAAGTTTTGGCAAACAGATGATAGAAATTTTCTATGAGGATTTAAAACAATCAGAAACAATAAGACTTGATAAGTGGCTCAAGCGTCCTTTTTTAGAAAAGGTAAAGGAAAAATTCTTTGCAATGTTCAGGAGAAGGCTATAACAAATGCCGAAGACAGGTATAGCAACATTACCACTTCATTATGGTAGGGCTCCGAAATGGCTCTTTGACAGGATGACCGCCCTTTCAAGAGAAATTATTTACGCAGTTGTGAGCGAGTTCGGACAGAAGGTTTTCCTCGAAAAGCTCTCTGACCCCTATTGGTTTCAGGCATTAGGATGTGTTCTTGGATTTGACTGGCATTCCAGCGGGCTTACAACAACTGTAACAGGTGCTTTAAAGGAAGGATTGAGAGGCATGGAGCGCGAACTCGGGGTATCCATTGCCGGTGGAAAAGGTGCAACTTCGAGGAAGACACCAGATCATATCAGGATGTATTCGGATAAATATATTATAAATCCTGAGCCACTTATCTATGCAAGCAGGATGTCTGCAAAGGTGGACAATACCGCTGTTCAGGACGGCTATCAGCTTTATCATCATGTGTTTATATTTACATACAAAGGGGAATGGTCTGTAATACAGCAGGGCATGAACACGAATAAAAGGACAGCAAGACGATACCATTGGCTTAGCAGTGCTATGAAAGAATTTGTTGTAGAGCCTCACGCTGCCGTCTGCTGCGATAAAAAGGGCACAACACTTAATATGGTAGCCTTTGAGAGCGGGGATGTAAGGCAGGTATGTACAGATTTATCGAAAGAAAAACCAGAAAAAACAATTAGTGAGATAAAGAAGATTCAAATGTTAGTATCCTTTTCCTTTTTCAAGTTCATTAAGAATAATCTGAATGCACTTATCAAAACGATTTTTAACATCATATTCCCACAATCTAATAACTGCCCAGCCATCTTTTTTTAAAATACGATTTACGTCTTTATCGCGTTTTCTGTTTCGTGCAATTTTGCTGCTCCAATATTCAATATTTGTTTGCGGCATAATACACCGCTTAGGGTGGCCATGCCAAAAGTCAGAATCTATAAACACTGCAATCCTTTTTCTCCTGAAAACAATATCGGGTTTCCCAGTTATAGATTCGGCATGACTTGCAAAATAGATATTTCTTTTTTTTAACTCACGCATGATTAAACGCTCAGGCTTAGTTCCCACTGAACGGATATTCTGCATGTTCTTGCGGCGTTGCTCTTTGGTGAGATTATCCATGACGGGCAGAAACAGAAAAATCCATGAAATAGGTTTCATCATCTATTTTATAGAAATCTATGTCTGCTCTGCCGTAGCGGTGCAAGTCATTTTTAGTTACAGGATGGCCTGAAGGAATTCCAAGCCGATGCCGGAAATATTCGCCGATTAGGCTGTTATTGTGCGGGGTATGAATAGCCTTACCGTTTTGTTGTGCCCTTGTACAAATCAGCACTTTGTTGTCATCAGTTAAAACAGTAAAATAAACAGCA
>Ga0210049_1000742_pt1 | contig 28902 bp, 25 predicted proteins | sample CryGeyCG2014_300_2_FD_183964 | JGI IMG/M metagenome (GOLD analysis project Ga0210049, IMG submission 183964) | Groundwater microbial communities from aquifer - Crystal Geyser CG06_land_8/20/14_3.00 (SPAdes) (version 2) | ecosystem: Environmental > Aquatic > Deep subsurface > Groundwater | place... | reverse complement strand
CCTTAAGCCCCAAGTTTTGATTAATCTCCCGAACCGCCTTAATCGCCGCAATCTTGTTTTCCCCGGCGGCTACCAAAATCACATCAAAGGTTGCTTTCTCCCCCGCCCCCGCCACTCCTGCTTCCGTAGCCGGCGTTTCTCCCGGAGCAACCGCTGACACAGAGGCAACGGGCACCGCCGCAGTTACCCCAAACTTCTCCTCCAACGCTTTGACCAATTCGTTAAGCTCCAAAACCGACATCTCCTCAACCGCCTTAAGAATTTCTTGAGCCTTTTTGGAAAGTTTTGCCACCTCTTTCTTTCCACCTTCGCTTTTAGCTTCAGCAGATTTCACTTTGCTCAACTTCTCTTTTTCTTCAGCCACTAAAACCACCTCCCCTCACTCTACCTACCTCGGTTAAAACAGTTACCAAGCTCCTCTGAGTTCCTTTTAAAATAAGGGCGAACTTTGTGATTGGGGAAACTAAAACCGTTACCAACCGTCCCTCCAAAACTGCTCTTGCCGGAAGATGAGCAAGCTCCAATACTCCCTCAGTAGCAAGAAGATCTCCCTCGAAGACTCCAAACTTAACTGTACCTTTCTCCTTAAAAGCAGAAACCAGCGTTTTGATGCTTTCAATCGGGTCTGCTTTTTTGGAAAGAAGAACGGCAGTTGGTCCAGTAAGATCAGGAAGAGAAAGTTTTGATTTTTGCGCCGCGAGTTTAATCAAGGTATTTTTTACAACTTTCAGCTCTGCCCCCCGCCCGTGGCGACCCGCTTCGCCGCGAGGCGAGGGCCCGCCTGTGGCGGCCAGCTGTGAAAGCCTCTTTCGAAGATCAGTCATCTCCAAAACCGAAAGTCCTGAGTAGTCGGAAAAAATGATCGCTTGGGATTCTTTGAATCCCTCCGCAAGCTTTTCAACCTGTTGAATCTTTTGGGCCCGAGGCCCATTCGTCCCAAGGACGACAGGACTTGGTCCTGCAACCTTGGGCTGATCTTCCTTAACCATCGTTAACAAAAAACCTCGTCCAAAGACGAGGTCCTATCTTCCTCGCCCCTCGATTGCACTCGGGGCGACCCTGAGCAGAGTCGAACGGGTCGGCGAGCAGATTAAGTCCACTGCGCTAAAGCTTCGCGGACACTCGCTGTCTTTGGACAAAGATAAATTTAGCACAATCTTCCTCCTGCGTCAACCTTGACAGTTAACAGGACTTGTGTTACCTTTAAGCCAAAATCCTATAGGAGTAAGGAGGAGAGATGGGTTATCTTTCTTGGATTCTAGGAGGGGTAGTGGCACTGCTTTTCGGTTTCTTGGCCCCCCTTGAAGATTACCGGGAGGAGCTGCGATCTAAGCTTTTAGGAGTACAGGGATTTGGTCACGTCCTTTTCGGGAACCGACAAACCTCGCCTTTTGCCGGCTTCCTTCTCGCTATTTTTACGATAGTACGGTTTCTCTTAGAGGTTCCTCTCTGGGTGCTCTACTGGGCTTGGCGAAGCTACTATTGTCTGGTCGTTGTGGCAATAACCGTGGGAATCTTCAGTTTGTTTTGTGGCGGAGTTTTGGTCTTTGACCCAGCTTCTGGAGTGGAAACATTAGGACCTTGGGGATACCCCGCGGCCTGGTTCTACCTCACGTCCCTCAGCCTCCTGTTTTTTGTCCCCGCAATTTGGGGTTGCCAAGCAGTAAGGAGTTGGTGGACGTCAAAGCAGGAAGGAACACCGCTGAAACAAGAGTAGATTGGTACCCTCGCAATCTTCCGGTTGCGAGGGTTTTACTTTCGAGCGAAGCGAGAAAGGAAGGAGCGTAAGCGACGCCACATTCGAGCGAAGCGAGAAAGGAAGGAGTCCCGCTTGGCGGGACGACGCCACATTTATAGACTCTGTAGATCAACTCTAACTGAAGGGCCCATCGTCGATTTCAAATAGATTGACTTGATATACTCCCCACTCGCTTTGGCTGGGCGAATCCGGTTTAACTCCTCAACAATTGCTTTTAAATTTTCAACCAGATTCTTCTCTGGAAAAGAAACCTTACCGATCACGGTGTGGATGATCGGTTGATTTTCCGTCTTCAGCTCCACCCGACCTTTCTTCAACTGGGCGACGATCTCCGCTGGTTTATCGATCACCGTCCCTGATTTCGGTGAGGGCATCAACCCGGAGGGGCCAAGAATTCGGGCGATCTTTGCTAATTTGGGCATAAACTCTGGGGTTGCTGCAACCGCATTAAATGGAGCTTTGCCGGTTGTCGCAATCTTCTCAATCGTTGCCTCATCACCGATCTCATCTGCCCCAGCATCCAACGCTGCCTTTGCCTCTTTGCCCTTAGCAAAAACAAGAACTTTTACCCCTTTCCCCGTCCCGTGAGGCAAAGTAACCAGTGTCCTTATCTGCTGTTCTGTCTTGTCAGCTTCTAAACCGAGGTTGATATGAGCCTCAACCGTGGCATCGAAGTTAGCGTAGGAACTTTCCTTAACAAGTTTTACCGCCTCTGGCAAAGGATAAACCCTCCCCGCCTCCCGCCCTTGGCGAGGCTCGCCTCCGGCGGCAACCTTTGCTTTTGCTGCTTGATACCTCTTCCCCCGACCCTTTCCACCAAAGGCGGATTTCGTCCCGCTTGCGGGACTCAACTTTTTTCTGCTCTCCTTCCCTCTCCCAATTTCCGTGATTGCAGACTTTTTAACCGGTTCCTCTGCCTCTTTTGTCTTTCCACTGATAACTTTTTTGATCCTTCTTCCACCCATTGGTAGTTATTAGTTTACAGTTTACAGTTTACAGTTCACAGATACTGTTTACTGTCCACTGTTGACTGTTAACTAGGTCACTCCGTGACCTCAATCCCCATACTTTTTGCCGTTCCTTCAACGATCTTCATCGCTGCCTCGATGCTTTCGGCATTAAGGTCGGACATCTTCTTCTTTGCAATTTCCTGAAGTTGGGCACGAGTAACCTTCCCTGCTTTTTCTCGTGGAACCGTACCTGACCCCTTCTCGATTCCTGCAGCCTTCTTAAGAAGCTCCGCGGTGGGTGGAGTTTTGATAACAAAATCAAAGCTTCGATCCTCATAGATTGTGACAACTGCAGGAATGATCTGGCCCTCAAGATCTTTTGTTATTTCATTGTAGGCTTTGCAGAAATTCATAATCGCCACCCCATGCTGCCCCAAAGCCGGTCCCACCGGCGGTGCCGGAGTTGCTTGTCCCGCAGGGATATTTAATTTAACAGTTGCTTTAATTTTTTTTGCCACTTTTTGCTGTACCTTTCATAATCTAGAAACTTGCAAAAAGTCTAACTCTACAGGGGTTTCGCGACCAAAGATCGAAATTAAAACCTTGACCTTCCCCTTCTCCCCGTCAATCTCCTCCACCTTCCCAAGAAAGTCGGTGAAAGGACCATCAATAATCTTTACCGTCTCCCCTTCTTTAAAGGAGACCTCAAGTTTTGGCGCTTCCAATCTGGTAAACCGAAGGATTGCATCTACCTCATTTGGAGGAAGGGAGGTTGGCCTTGCGCCGGCACCAACAAATCCCGTCACTCCGGTAGTATTTCGCACCACCGTCCAAGTGTCATTCGTAAGAACCATCTTCACCATCACGTATCCCGGGAAAAGACGTTCACGAATCGTTTTCTTTTTCCCATCAGAAATGACCACCTTCTCGCAAGTGGGAACCAAAATCTCTTGAATGAGATTTTTCATCCCAAAGGACTCCACCCTTTGGCGAAGAGTTCCGGCAACTTTCGCCTCATGTCCGGAGGAAGTATGAATAATGAACCAATGCGCTTCTTGTTCCATTTACTGCATTGAGAATCGAACCATTAAATTAAAAAAGTAGTCCAAGGCGGCAAGAATCACCGCCACTGCGACAGTCACGGTAAGAACCGCAACCGTAAGTTGGACGGTTTTTTCCCGACCTGGCCAGGTTACACGCTTGAACTCTGCCTGTGCTTCCTTTAAGAAGGTGACAATCTGATTCATTTAAAAACGACTCTTAACGAGCCGTTGTCAAGAGTGGACACGCAGCCCCGTTTGGCGGGGCGAGGACCACTCTTGTTTGTTCGTGTATCCCACGAACAAAACAACTTTAACGCTATACACTAGCAAAGTCAACCTTTTGGCGGTACAGTTGGTTCACATACTCCTTGAGCATCCGCGCCGTGGTACAGCAAGGTGCAATAGTGGCAATTGCATTTTTGACTTTCCCCACCCATTCCTTAGGTACCCCCGCCACTTTTCGATAGTAAAGGGGAACGATCTCTTTTTCCAAAAGATTGTAAAAAGAGGCTGCGCTTCGACTACGCTCAGCGTAAACTCCATCCGGCCCCTCTTGTGGTGAGCCTGCCGAACCATCAATCACCCAACCATTTTTCCCATCATAAGCTTCCGCCCACCAACCATCAAGCGTTGAGGCGTGAAGAACCCCGTTATAAAGTGCCTTCATCCCAGAGGTCCCGCAAGCTTCACGCCCAGGAAGAGGGGTGTTCAACCAAACATCCGAGCCGGAAGTAAGAAGTTGAGCGAGCTTGAGTCCGTAATCCTCCAAAAAGATTAACCGCCCCTCTAGCCTTGGGTCAAAAGATGCTTTCACAAGGGCTTGTACTGCTTCTTTTCCCCGCTCATCTTGCGGATGTATCTTTCCCGCAACAAGAAGATAAGCGGGGTATTTGGAGTTACACAGAATTGAAGCTAAGCGTGAAAGATCAGAGATAAGAAGCGTTGGTTGTTTGTACTCTACCAGCCTTCGAGCATAACTTAGAATAAGCGCTTCTGGATCAATCTTCTTTCCCGTCCGTTGCAATACTTCATCAGCCAATCTCTTCTTCACCAAAAATCTTGCCTGCCAAAAAGCTTCATCAGGCGCTGCCGCAATCTTCCTCCAAAGGGAAGGATCGCCCGTAATTCGCCGCCAATCTGAAGAGAGGTATCGGTCATAAAGCGCTCCGATAGGATCTGCAACCCACCTTGGAGGGTAAACCGCATTGGTGATGTAGGCGATAGGTATTTTATCTTCCGGGGCATTGGCCCAAACAAATCCCCAGCGTTTTTGCGAAGCTTTTTGATGTGCTTGGCTAACGGCGTTCACAATTCCACTGCAACGCATCGAAAAAACTGTGGCGCTAAAAACCTTCTGGCCTTCAACTTTGCGTGCTCCTAATTCAAAAAGTTTATCTGGGGAAACAGATAATCCCGCAAAAAGGGTATTAAAGTAAGGCGTTATCTCCCCAAAGGTAAAAATACTTTCTGCTCCGGGATCAATCGTATGAGTGGTGAAAACTGTCTCTTCACCTGTCCTCTGGCATGCCTCCTCGAAGTTATCTCCCCCCCTCACTCTCTCGCGAATCCGCTCCAACAGGCAGAAAGAGGTGTGGTCATCATTAAGGTGCCAAACCGAAATCTCCTCCCCCAGCTTTCGCAAAGCTCGTACTCCCCCAATCCCCAAAAGGGCATCGCGTTCTATATGCGGCGGCCAATCCCGCCCATCGTAAAGTCGGTAGGCTAGGGTTCGGTCTGCTTCACTGTTCTTGGGAAGATCAGTATCCAAAAGGTAAAGATTAACCCCCTCAATCTCCTTCTTCCAAACCTTAAGATATACTTTGCGGTCAGGGAAGGGAACCTCAACCACCACACCCGTTTCGGAAAGACCAGCTTCCTGAGGATTAAGCTTGATGCACTCCTCCTTGACGTTTCCTTCCTCATCCACCCGCTGATGGGAACATCCCGCCAGGTAAAGAAGGGTAACTCCTACCAAAGGAAGGTCAAGATCGCCTGCTTGATACAAAATATCCGCTGCCAAAACCCCTAACCCCCCGGCGAAGATAGGTAATTCATCAGATAAAGCGAATTCTGGTGAAAAATAGGCGATTTTACCTTTTGGCATATGTCTTACACCTTACTGAATTATTACATTTTGCAAACTCCAAAGCTTGCCTATAAAGTGAGGTATATTCCTCCGCGGACCTCTCCCACGAAAAATCCTTTTGCATCGCCACCGTAACCATCTGTCTCCATTTTGGCGTACTAAAAGCCTTGAGCGCACGGCGTAAACAAGCCAACATTTGGCTTGCTTCGTACTTTCCAAAGACGAAACCATTTTCCCCATCAACAACCGCATCATTGAGACCTCCTGTGGCATGAACTAAAGGTAAAACACCATAACGCATTACAATCATTGGGGTTAATCCCGAGGGTTCAAACCGAGAGGGGATAAGAAAGAGATCGGAGGCGGCACAAATCCTTTTTGTTAAGGAAGGGTCGTCTGCGATCTGAACACTAAATTTACCCGAGTGACTCCTAGCAAGATCCCGAACCTGCCTTTCGTAGCGTGAGTCTCCCACTCCTAAAAGAACAAATTGAATCGGCAGATCCATCATCCTTCCGAAACCTTCAATGATAAGACTCAAGCCCTTCTGGTCAGTTAAACAACCAACAAATCCAATAAGCATTTTCTTTTGATCAACCGCAAGTCCTAACTCCTCTTGCAACTTCTTTTTATTTGCAGCCTTTCCTTCCCCGAAGTTGTTGAGATCAAAATTTTGATAGATCTCTTTATCTTGGGAAGGATCATAAACTTCGCAGTTAATACCGTTTAAAACCCCAAAAAGATAGGCTTTCCGGATTCGTAAAATCTCATGAAATCCTTCACCAAATTCAGGCGATAAAACCTCTTTGGCGTAGGTTGGTGAAACTGCACTGATGAGATCAGCATCGATTATCCCCTGAAGAAGTTGATCAACACTTCTTTCCTGAGAATCCCATTCTAAAGTTCTAAGATCCGCCTCTGTCAGACCAAGAGGAAAGAGAACCTCACTGGCAGTGACGCCTTGCATTGTAAGGTTGTGAATTGTCAGAACAGTAGCATAGGGGAGGTTGAGCTTCCGCACAATGCTTGAAACAAGGGCGGTGTGCCAGTCATGAAGATGAATTACATCTGGCTTAAAACCCCAATGCGGGAGGTTGTGAACCACCTGCCGCGAGAAATATCCAAAACGTTGCGGGTCTATATCCGTTCCCCAATAAGGCTTTTCTGAGCTTCCAAAATAATCCTCGTTCTCTACCAAAAAAACGGGAATGTCGCTTCCAGGAAGTGTTTTGATACCAGAGAGACCTTTGTAGGCAGGAAGAACAATTCCTACCTCAACCCCCAACCCCCGAAGCGCCTTAGAAAGAGATCCAACCGCGTAGGCTAACCCACCAACTTCTACCAACGGTGCACATTCCGAAGCAGCAAAAAGAACCTTAAGCGCCATTCTCCTTTATAAAATCATCGACTGCTTTTGACAACTTTTCCGCCGCCTTTGTTAAATCTGGAATCCCTATCTCCCTAACAATAGGGAGGATAACTCTTCTTGCAAACTCCGCCGAGTGCTGGGGGTTGGGGTGCCATTCCTTCTTCCCTAAAAAGTGCCAGGGAACGTCGGAGGCAAGTGTAATTAAACTCTCTTTAGGGAAGTCGGGATGGTAAAGCCGGTTAAACGTTTCCACAAATCTTTCCCAAGCTTTAATAATTTTCGCGGTAGGTTGCAGGAGATGGCGCGGAGCCCAATAAGGATAGGGATCATCCTCTTTTGCCGCTGGCTCCCAAGAAGAAGCCTTAACCTCCTCAATGCCTACTGTCGGAGCAGCCTCCCAATCAATTTCTCCGGGGAGAGTAAAACGAATCCTCCCCGATGCCACGTCGGGGCGGCTTCCTTTTCTCGCTTCGCTCGAAAAGCCAAGTTTTGCTTCCACCAACCCTTTAACTTCCTTTACCCTCTCCTCAAACTTGGCTAACCCATACTTGGAACCAGCATTCTCAAGATCTCGCACTAAAACAATCTCCTTTGAGGAGTTTAACGCCTCCAAAAGCGCCACAAAATCTTTCCCGGAGTGGGTTGCCTGAAGAGCAGCATCCCAATCCAAATCTTCCGGCGCGTAAGGGGGCTTGCTTTGATAATCCTCAGCGTTCATAAAAATGTCTTTTAAAAGAGTATTGCAGACGATTGCCCGTTGGAAGTTACCCTCCGCAAATTCAATCCTTACAAAACCAGAAAATTGCCTCTTCCCTAAAGATCCATCGGGAACTACAACTGCCAAATCCGGGGCAACCTCATGCACCGTCGTTAAACTTCGCTGATCTACCGCCCCCTCAGGGAACCAGAACCAGGTGGGCTTGCCTAAGAACTTCGCAACCACCACCAGATCTTCCACCACCTCGCGCTTGATCACCTCATCGCTTAACAAAGGGAAAATCGGGTGGGAGTAGCCACTCGCTCCAATCTCGATGTTCCCCCTCTGGCAGGCCTCTTTCAGATTCGTTAATGTCTCCAGAGCCAACCCTCGAATCGGATCATCTGCAGCAAACCAAGCCTCAATTGTCCAACCCTGAAGCTGTAACCCTCGCCGGATTATGCCTTTTTGCATTGCTCGCGAGAGAGGCAAAAAAATCTCCATTAAGTTTTTCTCTACCCAAGGAGGAATAAAGTCTGGAGGCTGGAAAGCTTGGTAAGCGTGGGTGAGATCAAAAACGATCACGCCTTTAATCTACACAATATAAAGCTTACTTGCAAATCACACTATAGGATAGGGGGACCTTAGCGGTGAAGAAAATTTTCTAGCTCGACAGCATTCCAGCTGTTGAGGAGTTGCTCTTTCTTAAACCCTAGTTCAAAAGCTCTCGCTAACCACTGTTCATAAAATTCAACTTCGTTTTTTGTCAAAGGAACCTCAAGGAAATGTTTTTCAAGCCGCATCCGCAGCTTCTTTCGCGGTGCTCCACCCCACTTGGTGTAGATCCGATGAAGATCCCGCAGATACTCACCGACGATCTCCTTTTTCGCCGGATCAAACTTTTCCATTATCCTCTTGATCCCCTCCTCGAATGTTTCCTCTTTGGGGTAACAGTGTCTGTATAAATGAACTGCATAATTTCTTAGCGTATGCTTTTCCTCACTTGGGTAAGGGAGCTGCCAAAAGAGAGGATCAAGCTCACGCCAATAGCGCTTCTCCTTGTCGGCAACTTCGGCCGTCAATCCCAAAAGTCGCTCCAGAGCTTCTGCATCACCGGCCCTACGAAACCCCGGGGGTTTCCCAGCTTTAAACTCCAGGGGTTTAAGACCTTGGATATCCCGCTTCAACCAATACGAAAACCCATGAAAATCTCCCCCGAAAGAGAAGCAGTTATCATTTTTGATCAAGGCGGCAAGCGTTTCTTCATCAAAGCCCTTGTCGGCGTTGATCTCAAAAGCGACCCTCTGTTCTCGCGCCAGATTAGCAATCTCCTCAAAGCCACGACGATCCTCGCGGTAGATCCGTTCCAAAGCATCAAACGGATGGGCCAAGATCTGAAACATTCCCGAATTAATCGCGGCCTTAAAAGCTAAGATAAGCTCCGCAATAGGAATGTCGAAGCGGTTGGTGTAGATCAGACTTTTGTGAAAGTGAAAAGAGAGCAAGGAAACCTCAGGGTTATAGTAGGCAAGTAATTTCTCTCCCGGATTGAAACCAATTTTACCTCCCTTCTCAATCAAAACATCACACTCCATTCCCTTAAAGATTCGACCGAAAAACGTGAAGGTCAGTTTTGTTGTTCAACACAACGCTCTCTCGATATTCTCCAGTAAAAAGGATGAAACCTCCTCTGCTACCTTTTTCTCCTCCGGTACTTTCGTAATCTTAAAATGATTTAGGTTTCCGATCCCCTGTAAGATCACCTCCAAGCGGAAAAGCTGATCAAAAACCTCTTTATCTTTCTGTGAAGCCCAAAAACGCTCAAAAAACTCGGATTGAAAATCCTTGTTGCGGAAGCTTCGGACCCAAAGCTCAACAAAATCGTGAGCGAGATTCCCCCATCCAACATTCTCCCAATCGATCACCTGCATCTCCCCTTTGCCAACAAAGATATGGGGGCCATAAAACTCGTGATGGGTGATTACTATCTGATTTTGGTTAAAGAGGCGATGGCGCTTCCTGGTAAACCCATCAGCTTTTGCAGACAGTATTTTCCCCAAGACACCAGCTTTATCCGTCTGCATAAGAGAGATGTAATCGGCTAATGAATATCGGGAGAAGTATTTCTCGAACTGCGGCTGAGGTTTCTCGCTCAAACGATGAAGGCTAGCCAGAAACTCCAAAGAGTGTTTGAGATTCTGCTCGGTGAAAAAAGAGTCTTTAATTAAGAATGGACTCTCCCCCAGCTCCTGCGACTCACCTTTCACCCACTCCTCCAAAAGCCAGAAAAAACCTTCCTTTATCCCCTTAGCATAGAATTTGGGAGCGTATCTGAGCTTAGCGTGTCGCAGGAAAACGGCTTCCCGCCTCAACCGTAAGCGTGCTTTGGGAAGACGCTCCGCCGCCGCGGCAAGATCGGCTTTAAAAATCACCTTCTCCCCCCCGCCCGTGGTGACCCGCTTCGCCGCGAGGCGAGGGCTCGCCCTTGGCGGCCGATAATCTCCCCCCACCACATAAAAGCGCGGACCTTCTCGAAAGGTCTTGGTAAGCGTGAAATTCAACTTGTCAAAAACTGGCTGGAAGAGCTTTTGATAGTTCACAGCAGGCTTCGTCTTTCGGTTAGGGTTACGATGCCCGTTTCGGTAACGTTATTCGGTGACGTAACCGTCAGACCCTTTACGATACGGGCTTCGTTACCGTTACCGCTTTACGTTCTCACCTTTTATATAACCCTCCAATTCCTTAATCCGATCTCTTAACTGCACTGCCCGTTCGTACTCTCGATTTTTGACCACCTGCTCCAACTCCTGTTTGATCGTCTCGATCATCTTTTGAAGCTCACCCTTTGGAAGCTCAGGAAGACCGCGGTCAGTGAGCATCCGCATCGTTTCATCCTCTTGTCTCGCTAACTCTTCCACCTTCCCTGAACGCTGCCACTCAAACCCGGTGGTGATAATCCGGTAATAAAGGTCCTGGGCTTGACGCTTGTTATACTCAGGAGCATCGGATACAGCCAAGACTGTTTCTTTGAGCTCATATGCTCCCCGCTCAATCATCTCCAAACTCCACCAAGGGCGGGCGCAAGCCCACCAAAACTGATCACTGTGAAGAGCCTCATCAAGCATCTCCCGTGCAGGACCCGGATCGGCTGACTCACGAACCATCTTAATCGCCAAATTAGTCAATTCCCACTGCATCGCGTGAATTTCGTTCCCTGGATCCTCCCAGCGCGCAAAGGGAACATTTGTCTCAAGGTCTTTTTGCATTAAGGCCCAAGTGGCCGGTCTGGTTTCTGTCACCTCCCGCATTGGGAAAAGCTTAGGGAGTTCAGAGATAAGAGCGGTTTTGATTTGGGGTGTTTTGTAAAGCCCAAACAAAAGCTTCTCCATCCCCGGGCGGTGATGACCAAAAGTCTCCGCATCCATTGCAGTTAAAAGATATTCATCTCGATGAATCCGATCTCCTAACTCCTGCAAAAAAAGCTTCGCTGTCCCCAGCTGCCCAGAGAGAATTTTGTAAGAAATATCTCGCTGCCGGAAGTAGATCTTCAACCTCTCCCCTTCCCCAGCTTGCCCTGCCTCGCCGGCAGGCAGGCCTGAGCCCCGCCGAAGGGTTGTTCCCATCACCTCATAGATCTTTTGGTAATCAACAACGTTGAATTTTGGTTGATAGGAGAGCTCCTCGACAATGATCCATTCATAACCCATCTCCGCCACCGCCTCAGCGACTTTGCGATCGTACGCCATCTCCGGGGGAAAGAAGCCTTTCGGCTGATAAAGCTCACCAAAGTATTTCTGATTCGTTTGCCGCGAAAGTTCAATCTGACGAATGATCTCATCGCGCGGAAGGCGAGGAAGAAGAGGGTGGTACTTGGCACTTTCGGTTAGTTCAATCTGACCACGCTTCAGAAGCTCACGAAACCCATCAATCACATCCCGGTGCCCAAACTTGTCCCAAAATTCAACTAAAACCGCACTAATATTTAAAGTAACCTTAGCATTGGGTGCTTTCTCCAACTCATGGAGAATCCGCCGGTAGGCTTCGTTGGTAACTCGATCAACCCAGTATTTCTTCTGGGTTGGAGGTTGGTAAAAGTGGAGGAAATTAACCCAGATCATTAGTTTGTAGTTTACAGTTCACAGTTCATAGTTCATAGTTCGCAGATACCGTCTACTGTCCACTGTCCGCTGTCTACTGTTAACTGATTATCGGCTTCTTCCCATAAAGCTTTGTCCCTTTGGTGACAATTTCATCATACAGCCTCTGAGCTCTTTGGCGCTCGTCTCGGCTTACCCCGAATGAGGTATTAACCACCTTCAGCAACATTTTTGCACCGCGCGCAACCATCCCGGGGTGCCAAAAAGGGGCGTGCGAAGCCCACCAAAATTGATCACTGTGAAGAGCCTTATCCAAGAGGTGCCTTGTTTTATCATCCGCTTTTGGTGGACCGGCACGTTTAACTACCTCAATCGCCAAACCGAGAAGCTCCCACTGTTTGCTATGCAGAGGGCTTCGGGGATTGTCCCAACGCGGATACGCAATCCCCCGTCGACATTCAATCGCGGAAGATGCCCAACTACACTCCAACGGCTCTGTTTCCAACTGTTTTGGGAAAAGAGTCAAAAGATCAGAAATGGTAACACTCTCAAACTCCTTATACAAATCATTAAGAAGGGTAAATGCGTTTGGTCGATGGTGACCAAAGGTTTCTCCGTCCATCGCTGTCAAAAGGTAGCCCTTCCCTTCTTTTGTCTTTTGCTTAAATTCCAAGATATTTTTAACACTACCAAAAGCAATCGCCAACGAAAGGTCGCGGCTCCGAAAGAAGATCTTTAACTTGCTTCCAGTCAATCGATAAATAGCGTCCCTTCGAACCTTACCTTTCCCTGGGTAAGTTACCTCCTCTATCAGAACCCAGTCATAACCCAGCCGAGAAATGATCTCCCCTACCCTTCTGGAGTATGCCATCTCTGGGGGAAAAAAGCCTCGCGGTTTAAAAACCCCAAAGTACTGGCGGTTTATCTCCTCATTTAATTTGACCTGTCGTTCAACCTCATCCTCAGGTAGCCGCGCCAGAAGGGGGTGATAAGCGGCTGTACCAGTTAACTCAATCTGCCCTTTCTCCACCAAACGGGCAAGCCGCCTTATCAAGTCAAAGTAACCGTAAGCAGCTAACTGCTCCGTTAACGAGGCGGGAATGTTGATTGTGGCTTTTGCTTTGGGATTGCGCTCAAAGGTTTCAACCAGTGGGGCGTAAGATTCAACCGCAATCTTCTTTAAAATGCGGGGGTATTGCGTTGGCGGTTGGTAAATGTGGAGAAATGGAGCCCAAATCATAGTTAATAGTTTCAGCCAGAGGCTGATCCGCCTTTGGCGGAAATAGTTAATAGTTGATAGTTAAAGAAAATAACAATAGCCGAGCAATCCATCATTCGTCCAAAGGAACTGGAGATTTTGGCGAAAGCAACTCCTGCCTCTTAAAGTAGATTGCCTTGCGATAAAGCTGCCCGTAGCGACGGGCAGAGGCACCCCAAGAAAAATCCGCCGCCATCGCCCGCTTTACCAATTCCTGCCACACCTTTGGATGGTGGAAGTCCTCATATGCCCGAACCAGTTGCGCAAAAAGTGCCCAACGGTCATACTCGGCAAAAACAAATCCTGTCCCTTTCTCTTTAACGGCATCAAGATCCTCAACCGTATCCGCTAACCCTCCTGTTTTTCTGACAATCGGGACACAACCATACCGCATCGCCTCAAGCTGAACCAAACCCGAGGGCTCAAAGCGAGAGGGAACAACGATACAATCTGCCCCCGCAAAAACAAGCCGGGGAAGAGTGTAGTTGAGCATCAGGTGCGTCCCCACCTTCTTGGGGAATCGTTTCTGGAGCTCTTGAAAAGCAGCAACATACCTCCCCTCTCCACCGCCGATCACAATAAACTGCGCGTCAAACCCGGAAAGGAAATGGGAGAGTGCTTCAAGAAGAATATCAATCCCTTTCTGATCAGCGAGCCGAGTTACCATCCCCAAAACAAACTTCTCTTTATCTTCAGGAAGGCTAAACTCCCTTTGAAGAGCGATTTTGTTTTCCAACCGACGACCTATCGATGAGGAGGTGTAGTTTACAGGGATAAGAGAATCGGTTGCAGGATTAAACTCCTCATAATCAATCCCATTCACCACCCCAAAAAGTTTGGAGCGAACTTCCATCAAAAGCTTATCCAACCCCTCCCCGTATTCTGGAGTAATAATCTCCCGCGCGTAGGTCTCAGAAACGGTGTTGATCGCATCGGCGTAAAGGATTCCCCGGCGCATGAAGTTCTGCTTTTTGAGCCGCTCTGAGAAGAAGGGGGCAATCGGCGAGCGCCCGTCATCAAAGTCCAACTCCGTAATCTGCCGATGATCGAACATCCCTTGAAAATGCAGGTTATGGATTGTGAAAAGAGTGGCGATCCCCCCCAAATCGCGACTTTTTGCGTAAACCGTTTTTAAGTAATTGGGGGCTGCCCCCGTTTGCCAATCGTGGGCATGGATCACCTGGGGTTTCCACTCAAAATGACGCAAAAACTCCAGCGCTCCTCGGGAAAGAAGAGAAAACCGAATCGGGTCGTCACTATAACCGTAAACGTTAGCACGCTTCTCGTAATACTCCATGTTTTCAAGAAAATAGGTCCGCACCCCATCTTCGGTCTGGTAGGTTTTGACGTTGCAGATCAGCTCAGTGGGACCCCCATCTCCATCGGTATAAACCTTAAGCCCCTCAACCACCATCTCCAAGGGGAACTTCTCTTCATCAATCATCCCGTATCTGGGCATAAAAAGACGGACATCGTGCCCCAATTTAACCAACTCCCTGGCAAGATAAGCTCCTACCCGCGAAACCCCGCCAACCGAGGCGTAAGGGGAAACCTCCGGCAACACCATCAACACTTTAAGCGGTTTGCCCTCGGAAAGGGGAATCACTTTTATCATCTGTTCCAGAAGGGAAATCTTTGTCTCCATCTCTTCGTTGATTATCGCACATTTTTGAGCCACCTGGCGAGGAAATGCGGATCCGAGCGAAGCCATGTACCAGACGGTACGTGGCGAAGCGAGGATCGTATTTTTTAACAACAAGAAAAGGAAGAGTGCAAGCTTGTCTCGTCCTCCCCGCCTCGGGCGAGGTCGAACGAGCAATAGTGCTCCTTCGTGTGCACTATTGACATTACTTCTGCAAAACTGGTAGGTTGGGGACAGAGGGAGAATATTCCCGCACCTTAACAGACGGATAGATCTTCGGCTTTAGAGCCACAACGGCTGTTTTAAACGTCGAGGATCACAAAACTGCCTATCCGTAAGCGTTAAGGTGAGAGATAGTATCAAGAGCCTCGGGTGGCTCATCTCGCTCGTTCCTGCCCGCGTCGTGCGTTTGACCATCCGAGGCTTCTCTTTTTCTACCGAAAGAGAGCTTCTTTGAAAACAAGGGCTATAAACGGCAAAAGCAATATCTGCCGACGGATGCGCCAGGGTTGTTTGACCAACCGAAACAACCACTCCAGACCAAGCTGTTGAATAAGCTTTGGCGCCCGCGGAATTTCTCCGGCAACAAAATCAAACGCTCCCCCTACCCCCATCGCCACCTTTACTGGTATTTTCTTTAAATTCCTTTTAATCCAGCGCTCTTGCTTCCCATGTCCATAAGCGGCAAAAAGAAGGTCAATCTCTTCTCCTTTACTTGCCTCCTCTATCGCCCTAATCGTTTCCTTATCCCCCTTGGGGGAACCATCCCCAATAAAGGTTCCCACAATATTCAGTTTGGGGTATCTCTGACGAAGAACCTGCGCCGCCGTCTTTGATGATTGCAACCCCTCAGGTCCTTCCAAAAGAAAGATCTGCCCCCCTCTTCTTGCTGCCTCAGCACAAAGCTCCAAAAAGAGGTCCGTTCCTGAAACCCGCCCCTTAAGCGGTGTTCCTAAAATTCTTGAAGCCCAAACCAAACCAATCCCATCGGCAACGGCAAGATCCGCATCATTTAGAATCTGCGCAAATTCCCTATCAGATCTTGCGGCAACCACCATCTCTGGATTAGGAGTAACCACATAACCTTTTTTACCACCTCTAAAAAGCTTCTTAACCCCGGTAACCGCTTCCTCCATCGTCACGTTATCCACCCCTATCCCCAAAACATCTACTGGCTCCTGACTCCCCGCCTTCGGCGAGGCTCGCCCCTGGCGGCTGGCTACTGACTCTCTGGCAAGGTAATAACCTGAGACTGCCAATCCCAAAAGTACCCACGTAAACTCCAAGCCGTAGTGGGCATGGAAGAGGTTTGTTACAACAAGCGCCGCAAAAGCCGACAGCAACGAGGTAAGCCGCAAGCGCCAAGGAGTTCCGAACTGATACTTAAGGGATTCCCGCCCCAAAAATAAGATTACTGCTCCAACCAACCCAAGATTAACCAGCAATCCCAAGATACCAGTCTCCCCCAACCAAGTAAGAAAGATTGAATGAGAATATCCATGAGCCTGGGTTGGTCTTAATACTTCGGTGTAGCAAGCTTCAAAATTCCCTACCCCAATTCCCAAGAGAGGGTTGCGCTGAAACATTTGGAACGCCCCTTGGGTATATTCAATCCGAAGGATATTGGATACAGTGCGAATTTTGGCGGTACTTAACCAACCGACAGTTGCTAAAAGAACAAGCAACGATATTGTCGCAACGATGATAAACAAACGTTTGTTGATTCTCCCCAAAAGATTTGCACCCGTAAAGACAAGCAACCCCACCCCCAAACCAAGAATCGCACTTCGTGAAGACGACATTGCAAAAAAGACCAGCGATACTGTCAGAACAGCCACAAGGAAAAGGCGCTGCCTTCTGCTCCTCGTCGCCAGAAGGAAGCCTAAGCTGAGAAGGATGGCAATGGTCACAAACGAGGAGGCGGTGGTGGTGTCGATAAAGGTCGAGGAAGGGCGAAGAAGAGTCCTTCCAAAAACCTGATGGATAAAGGTATCCGCCGGCAAACTCTTTGCCCCTAAAAACTTCTCCAAAAAAATCGCCGGTGACTGACCTTGAAGATAGCGCCAGAACTGCCAAAAACCGTAAAGCGAAACTGTGAGCGCTCCTGCTCCCCATCCCAGAACCACTTTTTCCAAATCCTTAACTTCCCTAATCGCCCAAACGATAAGATAAAAAAGACCAAACATGAGAAGGTGGAAGGTAACTACCTGGAAACTTTGAAAGCGGTCAAAGGAGAAAGGAATTGATAATCCCTCAACCAGGAAAATCGCTGCCAAGAACGGAAAAAGAAAAGTGGGATTAAAGGTCAGTTTCTTTCTAACCAAGAGGATCAAGCCTACCAAAGGAAAAAGGATCAAACTGAGCTTGAGGGAGAAATCAAGAGGTGTAAGAAAGATGTTGAAACGCTCGAAGATTGTTGAAAAGGTAAGGACGGGCAATAGGTAATCAATCATTCCATGTATAATATTAACTGATGGAACGGCCCATTTTCTCGATTCTCAGTGTGCTTCTTCTACTTATCCTTGCCACAACGGCAGTTGTCCTTTATGCCCAAGGTTACCACCTTGACCTCTCAAAGAAAACTGTTGAAAAAACAGGGATGATTCTTGCTAAATCAATCCCCGAAGGGGCTAAGGTCTACCTTGACGGAAAACTCATCACCGCTACCAACTCTCCGATCTCCAACCTGAAACCAGGCTCCTATCTCCTTAAGATCGAAAAAGAGGGCTACGCAAGCTGGGAAAAAGAGATTCCTGTTAAAGAGGGGCTTGTCACCGACGTCACCGCTCTTTTGCCGCCTCTTTCTCCAACTTTTTCGGCGGTCACCCAAAATGGAGCACGCCTCATTACCGCTGCCCCCTCAGGGAACAAAGCGGTCTTTATCTCCGGGAAGGGACTTTATCTTCTTAACCTCACTAACCCTCCCCTCGGGTTTTTGCGCACTTCTCCCCAGAAAATAACGGAGGAGACTGAGGAGTTTGTCCTTTCTAAAGCAACAAAACTTATCTGGTCCCCAAACGAGGACCAGGTCCTGGTGACGATTGGAAAGCGTTCATACCTGGTTGCAGTTACAGGAAGAAACGGCCGTCCCACTCTTGCTCCCGATGTTACAGGCCTTCTCAAAAACTGGAATACTACAACCGGGGAGCAGAGAAAAACAATGATCAAAGAGATGGATTTGAGTGAAGAGTTGGCAAAAGAAGCAGTGAAACCAACCACAAGCTGGTCCCCAGATGAGCGCGAGTTCCTTTATGTAAAGGCCCTGCCTACCGGCAGGCAGGAGTTTTGGGTCGTTAATCTCTCCGACCCTCTTCCCGTTGGAGAGGAAAAACATCAAATGATCTGGGAGACGGAAAACAGCAAACTTCAGCTTTTCTGGCTGGCAGACTCACACCACTTTGTGATGATTGAGGAGGGAGCAGTGAGCCTTCTTGATCTTGATGGGTCAAATAAGCGCGATCTCTTCCGCGGTACCCTTGCCGAGCCGATCGCCATCTCCACCGCTGACCTTTCCAAAATCATTATTGTTACCTCCTTTACCCCCAAAGCTAATCCAAACCTTTACGCGATCGGTTTAAGATAAGAACTAACCTCCAACCTCTAAACTCCAAGCTCCAAAGTCTACTGCTTTAGTTTCGCCGTGATAATCAAGCGGTTTAAGGCAACTCCTGGCGGGTCACAAGTTTGTAAGGTAAGGTAGGGAGCAGTGTAGGTTCGAAGAAGCGGAGTGAGATTGAAATCGGCAACTACCTCTTTCCCGGTTACTTCATAATCATACCGCTTCCCATGATAAAAGATTACAACCCGATCTCCTTTTTTTAACTTCCGTAGAAGATTAAACACCCCCGCGTAAGGGCCATAGTTCCAAAAGTCGAGGGAAGAGTGAGCAAAAAGATAGCTGTTGCCGATCTCACCAGGCTTGGCAGTGTTTTTAGCATGGGCCACTCCCCTCTCCAATGCTCTAAGATATTCTGCCTTGTTAGTGAGGCTCACATCCTCAATCACAGGAGCGTTGACCCCAATCTTCTCGATAATGATCCCAAACTCTTTAGACTTAGGGGTAACTTTCAGGGGAGTCGGCTTTGCAAGAAGTGCCGCAAAAGGGCTTTCTGGCGTTTTCTCTGGCTTTTTCACCTCATCAACAGTAAACTCTACCCCACGAAGCCGCCAGTAGGCATAAAGCACTTCCTGCTTTCCCACCTCCCAAAAAGCCGAACCTAAGTAAACAAGAGCGATAAGAATGAGGATATTGGAGGCAGTTCGGACAATAACGTACTTCCAATCAAGCTGCCGAAATTCCGAAAGTTTAGAGATGAAATTCAAACCCATACCCCTAAATCAGATGTTTATTTCTGAAGGCAAAACCGGACGACGATTTAAGATATTTTTCGAAAGATAGAGCCTTTTTCTTAGTCTTAAACGCTGCATAGAATACGAGTTCTTTGGGCCTAATTCTAGTTGTTGTCTTTGTGTTGCTTTGGAAGTGTTGTCTAATTCGATCCTCTAACTTGCTTGTTTCACCTACGTAGTATTGACCATTGACAAGTCTAAGCATATAGACGTAATGCATCTGCTTAACGATGCCCCACTTCACCCGACTTCTCTAAAGCTTCGCTGGGTTTCGCGGGGCACCCCACTTCGGCAGGTCTCCGCGGGGCAAGCCCCGCATAGTTCCGATGGAATCGGAACGACGTGGGGTGGTCGGGGAGGAGGGAATTGAACCCTCTGCCTCTCGGTCCCGAACCGAGCGTTCTTCCGATGAACTACTCCCCGAGGAGCATCGCGAGTCGGGGAGCTAGCCCTGCAGGGCAGGGCGTCCACCCCGAGCGTCAGCGAGAGGAGCAAGGTTCTTGCGACAGCAAGATCTCACGCCCCGGTACTTGTTATAATTATACTACGCAAGTGCCCCCGTAGCTCAATTGGATAGAGCAGGCCCTTCCTAAGGGAAAGGTTGCAGGTTCGAGTCCTGCCGGGGGCACCACCCCACCCCCCAACTTAAAAACTGCAAACCCGAAAGGTTTGACGGGATTGACGGGAGTAAACTGGCTTAAACCAGTTCGCGGTCTTTAAACCAAAGTTTAAGCTCCTCTTTCGCCTCCTCCAGCGATCCTGAGGCGTGGACAAGGTTTTGGATCGCCCGTTTCTCCCGATTGGCCTTGATCGCGGAATCGGTGGAATAATCGCCGCGGATCGTTCCTGGAGCAGCTAAGCTGGGAATGGTCGCCCCAACCAGCTTGCGAACGTTGGCAACAGCGTGATTCCCCTCAAGAACAAAAGCGATCACTGGGCCCTTGGAGAGAAACTCCATATTCCAGCGCCTAATCTGTCTTCCGATTTTCAAAGGGTCGTCCGTTCCCAGCTCTTTCTTAGGGTCAAGGCCGTATTCTGCATAATTTTGGAAAGTTTTTAACCCCATCCCCCGAAGAAAATCCTCTTTGTCAGGATAGTGGTGGGAGACAAACTCCTCATCCACCTGAACCGTTTTTGAGCCCACAATCCGCAATCCCGCCTCCTCAAAGCGGGAGAGGATCTCCCCCACCAACCCTCGTTCAACCGCATCCGGTTTAAAGATAACAACAGTTCTTTCAGTCATCGTTTTTAGTTAAGCGTTATTCGTTTGACGCTGTCAACTACCAAAACCGTTAAAGCTTCTCCAGAGTCTCTATCCCAAGAAGCGTCAAGCCGGTTTTGATCACCTGAGCCACCGCAGCCGTTAAACCTAGCCTTAAAGCTCTAACCTCTGAACTCTCCGCTTTTAAAATTGGCACTCGGTCATAAAACCTGTTGAACCGCTGGGCTAAATCGAAGAGGAAGTTGCAGAGAAGATTGGGAGAGTAAGTAACCACTGCTTCCTCAACTACCTCAGGAAAGCGGTAGATGAACCGCAAGAGCGGAAGTTCCGCATCAGTAATTGAGTTATTGAGTAATTGAGTAATTGAGGTTATTTTTTTCACTTTTGCCTTCCGTAAAACGGATTTGGCTCGGGCATAGGTATATTGCAAGTAAGGAGCGCTGTTACCCTCAAGGGAAAGCATCTTCCCCCAGTCAAAGATCACTTCCGTGGAATAGTGTCGGGAGAGATCGTTGTATTTTACCGCTCCGATACCAACCGCTTTTGACACTTTCTCTTTTTGACTGCTAGTCCGCCAACTGGGGGACTTCTCCTCAACGATCTTTCGGGCTTTGGAGATTGCTTCTTCAAGAACTTCCTCCAGATGAACCGTTCTTCCCAACCGCGTTGAGATCTTTCCTTCAGGAAGCCGGTAAAGCCCGTGGCCGATGTGGACAAACTGATTGGCGGTTCCGTAACCCAACATCTGAGCCGCTAGGAAAAGTTGCCTAAACCTCAATGCCTGCTCCACCCCTGTTTCATAGAGGAAAAGATCGGGATGGTATTTCTTTTTCCTCACTTTAATCGCCGCCAAATCACGGGATTCGTAGGTAGTAGCCTCATCACTTTTAAGAAGTATTAGCGGTGGAAGCTTGGCTTCCTCAGGAAAAGGAATCACCAATGCCCCTTCCGACTCAATTGCCACCCCTTTAGCTTTCGCTTCCTTTATCACTTGATAAGCCTGAGTGACAAAGAAGCTTTCGCCAATCATTTTATTGAACTTCATTCCCAGCAGTTTGTAAATCCTTTCAAACTCGACAATTGACCACTCGCGAAACTTCTTCCACAAACCCATTGCCTCTTTGTCTCCATCCTCCAAGCGCTTGAACCACTCCCGAGCTTTCTCCTCTAGGGAGGGGTCTTTCTCCGCCTCTTGATGGAACTTGACATAAAGCTTTTCCAGCTCTTTAATTCTTCCCGCCCGGGCGAGCTTTTGGAGATCTCCCCACTTTAGCACTGCATAGATTAGTTTGCCAAATTGGGTTCCCCAATCCCCTAAATAATTCTCGCCAACTGCTTTCCAACCAGCAAAAGAATAAAGGTTGTAAAGTGCTTGACCGATGATCGTTGAGCGAAGATGCCCAACCCCGAACGGTTTGGCGATATTGGGTGAGGAGTAATCAACCAAAACCGTCTTTCCCTTCCCGATATCTGTTTTTCCGTAGTCTCCCTTGAGCTTGTTTATCCGATTAACCTCCTTTACCAACGTCTCAGGAGCCAACCAAAAGTTGATAAACCCAGGAGAGACAACTTCCACTCGGTCAATCAAATCAGTGGGTAATTGGGCAATTAGGGATTCCTTTAGTTGGTGGGCGATCTCTAAGGAATCGGCTTTGAGTTCGGAAGCAATTGTCAGAGAAACACCAGTGGCGTAATCACCGAAATCCTCGTTCTTCGGATGCTCCAAGGAGGGCTCTGACTCCAGATCAAAGAGCTTTTTAGCCTGTTTTCGGACTGCCTGTTCTATTTCGGATTTGAAGCTCATTTATTATCTAGCCGTATCATACCAGAATTTGGCCCCATCGCTCATTACTTTAATTGTTCCGGAGAGATCGGTCCGCGCAACCGCAATTCCTAACTGCTTTAATAGGGAGAGGACGCAAGCATGAGGATGGCCGTAACTATTTTTCCCGACCGAAATTACTGCCAGCTCTGGAGAAGCCTGTCTTAGAAGCGGCTCATAGGTGCCGTCCCGAGAACCTTGGTGGGCAATCTTTAGCACCTCAACCTCTGGAGTGATAGAGAGAAATCTGATCTGGGCTTCTTTCTCTGCGTCCCCCAGGAGTAAAGCATCAAATTCGCCGTAGCTTACAGCAAGCACAACCGAGCTGTTATTAACGTTTTCGGTATCTGAAAAACCCTCTCGAGGCCAAAGAATCTTTAAAGTCACTCCCGAGAGCTCCACTGCAACCCCGCTCTCCCCCCTTAAGATAACCGCTCCCTCATCCTCTATCGCCTTCAAGAATTTTTGATATCCTCTAGTCTCATAAACAACGGGATAAAAGAGAATTCTCTCCACCTGGTAATGCTCCAGAACGGAAAGGAGTCCGGTTAGATGGTCGGCATGAGGATGAGTCAAAACCATAAGTTCAATCTTCCTATCCCAAGGAGGAAGATCTTGCCCCAGATAAGAGAGGATATTGTCGTTAGGGCCGCCATCAACCACGATCTGGGTTTCTCCTTTTGTAACTAAAATGGCATCTCCTTGCCCAACATCGTAAAAACTTATTGTCAGAAGCGGCTTATCTGAGGAACCCCCAGCGACTCGAAAAGAAAGCGCCCAAAGAATCAGTAACAAAGTGGCACTCAAGGTGCTAAAGATCAGCTTGTTTTTTGTTTTCTCGGGAATGATTGGGAAAGGAACCATAATCCACCTCCTAAAACAAGATAATAAAAGAAGAGTGCTAGTACAGAAAATGGAGAAGCCGCAAAGAAACCAAAGTTTAGGGAAGAGAACCAACGCACTACCTGCGTAAAGTAAGTTAACAGGAGACCAACAGGAAGCATTATCAGATACCCTATCTGGCTGACAAATAATGCTAAGGTGGTTGTAACCATGCCAAAAACTGTAGCAATTGGGACTGTCCAGAGAACTAAAGCGTTTACTAAAGGAGAGAAGAGAGAAGCTTGACCAAATCTGTAGGCGATGAGCGGCCAAACCATAATCTGAGCGGCTAAAGTAGTTGCTAAATCCTCCCGAAGAGGGGCTCCTCTACCAGGGAGGATACGATCAACTATGGGGAAGAGAATAATTAACCCCAAAGTAGCCAGAAAAGAGAGTTGAAAGCTAAGATCGAATAACCAACTCTTACCGAAAGCAGATTTCACCGCTGCCGATAATAAAACGTCTTGGTTTAGCATCGGAAAAAACTCAACCAAGAAGTTGCCGATAAGCATTATCATTCCAGCGATCAAAAAAGCTCGGAGAGCATCCCTCTGCCGCCCTAGAACCGTCGCCAGAAGAGCAATCGTCCCCATGATCGCCGCCCGAATAACAGGCGCTTCCGGCCCAACCAAAGAAACAAATAGAAAGATGCCCAAGACAATGACAAAAAACCGCGCCTTAAGTGGAAGAAAAACCAAACCCCTCCCGAGAGCATTGATCAAAACAGTGATGTTGTAGCCAGAAACGACCACCACATGAAGCGTTCCTGTAACCCGCAGCGCTTGATAAAAATCGGAAGGGAAACCACTCTTCACCCCGAGGACCATTCCCAAAAGCAAAGAAGCCTGCGGTTCCGGCAGGCTTTGACGAAGTGTTTGGGAGATTGCCTCCCGCAGTGCGTCTAAAAATTCAAGCATTATTTCACGGTGATTCTATCTTTTAGCTTCTCGAAAGTTTTAGATCCGATTCCAGCGACATTTTGAATCTCTACGATAGAGTTAAAGGGACCGTTTTTTCTCCGGTAATCAACAATTCTTTGGGCGTAAACAGATCCAATGCCAGGAAGAAGATCAAGCTCATCGGCCGAAGCAGTATTGATGTTTATTTTTTCATTAATTGTTTGGTCAGACAGATCGTCTCCTATTTGGATCCCGGAAACCTTTGTTGCGTTTGTCGTCTCTTTCACTTCTGCCCCTTGGTTCCCAAAAAGCCCAACCCCGAGGGAGACCCCCGACCCAATCAAAATTGCTCCCGAAAGAAGGGCCATAAAAGTGTAACGATGTCGTTCGACAAGCTTCACTATCATCGGCTTGCAATTAACTCTAAACCCCAAACTTAGCCCTGTCAACTTTTAATTAAGGGTGGTGGTAGCAAACTTTAGCGAGTGGTGAAATTGATTAAACTTCCGGGAACGAAGACAACTCTCTTAATCTTCTTGCCAATTAAATACTTAGCGACATTCTCTTCCCTCTTAGCTAATCTTTCCACCTCACTTTGCACTTTACACTTGGCACTTTGAACTTCTATTTTCCCCCGCAGTTTGCCATCTACTTGAACAACCACCGTCACTACCTCTTCCTCAATAAGTTTGGAATCGTGTTTTGGCCATCTTTGCTGATGCACTGACCACTCCTGACTCTTGACTCCTGTCTCCTGACTAATTTGTGCCCAAAGCTCTTCGGCAAGATGGGGGGCAAATGGTGCCAAGACCCGCAAGAAGATCTGCCAATCAGTGGTTGATAGTTGATAGTTGGCAGTTGATAGTTGATTAATAAATTCCATTAAAGCGGCAACGGCGGTGTTGAATTTTGTCTTTTCTAAATCTTCTCCAACCTTCTTAATCAACTGATGGAGTCTTCTCTCCAGATTTCTATCACTTGCGCCAACAGATTGCTTAGGAATTATCTGGTTTGACTTCCAAACACGCTCAAGAAATCTATGCACACCTATGACACCTTTGGGATCCCAAGCGATCATTTGATCGAACGGGCCCATAAACATCTCATAGATCCGAAAGGTGTCCGCTCCGAATTCCCCAACCACTTCATCAGGATTGACCACATTCCCCTGTGATTTGCTCATCCGGTACCCATCCGGTCCCAGAACCACTCCATGGGAAGTCCGTTTTGCATACGGTTCCGGTCCAGGGACCAGACCTAAATCAAAGAGAACTTTGTACCAAAATCTGGAGTAAAGGAGGTGTAGTGTAGTGTGCTCCATCCCTCCGTTGTACCAGTTAACCGGCATCCAATACTCAAGTTTCTTCTGATCCGCGAACTTTTTACTGTTACGGGAATCGGTGTACCTTAAAAAGTACCAGGAGGAACCAGCCCAATTGGGCATCGTATCCGTCTCCCTTTGGGCGGGACCATGGCACTTCGGACATTTGACATTGACCCAACTTTTGATGGTCGCTAGGGGAGATTTGCCGGTTTTTGTGGGCTTATAGTTTTCAACATAAGGAAGCTTTACGGGAAGGCCCTTCTCCAGCACAGGGACATAACCGCATTTTTTACAGATAATTATCGGGATTGGCTCCCCCCAATAATGCTGGCGGGAGAAAATCCAGTCACGGAGTTTATAATCTACCGCCAACTCACCCAACCCTTTTTTCTTTAACCAGGTGGTGATTTTAGCAATTGCCTTTTTTGAGTGCGAACCAGTGAACTCAGCGGAGTTGATCAGCTCACCTTCTCCCGGAAAAGCTTCTTCAGGAAAATTTGATTCGGTTTCATTTTTGATCACTTCTTTGATGGGAAGTTTGAACTTTTTAGCAAACTCAAAGTCTCTTTGATCATGGGCAGGAACGGCCATAATCGCCCCGGTTCCATAGGTGGGGAGAACAAAATCTGAAACCCAAATAGGAAGCTTTTCTCCCGTGACAGGGTGTTTCACGTGGGCGCCAGTGAAAACTCCTGTCTTTTCCTTGATCTCTTCCTGCCGTTGGAGCTCAGATTTCCTAAGAGCCGTCTTGATGTACGCCTCTACGCGCTTTTTTTGCCGTTTAGCGGTGATTTTATTAACCAATGGGTGTTCAGGAGCCAAAACGAGGAATGTCGCCCCGAAGAGCGTGTCGGGTCTCGTGGTAAACACAGGGATCGTCAATCGGTTACGGCCACGAGGCCCGTTTCGTGAGTCGGTTACGGTTACGTCACTTAACCCCTTGACGTTACCGATACGGGCTTCGTCACCCTCACCCACTACCTCAAACCATATTTTTACCCCCTCACTTTTCCCGATCCAATTGATCTGCTGCTGTTTGATGTCTTCCCGATAATTGACTAACTTTAAATCTTTAAGCAGCCGGTCAGCATAAGCGGTGATCTTCAACATCCATTGCTTTTGCATCCGCCGTTTAGTTGGGGCACCACAGCGCTCGCAAGCACCCGCGACAACCTCCTCGTTAGCGAGGTTGATCTTGCAGGAAGGACACCAGTTTACCGGCACCTCTGCTTTGTAAGCCAAACCTTTTTTGAAAAATTGAAGAAAGATCCACTGGGTCCATTTGTAGTAAGAAGGGTCGGTGGTTGCAATCTCCCGTGACCAATCGAAAGAGAGCCCCCAAGACTCGACCTGCTTTTTCGCTGCTGCGATATTCTCTCTAGTGGTGATTGCAGGATGAATCCCGGTTCTTATTGCGTAGTTCTCCGCCGGCAGACCAAAGGCATCCCAGCCAAAGGGGAAAAGAACATTGCAACCCTGCATTCGTTTTAATCGCGCCAAGGCATCAAAAGCACAGTAGCTTCGGCCGTGACCAACGTGAAGCCGCTCGCCTGAGGGATAAGGAAATTCGATAAGAAGATAATATTTCGGTTTTTTACTGAAATCTTTGGCGCGGTAAAGCTTTGCTTTCTCCCACCGCTTCTGCCATTTCGGCTCAATCTTTTCAGGATTATAATTCATACGACGGATATTCTATCACGATTGATCCTTAGCCAGTAGTCAGTAGACAGTAGTCATTAGAAAATAGATCTGATCAATAAATTTCTTGCTACTAAAAACTCATGACTAATGACTCTTGACTAAAAACTTGACAAACAAGTTTTTAATGTGTTATAGTCCAAAGTGCCGTGATGGTAATCACGCCAAAACGGCGTGGTTGAAAGGAAAATAACTATCGTGACCTATAGCTGAGTAAGAATATAGTCCGATAGTTAACAAGATGAGCGAGCCCTTGCCCCTCCCACCTGGTGGGATTGAAGAAAACGAAAAGTATATACCTATTGACGAGATTATTCGTCGCGCTACCACTCTTGGAATTTCCCTTGGACGTCCAAACAGCAACCCCTACCATACCCTTCGCTACTACACTAAGATCGGTCTTCTCCCCCACATGGCCCGGAAGGTCCCCTACCCTGGAGCACCAACCACTGTTGGTCATTATCCCGAGTCAGTTCTTGAAACCTTAAGGAAAATCGCTGAACTCAAAGAACAGGGATTGGATAACGAAGTAATTAAACAAGAACTTGAGAAGCAGAAGATCAAAAAAACAGAAGATCAAGTCATCGCAAAACTTGCCCCAAGTTTGTCAGTAGGCGGGGTTGAAAAACCACCTCCCCCACCTACACCTTCTCTGGTACCATCTTCATTCTTCACCTTACCAGAGGTACTGCGAAACATCAGCCAAACTTTTGCTGACTTCACCATTTTCGTGAGAAACATGATCCGCAAGCCCTACCCCTATCAGGAGCCAGTTCGATCCAAGCTTCTCTCCCATCTTTTAACTCTTCTTCTGATCTTTATCACTCTCGCTATTTTATCGCTAGGATTTTCTGACTTAACCAGAGCGCGGGTTAAACGCTGGCTCTTTGATGGTTTTTGGAACCATTTCGCCAGCCAGGTTGTTTCGGTCGTCAGTCCCAAAGCCGGCCAGGAGATAAAAGGGGAGATTTTAGCCCGCGAGATTCTAAACCCCGTCGTTGACATCAATGATATCTTTGAGTACAAAACAGTCACCAGTGACCAGGGACAAGAGACTAGGCTGAGAGCAAAACTTCCCTTGGACGCCGACAAACTTGTCACTAGCAGTATTGAAGTGATAAAAACGGGGGTCCTCAACACCGCCCGATTTCTCGGAACGATCTTTTTTGGCTCTGGCGATAAATACTACGTCACTCCCGCCGCCGACGCCTCCCTCCACTCCCTAAGGGTCGAAGAAGCAGTCGAAGCTGATCTTGTTGCGACCGACTACCTTATTGTCGGCTCTTCCACCACAGTTGCAAATCTCAACGCCGACTTTTTGGATTCTCTTGATTCTTCTCAGTTCCTCCGCTCCGACACCTCCGATGAGTACACCTCAGGAACTCTCACCTTTCTTCCCGGGACGATTTTAAACATCCGCAGCCGAATTCTTAATTCAACCGGTGCTCTCACCATCGCTGACTCCCTCAATCAAACGGGAGGAGGACAGATAACTTTCAGTGGCAACGTTGATGCCAACTCAGGCTTGGATGTCACCGGTTCGACTTTCCTTTCAGGACCGCTCACCGTAAAGGGAATTACCACCTTAGGAGACGGAGGAATAAGTAACTTTGCCCAATTTAGCACAACTGGCGATTTGACCCTTTACGGGACTGCAGATAGTATCACCTCGGAGAATAGCTTGCTAATTAACCCGACTGGTGATCTTTACTTTCAGGATACAAACTACTCTCTTTCCGAAACCGGAGATCTTGCAATCGGTGGCAGGTTGACATTTGAAAATGGGGAATATCTTGCAAATGAG
>Ga0210049_1000739_pt1 | contig 28926 bp, 29 predicted proteins | sample CryGeyCG2014_300_2_FD_183964 | JGI IMG/M metagenome (GOLD analysis project Ga0210049, IMG submission 183964) | Groundwater microbial communities from aquifer - Crystal Geyser CG06_land_8/20/14_3.00 (SPAdes) (version 2) | ecosystem: Environmental > Aquatic > Deep subsurface > Groundwater | place... | reverse complement strand
CCATCGATGAGAACTTTGTGAAACGGGATATGATATTTAATATCAGCTTTACCATCAGAGGTAAAGGTAACGGCCGAATCAACATCGGGAAAGATAAACTGGTCATCACGGTAACCCATGTTTTTGGCCATGGTTTGGTAACTTTTGATATGACGGAAATTACCGCCGATGGGAAGTAAAAATTTAGGACGTACCAAATCAATTAAAATAGCGTGTTCTTTTTGATAGCCATGACCGGAAACATGAATCTCCTGTTCTTCACCATAAATAACTTCGGCCCCCATTTTAGACAGAGTGTCAATGAGATCATAAATTTGAGTAGAGGTACCGGGAATGTAGTCGGGAGAGGAAAAAATAACTTTGTCGCCGGAACTGATTTTAACCTTGTGTTTACCCATAACCATTTTGGAAAGAGCGGAATTGGGTTGGCCGGCAAAACCAGCCACTAAAAAGATAAGTTTGGAGTCGGCAAAGTTTTTGATTCGTTCAACCGGAATAACGTCGGCGTCGGTAAGATTGACATAACCGAGGGTTTGGGCAATTTCAATAGCTTTGGTGACGGAAAAACCGACAACAACAACTTTGCGGCCGGCCCGTTTGGCATAGTCAATAGCCTGTCCCCAGCGGACAATGTTACTACTAATCGAGGTGACAAAAACCCGACCTTTGGCAGTTTTAATATCGTGCTCAAATTTTTCGGCAATTGAAGATTCGGAAGGTGAGAAACCCTCGTGGTCGGCTCCCAAACAGTCCGAAAGTAGAGCGACGACTTTCTTTTCACCAACCCGAGCAATGTGGGCCAAATCAGAGGGCTTGCCATCGAGAGGAAAAACATCGAATTTGAAATCAGAACCGTGATAAAAAATACCAATAGGAGTGGTAATGGCAAAATGAAAAGTATCAGGAATGGAGTGGTTGACCCGAATGGGATCAACGGTAAAAGAGCCAACATTGAACAAGTCGCCGTTTTGGTAAACCTTGAGGTTGGCCCGGATTTGACTTTCCTGTAACCGTGATTCAATGAGGGCGGCAGCGATTTTGGGAGCAAAAATGGGAATACTTTTACCCAAAATCGGTAAAATAAAGCGAATGGCACCAATATGGTCTTCGTGACCGTGGGTAATAAAAATTCCTAAAATTCGGTTTTTTCTGTCTTCGAGGTATTTAGTATCAGGGATTTGCAGGTCCACTCCGAAGGCATCGTCTTCAGGAAAGCCGACCCCACAATCAACAATAATAATTTGGCTTTGGGCTTCGTTACCGCTGGGAAAATATTCGTAAACGAAGAGATTTTGGGTGACATCACCAAAACCACCGAGGGAAGCAATCCGGACAAAATCACGGGAAGATCCTAAATTTTTAATGGGGCGAGTAGCGCCGAAATACTGTTGAGGACGAAATTTGTTATCAGTAGTCATAAATTTAATAAATTAGGATCACTATTAACGATTAAAGGTTGTGGGTGAAGAAATGAGTCAATTTTAAGAAAGTCAGATTCCAGCTCACGTAACATGGTACCGTTTCGTAATCCAGCTGAGGGATGATAGAGGGGAATGAGAGTAATGTCAAGACCCTGCCAGGATAAATTTTTAATTTGGCCGTGAATCCGGCCAATAGAATCATTCGGCAAAAAATAATTTAGAGCGAAACGGCCAAGGGTGACAATGATATTTGGTTTAATAATTTCCAACTGGGCTTTGAGGTAAGGAGTACAAACTTTGATTTCGTCTGGAAGCGGATCACGATTCTCCGGAGGGCGATGTTTTAGAATGTTGCAAATAAATACATCACCACGATTGGTGTTGATTTTTGCTAAAAGTTTATCGAGAAGTTTGCCGGAATTACCGACAAAGGGTAAACCCTCTCTATCTTCAAAAAAACCGGGGGCTTCACCAACAAATACAATTTTTGTTTCTGAATTTCCCGACCCGGGAACCGAATGGGTGGCGGTTTTATAAAGCGGACATTTTTGGCATTTAGCCACTAAGTCGGAAACGTATTTTAATTTTTGAGAATTAGAGGTTTCCATGTTATAATTTTCCTAATCGCGCCCCTCGAGCAATTGGGGGAACGATTTTTTATATGAGTAGTTGGTCTATTTGAATTTTAAATAAACCTTTTTTAATATCCCAAATTTCCCGACCGATGTGACCTTTGGTGTAAACAACAACCACCTGTTTGTGGTGAGAGATGAGATAAGTATACAGGGAGGCGAAATCACACTTTCGTTTTTTTATTATTTGGCCGTCAATCTTACCAATAATAATATATTTAACCGCCTTAGTAGTTAAGTTATAACCTATTTTTACAATTTTTTTTAGAAATTCTTTGGATTGAGGATTGGTATCGGAACCGTAATATAGATTAATTAATTTTATTTTGGAATAACTTTTTAAATATCGGAAAAGTTTGGTGGGGTCGACCGGATTGGCAAGTTTGTCGCGCCAACCATAGACGTTGGCGTAGTCAATAAACACCGCCGTCTTACTGTTTAGTTTTAGTTTTTGGGAATTAGAAGAGAACATTTATTTCAGAATACATTTTGAATTTATACATACGGCAACTCCAGGGCAATTACGGGCACAGATACGGCCTTCCGGATCCATGTTTGCCCTTAGAATGGCTTGACAAGTACAAAAGTTGACATCACAATCGTTATCTTGGCGGCAAAGGGCTGGAACGTTAATAATTTTTTTTGATCCAAGGGGGGAAAAGATGATAATCATTGAAGCAAAAAAGATAACAGCCAAAGAGAGCGGGAAGAGAAAGATCTTGTTTTTCATTTTGGATTAATAATAATATCTAGACTTTTTACCATTGAGGTAAATATTTTTTAACATTGGACTCATCGATGATAATTTGTTTTTGGCCGGAGAGAATTAGGGCAGCAGTTTTACGGCAAAGGCCTTCAATATTCCGCTTTAATGTCCGGACACCGGCGTCAAAACCCAAAGGGCGAATAATATTGGGCCAGACGGATTCAGTGATAGTCAACTCACCCTGATTAAGACCGGCCTCGGTGATAGCCCGGGGTAATAGATAACTTTTGCCAATATTGAGTTTTTCCTCGTCGGTGTAAGAAGGCATCTGAATAATTTCCAAACGGTCTAAAACAGCAGCGGCAATTCGGGAAGTATTATTACAGGTGGCCACAAAAAAGGCCTGGGATAGGTCAAAGGGGAAATCAAGATAATGGTCGGTAAAACGGGCGTTTTGTTCAGGGTCAAGAAGCTCAACTAGTACCCCCATGATAGTGTTGAGAGCATCGTCGGCTACCCGATCGATTTCGTCCAGAAGAATTACCGGATTGCGGGTACCACAAGTTGCCAACCCCCGAATTAGAGCCCCGGGTTCGGCTTCGGAGTGGAGGCGACTTTGTCCCCGAAGATAAAGAGGATCACCAAGACCGCCAAAAGGAATACGGATGAGTTGACGATTTAGACAATCGGCAATGGAGCGGGCCATGGTGGTTTTACCTGTCCCTACCAGACCAACGAAGAGAAAAATCGGAGCCCGGAAAGGAATGTCGGGGTGGCGGGTTTTTTGGAGGGATAAAACCGAAACATATTCAATAATTCTCTGTTTAACATCCTGCAAACCGTAATGATTTTCGTCAAGTTTCTCCTGAGTATGGCGGGTGTCGAGAATGTCATCGCTTTGAGTGTTCCAGGGGAGACTAACAACCCAGTCAATGTATTTGGCGGTGCTTTGGTAGAAGGTCCAAAAAGTTTCTTCCGAGTGAGAATTAATCTCTAATTGGGAAAAAAGTTCGTCAAGGCGGCTGGTTAACTCCGGAGGCAGAGCCACTGATTTACTTTTGGCAATTAGTTTATCTATAGCAGCTTTGATGGTTAAAGTTTCGTTTTCCGGCATTGATATCAGTATATACGATTTTGGTTATCTTCGAGGACGGGAAGGAAGGCTAAAGTTGCGGAAGGCCTGACGACTACGGTCAAAGTCGGGACGGGGACGGCCGGGGAAAGCATCGGGAGAACCGGGATGAGCCGCTTTGAATTCGGGAGCGGCTAATTTAATTTGATGATTGTCATTGAAACCAGAAACCCGGACGTGAATTTTATCTCCCAATTTAATAACCGTAGAGGGATCGGAAAGAAAACCACCGGTCATTTCGGAAACATGTAAGAGGGCCTCGCGGCCGGGTAAAAATTCGACAAAAGCACCGAAAGCTTCAACCCGGGTAACGACACCGTCAAATTCTTCGCCGATATTAATATCCCGAATCATGGATTCAATTTGAAAGACACAGGCATCGATTTTGGTAATATCCTGAGAACAAATTGAGGCGCGGCCATCGTCATCGATATCAATTTGGACAGCAAACTTTTCCATCAGGGCTTTGATGGTTTTGCCACCACTACCTATTACTTCACCAATTTTATCCTCGGGTAGAGTGATTAATTTGATTTTAGGAGCATAGACGGAGAGTTCCTTTCGGGGAGCGGCTAAAACCAAAGTCATTTTGTCCAATATTTGGAGACGGGCAGTGGTGGAAGCGGCAAAGGTATCGCGAATCATATTAAAGGACAAACCCAGACGCTTGATATCCAATTGGATGGCGGTGATGCCAGTGCGAGTGCCGGTGATTTTGAAGTCCATATCACCACAGTGATCTTCAATACCGGCGATATCAGTTAATAAAACGTATTTTTTATCGTCGGAAATCATGCCTACCGAAATTCCGGCAACTAAATCCTTGATAGGAACGCCGGCAGCCATCAGACTCATGGTGGAGCCACAAGTGGAGGCCATAGAGGAAGAACCGTTTTGAGACAAAACTTCTGAAGTTAGGGCAATAGTGTAGGGAAACTCCTCAATTGAGGGAATAACTGGCAGGAGAGCTTTTTCGGCCAGAGCGCCATGACCAATTTCGCGGCGGCCGGGACGACCAGTACGACCGGTTTGACCGGTGGAAAAGGGAGCGGCGGAATAATAATGAATGTAGCGTTTGCTGGTTTCGCCATTACTGTTTTGAAGAGTTTGCTGTTCAGCCAGAGAGCCCAGGGTGGTAATGGTAAGAGCTTGGGTTAGACCTCTTTCAAAAAGAGCTGAACCGTGGGTGCAGGGAAGAACGTCAACTTCAACATTTAAGGGGCGTAATTCGTCAATTTTCCGATGGTCATAACGAATACCTTGGAGTGTTTTTTCACGAAGAGACTGACGAACTAAAATATCAACGGCTTCAATTAAAACTCCAGTTTCGATTTCACCTGACTCTAATTGAGTTTGATAATTGTTTAAAACAATTTCTTTGATTTTGTCTTCGGCAGCCATATGGTCACCATCAGTGCCATTTTCCATAAAGGCGGCCAGATTGGGCTTTATCAATTTTTCAATTTGAGAAATTAAATCGGAATTGGGAGAGAGATTTTCAAATTCGACTTTGGTTTTACCGTGTTTTTTGGCAAAATCAATCAACTGAGCATTAATTTCTTTGCCGGTTTTAATACCTAATTCGATGGCTTTAAGCAGAGTGTCATTGTCAACAATCTTGGCCTCGGCCTCAATCATGTTAATACCCTCCGGGTCTTGGCAAACTAAGAGATCAAATTTTGATTTTTCCTGTTCGGAATTGGTGGGAAAGAGGAAGAGGGATCCATCTTTTTCACCCAGTCTAATGGCAGAAACCGGACCGTTGAAAGGAATATCGGAAAGCATGAGGGCAGCGGAGACGGCAATGAAAGCAGGAATAACTACGTCATTGCTTTTATCGTTACTTAAAACCGTAGCCATAACCTGAACTTCCCGTTTGAAACCAGTGGGAAAAAGAGGACGAATGGAACGGTCAATAATCCGGCCGAAAAGAATGGCGGTGTCGGAAGGACCACCTTCGCGTTTGATCCATTTGCCGCCTTTGATAAATCCACCCGCATAGAGTTTGTCATTGAATTCCACTGAAAGAGGAAAATAATCCTTGGTTTTGTCAATGGCACCCAAAACAACAGTAGCCAAAACAACGGTTTTGCCGTAGGTAGCCAAAACGGCACCATTGGCTTGAGGGGCTAATTTACCGCTTTCTAATTTAATAATTTTGTCAGCTGACAGTTTAAGATCGAAGGAAAAATTGTCCATGATTATTTTTTGAGACCCAAGGCTTTGAGTAATTTACCATAGCGGTCGTCATTGTGAAGTGAAAGATAGCGAAGAAGACGGCGGCGTTTGGCGATTTTGGATAAAAGTCCCCTTTTGGCGGGAGAGTCATGCTTGTTGTCGCCAAGATGTCCCTGAAGTTTGTCGATTTCTTTGCTTAAAATCGCCACCTGAATCTCGGGAGAACCAGTATCGCCTTTGGCTTGGGCAAATTTGGTAACAATTTCAGTTTTTTCTTCGGTAGTTAATGCCATAGATTTATAGCGCTAGGATTGGTTTTTAATAAAAAATTTCCGAATGGCTACGGAAATACCAATGATAGTGCGAAGGTATTATAGCAGTTTCTTAATTCTTTTGTCTAAAGTAAGTAGTTGATAACTTTTTGTTCTGGCTAAATAAAGATAACTGGCGTCATAAAATGAAATATTTTTATTTATTGCCAATTTGACTACCTTATTTCTATCGATATCAAATAAAATAATTGGAATCCTATTAAAATTGTCTAATATTTTTTCCAAAGACTCTTGGGTAATTCGTTTACTTAGAAAAGCAGACTTCAAACCGTTACAGACCTCAAATTCAAGTAATTTGGGGGCATAAAAGTTGTTTTCGGGGGTAACAATAATTTGAAGAAGTTTTTGGGATTCTTTGGAAGTGGCTTCGTCAGATAGAAGAACGGCTAAAACAGCTGAGGCGTCAATGATATAATTTTTAATATTTGCGCCCATGTTCGACTAATTCTTTGTAATTTAGAGGCTTTTGGGGATTTATCAATAACTTCCACCCACTTTTAAGGGATGATTTTAAGTCTTGATTTACCTTCTTATTGATTCTACCTTTGGTAGTATAGGTTTTGGTAACGGCCAACCGAATAAGTTCTCCGATAGTTTTTTGATTTTGCCGGGCTAGATAGCGAAGAGTTAAATAATCATCTTCAGTAAACAAAACATTGGTTCGGCGAGTTAATAGCATACTAATAAGGTAACATGTTACCTATAAAGTGTCAAGAGTCCGCAACTTAACTTGGTTAAAAATTTCCTAACGTTTGGCGTTATTATTCTTGATGGACAAGGCTACCATCACTTTGACCTGAAAAAGTTTGTGGATAATAATCGTTTCCGTGGAAGACGCATTGTTGATTACAAATCGCGGGTTGATCGTAACGCCGTCCTGCAGTGGTGGCCGGCGTGGTGCGAACACCAGGACAAATAGCAATAAAGGTTGGATCGTTGAGGTCAAGCTTAATATCTCTTAATTCGACAAGATTTGGATTGGGGCAATCTACAGGAACTCGTGAATTGGTACCACTTACAAGCGCTTGACGAAATTGTCTTATAACAGCTTCTTTGTTTATAGTTGATTTTGACATTGTTGTTTAAACCACGGGGGTGGGGTTGGGTTTGGAGATGGGTTAGTGGGTTAATAAGCGTATAGTGTACTCTACTCCCAACATTGGGTTTTCTCTCAGTAATAAAGGAATGGCAACAACATTTCCCAACTGAACAGCGATAAAGTCGATCTCATCTTGGGTTCTACCGAACAATGTATCAGGTAGAGGTGGAAGACCGGCTTTGGAACGAATTGTACCCTCGCCAACATTTGATCTAGAACCAACCCGAGAATAAGCGGTGTCTCTTGCAGCAAGAAAAACTTTTTCAAATCTGTTAATTTGATTCATAATTGTTTAAACCATCGGGGTGGGGTTGGGTTTGTTGGTGCCGGGAGCCAGACCTCCGACTTTTTCAATATTCTCGATAGGTCTTTGATTATCAAACGAGTTTAGAGCCGGATTCGGAGTAACGGCTGGAGTTTCAGGAGGCTGAGTGGCCCGGAGACAAGCGGCACCGGCCTCAAAAGATTCGGGGGAAACATTGACACTAAAGGACTGGGTAGCCACCCGCAGACCGATAAGTAAATCTTTACCGGAATCGATATCAAGATTTAACCCCAGCATGGGCAGTAAGAAAGTAAAGATCTCGGAAAAAGGAGCATCGGGATCTACCAGAGTGGCCTTGGCCCAGGCTTTGTTAACGGCCAGCGGAGAAATTAATACCCAATTGCCTTGGTTAACAATGGTCGATTTGTCCCCTAAAGGGGATTCATCACCTAACATGAAACAGACATCGGCCGAAGAGGAACTATTATTGACAATAATTTGGTTACTTTCAACTTTGGCAGCACCGGATTTGGTTTTGACAACCAAATTAAGGTGACCACCATCGTCGTTGTAAGAAACCTGCTCAATTTGATCGAGGGGATAGTTTAGGGAGACGGTTAAATCAGCGGCAGAGTAGGTATCGGTAATTAATTCCAGGCCACTTAATTTGCTGTAATTTTGGTCGGGTTTTTGAAGACTATAGACCTTAACTTCACGACCGGATTTCTTGAGAGACAGGGCCAGAGCCAGCGCAGCACCAACGCTGTCAACGGATAAGGTGGGAACAACGATTAAAGCCGACTTGGCTTTATCAACTAAAGCTTTGATGTCAGTAGTATTATAATTTTTCATATATAACCTGCTTTTTACTAACTCTTATAGGCTATTATAGCATCACCGACCTTAAAGTCAATATAGGGCTTGAAAGTAATTCCGTACTGAGAGCCAGATTTGGCTTTGTTAACGACAGTTTTAGCTTGGCGGATACCCTCAACTTTGGTGTCCTTGATAATGGCATCGTCGCGCCTAAGATGAATAGAATCACCCGGGCCAATTTCGCCCTGAATAACTTCAATTCCGGCGATATGGACTTTCTCGATTTTAAACTCAGCAATAATTTTAGCCTCACCTAAGGTAGTTTCCTCAATGGTGGGATCCAGGAGACGCAGAACTTGAGCCTGGATATCATCAATAATTTCATAGATGATCTTAGATTCGAAGAGGGGGACTTTTTGATTATCGGCAAGATTGCGAATAAACCGGGGTACGGAAACATTGTAGGCAAATATTTGGGCTTTGGATGAGGCGGCTAAAAAGACATCATTGTCAGTAACCGTGCCAACACCGGAAGCAATTAAAAAAACATCGTCGGAAAGGCTACTAAGAAGCGCTTCCAGAGTCCCCTGAACGTCCGCTTTGACCACAATCGGCAACCGGGGGGTACCATCAGTTCGGGTTTGGTTTAATCGACTGACAACGGTTTTTTCCTGGGTGGGGGTGGGAATAGAGGTAACGCAGGCACCAACGGGAGGAACCGATTCAAATCCAAGAATTTCTACTGGAGTGGAAGGAGTGGCGGGAGAGACGGACATGGCCTTAACCTTGCCGCTGATAGACTCGGCAAAAATCTGATCACCGAGATGAATAGTGCCTTTTTTGACTATCAGGGTAGCTACCGGACCACGGCTCTTATCAAGCAAAGACTCGATGACTACTGCTTCCAAAGGAGAAGCCGATTCATCCTTAAGTTCCATAACTTCAGCATTTAATATAATTGTCTCTAATAATTTATCGATACCATTGCCGGTTTTAGCAGAAACAGGAATCAGGGAAGTTTGGCCACCATAATCTTCGGGCACTATCTCCAGTTCAACCAGTTGGCCTTTAATTTTTTCAGGGGCGGCACCATCTAAATCCATTTTGGTCATGGCCACAATAACCGGAACACCGGATCTTTTGATCTCCTTGATGCATTCCTTGGTTTGGGCCATAACCCCGTCGACGGCAGAGACAACTAAAACTACCAAATCGGTAATCTGGGCACCACGAGTCCGCATCTGACAAAAGGCAGCATGACCGGGAGTGTCTAAAAAAGTGATGGTGGCGGTTTTACCGGATTTTAGTTTGACTTCGGTTTGATAAGCAGAAATATGCTGAGTGATACCGCCGGCTTCACGAGCAGCGACACTGGCACTTCTGATTTTGTCAAGAAGAGTAGTTTTGCCATGGTCAATATGACCCATGATAGTGACTATGGGTGGACGAAACATAAAAAATATCTAATTTCTAATGTCTACTTATTAAATAAAGACAATTAAAAAATAACTTTATTTTTAATATTTATGTAGAGACGCGCGATCGTGCGTCTCTACGAAATATTAATTTAGATTTTGGCGGCTTGGACCTTGATCTCCAACTCAACCAGAAGACCGGCCAGACGGACATTTTCGCCACCGGAACCGATAGCCAAAGCCAATTCAGACTCGGGGACTTCAACCAAGGCCAAACCATCTTTTATTGAAACTACTTTGACATTTTGAGCAGGAGACATGGCATTTGAAATAAATTGAGACTGACTTTTGGCAAAAGCCACTACGTCAACTTTTTCCTCCATGGGTAGTTCATTGAGGACCGCCTGGATTCGAGAGCCTTTTTGACCAATGCAGGAACCAACCGGATCAACTCCGGGTTGGGTGCTGCTGACGGCCACTTTAGCCCTTTGACCGGCTTCACGGGCTATTTTGTCAACAGTGACTGAACGATTACCGACTTCCGGTACTTCCCGAATAAATAATTGCTTAATAAATTCCGGATCACGACGGGAAAGAATAATATCTTTACGACCGGTTTCGGGATCTTCATGGATGGCTTTGAGCAAAAACAGTTTTTTGGTACCCAGGGGGATATTCTCGTTTCTGATTTGTTCGTCCTTGGGGCAAATTCCTTCGGTTTTGCCGATACCGACAGTCAGACGGTAGGGGTCACTTTTGATAATAAAACCATTAACTAAAGACCCTAATTTTCGGCTATATTCATCAATGACCATGATTTTTTCGGCTTCGTGAATCCCCTGATCAATTACCTGTTTGGCGGTAACGGCAGCGATCCGACCAAAGCCAGGTGGAGTGACGTTTTTGCGACCGGTTTCTGCAATTTCAAAAATGGAAAAAGACCCAGTGTCGGGCAATATTTCCACCTCAAAAACTGCCTCGTCAGGAATAATAACCCCATGTTCTTTTTGATCTCTTTTGTAAGCTGAAATCAGACCGGCTTCAATAGCGTCAAGAATTTCCTGAACGTCAATATTGCGCTCGCCGGCAATTTGGGCGACGGCGGCGGCAAACTCGGTTTTGGGTAATCTTTTGACGTCCATAGTTTAGATAATTAGATAAATAGATTAGAAGATAAGTAGTAATAAATTGATTAAACTCGTGAATGGAAATAAAAAAGGGGACGTCACGTCCCCCATTCCATTGACACAAATTTAACTTTGGATATTATAGCACTAAATTGGCTCTTTTTACTTATTCCAATTCTTTAATCAAATCTTTTTGTCTGGAGGACAGCCTACTGGGCACAACGAGACTGAAACGAATGTAGAGGTCACCGATACCGTAACCCTGAACGTCGCGGATCCCATGCCCCCGGAGACGAACTAGGGTGCCCGGTTGAGTACCGGCTTTAATGCGGATTCTAATAGGTTTATCTAAAGAAGGTACTTCAATTTCATCGCCTAAAACTGCTTGAGAATAGGAAATATCCTGATTAATATAAATGTCATTACCTTCACGTTTGAAAATTTTATCGGGTAAGACATCAATGTATAAAATAAAATCGGAAAATTTGATTCGTTGACCGTCGTCAACGCCGGAGGGGACCTTAATTTTTTTCCGGGTACCATCGAGGCTAACTTCTTTTTCACAACCATGGGCGGCTTCTAAAAAAGTTAGTTGGATTTTATAAGTAGGAATTTGACGACGACTCCTACCACCGCCAAAGGTAGCACCGCCTCCACCGAAAAACTGTTCAAAAATGTCAAAGGGATTACTAAATCCACCAAAATCAAAATCCTGCCCGCCAAAAGGATTTTGGCCGCCGGAACTTTGCCAGGTAAAATTAAAGGGACCGTTTTGCTGACTATGGGTGTGACCACTGAAACCACCGCCGGCGGAGGGGTCGAAGGCGGCGTGACCGAATTGATCGTAGGCCTGCTTTTTTTGAGTATTGCTTAATACTTCGTAGGCGCCATTGATTTCTTTAAATTTTTCTTCGGCGTCGGGAGATTTATTGCGATCCGGATGCCATTCGAGGGCTTTTTTTCGGTAAGCCGCTTTAATATCAGCAGCATTAGCCCCTTTGTTTACCCCTAAAACTTCATAAAAATCCCGTTTCATTATCTAGGTGAGTTTGGGAAACTCGGGAATTATTGGAACACCCTGTTTCTCTAGTTCTCGGTTGGCCATATTAATGGCAAAATCTAAGCTAACTAAGGAAGCACTAAGCAATATTGGCAATTGAAATGAAGCCAGTTTTTTACCTTCTTCACCGGTATATTCCAAGCTTCTCCTTGAAAGTAATAAGTTCTTATCTGCTAACGCCTCCTGCCTAGACGCATCTGTAAGTAATACTGGTTTTATAGGATTATCAGTTTTTGTCATAGGTTTTTATATTCGTAGAGACGCACGATCGCGCGTCTCTACGAATTATTAAAAAGAGATTGCTTCGTCGAAGACTCCTCGCAATGACGAGGGGGTTATTTAACGATTTCACCCTCCTCGACGTCTTTTTTTCCGCCGGAGGCGGATCCGCCTGTGGCGGAGTCTTCTGCCTTGGGTTCTTCGCCGGGAGCGCCTTGGGGTGGCTGTTGCTGGGCGTAAACCGCTTGGCCGATAGTCTGAAGAATTTGACTTAGCTCCTCGCTGAATTTATCAAATTCATCTTTTTTAGCGTCGGACTTAGCTAAAAGTTCTTTACCTTCTTTAATTTTTTCCTCAATTTTGGCCTTATCGTCGGCTTTTACCTTGTCGGCAAAATCCTTGAGACTCTTTTCGCCATTAAAGATAGCGGCATCAAGGCGGTTTCGGGACTCGGCTAAGCCCTTCTTTTCCTCGTCCTCGCGGGCATGGGCTTCGGCGTCCTTGGTCATTTTGGCCACTTCTTCTTCGGAGAGGTTGGTGGCATTTTGGATAGTGATCTTTTGTTCTTTACCGGTGCCTTTATCTTTGGCAGAAACCGACAAGATACCGTTGCTGTCGATATCGAAGGTAACCTCAATTTGAGGCGTGCCGCGAGGGGCCGGAGCGATACCGTCAAGAACAAAACGGCCCAGCGTTTTGTTGTCAGCCGCCATGGGGCGTTCTCCCTGCAGAACATTGATTTCCACCTGGGGCTGGTTATCAGAATAGGTGGTAAAGACCTGAGATTTTTTGGTCGGGACAGTGGTGTTTCTATCAATTAAGGGGGTCCGGACATTGCCGGCAGTTTCAATTCCCAAAGTTAAGGGGGTGACGTCAAGTAAAACGATGTCTTTGACTTCACCGGTTAAAACCGCACCCTGAACGGCAGCCCCAATGGCCACTACTTCGTCGGGATTAACGGTGGTATCCAGATCTTTGCCAAAAAATTCTTTGACTATATCTAGAACCTTGGGCATCCGGGTCATTCCTCCGACCATAACCACCTCAGTAATTTCGGACTTGCTGACTTTGGCATCCTTGAGACACTTTTCAACAGGGGGAATAGTTTTGGCGATAAGATCATCAACTAATTTTTCCATCTCTGCCCGAGTTAGTTTGACCGTTAGATGCAGTGGTTGACCGTCCTGTTGGGTAATAAAGGGCAAATTAATATCAGTTTCCACTGACGAGGATAATTCGATTTTGGCTTTCTCGGCGGCTTCGCGGAGACGCTGAAGGGCCTGAGGATCCTTAGAAAGATCGACGCCGGTTTGTTTCTTGAAGTTATCAACTAACCAGTCGGTAATCCGGTGATCAAAATCATCACCACCGAGGAAAGTGTCACCGTTGGTGGCTTTGACTTCAAAAACACCGTCGCCGATTTCCAAAATGGAAATATCAAAAGTGCCGCCGCCCAGATCGTAAACGGCCACAATCCCCTTTTTCTTTTTATCCAGACCATAGGCCAGAGCAGAAGCGGTGGGTTCGTTGACGATCCGCTCGACCTTGAAACCAGCAATTTCCCCGGCTTGTTTAGTAGCCTGACGCTGAGAGTCGTCAAAATAGGCAGGAACGGTGATAACCGCCCGTTCGACTTTTTCACCTAAATATTTTTCGGCATCGGTTTTGGCTTTTTGCAAGATTTTGGCGGAAATTTCCTGGGGAGTATAAACCTTGCCCTTGATTTCGACCGCGGCCATGCCGTCTTTACCGGAAACAATTTTATAAGAAACAATTTTTTTGGTTTTGGCGACTTCGGCATCGGTAAAGCGACGACCCATAAGACGTTTAATACTACTAATGGTATTTTCGGGATTAAGAACCATCTGGCGTTTAGCCAAATCACCGACTAGGTTTTTAATAACTTCAACTACTGATGGGATAACATTGCGACCCTCAGAAGTGAGAATAACTTTGGGAGTACCACCCTCCATAACGGCGACACAAGAGTTGGTGGTGCCTAAATCGATACCGATGATTTTGTTGGACATATTTATTTAATTTCTAATTTATAATTTCTAATTTCTAATTTAAAGTTTTTAATAAAACCTCTCAGGAGGGTTGGGTGTTAGATTTAGTGTCTAAATCCTGACCAACAACCACACCGGCGGGACGAAGACATTGATTATTCAATAAATAGCCGGCTTTCCTAATGGATAAAACTTTGTTTTTGGCACCCGAAGCTGCTTCCAGACATTCCATAGTAGCCGGATCGAAGTCTTTACCGAGGGCGTCGATAGGAGTGAGACCAAAAGAAGAGAGGGTGGATTTAAATTTAGTAATAGCCATTTCTAAGCCTTTATCCTGAAGATGAGATTGCGCTAACTCAAAATCATCGAGGGCCTCAAGAAGTTTAGCAATAATGGAAACGGTGATTAGGAAAACAAAAGATTCCTTTTCCCGCTCAATTCTATTTTGAAGATTGATGTAATCAGCCAGAGATCGCTTTAATTTGTCCTCAAGCTCGGCAATTTTAACAGACTGATCAAGATTAGGAATGGGTTTAGTTTTGGACATAAGGGGTTAACCACTAATGGTGGATAAAAGCTCCGCAAAATAATCAACGGTGGGAACAATGGTCTGATAGTGAATCCTGGCCGGACCGATAATGCCGACAATCCCCCGATGGGGACCGGATTGATAGGTCTGATAAATAAAACCGCAGGGCTCAAGATGCTCCATTCCTAAATCCTCGCCAACCAGAAGATGAATTATTTCAGCCGAAGAAGCTAGGGCGGGGTCAACTCCGGCCTTGGAAATTATTTCAAACCAAAAAGCGGGGTTGTCTAAAAGAGATAAAACGGTTTTAGTAACGTCAATGTTGTAAAACTCCGGTTCTTCGAGTAAATTTGAGGCGCCGTAACTGTAGATGGCTCCCTGATCGGTGGTGGAAATGGCTAAAGAGCGGGTCTTGGCAGCTAGTTCCCGGGTGACTTCTTTTAATAGTCTTTCAAATTCATTTCGATAATCCCAAACTTTTTCTTTGACCCCAATTTCGTCAGAGACGGACATAGATTTGGGGGTCATCAGGTGCCGGACATAATATTTGAGTCCCATAGAGGTGGGACAGCGCCCGGCAGAGAGATGAGATTTTTTTAGATATCCCAATTGAGTTAGGGCGGCCATTTCATTGCGGATGGTAGCCGAGGAAATACCGAGATTGTACTTGCGCTCCAGGTTTTCCGAACCAACCGGTTCGGCGGTTTCAATAAATTCCTCGGCGATACATTTAAGAATTTTGATTTGACGTTGGGTTAAGTCAGCCATAATATTAGCAATATGATAGCCCGAGTGCTAAAAAGTGTCAAGAGGGATATTTTTAATCCCTCTAAATCTCCCTTTGACAAGGGAGACTTTAATATAATGAATTTATGAAAGATATTGAAATTGAAGCCATAAACTCAAAAAGGGGTTGTGTTGGATATTTACCACAACTAACTTGGGCATCAAAGAAAAATCGGAATACCCCAACTGAGGCTGAAAAAAAGATATGGAATGAGGTATTAAAGAAAAGGCAAACTGGATTTATATTTTTGAGACAAAAACCAATTTTTAGATTTGTTATCGATTTCTACTGCTCAAAACTTAGACTGGCTATTGAAATCGATGGCGGTTATCACATTAAGAAAAAAGATTACGATGAAGAAAGAGATAAATTTCTAAAACAAATTGGTATCGAAACAATCAGATTTTCCAGTGAAGAAGTGGTTAATAATATAGATAAGGTGAAAAATGAGATTTTCTCCCTTGTCAAAGGTCTTTAGATCCTCGGAGGGGAGAGAAGCGGCGAAGCCGAGAGGGATTAAGGCCTAAGGCTGATTTTGTCGGTGACACGGAGGAGAGCGCGGGTGCGGGTGGTGTTGACACTATCATATTGTTTAGCTAAAGAATCAATTTTATCGCCAATCTTGCTAAATTCTTCATTGTAACGGTTGAATTCTTTTTCAAAGATTTTGATCTGGGTGATGATGGCTTGGACATTTTTTTGATAGCGAAAATTTTCATAAGCCTGACGGATCATCCGGAGAATGGCGGTAAAGGAAAAGGGGCCGGCAAAGATAACCTTTTTATTAAAGGCTTCTTCTAAAATATCGGGAAATTTTTCGTAGATAAAAGAGAAAATCATTTCATTAGGAATAAAAACGACGACAAAATCAACCGTATTTGATTCCGGATCAATATAGTCTCTAGTGGATACTTCAGCAATTTTCTTTTTGATATCCTGTTCGAATAATTTTAAGTATTGAGTTTTTTGAGCCGAATCGGTGGTTTCACTCATTTTAATAATGTTACTGTAGGGAAACTTGGAGTCGATGTTGACCTTGGTTTTGTCGGGCAAGAAGAGGGTAAAGTCGGGGCGGGATGAGCCCTCTGATTCCTGTTTACTGTAATCGGTACCAATGACAAAACCGGATTGTTTGAGTAAATCTTCGGCGACCTTTTCCCCAAAAGCACCACGAAGCTGGTTGTTGCTTAAAACTTTCTTTAGCCCTTCAGTAGAGGCGGAAAGTTCTGAAGTAATTTTTTTATAGCTCTCCAGCGATTCTTTAAGACTTTCGAAATTGCCGATTCTCTGGGCTTCGGCTGATTCGAGTTTCTTTTGATTTTTGTCAAGATCGGTGGTGAGACGTTTTAAAAGAGATTCAATAGCATCTTTTTTACCGGCGAGATCGGTTTGAATTAGTTTTTGACTGTTACTCAATTTGTCGTTGGCCAGAGAGACAATAGTGTCGATGGTTTTGGGGTCGATTTGAGATGAGGGAGATTTTTTTTGAAGATAAATAAAATAAAAAATGGATAGTAAAATTAATACCAGAAGAATGTAGGCAAAGGTCATGGTTTATTTTACAGTATTTAACCCCTCCGTTCCTCGATAAACTCGGGACACCTCCCCTTGCCTGCTGCAAGAGAGCGGCCGGGAATTTTGGTGGTATTAGGAAAACATTTTGTCATCGGTGACGATAATGGAAATATTTCAATCCAACCAAAAGGTTGAAATAAATTTTTGCTAAAATGGTTGAATGATCCTGGGACACAGTGAATTAAAAAAATTATTAAAGAGCGATAATTTGGTTACGAATTTAGCCGAAAGAGAACTTAAAGATCCGGAGGGTTGTGTATTTGACCTACGAATAGAGAAAATTTATTCACTTAAAGGAAAAGCTTTTTTGGGGATTGAGGAGCGGGAAACTCCGGATCTGGTGGAAAAAGCGTCATACGACCCTAAGAAAAAAAGTACATTTGTTTTTATGCCGGGAAAATATTATCTAACCAAAACAATAGAAGAAGTAAATTTACCTGATAATATTGCGGTTTTATTTAAACCAAGAGGAACAACTTACCGGTCGGGTTTAGTAATCAGAACCGGCATTGCTAATCCGGGATATCACGGACCACTTTACTTCGGAGCTATCAACGAAGGACCAGTGCCGGTGGAAATCGAAATGGGATCAAGATATGTTCAATGTTTTTTCTTGGAAGTTAAGGGTAAACCGGTTCACAGTTACCGGGGTCAGTGGCAGGGGGGCCGGGCTTCAACTAAAGGCAGAGAAAAACAGATTTAAGACCTGAAGTATTTATTAAATAAATGATGGAGGTGGTCGGGGTCGGGACAGGTAGCAGAAGGAGAGAATTTAAAAGAGGTGATTTTGGAATAGACGTCTTTAATTACTGTCTCCATATCAGAAATAGCCCCGGGAGTAATTTTAAAAGAGTGTTTAGCAAAAGAACCGTTGGCTTTGGTTTCAACAAAATCAATGGTGCCGGAGATAACATTATAGCCAAAGCCGGGGCTGTGGTCAGCCAAAATTTTGTAAAAAACCAACTGGCGGAAATAATCGCCGTCGGGTTTTAATTCTTTATATTTGTTGTCGGGAGATCCGGTTTTGAAATCGACGACATTAACATTATGACCACTTAAGATTTCAATCTTATCTATTTTGCCGGTGATGGGGATTTTGTCAATATCCGCCAAATAAGGTTTAAAGTCGTGTTCAACTAAGCATTTACCGCCAAATTCGGAAAGGTAGTGTTGATAATATAAGGTCAGCGCCTCGTGTCCCCTCTTTGATAAAGTGATCAGATCAAGAGGAGTTAGTAATTCCCGCGCTAAATTTTTGTCAAAAATAACCAGTAACTCATCCAGAGATGGAAGTTTGGGAGTGGAATTTAAATAAGCCAGCGCACCATGGACACTGGTACCAAAAGAGAGGGAAGAATTTTTAGATTTGGGGAGACGGAGAATGGTGTTGATAAAAAAACAAAAAGGACATTTGTGATAGGAATTAATGTGGCTGATATTAAGACGATAAAGATGGTCGAAAAAATATTTTAAATAATCACGCAAATTAGCGGATTGAATTTTGGTTTCTTTCGGAGAAAACCGGGACCGAAGAGAATCAACTTCAATTTGGGAATCGGGACCCTGAATCTCGATAAATTGAGGATCAATTTCGGAAAGAAAACGGGTGGGGGGCTGCTCCCGACCTTCGGGATTTATCTTGGTATAGGAGAGATAAATTTGATTTTGAGCCCGGGTAAGAGCCACATAAAAGAGACGGCGGCTTTCCTCAAGCTCGAGATCGATATTAGCAGTCAAGGGCTCGGAACGTAAAACTCCCAAAGGCAGAGTGATTTTATTAAGGCCTCTAGCCGATTCCCAACGGGCGGCTAAATTTTTTATAAGAAAGACATGTTCAAATTCCAAGCCCTTGGCTTTGTGAACGGTTAACAGTCGAATGGAACGGGGGTCATCGGATAGAAGCGGCGGAGAAACCAAAGAAAGGTTATTGTCGATATAAACAAAGAGGCGGGCAACAACGTCATCGAAAGAAAGAGGGGTAGCGGAGCGTTGAATTTTGAATTCGGAATAGAGTCTGTTTAATTGTTTAAGGGATTCGATATCCTGATGTTTTAAAATATATTTTAGATATTTAAAACGGCGAATGGCCAGATTAAATAATTTGTCGGGGGGTAAATTAGCTTTGAGTTTTTGAAAGCGGCTAAGCCGCTTTTCAAATTTGGTTAGATGTTTTTTAAATTTGAGGGATAGTTTTGGTGATTTTGGGTCGTGAAAGTAGCGGTAAAGAGAAAGGGAAGGAAAAGATAAAAAAGAAAAATTGAGAACTTTATTTTTTAGGATAGTGTCGTCGGGGCGGGATAAAAGTTTTAATAAATCGAACAACTGAAGAATAAGAGGCTGCTGCAAAATATTGGTGCCAAAATCTTTGACATATTTGATTTTGAGGGCGGAGAGAGCTGGTAGCAAATCGAAAATATCGGCGTTGTTTCGAAATAGTACGGCAATTTTTTGAGGAGAGACGCCGGCATCAATTAATTTTTTAATTTGGGAGGCTACCCAATAAGATTCTTCGATTTGGGAATCAGCCCGGTAGAGATTAATCGGGTCGGGATTATAGGAACGAGCGGCAATTAAACTCTTGTCGATACCCTTGATTTGGGTGGCAATCCGGTTAAGGTTGCGGGAAATCAGAGAGGTGGTGGAATCTAAAATGAGCCGGTGGGAGCGGTAATTATTACGTAAAACTAAGGGTGTGGTTTTATAAGTTTGATAAAAGTTGTAGACATTTTCAACCGAGGCGCCCTGAAAACGAAAGATGGATTGATCGTCGTCGCCGACGACAAAAATGTTGGGGAGGTCTTGCCCGGAACATAAAAGAGAAATAATTTCATTTTGGGAAGCCGAGGTGTCCTGAAACTCGTCAACTAAAATATATTGAAATTTTTCCTGATAGGAGGATAAAAGCGAAGGGTTATTCTTAAAGGCATCAATGACCGAGAGAATCATATCGTCAAAGTCAAAACGGTGACGAACAGAAAGTTCTTTTTGATATCCCGGAAAAATTTCGGATAAGGCCAAATGTTTGGGATATTGAGAGACGACATTTTCGTAAAAACCGGTGAGGGTGGATTTTAAATCTTTGGCCGATGTTAGGTCTTTTAATAGTGAGGAAATTTTGGTTTGGTAAGTACTGTTTAATTCTTTGAGGTGAATAATTTTGTTAATAATTGAGGCGATAGTGTCGAGATTTTTGGGATAGGCAGTAATAGATTTTAGCTGGTCATAAAAGGGTTTGACAATTTCTAAATATTTTTGTTCGCCTGATACTAAGGATTGATAAAGTGAAGGAGAAATATTTTCTTTTTTAAGAGACTCAAGAGCCGAAATTAAAGCACTCTGATAATAGTAAGTGTCGTTGGGAGTTTTGAGAGGTGAATCGGAGGGAAGGGCATCAATTAGGCGGCGGATGATCTGGATAGTTTCGATTTTGTCGAGAGGTTCGGAATCAATATTAAATTGAAAAAAATGCTGGGGGTTACTTCTAATAATTGATTGGCAAAAGGCGTGAAAGGTGTTGACCCGAATCGAATTGGCGCCGGCTCCGATGAGGGACAGGAGCCGAGCACGCATGTTGAGAGCGGCGGAATCAGTAAAGGTAAGGCAAAGAATATTGCCGGGGTTAACCTGAGTCTGTTTTAAAATATTGCCAATTCTTAGGGCGATAACTTGAGTTTTGCCGGTGCCGGCACCGGCGACCACCAAAACCGGCCCCTCAATAGTATCGACGGCTTTTTTCTGCTCGGGGTTGAGCTTTTGGTATTCGATTTCAAAAGAAGTTGCCACTAGCTAATTGTATCGTAATTTTCCTTGATCAATTCAAACCCACCCAGCCCAGCAACTACTGGGCCACCCTCCCTTAACAAGGAGGGTGTTGGTAAAGACGGTGGCGAGGTCGGTAGAGACGGTGGCGAGGTCGGTAGAGACGGTGGCGAGGTCGGTAGAGACGGTGGCGAGGTCGGTAGAGACGGTGGCGAGGTCGGTAGAGACGTAGCATGCTACGTCTCTACATGATACATGACATCATCGATAGAATTTGTCTTTTTCCCAAGAGGTCACATTGTTTTGAATATATTGTTTGACGACAGATAATTGTTTATTGTCTTTGATAATTTCATCATAAAAACGGGATTGCCAGACGAAAAATATTGTCTTTGGATTGATTTGACGAGTAACGGCTGATTTAAACGAACGAATTATTGTAGATATTGAATTTAGTTTTGGAGATATTCGAGAAAAGAATTGTTGATTATATTTATTATCGATTTTGATTGAAACATTTTTGTGTTTGTTGGTAGAGACGGGGGTGGTGGTAGAGACGGGGGTGGTGGTAGAGACGTTGTTTTTATAGGTAGAGACGTTGCATGCAACGTCTCTACAAATATTCAATCGGTGCGTCTCTACAGATTTTGAAATTGACGTCTCCATAGAATTTGATCGAAGAGGTATTGTTTCCATGAGGATGTGGAGATGGTTAGGCATGACAACATAATCCAATAATTTAACATTTGGAAAATGTTTGGGAATATCGATGAGACATTGTCGGACAATTTGACCACAGGGTGAAAAAATCATTTTATTGTTGATTATTTTTCCAAAGAAAGGGTTGTGGTTCAAAGTGCAGATGGTAACAAAATAGATACCGGGGGATGAATAATCCCAATTTGGCAGACGAGGGGAGGAGACAGAAAAACGGTCAGCAAATTTGGAGGGATTATCAATAACCACAAAATATTCTAGCTTATTGACAGGGAGTCATTGGTTTTTCAAACGAGGGGTTGCCATGCTTAACCCACTCCCCTTTCAAACAAATCCAGGTGTCCTCGGGAGAAAGTAAACGGAGAATAAAAAAGACTAAAATCAAAACGACAATGATAATATAAATGCTTTTTTTAGACATATTTATTTTAATAATTTTTCCAAAATTTCTCGGACGACTTGAGGATTGGCGGAACCGCCGGAGGCTTTCATAAGTTGACCGATGAGAAAGCCGATGCTTTGGGGATTCTTTTTATAGTCGGCAACAGCTTGGGGATTGGCGGCCAAAACTTTTTTGGCTAAATCCTGCAAGGCACCGGTATCGGAAACCTGAAAAAGATTTTGCTTTTGGGCTAAAACCAACGGATCGGTGCCGGTTTGGTAGGACTCCAAAATTAGTTGTTTGATAACCGAAGATGATAAGTCACTTTTTTTATCAAAGAGATTTTGAAAATATAGAGGATTGATTTTATCAATAGTGATTTCAATAGTTTTGAGCGGACCGATAAGTAAATTGGTAATAAATTTGGCAAAATCCGGATTGGTTGAACCACCCAATATTTTTTCAAAAATAGCTGAAAAGGCCAAGTTTTCGGCTAATAAATTAGCATCATAGTCTGATAAAGATAAGGCTTTATATTTAACGATTTTGGCATTGGGTAGTTCGGGGATGGTGGCGCGGATGGCCTCGATTTGGTCTTTAGTGAAAACAATTGGGGGAATATCAGGTTCGGGAAAATAGCGGTAGTCAGCACTCCCCTCTTTTTCCCGTTGTAAAAAAGTAACTGATTTATCAGCATCCCAACCGCGGGTAGTCTTTTCACCGGTGGCTTTAGTAATACCGTCTTCTTGAAACTGTTTGGTTTGGCGGTCGATTTCAAATTGAATGGCATTAAGAACGCCGGTTAAGGAGGCGACATTTTTGATTTCGACGAGAGGGGTGAAAACATTATCAATTTTTAAATTGACGGTGGGTTCGCAACGCATACTGCCCTTTTCTATGTCAGCATCAGAAATATCAAGATAGCGGACAATCTGTTGAATTTTGATTAAGAATTTTTTAGCTTCTTCGGGAGAAGAAAGATCAGGTTCAGAGACGATTTCGACTAAGGGAACGCCGGAACGGTTAAAATCCAATAAGGTTTCACCCCCGACGTGTTGGGACTTGCCGGTGTCTTCTTCCAGGTGAACCCGATTAATGCGAATTAGCCTTCCATCTACATCAAGCTTACCATTAACAGCGAAAGGTTTTTGCAATTGGGTAATCTGATAACCTTTAGCTAAATCAGGATAAAAATAATTTTTTCGTTCAAAAAATGAATCTTGGTTGATAGTGCAACCCAAAGCTAGGCCTAATTTGATACACCACTCACAGGCAACTTGGTTGGGAACAGGTAGAGCGCCGGGGAGCCCAAGACAGACGGGACAAGTGTGAGTGTTAGGTTCGACATGAAAGTGAGAGGCATTGCAACCACAAAACATTTTGGATTTGGTTTTTAGTTCAACGTGGACTTCGAGTCCAATGATGGGGGTGATGGTCATGGTTTTGGCTTCAATCCCTCTAAATCTCCCTTTGACAAGGGAGACTTTAAATGATTATCGGTTAATTGTTGATACTGATAACCGATGTTTAACAACAGATCTTCGGAGAACATGGGGCCGACGAGTTGGGCGCCGATGGGTAGTCCGGTTTTGGTGAAACCGCAGGGAAAAGCCAAGGAAGGAACGCCGATGGGGTTTTGGGAAGTAGTGTAAATATCGGCCAAAAAGTTTTGGAGAGGATCGCTCATCAACTCCCCAATTTTGGGCGGCTGGGTGGGGGTAATCGGCTGAAGTAAAACAGAGCATTTAGTCAGGGCTTTTTTGTATTCTTCGATAAATAAGGTCCGGACCTGTTGAGCTTTTTTATAATAGGCATCGTAGTAACCGGCAGAAAGAGCATAAGTACCGATTAAGATCCGGCGGGTAGTTTCGTCAGTAAAAAATTCCCGCCCCTGACCATAACGAATGCCGTCGTAGCGGGCCAGATTTGAGCTGGTTTCGCTGGGACCGATGAGGTAATAAATAGCCAGACCATAATCAAAGAGAGGCATGGAAAGGTTTTTTATTTTGGCACCGGCATTTTTTAAATCCTCGGCTACTTTTAGAACGGCGGTTTTAACCTCGGGGTCCAAACCGGCCTGAAAAAATTCATCGGGGATACCGATAGTCAGATCAGAAACTTTTTTATTTAGTAAGGTGGAATAAGAAGGAACCGAAATAGGTGAAGAAGTGGCATCATAAGGATCAACACCGGCAATGGTTTCCAAAACTATGGCGCAATCCTGCGCTGTTTTGGCCATGGGACCGACGGTATCGAACGATGAGGCGTAGGCAATGGAGCCATAGCGGGAAACCCGACCATAGGTAACTTTGAGACCGGTAATGTTGCACCAAGCGGCCGGATTTCGAATCGAGCCACCGGTGTCCTCACCGATAGCGAAAACAGCCATTCGGGCCGAGATGGCAGCGGCCGGACCACCGCTGCTGCCGCCGGCAACCCGAGTTGTATCCCAAGGATTTTTGACCGGGCCAAAATCAGTATTTTCCGAAGAACCACCATGGCCCCAGGCGTCCATGTTCATTTTGCCAATTAATATGGCACCGGCAGTTAAAAGTTTTTTATAGACTGTAGCATCGTAGGGGGCAATATAGTTTTTCAAAACATGAGAAGCAGCGGTGGTGGTAATACCGGAGGTATTAAAACAATCCTTGATAACAAAAGGGAGTCCAGATAAAGGCGAGGTTAATTTGACTGATTGGGCCTGTTTGATAGCGGTTTCGCGGGGAAGAATGGTAATAAAAGCATTGATCTTGTCATTATATTTGGCAATATTGTCGTAACACTCATTAACCAGATCAACGGAAGTAAATTCATCTTGTCTTAGTCCGGCGGCTAATTCTAAAATCGATTTATCAAGAAGCATTATTTTTTAGAAATGGATTTAGTAATAAAAAATCCGTTTTTACTTTGAGGAGCGTTAGAAAGAGATTGGGCTTGGGTAAACATCCGTTTGGTATCGATAAAATCTTGGCGGAGGATATTTTTTTGGCCGGTTACCTGATAAGTGGGAACAACGCCTTCGACGTTGACTTGGTTTAATTTGGCAAAGTATTCCAAAATCGGTTCCAGTTGTTTGGCAAAAATGACAATTTTTTCGGGAGAAAGTTTGATGTGGGCCAGTTTGGCCACTTTCAAAACATCGGCTTCACTAATAACGTTTGAGAACATAGTGTATTTTACCTAAAAAGTTTGGCTTTAAGGCGGAGTAGCTTCCAGCGGTATTTATCGATGAGATTGTAGACTTTATACAATTGAGAATTGATAACCAGATCATAAGTGCCGACAAATTGGACCAGTTGACCACCATAACCCTGTTTGAATCGGTGAAATCCAAAGCCGTTTTCGGATTCTTTGGCCTCGGGACCCAAACAACCCCAAGTATCAAAAGATTTTAGGCCTAAAGATTGGCCGTATTTAATGGTTTCCCACATTAGTAAATTGGGAGCCATGACTTCTCTTTTTTTATCAGAGGAGGCACCGTAGGGGTAAAAAAGACGATCAGAGTTCCGAAATAACATAAAAGCGGCTAAAACTTCATCCTGATAGGAGGCTAAAAGGATGTCGATGGAATTGGTGTTTTTTAACTGTTGCCAGAGCTGGCGGTGGTAGTTTTCAGAGTGAAGATAAAATCCCTGACGCTGAGTGGTACTCATTAGCAGTTTTAGATAAATCTCAAAACCGGAATCGTGGGTTTCCCGGGAGACAGTGACCCCGTGACGATTGGCTAGGCGGATATTGTAACGGGTTTTGCTCTGAAGACGGGAAAGCAACTCTTCTTCGGAGAGAGTCAGGTCAATAACAAAAGAATGGGGATAGAAAGCGACTTTGGGAGAAACAGTCAACCCCGGAAAATCAAGATTTTGGGGATATTCCTTATCGAGATTAAGGGTAGAATCATAGACTTTGGCGACAACATCCGGCTCAAATTTAACAAAAACGGCCGATTCATCCTGGGCAATTTTGCGAACATTGCTAATCATATCAGCGTCAATTTGGGGACCACGAAGAATGGTGCCGATTTTTAGAGAAGTTTTGGGGATGGTGTGAAAAGAGAGGGAGTAGCCGGCCACCATTTTCTTTTGATCAAAAATACCCAGGCGGTAAACTTTGTGTCCCTGACTGATCTGAAAATCTCCCCAAGCCCAAGTTTGAACCGGGTGGCGGACAGCCTTGTCATAGGCAGCTTTTTCTTCGTTGTAGAGAATGCGGGTAATCATAAAAACTTCTAATATCTAATGTCAAATTTCTAATGTCAAATATTTTTAACACAAGAACGAATGATGGCATTGAATATTAAGTTTAATTCTACTGCTTCTCGTGAAATTATGATAATTTCTTCCTTGAGGGCGGGACAGGCGATTTCTATCATTTTTAACCAATAAGATGTTTCCTTTGCTTCTTTACAAGAAATTCCAATTTTATGTTTAAAATCACTCTTGCTTTCAGCATTATCTGCTTCGTGATAATTCGCACCAACGCTAGTACCTGCTCGGACAAATTGGGAAATTAACGGTAAAGTAATGGTGTTTTTGGGTATTTTAGATGCGAAGATGATGACAGTTTTCCCGAACTTCTTGGTGCGAGAAATTAAATTGTATTTATTTTCATTTGTCATTAGGCATTAGATATTTGACATTGGTTTAAAATATATCGGGATCGTAGATGAAGCCGGTATCTTCGTCAGGATTAAGTTTAATCCCTGAAATCTGGTCGATTTTTATTAAAGTTTCAGGGATGTCTTTTAAAAAGCGGGAAACTTGTCCAAAAGAGGAACGACCAAATTGGAGGCGACGGGTAGCAAAGGTGATAAACAAAAAATCTTTGGCCCGGGTGATGCCAACGTAGCAGAGGCGGCGTTCTTCTTCTAATTCATTCTGATCAATTAATGACCGGGAATGGGGCAGAATCCCCTCTTCAAAACCAGCGATAAACACAGCATCAAACTCCAAACCTTTACTAGCATGGAGGGTCATTAAGCGAACTCCATTTTTATTGGTCTTGTCCTTATTTTTTTCCTGCAGGCTATATTCGTTTTGAACCAGAGCTACGTTTTCCAAAAAATCGGAAAGGCGGGGAAAGGAAGTGGCGACAGATTTTAATTCTTCAATATTTTCCAAACGACGGTTGTCTTCTTCGTTGGTCGGATCAAACTTGGATAGATAACCTGACAAATTAATAGCGGTTTTGAGAATAGTTAGGGAAGAAGTTTTTTTGTTGATAGTGTTGATTTGGCCGACAAAGATATCGGTGCGGCGTTTACCCAGAGCTTTGTTAAGTCGCCCGAGCGACAACTCATCGTGATGGTTTTGAACAAAACGAAGCATGGCAATAACATCTTTGACCTCAGCCCGATCGTAAAAACGAAGACCACCGATGAGAACGTAGGGAATTTTATTTTTTAAAAAAGATTCTTCAATAACCCGGGACTGAGAATTCATCCGGTAGAGAACAGCGATAGAGCGAAATGGTATGTCGCGACTTTCCAGAGCTAAAATTTTTTGACTGATATATTCAGCCTCGTCCAACTCGGAGTTGGCCTGAAAAAGAGAAATCGGATCAACAGAGAGGCGGAGAGTATAGAGATTTAAAACCGGATGAGAACGGTTTTGAGAAATAACGGCATTGGCAGCATCTAAAATAACCTGGGTGGAACGGTAGTTACGCTCTAAATTAATAACGGTGGTCTCGGGAAAATCGGCCGTAAGAGAGGTAAGGTTTTTGTAATTGGCACCCCGCCAGCCATAAATACTCTGAGAGGCATCACCGACGGCGGTGATTCGGCGATTTTTACCGGCTAAGATTTTAGTTAATAAATATTGAGTCAGATTGGTATCTTGATATTCATCAACTAAGATATGACGATATTTATCGTTGATAATTTGTGCCAGAGCTGGGTTAAGGGAGAGCATATCGACAGTTTTATAAATAAGGTCGGAAAAGTCGAGAGCGGAATTACGCTCCAGGGCTTTTTGATAGAGACCATAGATTCTAGCTGCGGTTGATTCCCAAAAACCGGAAGCTTGGGCCGCAGCAGAGCGGGGGGAAATAAAATTATTTTTAGCATTTTCGATGTAATAAATTAAGGAAGAAGGTTTGAATTCTTTGACGGTGTAGTGAGTATCAGCCAAGAGAGAACGGATTAGATTTTCCTGATCATCGGCGTCATAGATGACAAAGTCGGGAGATAGTTTTATCTCACTACCATATATTCGCAAAAGTCGGCAGGAGAATGAATGAAAAGTTCCCGCCCACAGCTGTGCAGTGTCGGCGGGTGAACCAGCAAGTAATTTTTGCATCCGAATCTTCATCTCGCCGGCGGCTTTGTTGGTAAAAGTGAGAAGTAGAACTTCGGAGGCTTTAGCAATTTTTTCACTGATTATATAAGCAGCCCGATGGGTTAAAACCCGGGTTTTGCCCGAGCCGGCACCGGCCAAAACCAAAAGCGGAGTCCCTTGGTGGGTAACGGCCCGTTGTTGATCGGGATTAAGGCCTTTTAATAGGTCGGACATAAATTGATTAACATTTTGTTATAATTTTGTCATGAAAGTAGTTAATGTGGGAGAGGTAAAGAAGGTTATTCTCAATAATAAACAAATAATTAGGAACTATGGGGTGAATAAATTGGGATTATTTGGATCTTTTGTCAGAGATGAGCAAAAAGAAAATAGTGATGTGGACCTTCTTGTTGATTTTGATAAAGATCAAAATACTTTTAAGAATTTCATGGGTTTTGCCGATTTTATGGAAGAAACACTGGGACGAAAAG
>Ga0210049_1000737_pt1 | contig 28934 bp, 33 predicted proteins | sample CryGeyCG2014_300_2_FD_183964 | JGI IMG/M metagenome (GOLD analysis project Ga0210049, IMG submission 183964) | Groundwater microbial communities from aquifer - Crystal Geyser CG06_land_8/20/14_3.00 (SPAdes) (version 2) | ecosystem: Environmental > Aquatic > Deep subsurface > Groundwater | place... | reverse complement strand
CCCGCCGTGAGCGTGGTCCTAACCATCCCCCGAAACAAGTTCGGGGGGATTACCGAATCAATCGGGTATGTCCGTCTTCGTTTCAGCAGGGACAGTATTTTTGACGACCTACTTAGATGCCCATGGAGTCGGGATCAGTGTAGCTCACGATGTTGTGGTGGAACTCCGTGCCGCGGGAGTTATCCGAGAAATTCGCGATAAGAATCTGTCGGCGCGGGCCGTTCTCGACGAAGATGTTGTTGAACACCTTGTTGTCCTTGCCGCCCTGCACCATCAGACCGCCGTCGTAGCTCCGGTAAACGATATTGTGATGTACCGTGCTCCCCTTCGCCCAGCAGGTAGAAGAGCGGGTAGGAGAGGAAACTCTCAGAGCCGTTGTCGGTCCCGTCCATGCTGGTCCATCGAGTGCGCCATAAGAGAGTGCCATCCGGCCGCGTGCTCCGCGCCGCGAAGGTCACGGCAGCGCGGTTCATCAGGTCGATGAGGTGGCGCTGCCGCACCGCCCAGTTGGGCGGATTCCTGCGCCCCGTCACTTCGATGGTCTTGATCTCGCCTTGCGTCTTGGGTGGTGAGGACATGCATCAACCCTCCTGGTCGTATGTGATTGGCCATAGCATGTTCTCAGTGAGGTTCTGGGACAACGGAACCGGCGTCAAGATACATGTCTTTGGCCGGTTGCACAACAGGTTCGTGTAGGTCCCGGTTTGCGAAGGAGGAGGGAGGAGGGAATCGGTGTCCGGGTGGATGGGTGAATCGAAGAGCGACTAATCGGGTGCGCCCTGCCTCAATGTGGGGGAATTGTCGGAGCCGCTGGTAGATCAAAGGTGCGATGCCGCCCCGACCCCAGGGTCTCCTCTTCCTACGGACGGCTTCGCAGGTAGTCCGTGAGGTCGCGGTAATAGTTCTCATGAGGTCCAATCATGATCAATTCCAGGACGTCATCTTGGATACGATAGGCGAGCAGGTACTGAGTAGCATGAATCTTGAATTTGTGGACAAAGACACCACGCAGTTCCCCCTTCTTCTCCTCTCCGAGGTATGGGTCTTGCAGAATTCTGCGAACTTGCTGGTCGAGTAGGTGCTTCTCCTGTCTGCTGAAGCGGCTTACCCTCTTCTCGAAGGATCGGGATTGTGTAACTTGCATGGTGCATCATCCGAACCGGTACTCAGAAGTCGCACCCTCGTCGAGCTCCCCAATTCCTGTCAGGATTTTCTTGATCATCTTGTAGGTCAGGTCAGGATTCTCTTCAGCACACTTCCCGATCCTGGCCCAATGCTCGATTTGGCCGGTCACGGATCGGTCATCAACATTGCTGACAAGTCGAGCTTCCCTTGCCAACCTGTCAGAGATTCTCACTGCGGTCGCCATAAAGCTACCTCCCCTGCGGATTCAGGTGTAATGATACGCCAAACAATCCTCTTCTTCAATAGTTTCAGTTGCGGCAAGTGATTTACATAATTCCTCCTCGATGTTCGTTCATGGCTCGTTGCAGTTTCCAGAAAGGAACAGGTACTCGGACACCTGTTGTCAATCCGCGGAGGTAGCGGCTTGGTCAGGGAGGCGGGGAAAGAGAATCTGTGTCTGGGTGGCTGGTGGATTCGGAATCGGCCATGACATTTTGGGCATCGCACTCCCTGAAAAATGCCGCCGTCATTCCGTCCCGATGCTCGGGATCTTCGACATTCCGCAATCCGCATTCGGATGGTGGGGGACAAGAGAAGGAATGGCAAAGCGCCCGCCTCGACTGCTGGGAAATGTCTGAGTGGCAGCAGTATTAGGGTCAAAGGCGCGGCCCCAATCTCCCGTGAAGGTTAGTCACCCCGTGTCAGGCGAAGGAATGGTTGCGAGCGCAATGCTGACCTTGCGTGCAAGGTAGACTCCTACGGTGAACCATACGACCAAGCCCATCCAGTATCCACCTGGTGAATGAGTGAAAATACCTCCGACGACGAGCAAGAAGAACCCCGCCCAACCCTTTCTCATTCGTTTGCCTTCGAGCCGTCGATTGACAAAGTCAGCGATTGTATTGGGCCACTTGAACACCCAGTAAGCGCAGAAGAACGGGATAAAATGGTAACCGACCGCCTGTGCGGGAGTTACCGGATAGGCAGCGTCGGCGACGTTAAGCACACTGTGCATTCTGTATACGCAAAACAGGTAGTAAGCAAGCCCACCCAGGTACAAAACAACGAGAGCGGCAGCTTTCGCCAGGGGAGCGTGCTCAATATTTGGGTCTCCACGCGACACAAGTAAGAGAACCCCCACCGGGACATAGCCAAGCCACCATCTTGGAACATTGCTCGACATGGTTTACCTCCTTACGATGCCCATTGTTGCTGGACTGCAAATCACCGATAGAAGAGACGGCCCAATCCCACGACTGCATTCATCCGGAGTAGAAAGCCCAATAAGACCAGGACGAAGCCACAGACTTTCCATGCGTCTTGATCTGATCTCAGATGACTTACGCTCTTGAAACAATGGCGCTGCCAAGCAAAATGGTTTCCCATGATGCCAAGAACGACACCCCATATGAGCCAAGAGAGGACAAGCATATCACCAAGAATTGTGCGATGTATGGTGAATCCGTTGTTATAGAGAATTAATGATGATCCCCCGATGGCCTCGAACAGCAACGACAACCCGACCGGAATGTGGAAAAGCGAAACGACAAATTCCAGCTTTAGAATGGTTGAAGCCGAATAACCGGAACAGGAAGCCAGCACGAAGGATAAGACCGCCGCCGGAATAATGGCGGCCTGCCACCAAAGGCGGTGTCCCAGGCACCAAGGGACAGGCACCAGGAAGGCTGTCCAATTCCACCCGTATACGTTCTGGGCCGAGGCCCCCTTTTCGCGGGACATTTCCCGGGTTTCACCTTCACGGGCGTGCTCCGCCTCCACCTCAACAGAGTCGACCTTCGCGTGGGAGTCCACCACAATGCATCCGCTGTGACCGCACTCTGGGCATTGCTCCAGGCCTTGGTCGTACAGGTGATCACATTTATTGCACTGCTTTGACATGGTTCATCCTCCTTTTGTGAACAACGCTCGTGACACACGGTCACCCACTAAAGTTCTCGTATCAATCACATCTTTGATTGTGATTCCGCTGAAAAACCACCGTATTCTGAATGGCCAAAATCTTGCACGAAAAGGCCCTCAGGGTCACATCCTCCATTGCCATTTCCTCACGCCCTGACTTCACCCATCGCCACGATGCTCGTGATATTGCTCCCACGACTCGATGCACATTTGCGCACCGTCACCCTTACTGTGAGCTCACCAGTGCGGGCGAGAACACGGGCGCAGTCTCGTACCGCAGTGGTTTGAGCTCTTTGCGCTTTGCAATGATCTCGTCAATCTGGTGCGTCACCTTTGCAGAGAAGTAGGCTTCACCGCATTGCTGGCAGATTTGCGCGGGAAGGTTTTCGCAGATCAGCCAGTCCCCCTCGACCCGAAGCTCAATCTCGGTGACGCCTTCGTGCAAAGCACCGCTGCAGAAATCGCACAAGTCGTTTGCTCTATCAGTTCTTCTCATTTTCTTTCACCTCTTACGCTTCTTACGGGTCTTGTAATCGGACTCCCACTCGGCGTCATCCGGCTCATAAACTGTGACAATGCGCAGGTTGGGCGCTTGTGGAGATCTGGAACACTTTATGTGTAACGGATCGCCAGACTTGAGCCAGGCCAGAATCAACACTGAAGGGTAAGGCTCGTCGTGCGGTTCACGCTCAATGATCTCGCCCAATGCTAACGCCCTCTCCATCATCACTGCAGTTATGCCACGCTCGCCCATGACCACCCAGGCATGTTTGGTGACACGGTAATTTCGAGCCTTCAGACAAGACCAGATAAATGCCATGTCCATCTCTGCTCAGCCACCTCTGTCACTACGCTCACTTCCGTTTGGGCAAACTCAAGCGACCGACGCGCGCTCTGCGTCATAGACGACCCTCCCTCTTTCAATCTCATCAACGAAGGAACCACCGTCCTGCTTCATGTCCTTGTACTCTTGCGGTGTATAGACAACGATGTCAGCAGCGACCTTCGGTTTCACGAGGAGCGAGACTTCGAGAAGTCGGTCGAGGAACGGAAGGTTGGTCTGTTTGATGACCGCGATGTCGAGGTCGCTCCAATCCCCAACCTGGTCGTGAGCCAATGAGCCGAAGACAATGACTCGCTCTGGCTGGTACAGCGCGACCAGTCGCTCAACCAAACGGTCAAGTTCTGTTCGCAATCGCTTTTTTCTCTGGTCTGCAAATGAGGACATTGTTTGGGGTTCTCCGTCCTTTCCAGGCAATTCTATAGCGTGGCAGACATACGGGTCAACGCTTCTTCATGAAAACCGATGACGACGGCGGCAGGCTTCCCGTATCGTGTGATGAGAACTTCTCCCTTCTCGATTTCCCGGATGAGGGTGGAGATGCCGTTCTTCGCATCGGTGATGGCGTGTGTTTTCAATCTGGCCAGAAATTCCCTTGGACACGCACAAACCCAACTCATCCACATGCGAGACCCGCACCTGTTCTCGCCGCGGCCTATCGGAAGATGCTCTCCTTGTCCTCCAAGACTATCTCCTCGCGCCTTTCGGTTGTTCTCTGTACAGGGTCTACTCCAACTCATCGCCGGGAAGAGGCGGTCGGGAGCGGACGCGCCGGAGGACCTGACCAAGGTGTTCCGGTTTGCCGCGGCGCAGGCGGCTCTGAAAAGCCGACAGGGCTTCCTCACTGGCAATCTTTGTCGCCACCGCGTACAGATAATATTGGTTCATCGAAACGCCCTGTTCCTTTGCATAGTGCTTCACCTTGTCATGAAGTTCCGTGGGCACTCGAATCGACTGGACAGGCATCGTATTTCATTGGCCTCCTCTCATCGTATCCTATGAAGCAAACCACTCGGAGCCACGACCTCAAAGCCAAAGGACGCAAGCTCCGCACCTGCGAAATCCCGTGTGTTCAGTGTAACCAGGAAATCGCAGGCGCCAGCGACGGCACATTCCACCACCATGTTGTCTGCCTCATCGGGCAGGTTGGGTCTCCAGCGAAAGTACACCGCGCACAACTCCGTCCGCAACGCCAGGGAGTCCAGCATCCTCTCGACCTCGTCCTTGCTGAGCATGAAAGCTTCGAGGTTCTCGGGGCGGGTGACCTCGATTCGTATTCGAGAAAAAACGAAGCAGACGCTACAACCCTGACGGGTAGGGAGTCCAACTCCCGAAGCAGATAATGAGACGCCCCCCGTCGTGAGTAGAGCGCCGCGAATAGCACGGAGGTGTCCACGACAATCCGGAATGGTTCGCTGCTCCGTCTCATTGCTCAAGACCGCCATGATGATACTTAATCAAGTGACACAACGTCAAGGAACACAAACAGCGACGAGAATTCACAACCCTTGCCGTCGGGCGGACTCAGCAAGCTCACGACAAGGCAGCACCGGTCTCCATCGTCCGACCAACACAGCCTTCCCCCGGAAAGTCAGGATGACGACCTTCTTCCGGGAGTCCTTTCCTGCTCGGAAGACAAGGCGGCGGCGGGAATCCGGCTCCACCTTTGCCAGGGTCTCGGCGACTTCGTCCAAAGATGGCGCTATCACAGCAACTTCGCCATGCACCAAGCCAACCCATTGCCCCGTGTGGCTCTTGTCCATCTGCTTGTGAAGCCTCCGAGCCGCACGCTGGTTCAGCCGTCGCTCGTCCTCTAACGTGAGCCTCTTCCGTGTCATTGTCGCTTTCTTCATTGCTCTCCCTTCTCTCCGAGTTGAGGGCGCACCGCAAGTAATGTCACCACTGTTCCTTCTCTTTCGCCGTCGGTATACTCAGCAATGCAGATGGAGTCAACATCTTGCGTTGCGCGTCATGACCGCCTCCTCGGCCCCACCTTGCTCAAGTCGATCTCCTCGAACCCCAGCTTGAACGCGGGAGAGGTGTCCTTCAGCCGGTAGTCGTCCTTCTTCGCATCTACGAACTGCGGGTCGGCGATCACCGAATGGACGTCCAACCCCTTCGCGCGCCACTGGTCGAGTGTGAGATCGATCAGGAAGGTGACGGGACCGCCTTTAGAGTTCCAGTATACGTTGTTGTCTGCTTCCAGACTGGGGTCACGCACGAACCGCTTGCCTTCATCGTAGTAGACGATGTTCCTCTCGAACTTCAGACTCGACTCCTTGTCGCTCCTCCCAAGGCAGACCTGGTCGTCGCGTCCCAGGGCGAAGATGTTGTTGACCGCAACATTGTCCTTACCATAGTGAACCGCCAGCCCCCCTGACGCAGTGCGGTAGACGACGTTGTTCTCGATAAGGAGGTTTGAGCTGCCTTCGTCTGGATAGATGCCGCTGGCGCCGATGCCGTCCCACCCGACATCCCAGATGTCGTGAATCAGATTGCCGCGAATGACAGTCCCTGGCGAGACGCCCAGCAGGTAGATGCCGCCCATGTCGCATAGCTTGCCAGGTCCGACGTGGTGCAGATGGTTGTACTCGATCCGATTGTGGTGTGCCTTCGACGGGCCATAGCCCCACTGCCAGCCGCAAGAGATGGCTGTGTAGCTGAGGTCGCGGATCTCGTTGTGAGCGATGACGTTGCTGTCGCTCTGACCGACCCAGACGCCGATGGCGCCGTGGAACACCTTCCCAAGGCCGTGGATAAAGTTGCTGCTGACCTCGTTGCGGCTGGTCTCGACGTTTTCGGACGGTGGGAGGGGACACTCCCCGATCCTGACTCCACCCGCTCCGAGGTCGTGGAGGTGATCCGCAACCACGCGATTATCCTTGCACCCTCGCCGGAACCAGATCCCGTAAGGTCCGAGGTGCGCAATCTCGCATCGCTCAACCGAGCAGTGGCGCGCACCGTCCGCCTGAATTGCGGCGGGAACGGTCATCTCCGCCTGGGCGTCGGAATGCCCCTCCGGCTCCAGAACGTAGCCGCAGTGCTGGAACGACAGTCCCTCAAAATGGAGGTGCTCCACAAACCCCCCCTTGTCCGGATTGCCGGCGAACCGGACAAGCTCCGTCAGCACAGGGGCCACAACTGCCGCCTTACTCATGTCCTCGCCCGGTCGGGGCCGGTAGTAGACCTCGCCGGCGTCGGAGTCGAGATACCATTCGCCCGGCGCATCGAGGGCGGCAAAGACGTTCTCCACGTAGTAGCGTTGCCCTCCCCAGAACGGCCACTTCATGTCACCCGTGAATGTGACCGTGTTGGTCGTCTCGTCCACCGACCTGATGCGCAGCGTCGCTGTCTCCCACCAGAAGAAGACCACGACGTTTGCACCGGCGACGTCATTCCACTGTTTGAGGTCTCCCGCCCCGAAACGAAAGGCGCGTCTGGGGTAGTCTCTCTCCTTCCCGGTCGCGGAATCCACGAGGGGCGCCGCTTGGCCGACGATGCGATAGTGACCCTCGTTTGGGCTGCGGGCCAGCGTCGCCCTCCACCCGTTGACCCAAAGCTCTCGAAACGGCCACTTGCGCTCTTTTGCCTCCGGCACGTTCGCGACCCAGAGACCCTTCGACTGCTCCTTCCACCCGGCGATGGCTCGTCCGCCCGAAATCACCGGCTTCGCGCCCGGCGCGGCCTTGTAGGTGATGGGACACTCCGCCGTGTCTGAGTCCTGCGGCTCAAGCGTGACCGGCTCGGACAGGCGGTATATGCCCGTCTGCACTAACACTGTCACTGGCGCGCCCAATCCGCCATTTGCCTTCAGCTTGCGGATCACGTCCCTCGCGCCTGCGAGCGTCGCCAGCGGCCCGTCCGTTCGCGCGGCGGTTGGTGCAGCCAGCTTCCCCGACCGCGCGTCGCTGCCAGTAGTTGCGACATACAGAACCATCGGCTTGATCGCAGGTTGCGCGACGGCAACGAACCGTACGAGCACCAACGTCAGCGCCCCAATGAGCAAAGCAGCTCTCATATCCTGTTCCTTTTCGCGTCTGCAGGTGGACACCATGGGTGTGCATCATCTAAGGGTCCATGATGTCGTGCGATCATAACCACGGTAGTGAGCTTCGTCAACAGCGACTCCGATGAATGGCATGCGACAGACGCTTCGTGGATTCCAGCTTTGACACAGACTTGGGCCGGTGATAACATGCTGGCCAGAAACAATCCGCGTAGACACATTGCTGGGCGCTGGGCAGGTTTGGGGATTAGACACTGGAGTTGGGTGATTGATTCGTGAGCTATCATTTTGAGTGGGATCCGGTGAAGGCAGAGACCAATCTGCGCAAACACGGAGTATCGTTTGAAGAAGCAACCACAGTTTTCGGCGACCCACTGGCGATGAACATGCCAGACCCGGACCATTCCATTGATGAAGAACGGTTTGTGCTTCTCGGTACGTCCCACAGACTACGCCTTTTGGTTGTTGCATACGCAGAGAGAGGAACACGAACGCGATTGATTAGTGCTCGAGAAGCAACACGACGAGAGAGGAGGCAGTATGAGCAAGGCTGGAGTTAAACACCCGGCAGACCCCGATACAGACCAGGATACCATGCGCAGCGAATATGATTTCTCGAAGGCGGTGCGGGGAGTTACGGCGGCTCGTTATGCGCAGGGAACCAATGTTGTGGTTCTCGATGCTGATGTAGTCCGCATGTTCCCAAACGCGACCGCTGTCAACGAGGCCTTGCGTGCACTTGGCGGGATCATTCGGCAGGCCCAAAGGCCCAAACGCCGAGGCGTCTGACGCGCCGTTTTCCGGAGATGGGGCTGCTTTGTCATCAGGCTGGGGTACCGCGAACCGACCCAATATTGCTATCCAAGCCTCCGGGGTTATCGGATAACGCACTCAGGGTTGCTGAGTAAGGCGTCAAGGGTTATCGGGTAACGCACCCAGGGTTGCTGAGTAAGGCGTCAGGGTTATTGAGTAAGGCTCTGGGGTTATCGAGTAGGGTATCGGGGGCTATAAAGTGACGATTTCAGGTTGCGGAGCAGCCGGCCAGGGTTGCTCCAATACCTGTCAGGGTTGTTGCGCAGCCCTGCCGGGCATCCCGCGCTTAACAAAAAGATTACAAAAAGCCTTTGCAGGCAGCACGCGTGTGGGGACGAGGATACTCTTGCCCCTATCCGCTCGGCTGTCAGGGGTGTCAACGGGCTTTCTCCGCTCCTTCATTGAGCCGTTGGCGGCGGGCCGCCGGCAACGCAGCGGAAGCCGGTGCAGGGAGCGGAAGCGAGGTAGGGAGCGGAGCCTCGGCTGGAGGCGCGGCTGTCCCACTCGGTGAACCCGTAGCCTCCGCCACGAATGGCGCGGTCCCACGGTTCCCATGTCCCGCCGTAGTTGAAGGGGTTCTTGATCGGCGACTGCTGGTAGTAGGTCGGTTCGTAGCGGTCGGCGCACCATTCCCGCACATTCCCCGCCATGTCGAAGAGACCGAAGGGACTGACGTCGCCGGTGAAGGAACCGACCGCAACGATCTTGTCGGTACCGACGTTGGCTTTCTTCGGATCCCAGGCATTGCCCCAGGGATACTTCCGGCCGTCGCTGCCACGGACGGCCCATTCCCACTCCGCTTCGGTGGGCAGTCGCTTTCCCATTGCCTCGCAATAGTAGAACGCCGCGTGCCAGCCAACGAGAACAGGCCACTTCTCGCGACCGGGGATCACTTTCAACTCTCCGGTTGACCGGTCCTGCACGACTCCGGATTCGGGCCAGGTGACCTTCGGAAGGTCGCACGTGCCAAGACGATCCTTCAGGGGTTTATCTTTCCACTTCGCATTGAAGAAGGCGACGTACTGGGCGCAGGTCACTTCGAACTTGTCCATCCAGAAGCCGTCCACCGTTACTTTGTGGGGCGGACGCTCATCAGGACGGTCCGGTGCGTCCGGGTCGTCGGCGCCCATGACGAACTCGCCCGGGGGAACCCAGACCTGCGGACCCTTGTCGGCGGGGAAGACGCGCTCGGAGGCCGCCGGAGCGACAGCAGCCAGACCGAACGAGGCAGCGAGCATGGCAATACCACTCACGCCCCCGTAGGATAAAGATCCAGCTTTGTCACGTCGGCGGGCGGCAAGCCGACAGGTCACTCCCAATGGACAAAGCTGGAGCTTTATCCTACGGGGGATTGAGGATATGAGTCTCATGTTCATTTGCTCCCTCCTTTCGTGGAGATAAGAATAGCCGCTACTTTGCCGGTGAACGGCGGGACGTTGACTTTGGCGATGCCGTCGCTCACGGAGGGTGCTGGCAAGGCTTGAGGCTCTGCACCGCCGGTGATGAGCGTGGCGCCTCCCGCCTGCGACAGACCGTGAGCTTTCAGGTCGAGGGACAGACTGAACGCGTCCTTCGTCTGACGCAGATCGAAGACGGTCAGCAGCGTCGCTGTCTTGTCACGTCGGACGAACACCCGTGAGAAGAATCGGTCGGGTAGACCAGACAGCCCGATCTGGTCGCGGAAGTCTGTCTTGCTGTTCAGGTCGTCGCGAAGCGTATTCCGCAGAACGAGAACGGCCTTCTCCTCCCGCAATGCCGGGCCTAACTGCTCGTCCGGCCCGCTGAGCGCATCACTGACCCCGTAGTGATCGAATCGTCCGCCATACAGGTAGACGTAACCCAGAAACTCCGGCCAGGTCGGGTCTTTCAGGACTCCGTCCAGCAAGTCCGCGCGACCACCGAAGAAGTTGATGCAGCCGCAGAAGAGCGGGTAGTCGGGGTGGGTGTAGCGGTAGAGCGCCGGTTCGGAAAAGGGGCCGAGGTGAAACGTGGTCAGGCTGTGAGTCCCATGCACCATCAGGCGGTCCCAGACGAATTCCTGACAGATGGCGTAGTCCGCGTCGGTCCCCTCTGCCAGACGCTTGTAGAAGTCGAGCAGCAACTGCGACTGACCGGCAGGGCGGTCGTGGCCGTGCTTCAGGTTGAAGCACGGGCAGCAGTAGGGACCCGTGGAGTCGAGGTAGCAGGCGTCCAGCTTGTATTGTTTGCGCCAGCGGGTGGCCATCCAGTCAAAGCAGAAATCCATCCATCCATTGGCTCCCCAGCAGTTCCACCAGTAGCCGTCAAGGTAGCAGGCTTCGCCTCCACCGGCATGGTAGCCGCCGTCGGGTGCGATCTTGCAGGCGTCGAGCCAACCCCCCTTGAAAGGATTGGCGTCGGGCAGGGGAACGTCGGGTGGGATCTTCTGACGATATCGCGCCTGACCGGCAAACCGCCCCAGGGCGGGGTCGCCGGTGGTGAGGTTGTGGTAGAAACCGAGATGTCCACCCAGCTCGTGGATCTTGTCCACGGCGCGCTTGAACTCGAAGAAGGAGCCTGCGTAGGGGTTCGGGTAGGGGAAGGCGGCGTATCCCATATCGCCGCCCGTCATGTTGCACCACTTCTGAAGATAGGTCAGCCCGAAAGGCTTGCCCCGAAGAACCGCATCCGGCAGGTCGTTCCAGGTGTATGTGCAACGCCCACCGCCGGACTCGGACCAGCCGTTGCACTCACGCAACCACTTCGGGAGTGGTCGTGGCTTGAAGGTCCCGTAGAACCATTCCCGGTAGCGGTCCGCGCTCCAGTGCCAGTCGCCCGAGTGCACTCCGACGGAACAGGGCCCGGGCTGCCACTTCTCTCCGGGCCACAGATACGACCACCGAGTGACCGCCAACTCCAGCTCGCCATTCGACTGATCATTGGACGCGTCGAAGCGCGTGTCATACATCGGGTCCTTGTCGTGGCTCGCCACATACAGACCGCCCCGCGTTCCCGACAGGTCCATCCAGGTCATGGAGAGCCAACTGGGGGAGTAGCGACCACTGAGGTAATCCCGGTCGAATCCCCGTTCGGTGCTCAGCATGTAGGAAGGCATCTTCGGCAGATTCGCGGCCGGGGACGGCACGAGGAGTCCGCATATCTGCGGGATTGCCAGCGACTGTTTGCTGTCGCTGTCGTCCACCCGCAGGCCGTGCAACAGCGGGAACGCCACGCGGTGCACCACGACCGATCTGCTGGGATGGGAAGTCACGGTGTTGTTGAGCGTCAGTTCCCATTGGCTGATCTCACTGTCCGCGGGAAGCGTCACCCGCACCTCCACTTCGACTCCGCAGGGGAAGCGATGCCGCTGGAGGAGGGACCCCTTTTCCACCTTGCACTCCTGGCACGTGCCCGCGTTCGGTCGGAGAACCTGCACGTCGTCTTCGCTGAAGTGCAGCGGCTTCGTTTTGAACATGACCGTATCCAGCGAGAATACCGGCGCCCCTTGTTGCCGCGGGCGATATTCCGTCCGGGTCACCTTGTTGGTCACGGTGACCAGATCGCCGGAGAGTGCGTTGAAAGTGAAGGCCACCTTGTTGTTCTCGAGGGAAATTAACTTGCCGGTATCCCCCGCAACCGCGACGGAGTCGAACGGCAGCTCCCTGCCCGGAGAGAGATAGAGGAGCCTGTCGCCATTTCTGACGACCATCCCGATGGACACATTGCCCACCTGTTGGAAGGCCTCCGGGACCGCAAGGTGAATCGGAGCCGTCTTCCCTCCGCCAATCTCCACCTCGGCCATCGGCGAGAAGCTTCCCGCGCGGGACTTGAGTTGCAAGCCCACCGAGACCGTCGCGGATTGATCGGTCAGGTTGGTTGTAGAAGCGTTGATGAGGGCCGAACCTTCCGGGTTCCGCTGAATTAGCAGGTTCTCAATACCCAGCGGCCGGTCGCCCAGAATGAGACGGCCAAAATGCGCCGGCTGGTGGTAGCCGCCTGCGGGCAGGTGCGACCATGTCTGCCACTCGCCCCCTGCCGACGCGTCGTTGCGACAGAGGTTGAAGCCAAGAACCTTGCCGGTCGCAGGCTGAACTCCCAGCGTGGCAAAGGGAATGGCGATCTCCAACGCCCATTTCCCTTGACCTCGCGCGGCCGCCACTTCCCACACGCCGTTCCAGCCCTTGTCCATTCGCAGGCCTTCGTACTGGGCGCCGAGGGCGTTTGCCACAAACTGGTAGTAGTCGGCGCCGCCCGGCTGGGGCGAAACGAACAACTCGGTGGAGTCATCGCTGTAAACGGGACCGTCATGGTCTCGCACGGTCATCCTGGGCTTGACGGACTTCGACGTGACCACGACTCCGAGATACAGCGCCTCCGCGGTGTAGCCGATTCGGAATGAGGTTGGATCGGCAGGAAACCCGCCTCCGGCAATCTGCATGTCCTGCACCTCGACACACCCGGCCCAGGCAGGCTCATCCAACTTGCCGTCCAGCGCGATCTTCCCTGTCATGGGGCTGGCGCAGACCGTTGAAGGGCCAGCAGGGAACTCCCACTTCGACTGCGCGCCGATTGTCTCCCTCAGTTGGACACTCCTAAACTGACGCTCCACCTCTTCCTCACCGAGGGGAAAGGCGTAGACCTTAAACTCATCATAGGCACTGCCGCCGCCTCCGATAGTCAACTTGGTGATCGTCACCGGAAGTCGTTCTTTGGGGCGTGTCGTCACGGCGATTCGTTTCCCGTCCACGAACAGTTTGGAGGTTCCATCCTTTGCCCAGGTGAATACAAAGAACCGCCACTGGTCCTGCTTCCAGTCCGGCAGCTTCAGCATGAAGTTGTCCAGGTTGTTGCCCTGAGCGCTGTGGTAGTTGTAGAAACCTTCCGACATAGTCTTTGGATAGCGCCAGAAGGCGATCTTGTCATCCCCGCCCGCGCCCGACTGCTGGTACGCGTCGAAGAAGGTGTTCCAGTTTTCGCTCGGCTTCTCCGGGTCCCAGTCCACGGGTTTCACCCAGAAGCAGACGGAGCCTTGGCTGACGGAGAAGCAATCACGAATGGGGAAAGTGATCGCAGTGTTCCGTGCAAGCAGCGCCTGGCCTTTCACGCCCTCCACGAAGGTGACTTGCTCATTGCCGGACTTACGGACTTCACCCTCGCTCTTCCCGTTCGCAATCTCGGCGGTGAGATTGCCTTCGAACGGCAGATGGAACAGCAACCCCGATTCGCCAGCGCGGGAGTGGCCTCCGGTAAGCCACACAGCGACAGACAGGCACAGGAGCTTTGGAAGAATTGGTCGAACACGCGCATTGCCCGCAATAGACAGGTTGAGTTGCATGATGGCGCCTCCTTCACCACACCGGGGCGACCCGGGCGAAGTGACCAACTCCAACCAAACCATAGCCTCAATGGCAAATGCGGTCTTGCGTTGGAATCACCCGGAACCCGATGGGCCGGCACGATAGCATGGCATCTGAGGGATCGTCAAGGGACTGGCGGCACGTCTGCTTTCTGGCCAATGACTACGCAGTCCTGTGCTGTGATAGAATAGCGCCTGTCTCCCGGATCGCAAAACATCCCGTTGCGGGACAGGAGCACCATACTGCTGTGACAATGGAGCTGCGAGCATGATTGAGATGACGACACAAGAACGGTTCAAGCGCATGTATCAGCATAAGGAAGCAGATCGTGTCCCGATGCTGGGCGGTCCCTGGGGAACCACACTGGAGCGGTGGCGACGCGAGGGGATGCCGGAAGACGCCGACTATGTCGAGTACTTCGGGTTGGACCGCGTCGCCGGCGTCGGGGGAGATATCAGCCCTCGCTACGAGCACCGAATAGTCGAGGAGACCGACGACTACATCATCACCTTCGACTCCTGGGGCACCACCTCGAAGAACTGGAAACACGCGGCGTCCACGCCCCACTGGCTTGCGCGAACCATCGTTGATCGCGAGTCATGGTAGAAGGCGAAGGAGCGTATGGTCATCGGGCGGGATCGCGTCAACTGGGATCACCTCCAGGCGAACTATCGAACCTGGCGCGAGAAGGGATGCTGGATCGTCGGGGGACTCTGGTTCGGCTTCGACGTGACTCACGCCCGCATCATCGGAACCGAGCAACTGCTGACATGGATGATTGATGATCCCGAGCTGGTAGTGGATATCTTCACGACCGAGTTGGACTGCAGCCTGCAAATGCTGCAGATGAGCTGGGACGAAGGATACACTTTCGACGGGATCGGGTGGTGTGATGATATGGGCTACCGCAACGGTACCTTTTTCTCCGTCGCTACTTACCGCGAACTGCTCCAGCCGGTACAACAGCGGGCCATTGACTGGGCGCACGCGAAGGGCATCGTGGCCCATCTGCACTCCTGTGGCAATGTGAACGCCCTCATGCCCGAGTTGGTGGGGATGGGATTGGACGCTCTCAACCCGCTGGAGGTGAAAGCCGGCATGGACCCGGTTCACCTCAAGGAGACTTACGGAGACAAGCTGGTTCTCGACGGTGGGTTGAACGCCATGCTGTGGGATGACATTGACCGGATCGAGGTGGAGATTCGTCGTTTGCTCCCGGTCCTCAAAGAGAATGGAGGTTATGTCTTCCGCGAAGACCACTCCATCCCGGACAGCGTGAGCCTCGACAACTACCGGCGCATTCTCCAGGTAGCCAAGGAACTGGGAAGCTACGACTGACCCGGTTGCGGGGGATGCCCACACGACCGTCACCTCGCAGAGATCGCCCCAACGCCTCGCGCAACTCGCGTCAGTTCAGGTCTGGATGAACGGTCTACTTCAGCGGAGGCTCGAAGACGTCGAAGGCTCCCACCACGACCGGTCCGTCGCCCCGGGCGACCAGCTTGACCGTGTGCGGGCCGTTGGTCAGGTTCTGCGCCAAAGTGAGGCGGAACTTCGCTTTGTCTCCCTTGAAGTCCACGCGGCTGGCGGTGCAGCGCGTGACGTCGAACGTGAAGCGGTCGCCCGTGCGGTTCATCGCCGAGTCACGCCACAGGTCGGGCTCGAGGATGATCTGACCGGACTCACTCGTCCATTGCTGCTTTGCGTTCCCCTTGCCGTCGGCGCCGGTGACACTGCCCACCAACTCGAAATCGCCCGTGTCGCTGGTCATCGTGAGGGTCCAATTCTGCGGCACGACGTTGGTTCCGAGTGTGAGCATGTGGGGCGCGCGGTCGCGCGGGGGATTGGGTGGAGCAAGGGCATTCTTCGGGTCGGGCTGAATGTAGCCGGCATAGAAGGCATCCGCCCGGTCGGCAGGTTTACCGTCAACAAACACGTCTGCGGTGCCGCTCCCGGGCGACCGCCAGCCGATCAGGTCAATCCGGTTCCCGGTGAAGGTCACCGTGAGTGCGCTGTCCTTGCGGCTCGTGGTCAGCCCTTCGCCTTCGCTGGGCGACCATTTGCCTCGAGCGCGCACCGCCTTGCGATCGGTCGGAGCCACTCGCCTTTCACGCGAGCGAGGGTCGTAGGCGAAACGGTGCGGCCGGTTGAAATGCCGGGCGATGTTCATGTTGGTCATCTTCGCCGCGTAAGCCGTCTCATGCACGGAGTCGGCGAGCAGGGATTCGACGCTGAGGTTGTTGTCCACCATGTACTGAGTCATCTCAAGTCGGTTCTCGACGAGTTCCACGCCGTACTTCTGACACATCGCCCGCATGGCAGCCGGGTCCTGGTGGCTGTTGGCAGCGTCCGGCTGGCCCCACAAGGGCAGGTGCGGCTTGCACCAATGCAGCGTGCCGACGACAATGTCGGCGGTGGTGTGCTGCCGCAAATCCACGATCACCTTCTCCAGGTCCTCGGTCTTCCCATAGTTGTAGAGGAGAACCACATCCGGCTGGTCGGGGACGACCAGGTGGCGCGCCCAGCCGCGAGTGAAATGGTACGAGGTGGAGTTGCCCGCGGTCTTTTTGTAGACGACCTTCGGCATGTTCGGAAAACGCGGGCGGAGCATCTCCACCAGTGCGCTGCCGTCGCCAAGGCCGTTGGTGAAGCTGGAACCGATGGCCCAGATGAGCAGCGGTTGGTCGGGATCGAACCCTCGCTCCAGCTTCTCGACGGTCAGCGCCATGTTCGCGCCATCGGTCGGGCGTGGAGACGCCTCGTACTCCGGCGCCCCGCCGGGAGGCGCTATCACGGCCCCGTTAGCCGCACCCACAACGGAGGTCATCGCAAGGCCGAGCAGAAGTCCCAAGGCTCTCACCTGTATTTCCCCTCCTGCGAGGATAGTGTTTTCATCGTGCGCAGTAAGAAACCTCACATGAGGTATTCTCGCCGATCCGCCTTCTTCCTCCAGCGCTGAGGGGACGGTAGCAATCGTCTCATAGTGCCTCACCCACCTTTTACGAACACCGGGTAGATGGGCACTTCCGGGTCGCACGCCGCGACTTCATCGCCACGCCATGTCAACCGGAATTCACGGCGACTGACCGGCATGACCTCGGTAGTCTCGCGGAGGGGCAGGTCATACGCGAGTTCGAGGGCTGCGCCCGCAGGCACGTCGCGGGAGGAAACGATTAGGTAGTGCCCCTCCCAACGCAGAGGCAGTGGGTTTCCCCAGGCTTCCAATCGCAACGTCTCCCGTGGTGCCCAGCCGGGAACACGGAGGCGCACCTCACTGCGCTGCTTCGGCTCCACGATCAAGCGACCCTTCTCCGACCGACGTGTCTGCACCGTCGCCCACGGCGTTTCAATGTCGAAGTGCAGATTTACTGACACGACGCCCTCCGCAGACCGGGTGACCACGTGCTGATAGATATCCGCCAGAGAGTGCGTGACGGCGGCAAATACGTCGAGAGTTGAGCCTTGACCGAAAGGATGGCTGTAGACGCCCCACGCTCCATGCTGCCGCGGGTTGTTCTCGTCCACGGTTTGCGAGGGTAGCAGTCGAGCGCGGACGAGCCGTTCCACATCGTCTAACAACTCCGTGTGCCCGGCGCGCAGCGCGAGCCATAGGGCGAGTTGGGCGACGTCTCCGCAACTGGCATGCTCACCGACTGGGTCGCCCTTCTCGTCGGGGAAGCGCGTTTTTCCCAGGTCGTGCGGAGTCCAGCCGGATTCGGTGATGTTGTGTCGCCAGAGCGAGTTCATGTAGGTCGCCGTCACGGCCTCAACGTATTCGCTCTGACTCGTGAGCAGACCGAACAGCAGCAGACCCCGCAACGTTCCGAGGTAGGAATGATTGTGTCCGACGTTGTTTGGATCAACGATCTCTGCGCGCACCGAGCCGTCGGGATTGACCGTGTTTGCGAGATGATGCCGGGCGATGCGCTCGGCCACGTCGAGGGCGAGACAGTCCCCCGTCGCCTCGTAGAACCACACAACGGCTTCCAGCGCGCGTCCGCTGTTCGCCGTCCCGTCGAACCAGGGCTTTCCCGGCTTCTGGTCATGACTCGGGTCGTCCGTGTGCGGGACCTTGCCCCAGCAGACCAGTCGAGTGAAATCGAACCGTCCGTCAGATTGGAGACAGCGATCCATCGTCTTCAAAAGGCGATGGCCGGTCTCCCGCGCCCAGGCGCTATCGCGGAATCGTACCAAGGACGTGACCGCCAGCAAACCTTCGCGGAAGTTGTGCGGGTTGATGCGCGCCTTTTCCTTCAGCCATTCTACGGAAGGATCATTCATCAACAGTGCGTCCGGGTTCCCCATCAGCCGGTGCAAGTTGCGCAACATCGCCGCCTCGATCTCGGCCGGGATAGCAAAACCTGTCGCGTTCTCAAGACGCAGCATTGCGTCCCACCATCTTCCGGTGTCATGAGCGACCTCGTACCCGCCCGTGGGCATCAAGTCCTCGTCGGGGTCCAACCAGGCAATATGACACTTCCCGGCAAGTGTCAGTAATTCTTCCATACTATGCATCAGTCAACTCCAACGTGATGTTCGCGTTCGTTTCGCTTGCCCTTTCTTTCATCACGAACCCAGGCGTGAATGCACGGGGAGGCTTCTATGCGAAGGGCGGGAACTCGTAGGAGGGGCGATGGACGTGGCGCTTCAGCCCGAGGTGGAGGTGTGCCTGCGCGGAGGGTCCCAGGCGAACCGCCACGTGGCGACCATTGATCTGCACGCTGTCGCTATCCAAGCCTTCAAGCCGGGCGGTCGTGAACTCGTGTTCGCCGAAAGTACCGGACTGGATCAGCACCGCGCGGGACGCCACCACATCGGTGTTCACCAAGATGAGACTGACGCTGTCTCTGCTGACCTCTTCGACCAGGGCGGCCACGTGCTCCGGCAGGCCCGTCCGACGTGTTTCCGGATCGAAGTAACGCACGGGTGCGTGGAGCAAACCGCCGTTGTAGATGGCCGCTGGTGAACCCGTGGTCATCTGGACCAGCCCCTCAGGGACCACCGGGTTGAGGGCGTGGAAGTGGTAGCATTCCCGCTTCTCGGGATCGGTGTCGTCGTTCTCCAACCGGTCGAGTTTCTCGCAGATGCCCGCATACGTGGACTCGATCATCTGGTCCGGATAGCCGGGATTGCGTCCCTCGATGAAAGCGAACCACGCCGTGGGTGGGCAGACGCCGGCCTTGCCCATATACCAGCGCGGGTTCAGGTTCTGAAAGCCCTCGCGTTCGGGGAAGACTTCGTCCAACCGGGCCAGATCCTGGGCGCTCTGGCTCAGGCAATAGAGATGGATATAGTAGAGAGGATCGGGGCAGCGGTAGTCGAACCACCCTTGGTCACCGTGTCGCGCGGGCACCTTGACGACTTCGTCCTCCTCCTTGCGGAGAGACCAGAGCAGGTCCAACTGTGAGCGGCACAGGTCCAGATAGGAGTCGTCGCCGGTAAGCAGCATGGCACAACCTCCCTCCACACACGCCGGCTCGACGATGTTGCGCGCCCCGTGGGGCCAGCGCCAGCCATAGTACCCACCCCACCACTTGCCATTCATCAACTCCCCAATCTGACCGCTGGGGCCGATGTTGTCCGGCACGATGCCGCCGTTCTGGTCGCGTCGCTCCATCCACACCCGGATGTAGTCCAGCACCCAGTTCTTGTATTTCTCCTCGCCGGTGTAGAGATAGGCGTTGGTAACCAGGCTTGTCGCGCTCAGATTGAGGGGGACGTCGCCGCGGGTCATGCGTTCGTTGATGAGATTGAGCACCTGGGCGAACATCGCATCATCGGTCCAATCAACTTTGACGAAAGGGTCTGTGCTGTCTACCCCGGGGATGTCTTCGTAGGGGGACAGGTAATCACACAGGATGGGGCGGTGATAGGACCAGTCCTCCGGCGTCGTCACCGTGCGCGGCCCGTGGCTTCCGTTGAGGGGCGAGCGCAGCATCCGGTGGTCCGCATCCCAGTTGGGTGCTAGGGGATCCTCGCCGATATACATGTCCGCGTAGCGCAGCGCGCGTGCGCGGTCCATAAAGTGTTGAGGGTCCGCCAAGGCCAGATAGTAGATGTAAGTGTAACTCTCACTGTGGTGGAACCAGTCGTAGCCAACCGCGAATTCTCGGTCAACGGTGCCGAACTGCTCGAACTGCCACGTAATCGCGTTCCACTCCTTGCGCGCCAGGTCGTGGACGTGCTCCCCGCCGCCCAGCAGGTAGAAGAGCGGGTAGGAGAGGAAACTCTCATAGCCGTTGTCGGTCCCGTCCATGCTGGTCCATCGAGTGCGCCATAAGAGAGTGCCATCGGGCCGCGTGCTCCGCTCCGCGAAGGTCACCGCGGCCCGGTTCATCAGGTCTATGAGTTGGCGCTGCCGCACCGCCCAGTTGGGCGGATTCCTGCGCCCCGTCACTTCAATGGTCTTGATCTCGCCTTGCATCTTTGATGATGTGGACATGAAACAATTCTCCTGTCTTACAAGATTGAAGCTCCTATACTCGCTGCACCGCAACCCCGAGCAATGCTGCCGTCATTCGGCAATCCGCATTTGGACGGTGGGGGGACAAGAGAAGGAACAGCAGAGGGTCTTCTTCGACTGCTGGGGATTGTCTGAGTGGCAGCAAGATCAAAGATGCGGCCACGCTCTCCACTCCAAGAGAAGGGCGGCGCTATTCTCGCTCAGTTGCCTGGGACACCGCGGCGGAATCTGCGTTACGGAGAGTCGGCACCATCTCCCCGGCGCTGGCGCGCAACTCCTCGATGGAAATGGTCTTGCCCTGACGGCGCATGAGGTCAGCGCAGATCACTTGGATGTCGTAGTTGAACTTCCGGGCCAGTTCGTCGCGAGCGCGGCGGACTTCGGCAACAATGGGATCATCACACATCGGTATCACCTCCCATGAGTTCCTCAGGTGTGCAAACCGATGGTAACTCGTACCCACAGTGGGCACACACGTTAGCCACTTGTTTCAATACCTGGGCATTGGCGATGTGACGACAGTTCCAGGTCAAAACATAACCCACACCTGCAACCGTCGCAACCGCCACGTGCACCGCATCACCTGCTGCCTTTGGCGGGATAGCTCCAGACTGCACCAACTCCTCCGCCAATTGGCTGACGGTGGGAGTGATGGGCAGCTTCGGCAGCGTATGCAGAATCGCTAACCGGCGAGCGGCCTGATCCGCGTCTCCTTTGGACGCCTCATCAACCACCTGTTGGGAAACCGAACAAGAGAAGAACTGCCGCCGGTCGGCCCACCAGTCACGTGTAATCTGCTGGTGCCCCGCGATGATCAAGTCACGGCTCGGATCCGAGACCATGTAGCTCACTATGGTGGTTTCAAGATAGACGGTTTCCATTGCACTCACGTCAGCGCCAATCCAGAGAAATGACACCATCCAGGCATCGTTCCACCTGATCCAATCTTCATGCTGAGGTCAGCGGTCAGCTCAATGATACATGCCGGCTGATACTACGTCAATTCAGCGCACGACATCATCCGCGGAGGTCCCGGGTTGGTCAGGGAGGCGGGAGGAAAGTATCTGCTTCGGTGTGGCTTGGGGAATCAGTCGCCACATCTCTGGAAAGCACCGCCGTCATTCCGCAATCCCAAATCCGCAATTTGCTGATGGGGATCAGAGAAAGAACAGCAGAGCGCCCTCTTCGACTGCTGAAAATTATCAGAACGACAGCAATATGAAAGATCAAAGAGGCGATCCCTCTGTCGGCCTCACTCTCCGAAGAGTGATGGATGACGACGCGACTCTCAGTCTTGTCAGTCTTGGGCAATTCCGATGACCATGCCCTCATTCTGCAGGTCGCACCACGCGGTTTCGAAGTGGTCGATGGGGAGTTCCAGGTAGTCGCCTATGGCGGGGTCCATCACGGTGATGGTCTCGGAGCCTATATCGCAAACGACGACGGCGTGCGCGGTTCCGGACGGGTGCCAAAGAAACGCAATAACCGGTTCATCCCCACGCACCAGTTCATCAAGTTCTTGCAGTCCACTAAACTGCCGAAACGCAAAATCGATGCCGGAATCGGTCAGACCTTGGACGGCGAGGTCCGCGACCGTGCCCGCGCTCCGCGTGCCACACATCTCGAGAGCTTCCTCCTCGGAAACATGCCGTCCGTGATGGGCCAACACGGCTCGAACGCAGGTAGGGAGACAGGTGACGCTATTCGGTTGTCGAAGACGCGGTATCTTCAGCATTGAGTGAGTGCAGCAGTTCCATTATCGAGGTGCTTCGTGCCCCATCCACTTCTCCGTCAACGGAGCAGGAAACGTACCCGTAAGTACCCCGACGGCCCTTGATCCTGATATTGAGCCTCCAGCCATCGTCCACCCACACTGGGTCGTCCACACACACGGCATCGCCAAGATTGTGGAGAGCGTAGAGGACAGCCTTTTTCTTCAGTTCCTCACTCGAAGGCAGAGGCCGCACCTCAATCGCCGCCCAACCCCCAAGCCGGCAGCCGAGCAAGTTGGCCGTGGAGCGTGGAATAACAATGCCGTGCTCCGTCACCGGCAGCGTCACAGTTGCCATTAGTTATCACCTCTGGGCTGATTATATAAAGCTTGCCTCTTGTCCGTCAATACGGCGGCGGTCTCGGGGGGCTGGGGGGGATTAGGAATGGCCCATGACCGTTCGGCCACCACATCTGTGGACAGTGCTGCCTTCATCCCCAATTCCACAATCCGAAATCCGCATTTGCATGGTGGGGGACAAGAGAAGATACGCAGCCACATGTTGGAGAGGAACCAATCAGTCTTGACAGTCCTGTGTCCGGAGGCCATTTGCCAAACTACTGTAACCACTGGATATGGCATGGTCGCACGGTCGGCAGCCGGTTTGGTCTTTGGCATCCAAGCGCGCGCCATTGACGGTCAGTACCTGAGCTATCTGGTCGTGCCCCTTATGCGCCGCGAAGTGAAGTGCTGTCCACCCTCGATTATCAGCCGCCATTACATCGGCCCCTTCTTGAACAAGGACTTTGGCCACTTGTGTGTGGCCTCCTGAGGCTGCCAGATGGAGCGGCGTAACACAGCCGACGGCTTCGGGGTTAACGGAAGCCCCAGCGTGCAGAAGAACTTTTGCACAGTCCGTGTGACCCATACCTGCCGCCAAGTGAAGTGGCGTTTGGTTTAGCAAGTCCCTCGCCTCCGCAAAAGCCCCCTCCCGTAGCAGGAGGTTGACACATTGTGATGACCCATTCATTGCGGCAATGTGTAGCGGCCGCATCCCGGAGGTACTGACAGCGTTTGAATCAGAACCTGCCCGAATCAACGCCACGGCGACCTCAACGAAATCACTCGCGACCGCATAGTGTAGAGGCGATCCCCCACCAATGCGGTCTGTGACGTTTGGTTCAGCCCCTTTCTCCAGAAGTAATTCGACAATCTTGCCGTGGCCCTCACGAGCGGCATGGTGGAGCGGCGTACACCATTCGTCATCCCGCACGTTGACGTCGGGTAGACGACGTAAGAGGGACCTTTTCAACCCTCGCCTCATCCCGTCGATGTTGCCTTCCTTGGCAAGCATGTGAAGCCCTTGTTCCATGGTTCTACTCCTTCCATCCGTCGATTGCCTTCGCAACGGTAACTGCGTTGTATTGGGATGTGCAGCTCTGGCTCAACCACCGCTCGAAATATCACCAAACGCCGCCCCACGCTATTCTTTTCCGACGGCGGGGCATTCCAGAGCGCGCCAAAGAGGAGCGTGCGCTTCAGCCTGAACGTGACGTGGATCCGTGTGCCGTGGAGCCTGATTGGAACAGCAGGTTCACCACGGGAGCATAGCCACTGGCGTAGTCCAGCGGTGTACGGCCTTGGTGATCTTCGGCGCTCGGGTCTGCTCCCTTCTCCACCAACAGACGGACCATGTCGTGATCGCGGTCCTGAGCCGCCGCGTGCAACGGTGTTACGCCATACATCCCTCTATCAAGATTCACATCCGCGCCTTGTTGTATGAGATACTCAATCACCTCTCGTTCGCCATAAGACACTGCCCAATACAAAGGTGTGTGTCCATCACTGTCAACGACATTTACTCCCTGAAGTTCCGTGGCCATTAGCCGCTTGACAACGTCACAGTGACCGTTCCGTGCCGCAGCATGTAGAGGAATTCTACCCCGAGAGTTTGCAATGCTGGTGTCAGCTCCGTTGTTAATAAGCAGCTTGACGATGTCGGTGCGGCCCTCGCAGGCACCGTAGTATAGAGGAGTTTTCCCGTCCGCATCCCTCGCATTGATGTTGGCGCCCTTGTCCAGCAAACGTTTGGCAATGCCGGGGCTATTCGCCCAGACCGCCCAGTGCAGCGGCGTGCATCCTCTAAGCTGACCGTAGGCGTCTTGCAGCTCGAGGTTCGCATTGCTTTCGATAAGCAGAGCTGCAACATCGAATTTCTCCCGCCTGATAGCTTCGTGTAGAGGTGTTGCCCCGTCACTATCTTGGTGGTCAATCTGAGCACCCCGCTCAAGAAGAAGTAGGATCACATCGCCGTGTCCCATAAGAGTGGCACTGTGAAGCGAGGTCCAACCACGTTCGCTCTCCGCGTTGATCTCAGCTCCGTTGTCGAGGAGCCACCTAACCACTTCACTATGACCGGCGAATGATGCAAGGTTTAGCAAGGTACCGCTGCCTGCATGGTGCGCATTCACATCTGGCCTACGGCGGAACCGCCCCCGCAGCAGCCTTTGAAGCCTTGCCAAGTTCCCCTTCTCCACCGCTTCACACAATCGACAGTGCATTAGAATTCCCTCCAATACGCCACGGGAAATGGGGGATCAGGTTTTCTCTTTTGATTCTGTCACACCCTGACTTACCCGAGGATTCGGAATCCGCGACTCCCATCCCCCGCCACGCTATGTTGCGCTCATGATTCCAGACACTCCCCGCTGCCACTATCATCGCAGCAGCGTCCACGTGTTGTATGCACATCTCCTCCAGTGCCTGTGACCCTAATTCGAGAGGTCACCTAATGCGACGAACGTCCCCCTCTCTGATTTCTTCGCGCGCCGTGGCAATTCCCGAAAGAAAGGTTGCATCGTGCTCAAGGCGATAGTCAAATCAACCGCACAACCCCTCCGGCGGGTCTGGCTCTATGCTGCCAGTCGCTCTTCCACGCGCTTCCGCAGGATCACCAACTCATCTTTGTTGAAGTTATCCAGCGCAGACAACAGCACGGACAGGGGGATCTGGAGTTTGACCACTGGATCGGTCTTCGGCAGGTTTTCTCGCAACAACTGACCCAGTTGTTGAGCGTCGTCCCACACGTCCGCTGCGCTCATAACCTTAGCCTTCGGCTCGTGGGCTGTCTTTCGTTTCATCCGTTCTCCCTCCCCCGTTTTGCCATTTCATAGACTTGGCTGATAAAGGGCTTCCCGTAATGCGTTCCTTTCCTTCGACAGTCCTCCAACCGCGCCTGCAATTCCTCTGCCGGAATCAGCCCGCCTTGCACTGCCAACAATAGAACACCCGGAAACCCAGAGATTTTCGCACGCGATTTCTTTGCGATTGCTCGTGCCGCCAACTCGTCCAGGAGCAACAGGTCATTCTGATGCTCCGGTCGGAGAGCCAAGACGATTGCTTGTGCTTCCCCGAGATGGTGCTCTGAATCCCGTCGTTCGTTTCCGGGTGCCGCGCAATCTGCCTGGGAGGCTTTCGGCACGGTTCTCTTCGGCCGGTGTCAGTTCCACCACTACCAACCTAGGCGAGGCTCCCCGGACTTCTTCTTCCCATCCGTGATGCGTCAGTTCGACAACACAGCCGGTTGGCACGTGTATCTCTGCCAGGATTTGGGTTAGAAGAGCCAAGCTGTCGGACTGGAATGCTGAAATCAGCGGCCCAGTGTCGCTGACCGCACTGGTCATTCCCGGCAACCGCATTGTCTTTGGTTCGATGGCAGGAAGCACTGCTTGCTTCTTCATATCGCCACCAATTATACCCCTTATACCCCTCTTCAAAATCGTGTCCAGCGCGGCTTTCACGTCCACCGACAGGCCCGGAGTTCGACACTACCACGACTCTACTCCGCTCCGTCCGGCAAGAAAAGCCCTTAACCGCAGAGCACGCTGAGACCGCAGAGATTTTTGTATGGGTTTTGAAACCTGAAGCTCTACGATTAGCACCGGTCGCAGTCAACCTGCACGCGCCGTTCACCTCAGGGATAGCAGGGCCAGGTCCTCTTTCGCCATTCTGTTACAGCCTGACTTGTCCCATCCCAGGTCTTTCGTGATACTGCTGCCATGATTCCAGGCACAACTCGCCGCCGCTGCCGTTGCAGTAGCGTCCACATGTTGTATGCGCATCTCCTCCAACGTCACGTTGGAAACGTTCAACCGCGAAGTCCTGTCAGGAGTCTTTGTCAGTCTCCGGTGTCTGTGACACTAATCCGAGAGGTCACCCAGTGCGACAAACTTCCCCTGTCGGATTTCTTCGCGCGCCTTGGCAATTCCCGAAAGAAAGGTTGCATCATGCTCAAGACGATAGTCAAACCAGTCGTCATCATCATGAAAGCCGATGACGACGGCGGCAGGCTTCCCGTATCGTGTGATCAGGACTTCTTCCTTCTCGGCTTCCCGGATGATGGTGGAGATGCCGTTCTTCGCATCGGTGATGGTGTGTGTTTTCATTCCGCAACTCCCGACCCGCCTACGCGGCTTCAAGCACAAGTCGTGAGCCTTCTTTCCATGCGCGAATCGTGCGGCCGTTCTCGTCCGCGCCGATCTGGGCCAGCAACTCTTTTGGGATCCGCACGAGGGCGCCACGCTTGCCAACACGAGTAATGTAGACAGAACTCACCTGTGTCTCGCCTGCCGCAATCACTTCCCATCCCTCTTCGCCCAGCACGTCGAAAGCATCATGGCTCTGCCAGAACTTGCGTTCCTCCTCCAACGATTTGAACCGGGGAACCTCTCGCTCTTCCATCTCACTTCACCTTCTTCCTGTAGCGTCTGCGTTCAGAGATTTCCATATCGCGCGCCGTCACCACGCGATAGCGTCCAGATTGTCTGCGTGCCAGCACTGTGAAAAGATACCGTCCCTCACTCGTCTGCCCAAGCACGTAGTAGCGTTGCCATCGCCCGCGCTCCAACAGATACCTGCTCCTGAGCACCTCTTCGACTTCTTCAGGTTCCACGTGGTGCTGTCCAATATGCTCAACACTGTCATCATCCCACTCGATTTCAATCAGGGACACCGAATTCCACTCCCTCCCAGCTCTGCGCTCAAGCGGAATGCGGAGCCCAAGTCTTCTGTCGTCATTTTATCATGACCTGACTTTCCCGAGGGATCGGGATCTTCGACACCCGTCCCCCGCCTCAGTAGCGTCCACTTGTTGTATGCGCATCTGCTCCAACGTCATGCCGGAAACCTGAACCGCGAGGTCCTTTCAGCAATCCTTGTCAGCCTCCGGTGCCTGTGGCGCTAATCCGAGAGGTCACCCAATGCGACGAACTTCCCCTTTCGGATTTCTTCGCGCGCCGTGGCAATTCCGGAAAGAAAGGTTGCATCATGCTCAAGACGATAGTCAAACCAGTCGTCATCATCATGAAAACCGATGACGACGGCGGCAGGCTTCCCGTATCGTGAGATCAGGACTTCTTCCTTCTCGGCTTCCCGGATAATGGTGGAAATGCCGTTCTGCGCATGGGTGATGGTGTGTGTTTTCATTCCGCAACTCCGTGTTCTTCAAGCCACTGCCACCGCCAGTCCGAGGCGAGTCCGAACCTCTTGCCAGTCGTGGTCGGACAGACGCCCGATATTCTTGATGGCTGCGACTGGTACTGTGGCTGTGAAGGACCTGAACGCCGAAGGGCAGTGCAAGCCTGCGGCGGCCCAGTCCCTCAGCACGTAGTCTGTCGGCGCTGTCGCTGCCGCCACCTGACTGGTCACCAGACAGATGATCACGTCCGGGCGATGGGTGTGATAGACATCCGTTGAGACCACAATCGCTGGTCGTCGTTTGACACCCATGGCGCCGGGGAAATCCGCGGTGACTACATCACCGGCCTTCGGCATCCGCTGCTTCCTCCTCTCCAAAGATCTGCGCAGCATACCCCAGCGAGTAGATCGTGAGATCACGCATGTCTTCCTCCGTCCACTCCTCGCTGTAATCCACTACACTGCGTGGGGAGATCTGTTCGAGAATCAACGTTGCCAGCCTGAACCGCTCGGAAGCCGGAAGTGGCTTGACCATGTCGCTGTAGATCGCCTCAGCCGTTGCGTGAGCCATCGCCGTTCACCTCCAGGATGCTCTTGTTTTTCACAGGATTCATCGCTACCCTCTATCAGTGCGTAGAATAGCACAGGGGTTTCTCGAACGCAACCTCCCGCGTCGCCCGCACCTAAGGCTTGTCAATACGTCGCGTTGCGTGTCATGACCGCTTCCTCGGCCCCACCGTGCTCAGGTCGATCTCCTCGAACCCCAGCTTGAACGCGGGAGAGGTGTCCTTCAGCCGGTAGTCGTCCTTCTTCGCATCTATGAACTGCGGGTCGGCGATCAGGCTCTCCTTGTCAAAGTCCAGGCCCCGCCAGAAGTCGAAGGGGCGGAACCACTGGGCGTAAGGTTCATCCCCCGGCGCGTAAGTAGGTCGTCACAAATCCTGTCCCCCCTTTCCGCCGAGGAGCCCGGCTTTCCTGAGCGCTTGTTCCGGTGTGAGTGCGTCCAGTTCGGCTCGACACGCGTGGCGAAGGGGTTCCAGGTTGTGATGCGTCCGATTGGCAGCGATCGCCGGTTTCAGCCAACGCCAGAGGTCCTCGACCGGGTTCAACTGAGGACTGCGCTTCGGCAACCAGACCGGATGAACCTGCGGATGAAGGTTGAGCCATTCCTGCACCAGGTGGCAGTTGTGGTAACGGGCGTTGTCGAGGATGAGGTGGATTGCTTGCCCAGGATAGGTCGCCACCAGCTTCTCCAAGAAGGTCAG
>Ga0210049_1000735_pt1 | contig 28958 bp, 29 predicted proteins | sample CryGeyCG2014_300_2_FD_183964 | JGI IMG/M metagenome (GOLD analysis project Ga0210049, IMG submission 183964) | Groundwater microbial communities from aquifer - Crystal Geyser CG06_land_8/20/14_3.00 (SPAdes) (version 2) | ecosystem: Environmental > Aquatic > Deep subsurface > Groundwater | place... | reverse complement strand
TCACTAGCACTCTCATTTGCTTCGCTTTTTCTGTTAGGCATATACCTCGGAAAAGTGGCGAGGGAAAACGGCTGGCTCTATGGTGTTGCAATGCTTATTGTAGGCGGCTTAACGGCATTAATGATCTTTCTCATCCAACTACTCGCAGGCGCCTAGAGGCCTAACAAGTAAACTGAAAACAGCCTTTAAGTACATTAATTTTAAAAGATAAATCAACACTAACCAAGCAAATACAAACTCAGCAGGTGAACTTGAATGGAAAAATTGAGAGAATCATGGGTTATTTCGCTAATTGCCGTTTTTGCAGCATTTAACATAGTTTGCGACTCGTTAATGGGACCGCTTCCAGACATCTCTGGTGTATGGTATAGTTGGATTTTTATAGCTGAACCCATCAGCGGAATTATATTAGGGCCATTTGCAAGTTTCTTTTCTACCTTCATTGGAGTGATGGTTGGCCACTCCATTTATGTCCGAGATTCCGCAGAGTTCCTTTTCACACTTGGCGCTCCAATTGGTGCAATGATTTCAGCCCTTATTTTTAGGGGAAAATGGAAAATAGCGTTGGCCTATTATATGGCTTTGTTGGGAGCTTTTTTTGCCACACCAGTTTCGTGGCAACTGCCTTTTTGGGGTATGTGGGACGTTTATCTCGCCTTCGGTTGTCTGCTCGTGTCAATTGTAATTATGAAAAAATGGAAAGGTTTTTGGAACACCAAATCTGTTGGTGTACCCCTTTTATACATAGTTGCGCTGGGCACTTTTATCGGATTAGAAGCTGACGTATTGTTTCGCATTTTCATTTTAGTACCTTGCCAAACCTACAAGATCATTTATGCGCTTGATGTAAGTATGCTGCAGTTGTGGTGGGCTGCTGGTGCTGTTGAAACATCAACGAAGGCTGCATTATCTACCTTGGTAAGCGTGATGGTGACACCTTCTATACTCAGGGCTGTCCGAAAAATGGGTTTGGCTTTTTCAGAAGACTAAGCTTGATGAAGTATAGCATAAATCGATTTTGCTATTTTTTTGGCCTTCTGGAATGAAATCTTTCGATTCTTTCCCTCGGTTATGATTGAGCATAAAGGTTCTCCTTTCTCAATTATAATTCCTGGAAGAGGAACATCTCTAACTTCTCTAAAACCCGTTAGATTAGGGGCTATGACACGTTTTGAAGCATACAAAATTAATCGAGTGCAGAAGGTTGGTTTTTTTTCCTTTATTTTTGGCAGAGAACCATACAAACATGCATTAATGTGTGATTCAACAAGATTTATCCCAAGAACCCTTTCAACACATTCCACAGTCCCTTGGAATCGTGGGTTTACTTCCACTACGTGAGGCTTGCCTTCCTTAGAAATCACTAAGTCAATACCGTTTGAACCATTAAGACCAAAGTGTAAAGCTATTTTCTCAGCGATAGACTTACATTTTTCAAGAACCGAATCAGCGAAATATAAGGGGACAATATTTCCACAATATCCAAAGGGTTCCTGCTGAAAAAGAAAACGCAACCCTAACAATTGTTCATTTAATGTCAAAACTTCGACATCTTTATCAGCGACTAGAAAAGATACGCTTGCATGAATTCCATTGATGAATTTTTGAACCAAAACATCTTTGGCAACTAAAGAAACTTCAAAAAATGCTCTTTCCATTTCGTTAGAGTTCTGCACAGTTCTTATGCCTAATCCTCCGAAGCCTCTGATAGGCTTCACAACAACTGGATACCCTATTTCAACGGCTGCAGTTTTTGCCTCGTCAACATTTTTAACAATTTCAGTTTCAGGATGGGTTATGCCCAAACGTTTAAGCTCTTTGAAAAATCCTGTCTTTTTCCGGACTCTCTCGATAACTTCGGGAGGGTTCCCTAAAATCGGAGCCAATTCGTCTAACCCGTACAGAACGTCAAAGTAGTCGTCTAGACCGGAAGAAAGCAGTATTGCATCTATTTTGAATCTTTGAAGCAAAGATTTCGTCATTTTTAAAAAAGCTTCTGTTTTGAATTTTGATTCCATTCTTCCACAGCTTTTTCCACGTTTCTGTTCAATTATCGCCTCATACCCAGAACAGACGCGTCGAAGGTCTATGTCACCGAAATAATCTGCCGCATAAATTTTGTAACCTGCCTCTTTTGCAGATTTAGCGATAGAAACTATATCAATTCCAACCACCAAAAGATTCTGGATCTCAGTTTTCGACAATTACTTTTGCCCCTGCTCGAATTGAAATTGCTGACCGAATAAATGAAAATGAGGGATAGATGAATTTTACGATGGTGGAGGCGGTGGTTGTTGCTTTTTTAGCTCTAAATACTCCGTGAACAGCAGTACGCCCTCTATTATGAAGAAGATGCCAACTATTAAGTTCAGAGATTCCTTCCAAGCTATTACGATTATGCCGAAGATTGTACACAACACAGCCAGAACTAGTTTAGAAACTGTTATCCCGATTTTCCTTAATCCTTTTTCAACAACCTTTGTCAAACTATATCCAACCCTCCTATAACATTTAACCGCACAGATAATGCTCTTTGATATTTTAAATCACCAAAAACTTATAGAGTGTGACAATTTTTAAACGTTTAAGCAGTATTTAACAACTAAGAGGTGTAACCTTGTCACAACAACTTAAGAAAGTCTTTATTTTCCTAGACACAGACAAGCATGCAAGCTCCTTCGATATACTAACAACCATAGACACCTTCCCAGCTGCTGCAATACTAAAATATGAAAACGTAACAGCTGAGGACGCTGAAAAAATTGTCTATGACACCATGTTTCCAAGAGGTCCGGAAGGTGCAAAACACACAAAAATCTTCATTAATGGACACGACTTTAAGCGTGTAAACGAAATTCTAGAAAAAATCAGAAAATGCATGTTTCCACCCTTCGAACTTGCAATAATAATAGATCCTAGGGGGGCATATACAACAGCTACTGCTGCAGTTGCAAAAACTTTGGAGCTTTCTCTTGAAAGGGGATTTGGAAAACTAGAGAACAAGACCGTCACGGTGCTGGCTGGAACTGGACCAGTTGGACAAACGGCGGGTAGGCTTTATGCATCGGAAAAAGCAAATGTTATTGTCACTTCTCGTTCTCTTCAGAGAGCCTCATCCGTGGCAACAAAGATAAACGAAGAATATGAAAGTGAGATAGCCCGGGGTATTGAGGCTCAAACTCCAGAAGAGATTGGAAAAGCCATAGAAAATGCAGAAATAGTTCTTTCGGCTGGAGCTGCTGGGGTTCAGCTTGTCTCACTTGAAACGCTTGAAGAGTATGGGGAAAACTGTAAGATAGTGGCTGATATTAACGCTATTCCACCGTTTGGGGTTGAGGGGTTAAAATCAGAGGCTGACGGCGAGGAAGTCCTACGAAATGTTTTCGGGATTGGTGCGTTGGCCATAGGGAAACTCAAAAACAAGATTGAAGTTGAATTAATCAAAAGAGCTGCGGAGGAACCAAAGGGAATATTTGATTATGAGATAGCTTATGAAATAGCTAGAAAGGTTGTTCTTGGAAAGTTTGAAGAGAAAAAAAGCCGTGAAGTTGAACAGGAGAAACATTGGCTACCCTAGTTGAAAAATTTAAATTCATTCTATTGTTTATATAGTAGAGTCTAGGCAAAGGAAGAGAAATTGATGAGTGAAGAAACATTCACATATAAGGCAGAGAATGGAAATACCTGTGAAATTGTGGACACTTTTGCTGAGATGTTCTCCATGTCAAAAATTCTTGGAACATTCTTTTTCTCCTCTTATAAATTGCCCAGAATTTGGGTCACGGCTTGATCGTTACAATTAGTTTTCCGATAGCAAGCTCGCATACTTTCCTAATCCCCCTCTTTCCAGCTGCATAGCTTGTTTTGACAAGTTGCAGGTTTTCAAGCTGTTTTATTCCCTCGCTTATGCTTGGTTCGCTTAGTTTCAAACGCATGGCGATTGTTGAAATGTCTAATTTCTCTTGAGAAAGAAGTTGTAGTATTTTGAAATTAGTCTGTGAAGATAAGACGCTTATGGTTTGTAGAGTTTTTGCATCAGCCAAACTTAATTCTTTTACTGACAAAGATTTTCCCTGCAGAATAGAAGTTCGCATACTGCTTATTATATTTTTCCGATATAATTAGGCATAACGATATATTTATAAGCGATACTGTATATTTATCGGATAATGGTGAATATTATGGCTAAAAGAGATGAACCAAGAGGAGAGGAAATGCGAGGCGGAGAAAAAAAGATAGAAGAATTCGGAACAGAAATGTATCTTGAATCTGCAAAGGCTCTACGTCAAGTAGGTGCAAGAGTGTTCCTTTCAGTCGGTGCGGCAATACTGATATGGGTTTTCGGGGAAATAATATTTTTACCAATCGCAAAAGAAATGACACAGCAGTTTATGGGCTATCCAGTACACTCAATAATCAGCTTTATAATAGTAATAGCTCTAGCGATTATAATTTTCACCGTCTTCATTGACATTCGCCGACTTTCTGGCGGCATGGCTGGAATATTGGCCTACCACTTTGGAAAGGCAAGTGGCGAAATGAGCACCGAAAACTTCAAGAACTACAGAACCGCTTTGGACGGCATATTATACGTAATTGTAGTGTCTTTGGCATACCTGCTATTTGCAGGGTATTTAGCTGAAATCAACGCTGCCATTCCAGCGATATTGCTAATATTGATAGTGATATGGGGAATCTTTGCTCTATGGAGAAGCTGCAGAGCAATCGCCACAGCAATAGGCAGATACACCTCAAAATGGGCAGATGAACTAGAGAAACAAGCCAAAAAAGCATAATTTCAACCCCCCTTGTTTTTTTGAGAGAAACTCCTTCAAAGAAAAAGGTGCAAAGAATGGAAAGTCCAGTTAAAGAAGAAGTGGAAAACTTCATAAAATATCTGAAAATTTATGGCACAAGGACTTTTCACAATCTTTTATCAGCTCTTTTAATATGGCTTTTTGGTAATCTCGTATTTATCCCACTGGCCAGCTCACTAAATTGGCAAACCAGAGTCTTCTGTTCTTTACTCTTCTTTATTGTCTTTACAATTCTTATCTTGAAAGCTCTTCCAGGCTTAAAAGAATTGATCGACACCTTTTCTATTTTTCCCGCCAGAAAAATTGGACTTAAAAAAGGGCTAAGTTATGGAAATTCTTTGCTGTTATTTCGCCATATTTTCTACATAATTTCCACGCTGGTCCTATACTTGCTGTATTTTCCATTCTTGGCAAGTTTTCACCCTTCCATAAGTGGAGTAGTTCTGATATTATTGCTAGTTTGGATTTTCTTCCTTTCATTCAGAATAATACAAGTTTTATCCCATAAAATACTGGAATGGATGCTTTAAAGAATAGGCAAAAGGTTTATTGCTTTAGGGCATCAAGCAAATAGGGCTTCAATCTTACAAAAACTCTTGCTTCCTCTTTAACTCTCTCTTCTGTATCGAGAGTATCTAATCCTAATGTTTCTTTTACAAAAGTGGCAACTTTTCCGATCCAAAGTATCCGCAAAGCATCAATCAGATTTTCGTTTTTCGATTGTTCTCCACTCCTAAAGCTGGCAATGAATGAATAGACTATTTTTGCCCAAGTTTCCGCAGGAAAAGATGATTCCTTAGCGTCTATTTTTGTCAGTTCTTCAACTTCCTTTAACAAGCTATTGCTCAAATGTTCTCTGTAAATTTTCTTATACGTATCAAAGCCACTTTTATACGTGATTATAAGGTTCTTAAGGTCTACATTGATTGTTTCTGGCGACGAAATAGATTTTTCTTCACCAACCATTTCGACTTTTTGAATATCACAGATTTTTGTCCAAGTTTCTTCATAGCGTTGGATGCAGGTAAACATGGATTCTATTACTTGTCTAAACATAGATGCCAAATGCTTAGATGGATCTTTAGCCTCATGAACCTTAGTTCCCAGAAAAGCTTGTTTTATTTCAAATCCCTTAGCTAGTGCGGTATGAGTTATGAATATGTCTATGCCGAATTTTCGCACATAAGACGTTTGCCACAGAGGAGAATTCAAAAGTTCCTTGACAAGTTCTATTGAAAGCCCAAAATCTCCTCCAATAGGCTGTCGAATTTCTTTGCCGTAAAGACTTGAAGTAACGGGATAACAAAGAAAATTGGTAATTGTGCCATCATATTTGTGTCTAATATAAAAAGGAGTTATGAGCCCTGATCCAGTCAATGTAGGTGAAATCAGCAATCTTATCCACTCTGGAGTTATACTGCGCAGATCCGAATCAACCAGAACCACTGCTTTGGTCTTAAGGAATTTTGCAGCTTCAAAAATGGCTTTCACAGCAGATCCTTTCCCCGAGGTGCCTACATAAGTAGCTGGAATAATGCTTACTTGAAAAGGAAGACGCATTGCCTTTACCGTTTCTAGAGTTCCATCTGTTGAATTCCCGTCGGAAATGAAAATTGCTGATTTAAGTTTTAGAAAATGGGTTTCGAGACCCTTTGCGGCTTGGTATATGACGTAGTTGATGGTATGGGCATTGTTGTATGATGAAATTCCAACCATGATGTCGGCTGTCTTGATTTTTCTCAGATGTTTCCAAGTATATTGGGATAAGGCAGAATCTTTATTTTCTTTCATGGTAAAACTCCACTTGAAAACAATTACAGCAAATTTCACACGTCATATACTAAACACTTATTATTAATATTTCCATTGTTTATTGCAACTTTGAAGAGCTGAAAATTAGGAGACCGCCAGAATGGCTAAAATTGGAATTATACATTATAGCGCGCCACCTGGAAAAGTTGCAGGAGTAGAGGTGGTGATCGACTATCATTCAAGGCTTTTAGCTAAACATGGCTACAACATCCGTTTGATATTTGGTGTTGGAGGAGGATTAGGCTGCAAAAATGTAGAAGAATGCAAGATTCCGCTGCTCTCTCCGGAGAATCCACGAATTCAAGAAGTACAAGAAGACATACTTAAAAAACGCAAAGAAACTCCGGAATTCGAAAAACTAAAAGATGAAATAAAGCAAGAACTGCGGAGATTTCTCTCAGATATTGATACATGCATCGTCCATAACATACCATCCATGCCATTCAATTTTGCAGCCACCGCCGCCATTAATGAACTTACAGAAGAACTGAAGGCACGTTTTATTTTCTGGTTACATGACACGATTCTTGTTAGAGAAGAATGGCAAGAGTTTTTCGGCAGCTTCCCGCTAACATTGCTTCATCATAAAAATCAAAAGATAATTTTTGTGGCACCAACATTCTTTAGGGCAAAGCAGTTTGCTTCACTTGAAAAGTCATATAGAATTCCAAAAATGAGGGTAATTCCCAACGGTATCAGCGTTCAGGAGTATCTGAAGATAGATGAAACGACTAAGCAGCTGATGAAGCGCCTTGGCATTTCATTCAAAGATTTTATCATTATCACACCTGTAAGAGTGCTGCCAAGAAAAAATATTGAATTAGCTCTAGAAGTTCTTCATGAATTGGTTCTTATCTCTGGGAAAAGAAGAATAAAGCTTCTGGTGACTGGGCCTCCTAGCACGGATTCCGAATCCATTGCTTACGAAGAAAAACTCAGAGGAGTCGTAAAATCGCGCAAGTTGCAGGAGTCTGTTATATTCTGTCATGATTTAATCAGCTTTAAGAGACGGTTCTCAAACGGCAAAATAAGAAAATGGAGCGTCGCGGACGTCTACAATATAGGTGATCTCGTTTTTATTCCAAGCAAGGAGGAAGGTTTCGGCCTTCCAGTCATAGAAGCAGGCGCAGCTAGGAAACCAGTTTTTTGTTCAAGAATTCCGCCATTTCAAGAGTTAATAAGAGAAGACATCGAAGGTTACATGTTTGACTTGAACAACCCGCCTGGAGACATTGCTTTTCGGATATATCGAATGATGCTGGAAAGCACGGTTGATAACAATTTCGACCAAGTAATAGAGAAATACGATTGGGAATCAATTGTTCTCAAAAAATTGATACCTTTACTTTGATGGTGGTTCTCGTGTTTGAGCGAAATGTCAGCGAAAATCTCTGTAATAATACCTACTTATTGGACCTCTATTAATTCAGCAATTCAACAGCAAGTGCCAGACGCCATATATGATCATCCTACGCCTCTCGAGAAACAAAGCACTCTGCCACGATTACTAAATAGTCTAAGAAGTACAGATTTGCCAAGAGAGTCCACAACAATAACGGTAATAGTTGCGGTAGCTCATAGAGTATTGGAAGAAAAAGCTGAAGAAAAAACGAGAGAAATCATAAGCGACTACAAAAACACTTTTGACATCATACAATTTTCAGCATCTACTCTAAGAAAAATTAATTCTATCAATAGAGACTTAGCTACGCTCTTTGATCTTTATGGCTATTCTAACATACGCAACACAGGATTGGCAATTGCCCAAATTCTGAGGTCGGATATAATTGTTTTCTTGGATGACGATGTCATCGTCGATGACGAGAACTACTTTCATAAGGCGCAAGAGTTCGCCGGGAAAAAAGTAGATGACAAATTATTGGGAGGCATTGCTGGCTACTACGTGAACAAGAGCGGTAAGTATTACCTCGACATCGACCCAAAAGCATGGTGGAAAATCGGCTGGCCAAAAGAAGAAAAAATGAACGAAGCCTTCAAAGTTATAGAGAGCAGACAGCGGCTGACAGAAACAACCTTTGCCTTCGGTGGCAACATGGTTCTCCACTGGAAAATGTTCGAAAAGGTTCCCTTTGACCCTTACATAACTCGCGGTGAAGACATGGACTTACTAGCGAATGCTAAGATGTTTGGCTTCAAATTCATGTTGGACACAAAGTTACAGGTACTGCATCTTCCTGGAGAAAAGAAAAGGCTGTGGTCTGAAATGAGACAAGACTTGTACAGATTTTTTTACATGAGACAAAAGCTACTCTATAATAGAAACATAAAGGACATCAGATCAGTCTCAATAAATTCGTTGGAACCATATCTAGGATATTTTTTGCATTTGGGTATGTGCCTAAAATTTGCGATATCAAATTGCTTAAACAGCTTCCATTCGATTTCGGAAGGAGATTTTGAAAGCTCCAAAGAGCATTTACGCAACGTAAGTCAAATTCCTTCTGCGCTTCAATTCGCCAAAAAACATGGCTTAGAGTATTTTCGATTTCAAAAAAAATGGTCAAACTACATGCCTAAAATTAGAAACGATAAAGGTTTAAAGAATATTTTAGAGAGTTCAGCTTAAAAGATTGCATTCTCTCAATCTGGACCACGTACTTTGATTGCTTCTTCGCCTAAGCATCTCCTTTAGAATGAAGTAGTTGCCAGTTCTTTCATTTATTCTTCTCCACGAAGGAAAAGTGAAATACCGTTGTCTTTTTTCTCTAGGCTTTCCCGTTAAAGTTTCATGAATAACCTTTTTCATTAGTTGCATTTTCTCTAAATCGCTCTCGTGGGAGTAAACCAAATTCTTTTCTATTTCCCTAAGACGAGAAGCCGTCTTTTCATATTCGCCAAGGAGATGATTCATGTTTTTCTCATACGAAACAACCAGTTGCTCTTTTTCTTCGCTCGTTAACGGCCTGCCCAATTTTTCGTTAATTACGCGAAGAATCAAATCTACTATCTGATACACCATGGATTCCAATTTTTCAAACTGTTGTCCAATATGTCTGTAAACATCTAAGCCTAGCTGAGCCATCGATGAAGGGCCAATCAAATCATATGTCTGAAATAACAGAGAAGTCTCCACAGCGTAAGTGTTAGGGAAATTCAATTGCTCTATTATATCGCGGGAAACAGCGAACTCTCCAGCTAGAGGATAATTTATGCTCTCAAGACCCGGATAAAGCTCGAAAACTTCTGTGACAGATCTTAAGAGAGGAATCATAAGAAGGCGGCAGATGCGTCCTCCGAAAATGGCAGTTTGGGGGGCTGTTTTGGTGACGGTTACCCTCTCGTAATATGCTTTAACAAATTTTGTGGCTGCTTCTTGAGTATTCCACGAGTAAATAATCGGATGGCAAAGTCCAGTGACGAATTCTTTCTGAAAGTTTATTATGTCTGCATCAACAAAACATATGACATCTCCCTGTGCGATGGGGAGTGAAAGCCAGATTCCCGCGCCTTTGCCAAGAGGTATGCCGAAGTAGCCAGTGGCGCCAAATATGCCGTATTTGGCGAGCAATTTTTGAATGTTCTCATCGAATTGGTGAACCACTTTCAAGAAGAAGTCTATAAGCCCTCTTTTCGCTTTTTCATTTTGACTTCTGTAAGTGTTAAGCAAATCAACTTGTTCTCTTAAAAGCCCTACTTCCTCATAAGCGATTTTCATGATCTTTTGGAGAACACTAAAATCGGGTTTGCCCTCAATAGTTCGTGTTGCACCCATAACAATTATTTCATCCAAGTAACCCTTATCAACCAATCCACTACATTGCGAGAGAATTCGATGTAATGCTTCTTCTTCGATTTCCGAAATATCTTTAGGCTCAAATTTCGTGGGAATAACGAGAGAAATAGACAAAGGAGAAGATAATCCGCCTTCATCCAAAACTGAGGTATTAAATTTCTCTTTTATACACTCTTCAAAGCTGAATCTCCGATAATCGCCCAAATCCAAAACTTTATTCTCTTTCGAAAGCATTTTCTATCTCGAAGAGTAATTGTCAAACCTATCTAAAAAGGCTTTCAGCCAACCTATTAAATCATAAAAATCTGTGCGAATAACCGCATCCGCCACCTTTACTATTGACTCATCTTTGAGTCTAAAGGCAACTCCTATTCGGGCTTTTTGGATTATGCAAGAATCGTTTCGAGAATCGCCTACCGCGAGAGTTCTATTGTCTTGAATCGAATATTTTCTGATTAAATCGTTCATTGCATGCAACTTACAAACAGCTTTCATCTGGCAATGTTCTTGTTTCTCATTTTCCCATCCAAGTGGCATAATAACCTCGCCCGTTGCAACACTATTAATGAACTCTAACTCATTACCTCTCACCGCATCTATGCCAAGTTTCCGGGCAAGCCTAGATGCCAGAAATACGTAAGAATCAGTGACTATGGCAGTTACAAATTCCCTTGGCTTAAGAAAGTCGATAAATTCCTTCGCACCATTGACAATGGATGTTGCGTCAAAAATTTCTTCCATTTGTGACACTTTGACGCCAGAAAATAACTGTGCAATTTTCGCAGTAACTTCGTAAGCCTTTAAAGATTTAGACAGGCTGTCAATTTCCTTAAGCCTTCCAGCAAGACCCAATTTTTCACATAAGGCGTCAACTGTACGGCGCTCTAAAATAGTTCCGTCCATATCTAAAATGGCCAGCCATTTCATGAAAGGGCCTCACGATAAATTTGTAATGTCTGTTCTGCGGCTTTGTTCCAAGAAAAAAATTGCAAAACCTGCTTTCTCGCCTCCAAACCCATATTGAAACGCCTCTCTTCATTCTTCAACAGAGAAACTAAAGCCTTTGCGAGAGCGTCAACGTTCCTCGGTTCTACAAGCAATCCAGTGTGCCCATTTTTCACTACTTCGGGTATAGCGCAAGTATTGAAGGCGACTACAGGTTTTCCGCAAGCTTGGGCTTCTGCTGGTGTCAGCCCAAATCCCTCCCAGAGACTAGGATAGCAAAAAACATCACAGCAAGCATAAAGTTTAGGAACATCTACATTAGGAACATATCCAGTAAAAACAACTGAATCTTTTATCCTCAACTTTTTTATCACTTGGCCCAAATCGGCTATGTCATAACGCATGGCGCCCCCTATCAAAAACTTGGCGTCCGGCAACTCTTTCAAAACTTTTGGAATGGCCTCTATCAAAAACTGTACTCCTTTATATGGAGCTAATCTTCCAAGATACAAAACAGTCGGACAGTTTTTTATTCTGTACAATTCTCTTATGCTCTCTCCTCTTACGTTAGGATTAAACCGTTTAGTATCTACTCCATTGTAAATCACCCGAATTTTGTCCCCCTCCACAAAGTATTTTTTCATCAGTTCTTCTTTCAAAAAGTAGCTGACCGTAATTATCTTGTGCACTTTTGAATGAAGAGCAAAAAAAGCTACGAGTCTATGATCCATCATTTTCAGTCTCTGCTTATAGTTTCGCCAAGCTCTTATGGGAGCGAAACCGTGATAAGTGAAGACATGTGGTTTTTTCAAAAATTTAGCTGCCGCGTTTCCTACAAAAATGCTTGGATGATATTGCGTATGTATTAAATCAAAGCCATTCAAGACGTGTAATGTTTTGAAAGGAAAAATTAGATTTCTTAAGAAGGGTATACTGTCCCCTGTAAATCTCAACTCGCATATCGGAATATCCCTTGATTTGATTTCAGTTTCACGAGAAATAATAACAACATCGTTCCCAGCACGCTTTACTCTTTTGGCAATCTCCATCATGTGGTTAACTAACCCAGAGCCACTATGCAAAGAGGAACGAACATATGCTATCCGCAAGATTATCACCTGTCCCCATAAGTTAAACTTCTATAAGAGCTAAAGCTGAAGAGCAACAAAACTAGATTCTTTACAACTTTAATAAATTTTGTGCACATCCATAGAAAGATTACTATATGAATAATGGCGCTACATTATGATAGATCGCGCTATGAAAGTAACAATCATTGTCATAACTAAAGATCGTCCACGATCAGTAAAAAATCTGATAAATTCTATACTTAAGGCAAGATTAGCTTTCCTTTCTCTAGTGTTAATTAACGATAGCAATGATGAAAATTTTCTCCAAACTAAACATTTTCTTCAACTGCATTCAATACCATTTATACAGGTTAGCTCCCATCAAGCAAGAAAGCTTGTAGAGAAAACTCTAGCGAAAGCAAACTTGACTTCCAATGGCGAGAGATTCATAAAAGATTGTACAGGACTAAACTCCCCCTTTTCCAGTTACTTAGACAAATTCTTCAAGCGAGACGGGTCAAAATCAACGAAGGAAAGCAATTGTTTGCAGTTTGCACCTTACTCTCCCGCAAGGAATCTGGGCATTTATTGTGCTGTAAGATTTTTCAATCCAGACATCATTTTCTTCTTAGATGATGATTGTCTAATTCTTGAACCAGAGAAACTGGAAAACCAGCTTCGATTAATGGCAATGCAACTAAACGGAAAAAAGATTGTGGCAGTTTCAGGTATTTATAAAGAGATCATGACTTTTAAGCAGAAAGATGAAAATCAAATTGTATATAAAATGGTCAGAATTCTTCGTGGAATGGACACGTTTTTAAGAAAAACATTAATGGTCGAAGAAAAACGGTTCAAAATAATGCCTCCTCACATGTTGGGTGGTGCACTCATATTAAGCAAGAAGGTCTTCCGCATTCTCCCCTTCGACCCTTATGTTGCAAGGGGCGAAGATCACGCTTATGCATTAGACCTAAAAAGTTTTCTTGATAGAAATGAAATCGCAGTCCGCGACAACTGCTTTATGGTTGGTCACTGCAGAGAGGTATCGAAGACAAAAACGAACATTAATGTTCTACGAGATATTTTTCGATTCATCTACGTCCATGTCAAAACTGGGTGCTCGTTTATAGCCTTTCTTACCTTAAGATGGTTGCTCGCGGTTCTTCTACAATTATTTCTTAATCCTTCAGAATATAATCAGTTTAAGAACGAGCTGCGGGCTTTACTATTTTTTGCACCTAAATTTGCTAAAGATAGCGCCCATAAGTTTAGGCAAAATATCACTGCTTGGAAAATTTTCTTGAATCAGCTAAAAACATAGATGCTTGACCAAAGTGCGGTATTATTTGACTATTAGCACCTTACGCGAAGTTCTATCAGCAACTCGGTCGGAAACACTGCCTAAAAAGGAATTTCTTAACACCACCTAAGCCTTCACTTCCCATCACAATTAAATCAAAAATTTCCTTCTTCAGCGACTTGAACTATCTCCTCTACCGAATGCCCTTTTTAAGGCCTTGCTGGAATTTTCAAGTTTGGTTTAACCGTTCTTGCCTTTTTAATAGCCTCAGTTAACAATTATTCTGTGCTTTTCTCTCAAGTTTTTCAAAAGCGGGCCTCTAAGTACTGCTGGAAAACGTGAGACTCGCGAAGTCAGAACTTGCAGGCTTGAAGAGGAGAACGATTGAATGCAGACTCAACACATTGAAACTGCTGATGAAGCGAGGTGCTGACCTTCTTGATCCTGAGAACGTCTTCAAAGCCATAAACCATGCAAAACGTTTCGATCATAAAACTCGCAAAATCCTTGACCAAGAATGGTCAAATGGTTCAAAAAATAACACTGCCCAAGCTTACAAAAGCTTCTGCAACATAAACGACATCAACATCCTCAAGCACATAAACTTTGACAAATGGAGTCGACATCCTCAAAAGATACATTGGATTCCATTGGAAAGTGAGATCGATCAACTCATAGCAGGATGTAGCCGAAAAGTTGCAGCATTTGTGTAGTTACTTAAAGAAACTGGAGTAAGATGCGGTGAAGCTTGGCGCCTAAAGTGGACTGACATTGACTCAGAACATGGGATAATCACTTTTAACTTTCCTGAGAAAGGAAGTAACCCGAGGCAGTTCAAGGTAAGCCAGAAGTTGATTGCAATGCTTAATTCATTGCCTAAGGCTTCACAGAAGGTTTGGGGTGACATACAGCTCAACCAATTCAGAAAGAACTTCATGTACCAGAGAAAGCGAATCACCAACAAACTGCAGAATCCACGCATTGACCGAATAACACTCCATACACTAAGGCACTTCTACGGAACAATGGAATACCACAAGACCAAAGACATTCTACACGTACAAGAAAGGCTTGGACACAGAAGCATAACTAGCACCCTGATATGCACGCATTTAGTAAACTTTGAAGGAGACGACTACCATGTCAGGACAGCGAAAAGTCTTAAAGAGGATGAGGAATTATTGAAGGCAGGGTTTGAATATGTCACAGATTGGGACGGGGTCAAGATCTACAGAAAGCGAAAATAAACTCGAAGTAGTAGGCTACGACGACAAAGATCCTTTGGGTCCAGCTTTCATTGTCAAGTCTCCAATGGGATACATTCTAAAAATTTCCGACACTTTCGCTGAAATGTTTCCTTTGTGGGCTGGTCGTGTATTAGTAACGTCTGACAGTGAAAAGTGGGCTTTGACTGCAGCAGCAGTTGCAACTGGTTTCGCTACTAGCGTAATTATGTCTCCAGCTGAAGCAGGTACAGAAGGAATTGTGCCAGCCGACAAAACCCCAGACAACCGTGTAGGTATCTTAATCCAAGTATACAGCCGTGACAGGTTTGAATTGAAAAAGCAGATGATACTGCGCATAGGACAGTGCATAATGACGTGCCCAACAACCTCAGCCTTCGACGCAATGCCAAACGCAAAAAGAAAACTAAAAATCGGCAGAAGCATAAGACTGTTCGGTGATGGATTCCAAAGAAAAGGCTTAGTCGGAAACAAAAAGGTTTGGAGAATCCCCGTGATGGAAGGCGAGTTTGTAGTTGAAGACACTTTCGGTACCGCCAAAGCCATAGCTGGAGGAAACTTTCTTGTATTTGCTAAAGACAAGTCTTCAGGGCTTAAAGCGACAGAAGAAGCAGTGAAAGTCATCAAAAACAAAACAAGCGAAGTTATTCTGCCCTTTCCGGGTGGAATCTGCCGTTCCGGCTCGAAAGCTGGCTCCTTAAAGTATAAGCTCAAAGCTTCCACGAATCATCCTTTCTGTCCACAATTAAAAAAGCTTGTACCAGATTCTCAGTTGCCAGAAAACGTGAATTGCGTCTACGAAATTGTCATCAACGGCTTGACAGTCGAAGCGGTTAAGAGAGCCATGGGTGAAGGAATAAAGGCTGCTGCAAGGGTTTCAGGCGTTGTTAGAATCTCAGCTGGCAATTATGGAGGTAGACTTGGTCCATACAAGGCATTTTTGAAAGAGGTCCTGGAAGTAACATAGCGTTTATTCCCAAACTCTTATTTGATGCCCCACAATGTAGCTTTAAAGCCAAAAATCCAAAGTGAAAAAGGTTGAGCAAAAAAAGAACTTCACTGGAATTATTCAGGTTAAAAAAGACACTAGACACTCTAGCCAGCAAAGAAGGACGTGGAACCGAACTTGTTTCACTTTATATCCCGCCTGGAAAACAAATAAGCGACGTTATGACCATGCTTAGACAAGAATATGGAACAGCTTCAAACATAAAATCCACAACAACACGAAAAAACGTTCAAGACGCCATTGTAAAGACACAGCAACGCCTCAAACTTTTCAGGAAACTTCCAAAAAACGGACTGGTAATCTTCTGCGGTGCAATTCCACAGAATGGAGCTGGAAGCGAAAGAATCGAAACTTATGTGATCGTTTCACTTGAGCCTATAAGCATCTACCTATACAGATGTGATTCAAGATTCCACACGGAACATTTGCAAGAAATGCTGAGGGAAAAGGAGACGTATGGCATACTCCTCATAGATGCTTCAGCAGCTACATTCGCAACATTACAAGGGAGAAGACTTGATATAGTCAGAACGGAAACATCAGGCGTACCTGGGAAAACACGCGCAGGCGGGCAATCAGCAAGAAGATTCGAAAGACTGAGAGAGATGCGGCTGCAAGAGTATTTCAGAAGGGTGGGTGAACATGCCGACAAAATATTTTTGTCAATTGAAGCGCTGAAGGGCTTGATAGTTGGTGGTCCAGGACCAACAAAATACGATTTCGATAAAGGCGACTATTTAAATTACGTGTTGAAAAACAAGATTATAGACATAATTGACACGGCTTACGTGAATGAACAAGGCGTCAAAGAAATCGTTGACAAAGCTCCAGAGATAATGCGAAAAATACGCTACATAGAAGAAAAACAGGTGATGCAACATTTTCTTTACGAGGTCGGACACGACACAGGATTGGCAACGTACGGCGAAGAAGAGGTCAGAAATGCTCTGGAAACAGGCACCGTGAAAACCCTACTCCTTTCTGAAGGACTAGACATACTGCGAGTTACCGTGAAATGCAATGCTTGCGACTATACAAAGAAACACACCTTAAAGAGCCAAATACTGACAAACTTCGAGCAAGATCTTCTCGGAAAACCTTGCCCAAAGTGCAAAGCCCCAGCCTTAAGCATAGCTGAAAAACAAGACCTTATAGAGAATTTCGCTCAACTAGCAGAACAAGCAAACACGGAAATAGAAATGATTTCTGACGAAACAGAAGAAGGACAAATGCTGAAGAAATCTTTCGGCGGAATAGCAGCAATACTACGCTTCAAACTTCAAAACTAATAGAATGCACATCACATTCCAAAAATATCATTTACGCGATAAAACGTGTTCTATTTCGGTTTTTTCAGCATCTTCTATCAGCACTTTCTTTTGTTTAGAAGTGAAACCAGAAACGAGCTTCACGTTTTTATGGAATATCCTTGAAAGCTGTTTGATCAGTTCTTTGTTTACTTTTCCCTTAACAGGTTCCTCTTTACAGAAAACGATGATCTCCTCTCCTTCAGCCACGATTTTGAATTCTTTCGACCTTGGCTTAACATATACTTCCAAGATTACACCTTGCTTTGTTTTCTGAATTTTCATAGGTTTTCACGAGAAATAGTTTGTATGATGTTACTTTTTAAACTGATTCTTAACCGTTGCTGATTCGTTTTCAAGCTTTAATGTGAAGTCTGTTTTATTGCAAAAGGAAAGAGAATGAGGCTTATGATGGGATGCTAGTAATGGTTTTATGGGCTAAAATTTTTAGTTTGTAGTTCCATTTGTCGTAGTAAACGTTTCCTCCTTTCCATTCAACTTCTCCACGCTGGTTATCCACATTGTCTGATCGATAATGAGTTTTCGGCGGAGTGAAATCAGAAGAAATGTCTATGTTTCCAATTAATCTGAAATGGTCTATGTTTCCGAAATAGAATTTATGGTATTTCTCTACGGATTTTTCATGTCCACCAAAGGATGGATCTGCATAAAGCCATCCGTAAGGCTCTACATAAAATTGAGCCCAGTCATGAGGGCTTGGTCGAATTGGGTTGAGAAACCATCCTGATTGCCATCTAGCTGGGATTCCGCTGATTCTACATAGGGTTATGAAGAGTAGAGCTTTCACTCCACAGTCTCCTCTAAGATTTCGTGCTGCATAACTGCTGATGCATTCGATTGTTGAGTATTCAGGAACAAGCGCATACCTAACGTTTTCAGTTATCCATTTGTAGATGCTCCATGCTTTGAGGTGTGGGTTGGACTCCTCTGAGACAATTTCTTCTGCAAGTCTCCTCAAGTACGGCGTGAAAGCTATGTGAGGCAACTGTTCTAAGGTGTACTTCTCGAATAGTTCATTTCTGCTGTATGGCTTCGCCTCTGCCAGATCAATATTTTGATGAGAGGCACATGTTATATATTCATATTCAACTCGGAATTCAAGCTCTTCCTCTCTAGTAGCTTCTTTCTCGAAGTAGATTGTACGTTGAAGGCTGTTTTCAGGAGCTAAAACATATTTGTTGGGCGATGCGGAAATTAGCTTAATCTTTGGCTGCAATGGGTCTTTGCGCGGGAAGGGCATCCAGACTTTTATGATTTCTCCTTGCGGAACTGCATCGGGCTTTATTTTCAGCCTCATTGCGATTGTATTTTTGCTAGGCTCTACGTATCGGCTTCCCGCAGTTCCTCTATTCTCCAGTATAGTGTCGATGTGTCTGTGAATGAGTTTCGTGGTCTGCTCAGATGCTTTATCTGGTTGCTTAACCCTTTTCTTGATTTCCGTGTTATCCCTTAACAAGTTTGGCAAAAAATTGTTGAAGATTCTTGTTTCACCCTCTATCTCTCTGCATTCGATGAAGCCATTCTGCATCCATTTTTCAAAATCTTTCTCTGTTAGATCTGGAATCTGTTTCTTGAGAGATTCAAAGGCTTGTTTTCGACTCAGTGCATAATTCTTTTTTATTCTTTCAATTCTTTCTGGTTCCCATTCCAGTCTAGACTTGAGCATACTAGGAAGTCCCTTATTTTCGGCTAGAATTTTGTTTATTAGACGGACTGCATCCCTGAAAAAGCCTTGTTCCTCTAAGTAGCGAACTTTTTCTGGTATACCCGTTGTCAAAAATTCAAACTTTGATGAGTTCATACTCTTCTATTTTCTTATTGGTTTAATTTATCTTGTGTATTTATTTGAGTGTTAAAGGCGTTTCATGGCTGTTTAAGTTGATAAAATGTTGGTTAACTAGATTCTATTCAAACGTTTGCAATGCCGTTAAATGTGGACCGGGGGGGATTTGAACCCCCGACCTCCTGAGTGCAAGTCAGGCATTCATACCAACTGAACTACCGGCCCATGCTAACTCAGACTTGTTGAAACACTATTTGCTTTTAATCTTTACGCTAAAACTATTTACCTTACCTTCTCAACTTCATAGATGAAGAGGCATGTCCACTCAGCCATCTGGAAGGTTTGTTATTCAGAAACACTATGCTAAGCATTTACATTATGATTTTAGGTTGGAAATGGAAGGTGTTTTGAAGAGTTGGGCTGTGCTGAAAGAACCTCCAGCAGAATCTGGTGTTAAAAGGCTTGCCGTTCAAGTTGAAGACCATGAGCTCAGCTACATAGATTTTGAGGGAACGATACCTGAAGGCATGTACGGTGCTGGAAAAGTTGAGATATGGGATAAAGGTACGTACACGCTTAAGCACAGAAGCAAAGACAAAATGCAGTTCAGGTTACACGGAGAAAAACTAAGCGGAGACTACGTATTAATAAGGTTTAGAAGAGACAAAAACTGGCTTTTCTTCAAAAAGAAAACTGGTTGAAAGACCGTTGTTCTTAAATCTTAAAACAGAACTTACATCTAATCAACTAAAACTGAGGTGAATTTTCTCATGTTAGAGTTGAAAACAATCAAAATTGAAGTTCCAGAAGGCTGCAGCGTAATTTTGGGTATGTCTCATTTCATAAAAACAGTTGAAGACCTGTATGAAGCATTGGTTAACTCTGTGCCAGACATAAAGTTTGGAATAGGATTCTGTGAAAGTTCTGGCCCTTGTTTAGTAAGGCATGAGGGGAATAATAGTGAATTGAGACAGATGGCAGCGAAGAAAGCTTACGAAATCGCTTGCGGCCACAGCTTTATAATTTTCTTGAAAAACGCCTATGCCATAAATGTTTTAGGCAAAATCGAGAATGTTCCAGAAGTTTGCACAATCTACGCTGCCACCTCAAATCCTCTAGAGGTTATTATTGCAGAAACTGAGCAAGGCAGAGGAATAATTGGTGTAGTTGATGGGTTGAAGAGTAAAGGCATAGAAACCGAAGAAGACATTAAGGCAAGAAAGAAATTTCTACGGAAAATAGGCTACAAGCTTAGTTAGGCAGTTTCTAGGAAAATAGACGACAGGGTGAAGTTGCCTTGGATGTTGCCGTCAGCTCCGGATGATTATCAATGCACGACAGCGTAAAAGCCGCGTTTCAGCTTTTGTGCTTTTTACCTGTGTGCCATTAATTTCTGCTGTAGTTCAAAAGGAATTCTTTCTTGCATTTTCTCGGAAGCATAGGCGACTAGATGTTTGAACTGTGTTTCTGTTAGGACATGGCTTGCTCTTGACAAAATTTCAAGGCAAACTTCTTTAAAAACTAGGTCCGCGCATCCATTTTTTGCGTCGTCAATCAATTCTTTGGAAGCTTGAAGGATTTGTTCGCTCAAGACAATTTCACCCTGCAATCAAATAGCTAGACGCTAAAGCATTAAACTCTTATGAATTTAAAAACAGAATCAAAATTTCATGTAACTCTGTCTACTGGAAAGAAATGAATTTTTATCTTTGCCTAAAATGTGGAAATTGTTTACAGTGAAAAAGGTTAGGTGGATCTTATCAGAGCGTGTGTGAAGAGGATAGGGATTATTTTTCCCAAACATCAAGGGGAGGCTTATGATCTGGAGGTATCGGCGATCTATATTTCTTATTAGCTATTCTTTGCTTATGTTCCTCTTTCGCTTTGCTTAAAGCATCTTCATTTGTGAAGAGGTCAATGGCTGTAGTAGCCATTACCTTCGCTGCAAATATTAATGACTTATGTCCAATTCCAACTCCGTTCTGCGCTACGGCTTGCCATGAATGTGCAGGTGTACCCAAAACCCAAGTGGCGGTGCCAAATTCTACGGTGGGTGCTTGCCAACTCACGTCGGCTACATCTGTGCTGCCGTGGCTGACTTCACCTTCACCCCAAGGATCAGGGATTTCATCGTCTATCAATTTGTCCACAAGTCTCTCCCAATGTGGACGCTTGGATTTCTTTAATTGGGCAATCTTCATTTCAGGACCGATCGTCTCAGCGATTTCCTCAGTAAACTTCAGATCTTCGTCGTTGTATTTGGGAAGTCCGATTTTTCGCATGTTCTTAACGATGAGTTCCGAGATTGTTCTGTTAGGAATTACGTTGTAGCTTCCTTCAAGGAACTCTGTCTTCACCTCGGTTCTTGTCATGGTTGCTGCTCCTTTTGCTATTTCAAGAATCCAGTGGTATATGAATTCCATCTGGTCTCTTTCTGGTGCTCTTACGTAGTACCAGCTTCTGGCGTATGGCGGCACAATATTCGGTTGGTCTCCGCCCTTTTCAATTACATAATGTATTCTTGCATCTTGAATCACATGTTCCCTCAGATAGTTTACACCAATATTCATCAATTCCACTGCATCCAACGCGCTTCTTCCCTGCTCAGGTGAGCCGCCAGCGTGGGAAGCCTTACCGTAAAAATGAAATTTAACCGAGTTGACAGCCAAGCAGCTCATCAAGGAAACGTCATTCATTGTGTCTGGATGATGGCTAATTACGGCGTCTACATCATTGAAATAACCTTCTCTAACCATAAACACTTTACCCGAGAAGTTCTCTTCTGCTGGGCATCCGAAAAATTTGATGGTGCCTTTAGTGCCATAGTTTTCCATGGCTTTTTTTACTGCTATTGCTGCTGCCACGCCGCTTGTTCCATGAATGTTGTGTCCGCATCCGTGTCCAGGTTTTCCCTTTTCCAAAGTTTCTTTCCATGGAACCCTTTTCTGCGACAGCCCCGGTAACGCATCGTATTCGCCCATTATTCCTATGACTGGTTTTCCTTCACCCCAAGTGGCTACGAAGGCTGTTGGCATACCTGCGATTCCACGTTCAACCCTAAATCCATGTTTCTCCAACTCGTCTGCCAGAAGTGCTGAAGACTTGAACTCAATTAAGCCCAACTCGGCGAAATCCCAAATTTTATCGCTCATTTCAACAATTAATTGCTTATTATTCTCAATCCAATTGAAAGCATATTCCTTATCTACAGACATGAACAACACCTAGAACATACGAATAGAAGCCGTCTGGTTTTTATGGTTTTCTAAACTACACTTTACCCTGCAAATAGGGCAAGAGCGCACGCTATAATCAAAGTTTTTTTACCCTCCTCGGTATGGACCTTACATTTAAATGATCAAACGTAACAATATCTTTTGTCAAGCACACAAGGTGATTAATATGAGCGGAAGAGGCTTCGGTGGAGGCAGAGGAGGGTGGCGTCAAGGAGTTGATGGGCCATCTCAATGCGTTTGTCCAAAATGTGGATACAAGGTACCCATGTAAAAGGAACTCCGTGCCTTTCTACTAAATGTCCTAAGTGTGGAACGGCTATGATGCCATCATCTTGATTCCCCCTGATCCAACGATGTACTAGCTACTTCAGATATATCGTGAGTGTGTAGATGTCTCTCACGCACGCTCCCTTTTTTATAACTTCTCTATTTCTAGGTTCGTTCTCCCCTCTCTGATAAGTCAGAAATTCACGTTAACAACCACAGATTTTACAAGGAGACAGCTTTTAAGTTAGAAAAGGAGTGTATAAATTTTATGTGCAAGAACTTGGAAAGACTTTTTTTTGGAAATAGGCGTGGGTACGGGAAGATTTGCAGTCGCCCTAAAGATGAAGTATGGTATGGACAAATCTATTAGAGTGTTGAAGTTCGCGAAGGAAAGAGAAATAGAAGGTATTAGAGGAGAAGGAGAAAACCTGCCATTCGTGGACACATCTTTCGGCGCGGTTTTCATCATCGTTACCATATGCTTCGTTGATGATCCCCTGAAAGTTTTAAAAGAAGCTTCAAGAGTTTTAAAGAACGACGGTTTTCTTATTCTTGGTCTAATATTAAAAGAAAGCCCCTGGGCAAATTTTTACGCGCAGAAGGGTGAAGAGGGAAACGTTTTTTATAAGATCGCAAGGTTTTATACTGTGAACGAGTTGAAATCCATGTTAAGAGATGTGGATCTCCAAGTCTCAGAGGTAAGATCTACAATATTACAACCTCCAACCGAAGAACCACTCCATTTCGAGCCTTCCAAAAAGGCCATTACAAGGACGCTGGATTTGTAGCTATAAAAACTCAGAAAAGACGATGATGTATCGAGGAAAATCTGAGAAGATAAATTTGGAAACTGGTTAGAATGGAAACCCACTATAATGAACTGGAGCCAAACATTTATGGAAAAATAGCTCAATTGCTTCAACACGTAACGCCTATCCTAGACGCTGGTTGTGGAGATGGACGGTTAGTAAATTTTTTGGCCATGAAATTGGAGAAAAAAATTTTTGGGGTTGACGTTTCTGACGTTGGTTTTGAGAAGGCGAGGAGAGAAGCTAAACTTAAAAATGTTTCTCGTATGGTGGAGTGTGTAAAAGCCGATGCGAGCCATTTGGATGCATTCGAGGATAAATTTTTTGGCGGGATTGTTAGCGTCTACGCTCTGCACGAGTTTGAGGACCCTCTAGTTGTTTTGAAGGAGATGAGAAGAGTGTTAAGAACTGGTGGGACAGTGGTAATCGTAGATTTCGTAAAGGGCGGTGATGCGGAGAGGTTATGGGGCGAGAAATACTATACATCCACGGACATTGGGTCTATGCTTAAGGCTGCAGGGTTAAAGGAACCGAAGATAAGTTTTCTGTACAAGGATGTAATCCTCATTTCTTCAATAAAGACATAACACAAAACTTTGATTGATGGAAAACCGGAACCAAATATTTAAGGTATGGATTAGAAAAATATGTGTTTTTGAAGTGCGAACAAAGCGAAAAAACAAATTTATGTATTTGGTAAAATGAAACATCTACCATAAAACAGGCTTATGATTTTGGTTTAATTGACAAGAAATGGATGGAAAATTAGATTATTTAACGACGTAAGATTAATACAGCACCAAAATATGCAGTGTCTATATACACACACCGTATGGAGCGACATAGGTATGACCAAGCAAGATACTAAGCAGAGAGATCTGGAGGAACGGAAACGGGCCCATGGAGAACAGCAACAGAAGCTCAAAGCCAGAACGGGCAATATCAAGCACAAGATAGCGGTGATAAGCGGCAAGGGTGGAGTTGGTAAGAGCACAGTGACTGTGAACCTAGCGATGGCATTTGCTTTACACGGCTACGCTAATGACATTGGCATTCTCGACGCGGATATAACTGGACCCTGCGTGCCGAAGATCATCGGCTTACACGGACAGGGTCTCCAAGCGGGTCCTTCAGGCTTGTTTCCTGCGATGGGCCCCATGGGAATCAAAGTGGTGTCCATGGACTTCCTGCTTCCAAGCGAAGAGACACCAGTCATCTGGCGTGGACCATTAAAAATGAAGGCGATAAGCCAGTTCTTGTCGGACATTGTCTGGGGAGATCTCGATTTTCTCTTCATCGACCTTCCTCCGGGGACTGGTGACGAGCCCCTGAGCATTATGCAGCTCATTCCTGAGATGGACGGCGTGGTAATAGTCACCATTCCATCGGAGGTTTCGCAGATCGTGGTTAAGAAGGCTGTAACGTTCTCTAGGAAACTGAACATCCCGGTCATCGGCATTATCGAGAACATGAGCGGCTTCGTATGCCCAAAATGCGGGGCGGAGATCAACATCTTCAAGACTGGAGGAGGGGAAAAGATAGCGAAAGATCTGATGACTCCCTTCCTGGGAAAAATTCCAATAGACCCCGAGATCTGCGAAGACTCTGACAAAGGAGTACCCTTCATAATCGAACACAAAGATTCACCTGCGTCGAAAGCTTTCATGGAAATAGTTAAAAAGGTTGAAGCTTTCCTAGAAGCGGAGAAAAAAAGGAATGCGCAAATGGAGGAGAAATGAGTGAGAATATGTGTAACAGCTTCTGGAACTACATTAGATGCTTCTGTTGACCCAAGAGTTGGAAGAGCAGCCTATTTCATAATTGTGAACTCTGAAACCATGGCTTTTGAAGCAGTTCCTAACACGGCAGGAGGCGCTATGAGCGGAGCTGGAATTCAAGCAGCACAAACAATAGCAAGCAAAGGCATAGATGTATTGATTACTGGAAATGTTGGACCGAACGCCTTCCAAGCCCTATCTTCTGCTGGAATAAAAATAGTTGTGGGTGCCTACGGGATTGTTAGGGAAGTTATTGAAAAATACAAGAGCGGAGAGCTTAAAGAAACAGGTGCTCCCACGGTTGGTGGACATTTCGGAAGAGGCATGGGTAGGGGTATGGGCATGGGGCGTGGACGGAGAAGACAGCCTTAAGAGGTTAGTGAAATGAGTGTTAGACTTGCAATACCTGTTGAAGATGCAAACGATTTGAATGCAAGATTGTCACAGCATTTTGGAAGAGCGCAATACTTTGCGGTTGTGGAATTAGATGAAAACGGAAAGGTTTTAAACCTTCAAACGGTGCCCAACAAAAGTGAACACTTCGGCGGCATGGGGCAACCACCGGAAATTATTATGCGCTTAAGATCTGATGCTGTTGTGACTTATGGCATGGGCCGCAGAGCACTGAATATTTTTCAAAGTGCAAATGTAGCTGTTCTGCAAACAAACAAAGACTTTGTTAAAGATGTCATTGAAGCGTATAACAGGGGCGAGTTAGTCGAGTTAACGGAAGGCTGCCAACACGCCAAGCACAGATAAAGAAAGTGGTGCTGAAAAAGCTCCCAATATGCTTTCTTCGGCTTGCTATATGCGTATGAACGTGAGCTAAATGATAGTAGCAGTGGCTAGTGGAAAAGGTGGTACTGGAAAAACATCTGTTGCTGTAAACATGGCGCTTTCTATAGGGAATGTTCAGTTTTTAGACTGTGATGTAGAGGAACCTAATGCTCATCTGCTTTTACATTCGGAAATAAGTCGAGAGGAACCAGTTTACCTTCCAGTTCCAGTCATTGACGAGGAATTATGCGATCACTGTGGAAAATGCGCTGAATTTTGCCCAAACAACGCTATTTTTGTTAGTCTGGAGAAAGTTTTGGTTTTTCCGGAGCTTTGTTATAGCTGTGGTGGCTGCGCTATTATTTGTCCTAGAAAAGCTATTAGTGAAGAACAGCGTAGGATTGGAACTTTAAAGTTGGGCTCTGCTGGAGATTTGGAACTTGTCTATGGTGAGCTTGAAGTAGGTGAGCCTATGGCTGTCCCGGTGATAAAGGAAGTGAAAAGGCGAATTAAAAATGATAGACCTGTTATTCTTGATTCTCCACCGGGGACCTCTTGTCCAGTTATAGAGACTGTTAAGGGAAGCGATTTTTGCGTTCTTGTGACAGAGCCTACTCCTTTTGGTTTGCACGACTTGAAGATAACCGTCGAGGTTTTGAAGGATATGGGAATTCCTTTTGGTGTCGTTGTTAACCGTGCAGGCATAGGCGACAAAAAAGTGTATGAGTATTGTGAAGAAAAGAACATTCCCATATTGCTTGAGATTCCCTACCAAAGAAAAATAGCAGAGCTTTACTCGAGAGGGATTCCCTTCAGTTTGGAAATGCCAGAATGGAAAGAAAAGTTTCAGACACTTTTCAACCAAGTAAGGAAGCTTGCTGGCAAATGAAGCAATTAACAGTTTTAAGCGGCAAAGGCGGCACGGGCAAAACAACAATAACTGCTTCACTTGCAGTATTGGCAAAAAACGTTGTTGTAGCTGACTGTGATGTGGACGCACCGGACCTGCACATGCTTTTACATCCCAAAGTAGTTAGAACACAGGAATTTAAGGGTTCAAAGCTAGCGGTCATTGATGAAGAAAAATGTACAAAATGCGGTTTATGCCGTGAAAAATGCAGATTTGACGCCATTACAGAAGATATTAAAGTTGACCCCATTTCCTGCGAAGGCTGCGGCGTTTGCACAATCATCTGCCCCGTTAACGCTGTAACCTTGACTGAGCGAATTTCTGGACATGCATACATCTCCAAGACAAAATACGGCTTTATGGCTCACGCTATACTTAGCCCCGGTGAAGCAAATTCAGGAAAACTTGCCACTTTGGTGAGACAGAACGCAAAAATACTCGCCGAAAAGGAGCACAGAGACCTAATCCTAATAGATGGTCCGCCGGGAATAGGCTGCCCTGTTATAGCGTCAGTCACAGGAATAGATGCTGGCTTGTTAGTCACGGAACCAACGCTGTCTGGGATTCACGATCTTGAGAGGGCATTGCAGTTGCTGAGGCATTTCAATGTGACACAGTTTGTTTGTGTAAATATGTATGACATAAACGAGGAAAACACTGAAAGAATTGTGAGTTTTTGTAGGGAAAACGACATAGAGGTTGTTGGGAAAATTCCTTTTAACCCCATGGTTACGGAAGCCATGGTTAACGGAAAACCCATAGTGGAATATGCTCCTGAAAGCGATGTTGCCAAAGAAATAGGGAACATGTGGAAAAAGGTTCTTTCGGCTTTGCAATACAAAAGTGGCTGATGTGGAAGCTATGGGGGGGAAATTAGCTTTCGTCTTGTTTCGTCGAGACGTTTGGGAAAAAGCTTGGGAATAAGTTTTCTTCAAGCTTCAGGATAGTTTAGCGTGAGCTAGTTGATGTTGACTTGACAGATAATTGTTTATACGTTCTTTAATGTGATTATGCACAAAATTTATATGTCACACTGAATTCTAATCGTTCCGAAAAAGGAGATTTATGACGTGACTGTACCTCAACTTGCTGGAACACCTGTTGTTATCTCAAAAGAGGGATCAAGGAGATCGAGGGGAAGAGATGCTCTACACGCTAACATCATGGCGGCTCAGATCGTGGCAGAGACGGTGAAAAGTTCTCTAGGACCGAAGGGCATGGATAAAATGCTGGTGGATAGCCTTGGCGACGTGACTATTACAAGCGATGGACGCACCATCCTCGATGAGATGGACATTCAGCACCCAGCGGCAAAGATCATGGTGGAGGTTGCAAAGGCGCAAGACGACACGGTAGGAGACGGGACCACTACCGCCGTGGTCATCGCTGGGGAACTGCTGAAAAAGGCTGAAGATCTACTGGATCAGAAGGTTCACCCAACTACTATTATCAAGGGCTATAGCCAAGCAGCTGAAAAAATCCTCAAGGTTCTGGATGATGTCGCCATTCCCATAGAACGTTCAGACGAAGAAACGATGGAAGCCGTCGCCGAAACCTCTTTGTACAGCAAAATCGTTTCCGGTGAACGCAAACTTTTTGCAAAAATTGCCGTGCAAGCAATAAAACAAGTCGCTGAAGAAGAAGGTGGAAAGGTTAACGTAGATATTGATCATATACAAATCCAGAAAAAAGAGGGTGAATCCTTAGAGCAAACGACTCTTTTGAACGGTTTGATAATAGGCAAAGAAGCCTCATCTGCGGGGGCATGCCCAACTTGTGAAGGCAACGTCTGCGAAATCGGTTCGGTATCCAAAAGCGTCAAAGATGCAAAAATAGCCTTGATAAGTCGTGCGCTGGAGATAAAAAAGACAGAGTTCGACGCGAAAATACAGATCCGTGACCCAACAAAAATGAAGCTGTTTAAGGACAAAGAGCATGACATGCTAAAGGATATAGTGCAAAAAATTCTAGACGCTGGAGCAAACGTTGTTTTCTGTCAGAAGGGCATAGACGACTTGGCGCAACATTTTCTGGACAGACACCGAGTGTACACAATTCATAACATAAAGGACGAAGACATGAAGAAGCTGTCAAGGGCGACTGGCGCCGAAATTGT
>Ga0210049_1000734_pt1 | contig 28966 bp, 21 predicted proteins | sample CryGeyCG2014_300_2_FD_183964 | JGI IMG/M metagenome (GOLD analysis project Ga0210049, IMG submission 183964) | Groundwater microbial communities from aquifer - Crystal Geyser CG06_land_8/20/14_3.00 (SPAdes) (version 2) | ecosystem: Environmental > Aquatic > Deep subsurface > Groundwater | place... | reverse complement strand
GAGGGGAGAGGATAAAGGAGAGGGTGATTATTACCTGATTTTTAAACCAGCCAGCCTAAATAATTTTCCCCCGGCTATGTGACACTTTGATTGTTCCCAATGTGACCTTTTGATTATTTCCGCACACTTAAAAACTACTTTTAACCACGAATTAACACGAATTTCCACGAATTAGATTTTAAATAATACTCCTTGCTGTTGATTCATAATGCCCCTCGGGGCATAACTCATAATTCATAATTGTTTTTTAAGGAAATCGTATGCTTTCGCCCCGCTCCACATATGGTCGCCTTCAAAAGCGTCAATGTCGGCTTTGTCTTCGATCTTCAGCAGTTTGTAGACCTTTTTAAGTTTCTCAAAAGCGGCTTTGACCGCGGGCTGGGGGAATATGGGGTCTGTGCTTCCTGTCTCCACCAGCACGGCCCTCGGCGCGATCAGCGAAGCAATGTCATACATTTCAGCGTATTCTAAGATATGCGGCACGAAATTGCACGTGCAGTGGAAAATATTGAAAATGGAATCCTTAAAAGTGCAGAAATACCCGCTTACAACCGCCGCCTTCAGCCGTTCGTCAAGCGCTGCTGAAAAAAGCGTTGTTGTGCCGCCGCCTGAAAGCCCGGCAACTCCTATACGGTCAGGAATTACTTCCTTCCGCGTCTGCAGGTAGTCAATTTCCCTGATAACGTCCCAGACCCGCATCCCTATCATTGTTTTTCCAAGAAGCAGGGCGCTCATAGCTGAACGGTGGCAGAACCCTCCGGAATTTGCCATATCCTTATCTTCCCGCTCCCCGAAACATCTCTGGTCAGGCACAAGCACCACAAATCCCCTGCGAGCTATCTGGTAGCCGTAATCGTGATGGGTGTCAACCATATATTTACGGCGTTCTTCGTTCAACGCAGGCATACCTGATATCATTTCCTTTGCTTCAGGCAAATGCCCGTGTAAAGCGACTACCGCGGGGACAGGCCCTTTCAGATCTTTCGGTATTAACAGATATGCCGGGATATCAATACCTGATTCCGATGTTAATACAATTTTTTCTCTTATGATTACGGTGTCATCCTCAGTCCTGCTGATGATCTGAGGATCAAGCGCGCATTTCTTAGCAGGAAAACCGCCGAGAAGCTCGATGATCTTCGCTTTCAGCTTCTTCCTCCACGCCTGCCATTCCTTTTTGTTCTTCGCCTTAAACGCCATCTTCTGCTTTGTGTTCTTATAAACCTCATTCAGGCTTTGCAGCACTAAATAACTGTATTCAGACATAGAAATCTCCTTTTTTAACCAATTCTAACCTACGCGGTTGGAAACGGTTGAAAGACTGCCAAATTCCAACTACTTTGCACTCACCTCTTACAAAACCTACTTTGGAGAAGCGGCGCAGCGAAACCCGTAGCGGTAGTACCACTTGCCGTCCGGCACGAGCCTGTCCCGACCCGCGGACCAGCAGGATACGGTGCCTGAGAGCCACGAGCCGCCACGGACAACACAGACGTTTCCCGAAAATGGACCTTGTGGGTTTTTAGGTGGGGAATCACTGTAATAGTTCTCATAATACCAATCACTGCACCATTCCCAAACATTTCCATACATATCGTATATTCCCCATTGATTAGGTTTCATTGTCCCAACAGGATGGGTTTTAGCGCCTGAATTTTCGATATACCAGGCATATTCGCCAAGTTCTGATTCATCATTCCCATAATAATATGTAGTGGTCGAGCTTGCTCGACAAGCTTTTTCCCATTCTGCTTCTGTCGGAAGCCGTTTTCCTGCCCATTTTGCATACTGGTTTGCGCCATACCAGTTGACATTGTTAACAGGATATTTTTCATAACCTTTCGCAGGTTGCCATTTCTGCGGCGATTCAAACCAACCAGAAATCTTCTTCACTCCCCAGTCGTGTTCATAAATCATCTTTTGACCATTTTCATCTGTATCCTTACCCCATTCATTCAGGAACTTGGCATATTGCTCGTTTGTGACTTCATATTTGTCAATGTAATAGGCATCGAGATAAACTTTGTGCTGGGGATGCTCGTCTGCTTCACCTTCGCCTTCCGGAGAACCCATCAGAAATTCGCCTGCAGGAATAAGCACCATAACTGGACTGTCATCTTCCAGAGAAATTTCCTTTGTTTCTATCTGTACTAACTGAATAACTTCTGATACAGCACCTGATTTTGGTTCTATCTTAGCAATTTTATTCGCAATATTCTCCATAGAAATAAGCAGGGTTTCTTCTTTGCATTGTGCGCATTTTTCGGTTTCAACCCTTTCTGCTTTTCCAGATTCAACATTAATCAGTTTTAAGGTAATAACGTAAGTGGTTCCGACTTTTCCCAAGGAACCTGTAAAGATTTTACTCACTCCCAATAATTGTCCCGCCTGAACAACGCATTCATTGCTTGTGCAGCCGGAGAGCTGGAACTGCTGCTCTTTCAGGATCTGTTCCATATTTTCTCTTGTGACAATGGCAAACTTCTGAGTATTAAATAATTGGGCACGGAGGTAGTCTGAAAGAGTGCTGCAGACGCTTTGTGAAATTCCTTCTCCTACTTGCAGGTCCATTACTGCCGCGATTGTCTTTTGCTCCTGAGCGTATATGTAGGTAGTTGAAAACAATAAAGCTAATGTTAAAAGCAATGTTTTTTTACTCATAATTACCTCCATAATAAATAGGGACAGGCTACATAAGCCACTCATTTCATTCGGGTTTATGGCACAGCACTATTTTTAAAACCCTTATATATCAGGGAAATTAAGCACTTTTAAATGTTCGACGAAACGTCGCACCACCTGACTACGCCAAGGCTTCGTCAGGCAGGCTACAATATAAATTAGGGACAGCCTCTATTTTTTATTTTGACATTCCCACGACTTCACCAACGAAAAACAAGGTTCTGAGTGAAACGAAGGTTCTTATTTCTTATATATTTCAAGGGTTTTCCAGAGATGTTTTACATTATGATAATCTCCCCACCCCTCCTTAAAAAGGAGGGAGGTATCAGGGCTGAAGCCCTGAGTTACGCATCCCCCCTCACCTTGCATCCTCTCCCGCCCTCCACCAAGATTGGCGGGTCTTCGACAAGGGACGAGGAATAAATGGGCGGGCAAGCCCGCCCCTATGCAAATCCTTCTCTTGAAAGGGAATCAACAAACGCAAACCTGAAGGTTTGCCCTACTAAAAAACAGCTATAAATTCTGCAACAACTGATTGACCAGTTGTTCGGTGCGGCGGATATAGGAAGCATCGCCGAAGACCTTGACGTGCACAAGCATCGTGTGCAGGTGGTAGAGCATTCTGCGAACCTCGTATCCCGGGTCTATCCTGAAAAAACGGCTGTAGGTCCTAAAGAATTCCTCGCCTACCGTGCGGAAGACTTCAAGATAAGCAAGCTCGTATTCAGGGTCAGCGTAGATGGCGGACGGGTCCACAAAACCGCTGAGGAACGCCTTGCCTTCCTTAACATCCACTATCACGTTAGTTGCCCATATATCGCCGTGCACAAGCGACGCAACAACATCCCTGCCTTTAAAGAAATGTTCCAGGCAGTCAACTATTTCTTCCAAGCCGGTAAAGGTGTTCTTATCCAGCCTTTGTTTGCAGGCCGGCAAGGTGTCTTCTATCTTCTTCCTGAATATTTCCACCCAGGTCCGACTGCCTTCCTCAAAAATGCTCCCGAATGTTTCCCGCCTATGTTTATGCAGGTCCACCACGGAAAGCGCGATCTGCGCTTCGAGCTCCTTGCGCTGGGATGAAGCAAGGGAGCATTCCCCCAGGTTATTGCCGGGTAAAAACCCAAGAACAAGAGCGGAAACCTGGTCTTTGCCTTTTTCAATATGGCAGAAATACGGCTCAGGAACAGGAAATTTTGTGTTTTTAGACAGGAACTTAAGCACGCGGAACTGATGTTCAAAGTCCTCTGATCCCGCTTTCCCCGCCTTTAGTTTCAGGACAACATCAACAGGTTTTGTGCCCAGCCGGGCGTGAAAAACGCTGCAGATCATGCCGCCTGACATCCGTTCAAGGAACCTTACCTTTACTTTTCTGCCAAAACCTTCTGACAGTATCTCTTCCGCTTTTTCCCTGGGAATTTCAAACCGGTCGAAAGGAACCACTTTATGAAATCTCCCCACGCCCCTCTTTCTAAAAGAGGGGTCGGGCGACCAAGATCGCCCCTACGCAAAATCCCCCTCAATCCCCCTTTTTCAAAGTGGGAAGTTTTGAAGGATTGCCTTACACGTTACACGTTACACCTTACACGGTAGTTACAGCGCGCCGCGGGTTTTGATGTCCAGCGTGCCGTCGTCTTTTCTCTTCCATTCAACGTAGATGTCGCCTTTAGGCGTGGGCACGCATCCCTTTGCCCATTTCAAATCGCAGGGCTTGGGGTCAACGATTATTTTCTTGAATCCCGGGGCTCCGGGCCTTATTCCCAGAATATACGCGGGCAGGAAGAAACCAGGTGCGGCGCTCCATGCGTGGCAGTGGCTCCTGGTAGTGTCAAAGCATTCCCAGCAGGTCACCGCGTCCTTATCAAGCATCCTGTCTCCCCAGTTCTTCCTTATATAATCCAGCATCTCCTGGTATCTGCCCATCTTCACAAGGGCTTCAAGGAAAAAGAAGCTCATGAACGGGCTGCCTATCTTCACGAAATCGTCAGGCGGGTTCAGGATAAGGTCTTCCATCCTTTTAATCCTGTCTTCAGCGGCAGCTTCACTCAGGTAGACCGCTGTCTGGGTCTGGATGCTGAACACTTTTGACGGCTTGCCATCCTCGTGGATACAATCATAATACGCCTGCTTGCCTTCGTTGAAAAGATGCTTATTGATGGAGGCTTTCAGCTTATCCCTGAAAAGCTCAAGGTATTTCCTGTCCTCCGCCTTGTGCAGGAAATCCGAAAGGTACGCGATGTCGTTCAGCGCCCTTATAAGGAACGCGTTCTGGTGGGTTACAATGCCGAACGTGGGGCAGTCCATCGGAGCCCAGTCAAGCATGTTCCACGCCGCTATTTCAAGCAGGCCGTCCTTGTTTATGAACTGCTCAGTATTCTTGATGGTCTTCATCAGCCAGGGATATATCTCTTTTAAGAACTTTTCATCTCCGGAAAAATCGTAGAATTCCCTGCACGCGTCTATCCAGAACCAGGTCCAGTCAGTAAGCACGTTCGCCCAGCCGCTTGGCACCTGGCTTTCAGGGATAGGAGAGCGGAACATTGATTTCGGCACAAGCAGAAGGCACCTGCGCGTGATATCGAAAGCCCCGAAAGAATACAGGTTGACAAGAGACTCGTTCCTGGAATCACCCACCCAGAAAGTCTGCTCCCAGGTAGGGCAGTCCATATACGTGTCATCCATGCACATCTTGGTTGTTTTCCTGGAAAGGTCATATACGCTCATGAGCGTGTGGTCGTTTGACCTGAAAATACCGCGGTATGAAACAGGGAACGAGGCGTTCAGGATCCTTGCAGAATATATCCTGACCGGGGACCTACCCTTTACGATAACGGTCATATATCTTCCGCCGCGCCTGACAAAAGAAACAAACTTCTGCCTGCCCTCTCTGCACTTGTACCGAAGGGTATTGTTAAGGTGGTACATGGGCTGGATAGCATTGGTCTCATCTTCTATGTGCTCGAATATGTAGAAATCCAGCACGTTGTCTTTTTTCGCTTTTACGTCAAGCTCGATATACCCGAAGAACTCGTCTCCGAAATCAAGAACTATCTCTGTGTCCGCATGGCGGTCGTTCTTTACCTCCGCGTAATCGCTGTTTGGATAGATCATCTTCGAGAAATTGCCGTCCACATTAACCTTCTCAACCTCTTCAGCGAACAGGTTTTCCATGAAAACGTCTTCTTCGCTGACATACGGGGAAGAAAGCGGCTTTGAAATGTCCTTGTGTTTTTTCAGGACATCGGCGCTTGCCGAATCCCATATCTCGTCATACACGGAACTTGGTTCAAGCGGCTTTCTTTCAAGCTCGCCCCAGGGGCTTGAATACCCCCCGAAAGAAATGACCTCAGCAGGGCAGCCCTTATAATTAACGGATTCTATCCTGACTTTGCCGGGGAATCTCAGGACAAGGTCTGTGGTAAGCACGTGCGCGCCGCCGCGGAATCCCATAACGAAAATATTCTCTCCCTTTTTAAGCCTTGCCTTGAAATTCCTTTCAGGGCTTTTCTGGGGGTTGAAAAGCTCTTCGTTCAGCTTGAAATCCCCTACCAGGTAAAAATCCTGGTTTATGAACCCTTCCTGGTCAGAATCGGAAATAATTTTAAACGCCAAAAAACCGCTGAAATACTTGATGTTCGCGTCAAGTATCTCAGGCAAAGCGCAGGGCCTCAGATCAAAACTGTACGCTTTATACGGGAACCTGATCTTCCTTATGGAAGTGACCCTTTTGGGATAATAGCATTCCCTTGTAAGATTGGGAGTGTCCCTCTGCACAAGTTTGGGCTTATCATTAATATCAGCCTCAACCGCCTTTTTCCACGGGCCGGGTTTTTCGTTCGCGTCGAAGATCTCGCAGAAAGCGAGCTGGCAGCTCATCCGCTGGGCGTATCTCTGAAATCCCTTGTGCTCAGCGCATTGCCAGGACGCATCTGTGCCTATAATCTTCTTTTTCCCGCTTGTTTTTACGCTTATTTCCGCTATCAGGCCCGCAGCCGCCTCGTTGGACTGGAACGTTCCGATGCCGTAATGGTGAACAAGCGCGATAATGCTGTTCTTCCCGGGCTTCAGTAGATCCGTTATGTCGTGAACGTCATACGAATACTCAAAAAGCCAGCTTCTGACAGGGCCTTTTCCCGCGAAAATATCGTTCACGTAAAGCTCGTATCTCGTGTCAGCGGTGATCCTGATCTCAGCCGAATCGATCTTTCCAGCGCTCAATTCCTTCCTGAACAGGACGAATTTGTTGTGCGGGTTCTTTTCCGCGTCTATCCATATCCACCTGCCTTTCCAGCCCGCCACCTTTGCGCTCACGCATTCCTCCCCTTTGTGATTACAGTGATTATTAACTGATGATTACGGTGATTATTAATAGTCCACGTTAGTTAAAGAGGTTAAAAGGGTTAAAAGTTAAAAAGGTTAAAAATTCGTGCAATTCGTCGTTTATCGACGTAGCCCACAAAGAATGTTGCGAAGCAAACAATTCGTGAGAATTCGTGGTTAAAACTCAGTGAATTCAGTGCCGTAGGGTCATTAGCTTGGCTCTGGCCCAAAGGTCCCTGCGTTGAGCTGCGTAGCAGCTGCAGGGGAACTCAGTGGCTATTTTCGTTATTTGCTATGATAGCGTTCCCGCCGATGTCGCTGCGGATGCTGACACCATTCACGCCGTTGTTTTCCGTGATGATCGCATGCTGAACGCCTTTTTTAAGATCTATGCAGGGCTCAGGGCTTGCGAAACTGCATCCCCGTATCTGCAGCTTGCCCCCGTCAGCTTCAACAAGGGCTCTGCCCGGATGTTTCTCTTTCCCGCTTGAAAAAAAGCAGTCATTAAGCGAGACGAAGCTCTTGCTGTGGGAAACAACGCACTGGTTCGCCGGGCCCCAGAAAGCGCAGTTCACAAGCCGCACAGAACCGGTACAAGTGGAATTTATGACTATCTCGATCGGGTCGTCCCCGTAAAAAGCAACAAATTGGCCATTTGTGATCAAAAGTCCCATATACTGGATCTGGTCCACGACAATGCACTTCTGCGCCGCATCCGCGCCTATACCGCATAACTGGCCGTTCATCGCGCCGCTCTTCGTTTCTATGAAGTGGTACCCGATATTTACGGGAAAAATGAAGGTGTTGGTGACGTATTCCCAGTCAGTGCGCGCGAAAATGAATCCCTCGCAGTTCTTCCACATATACTCATAGACAGAATTCCAGTCTCCGCCTACCTTTTTAGAAGACCACCAGTGACAGTGCCACTGCACGTTCTCTGTCCTGCCGATGTCCGAACAGGTATCAACAAAAAGGCCGCGGCGCAGCACGCAGCCGCACACGCTTCTTATCCTGTGGCGCACGTTTGACTCCGGCCCTACAATAATACCGTTGTAGCTGTTTATCAGGGTAACGTTTTCAACCGTATTATCACCGCCGAACATGTGGAATGTCCAGGGGTACGGAACTATGTCGTCTACTTTCTGCTCCGGATAAAATACCGTCAGGCCCTGGACAGTTGCTGAATCGCCCATTTCAAAAACCGCAGGACCGTCTTCTTTTCCCCTGCCGCCTGTTGCCAGTATCACGGTCCCGATGAGCGGCTCGATATACAGCGGCGCCTGCGCGGCTCCGGTCAATGCCACTCCAGCAGGTATTTTCAAACTGCCGCCCACAAGATACATACCCGCGGGAAGCCGCACCACCCCGCCTTTTTTCCCTGTTTCGTCCAGCATTTTCTGGATCGCGGAAGTATCATCCGTTTTTCCATCACCCTTAATCCCATATGATTTTATATCAGGCATCTTCACCCTCACCTTCTTCCTCTCCCATCAAGGGAGAGAAATTAAAAAATTTTCCGGATAAATACAACAGTTATAACTGTGCGACGAAACGTCGCACCGCTACAAACGCAACCTGAAGGTTGCGCCTACCCTTTGTAAACTCTGTAAACTGTGTAAACTTTATAAACTGATTTCTTTCAGCAGCTTCTCCGCGCGCCTGCCGTATTCAATATAAAGCTTATACGCGGCCATCTTGTCCTCTGCTTCCTTACCTGTATGCGCAACAGCCGCCATGTGCGGCTCGATCGAAAAACCGCCGTTGTAACCGGAAGCTATAAGTTCTTTCAGTATCTTCTTCACCTCTCCCTCGCCTTCTCCGGGAAAAACGAACTGGTCGCCCTTTTCTCCCTTGTAATCCTTGATGTGGACGTGCTCAACGTACCCGCGGACTTTTTTATAAATGTCGTAAATAGTTCCGCTCCTGTGCGGCTTATTACCTGTGTCAAGGATCCATTTGAAAGCCGGGGAATTCACGGATTCGGTAAGGTCAAGAGCTTCTTCCGCGTTCAGCCCGCCCCAGCCGGAACAGTTTTCATGCGCGAGCACCACGCCGCCGTCTTCAGCGATCCTCACCAGCTCCTTTATTCTCTTTATAACCTCTTTCCTCCAGAATGCGTCCGTGCAGTTATCGTTCGGATAACTCATTATCCTTATATACCTGGTGCCCAGCCGCTTCATCCTGGGGATCGCGCGCTTCAGCTCCTCAACGTCAACGCTGAAATCGCCGGTGATCTTGCGGGACCAGTTGGCGATCTGGCTCGCAAAGCACACTACCTTCATTTTCGCCTCACCGAGTTTCTTCTCCACGGCGTCGAAAACCGCGTCATCAACGTCCGTAAGGTTTTTCCTGCCAATATTCCGTATCTCTATATGGTCCCAGCCCAGCTCTTTATGCGCGGCTATCTGCCCGTCAATGCTGTCGGCCGCCTCGTCCGCGATCCCGCTTAGAAACATAGTTCCTCCTGATTACAGTGATTTCAAAAGAGATTACGGTGATTATTTTAAGTTTATAGAAAACAGCCCAAAGTAGTTCACAGAGTATGAATCTGTGAAAATCCGTGTTAATCCGTGGTTACAAAGGCAGTTATGTTTTATGGGTTTTAAACCAAGAACTCCTCCGTTTCTAATTGCCTCCGTGGTATTATTTGAATCTGGGATCGGTGACGCGTTCGGTTTTCACCGCTTCTTTCTTTTCCTTTGAGTTCCTTCTCAGCTTGTCCAGGAGCATGTCATACTGTCTGCGGTCAACCGGAATGTCAACCGGCTTTCCCATCCTTCCGGAAAGGCAGACCGCGTTAATGAATTCCACTGCCTTCATCCCGTCTTCACCCGGGGATATCAGCTCCTCTTTACGAAGAATAGCGGCGCAGAAATTCCTGAGGATCTCCTTGTGCCCCGTTTCCGCCTTGGGAAGCTCAAGCTGCTCTTCCTGCACCTGCGGGAAAGACCACATTTCTTTGGTTTCTTTATTATGGTCTGAAACCGGGGGATTCAGCATATACAGCTTGAGCTCACCGTCAACGTAAACCAGCTTCCCCCTGTCACCCGAGATCTCCATCCTCGTGGAAGCCGGCATCTCGCATGTTGAAGTATAATAGTAACCCCAGGTCCCGTTCTCATATTCGAGCATCGCCGAAGCTTCGTCTTCTACCTCTATGTCGTGGATCTTCGTCCTTACCCTCGCGTTCACCCTGACAGGCATCCCGCCCAGGAGCATAAAAAGGTCAATGCCGTGCGGCGCCTGGTTTATAAGCACTCCTCCGCCCTCACCGGTCCAGGTCGCCCTCCATCCCGAGCTGTTATAATACGCCTGGCAGCGGTAGTTCGGCTCCACCATCATGGTCCGGATGATCTTGCCCAGCTTCCCGCTCCTGATTATCTGCCTGGCAAGCCGTATCGCGGGAAGGGTTCTTTGCTGGTACATAACCGCGAAAACCTTTCCGCTCTTTTTTGCCGCCCTGAGCATGATGTCCGCGGCGCTTACTGTTACTGATATAGGTTTCTCTGAAAGAACGTGCAGGCCTTTCTCGAACGCGTCTACGGCTATCGTCGGGTGGAAATAATGCGGGGTGGCAATAACAACCGCATCCACCAGCCCGCTGCCGGTCAGCTCTTTTGAATCAGCGAAGCCCTTTACGTTGTTTGCCTTCGTTAAACCGTCCAGCACTTTCGCATCCACGTCGCATACAGCCGCAAGCTCCGCTTCCGGAAGCTCCTTAATGCTTTTGATATGCGCCTGCCCCATCCCCCCGCACCCGATAACACCAATACGAACCTTTTCCACTATTACCTCCTTGTGATTACAGTGATTTCAAAACAGATTACGGTGATTTTTCAGTGTCAAGAGTCAAGTATCAAGTGTCAAGTAAAAAATCAATCTGTGAAAATCTGTGTTAATCCGTGGTTAAATGCATTTCTCTGTGTTCTCTGTGCCGTAGCCCGCCACGATTATTGGCGGGCGAAGGTCCCTGTGCCGAAGAGCCATCAGCCACGTTCTGGTTCGTAGGTCCCCCCTTTTAGCCCCGAAGGGGCTCGGGGGGATACTATATCGGGACTGCAGGGGGTTTATTTTTGTTTCAGCTTGGGGAAATATTCGGATTTGAGTATTTCCTCGATCTCGCCCTGCGGCAGTGCAAGATAAAACTTAACCCTGTATTCCAGGGCTTTGCCCAGTATTTTCCTTACGAAATCCGGCTTGTAGTAGCAGGTGCAGGTATAGTGGATGGAATTGCTGGTGTTGTACCCCGATATGCCATACCGCAGGTAGTTGTCGTCAAAATCGCCCTGCATCTCCGCCCTCAGAGAGTAATCCGCATACGCGTAAATGAACGGGCACCAAACGCGCGCGTCCCAGAACGGCTCGCAGGTGGCATGAAGGTAAAGTATCCTGTCCCCTAGGATGCGCCTTATGTCCCTGATGAGCCGGTAGCCGTACAGCAGGTCGAACGAGAACCCGTCCAGATAAACCCCGTCCATGCCGTATTTGTCCAGCATTTTCCTGACCTGCGCGAGGAAGTCTTCACCGAAAGCTGTTGAGAACGTCGGGCTCAGGTACGGTATAACTTTCATTTTGAGCGAGCGGCACTTCCTCACGACCCGCGCAAGTTCCTTTTCCGAAACGGGCACGTGGTCAAAACTGGAAAAAGAAGCGTTGGAAAGAAGCTCGGGGGTGCTCTTTGGCTCAATGCCGTTCCTCTGCAGTTTCCCCTGCCATATTTGCGCGTGAAGAACTAACAGGTTAGCGTGAGCGGACACTCCTTCAATCATTTCATCCGAAGGGTAAGGATAAAAGGTCCACGGCGGGTTCACGCCGAAATGCGCTATGTTTTCCTTATAATAGCGTTCCTCCTGGAATTTCCTGGGCGGGAAAATCGATACGAGGAACCTGCACGGCCTGCCGGACGCGTATTCCATCCTTATATTACCGTTATCCAGGACCTTCTTTTCCGATCTCGCATACCCGCGGCAGGGATATATGCCAAAACCGCCCTTATCGTCTATGAATATCGCGTTGCCGTCTTTCTCGGCGGAGTACGCCGGGGACAGCTCGATATCGAATCCTATGTTCAGTTCCAGGGGCGTATAAAGATCCAGCACCGAATCGCCGTTCACCTGGAACCTAACGAAGAACTCGCCGCTGAAACCCTGGTGCAGGACACAGTAATCCGCGCCTTTCTTTTCCAGCGTAAGGCTTAGGAAAGAGAACGGAAAAATGATCACCGCGTTGAGGCGTTCGCCGTTAACGATGTTAATAAGCTGGTAACAAAGTATCCTGCCTTTTTCCCCGGTTTTCAGGAAAACGTATTTCGCGCCCGTGGTGGCTACGGTCAGTTTTTCATTTTCGTCAATCACACCCGTAATCTTCATTTCCTTTGAAACATCCATACAACCTCTTTAACCACGAATTAGTCCCTGCGGGTTTCTACGAAACCATAACGCTGGGGCCTACGGGTCAGAACGGGGTCGATGACCCTACGGCACGAATTCTCACGAATTTTAGACTTTGTAAACTTATAAACTATATAAACTTTGTAAACTACATTAATCCCAGGAACCATTAATCCTTTAATCTATTAATCCTTTAATCAAATTAGAGAAGCGGCTGAACACTTTGTCGTAGGTCCTGACGTTCCCGGGCGCCGGATATACCGGCGGCTTTTCCAGCTTTACGATCGCGCCTGCGGCTTCTTTTATGCTTTTATACCTGCCCAGAGCGGTGTAGCCGATGACAGCTCCCCCAAGAAGAGAAACCTGGCTTGACTTTGACAGCCTTGCAGGAAGGTCCAGCATTTCCCCTATGATCTTCACCCACAACCCTGACCTCGCGCCCCCTCCACCTATCCTCAATTCCTTCAGTTTGACCCTGTCTTCATCAAGCGCCTCTTTTATAAGCCGCAGGGAGCAGGAAACCCCTTCAAGCGATGAGCGTATAAGGTGCGAAACGTTGTGCGAAAGTTTGAGCCCGAAGACAGCTCCTGAAGCGGAACTTCCTATCCTGGGGTCTCTTTCGCCTGCCAAAAAAGGCAGGAAAACAAGTCCGTCAGAACCGGCCGGAGATTTCGCGGCGAGCGAAAGCATTTTTTCATACGGCATTCCCAGCAGGTTTTTGCCAAGCCAGTTCAGCACGATCCCCGCGTTATTTATGGCGCCGCCTGTCAGCCACCTGCCGGCACACAGATAATAAGTCTGGAACCTCATCTGCCTGTCCAGGATCGGCTTTGCGCATGAAACCCGCAGCATGGCGGTTGTGCCAAGGTTCATTACCGCGGCGCCGCCCTCAAACCCGCCAAGGCCCAGCGCGACCGAGCCGCCGTCATAAACTCCGGGAATGAGCAGGGCTTCCCTTTTCAGCCCTATCTCCCTGCCTGCCGCTTCAGGAATACCGCATAATACTTTGTCTCCGCGCACTACCTCCGGGAGCGAGGATTTTTTTATCCCGGCGATGCTAAGCATATAATCGCTCCAGTCAAGCTTGTGTATGTCAAAAAGCTGCGTCGCGGAAGCAAGACTCGGTTCTGTACATATTTTTCCCGTAAGGCGGTATATCACATAATCCTTGGAACCCAGGAAATACCTTGTTTTCCTGAACACACCGGGCTTGTTTTTCTTCAGCCACAATATTTTCGGCAGGGCGTAGATAAAAAAAGGCGGGCACCCGGTTGTCCGGTAGATTCTGCCCGTGTCAAAACGCTTTTTTATTTCTTCCGATTCTTTTTCGCACCGGGTGTCAAGAAGGGTGATCATCCTGCCCAGGGGCTTCATTTTCGGATCAACCGGCAGGAAACCGCACTGGTAAGCTGAAAGAGCGATTGCTGAAATGTTTTTTCCGAAGCCTGAAACCGCCTTACGGCAAACACTCCTGAAAATGGAATATATCTCGCCGGGATCGTGCTCTGCGGCGCCCTTCTCAGGGCTGAGAAGGGTTATACCTTTCTCGGCATAAGAAAGGACCCTGCCTTTCGCGTCAACAACTCCGGCTTTCAGGTTTGTAGTCCCGATATCAGCTACTAAGATCAATCCATGATCCATAGACATTCCGATAAAACAATTATGAATTATGAATCAAAGGCATAAGGAATTTTTATAAAAAAGCCTTCAACTTTCAACGTTTCCGCCCTGATTAAAATCAGGGCGAGACCTCGCCCCGATGGTCATCGGGGCGGGCAACTTTTAACTTTCAACTGTATTTCTGATGCGCAGGCCGTTCCTGTTCAGAACGTCGGTATTGACCACCCCGTCCGGTATTTCCTTCCGCGCCGCTTTCTCCGCGTCCTCCACAACCTTATCACCCATTTTTTTCAAAGACTCCACGGTATAGGCGGCGATATGGGGGACCAGCACGACGTTCTCGTATTTCAGCAAAGGGTGCTTCGCATCAGCAGGCTCGTTCTCCACGACGTCCAGACCCGCTCCGCTTACTTTACCGCTGCCCAGATATTTCGCGAGAGCTTTTTCATCTATAAGCCCGCCTCTCGCGGTGTTTATAATTATCACGCCCTGCTTCATCCCCGCGAACTCTTTCTCGCCAAGAATGCCGCGCGTCTCATCTGTCAGCGGGCAGTGGAGAGATATTATATCCGCTTCCTTCACGAGCTGCTCAAGGTACACGGGTTCAGCGCCCCTTTTCCTGATCTCTTCGGGCCCGAGCTTCGGGTCATAAGCGAGTATTTCAGTTCCGAACCCCTTTTTCATAATTTCGGCAAACCTTGTCCCTATTTCGCCCAGCCCTATTATGCCGACCTTCTTTCCGGTGATCTCGATCCCCAGGAATTTTGCCCTGTCAGACCACTTACCGTTCTTGACAGCGCTGGCTGCCGGGCATATTTTCCTGGCAACGTCAAACAGGAGCGCAACCGCGTGCTCCGCAACGCTGTCCTCCTCAAAATTGCCCGGAACTTTTGTCACTACAACCCCGGCCCCGGTGGCTGAATCCCCGTCTATATTGTCACACCCCACGCCGTGCCTTGAGATCAGGATGATATCCTCGTTATTTTTAAAGAATTCCGGGCTGAATACCGGGGAGATACTCGCTATTACGATATTGAAACCCGCTAATTTTTTCGCGAGCTCCATACCGCTTATGCCTCTGTCCACCCTGATCTTTTCTGTCTTCCCTATTTTGGAAAGCCGCTCGAGATGCTCCGGGAAATATTTTCCGAAAGTGTCTGAATTCACAACTGCGATCTTCATTATTAACTCCTGATTACGGTGATTTTAATTAAATACGATTACAGTGATTATTAAAAAGATTACGGTGATTAATACTTTTTGCCACTGAGGGCACTGAATTCACTGAGATTTATACTCTGTAAACTATGTAAACTTTGTAAACTTATTTACTCTGACACGCTGACACGTTGATACATTGACACGCTTTACTTCCATTTTGTGTGAAACGTACCGGGCCTGTCCACGCGCTCATACGTGTGGGCGCCGAAATAATCCCTTTGCGCCTGCAGTAAATTGGCAGGCAGCCTGGCAGTCCGGTAACTGTCATAATAGGAAAGCGCTGAGCTGAAACCGGGGACCGGGATCCCGCTTTTAGCAGCTTCCGCGACTACTTCCCTCCAGTTCATTTGCGATCCCATGACTATCCTCTTAAAATACGGGTCAAGCAGCAGGTTCTCAAGCCCGGGTTTCTCCGCGAAAGCATTCCTTATTCTATCCAGGAACCGGGCTCTTATAATGCAGCCGTTCCTCCATATCAGGGCAATAGTGCCGAAATCCAGGTTCCAGCCGTATTCCTTTGAAGCGTATTTCATAAGCTGGAATCCCTGGGCGTACGAACAGATCTTTGAAATGTACAGGGCGTCTTTTATCCTGTTGACAAAAGCACCGTATTTACTTATTTTTTTGGGACCCAATAAAGTTTTTGATGCTTTTACGCGTTCTTCTTTCAGCGCACTGACGCACCTTGCGAACACGGCTTCCGCGATAGTGGGCGCCGGCACTCCCAGGTCAAGCGCTGACTGCGATGTCCACTTACCCGTGCCTTTCTGCCCTGCCGAATCAAGAATAACGTCAACCATTGGTTTGCCTGTGATCTCATCCTTTTTACCCAGAATATCAGCGGTTATTTCAACCAGGTATGAATCAAGATCGCCCTTATTCCATTCCGTAAAAATTTCCTGCATTTCTTTCACACCCAGCCCGACCATCTCCTTCAAAAGAAAATACGCCTCGCTGATGAGCTGCATATCCCCGTATTCTATGCCGTTGTGCACCATCTTGACAAAATGCCCGGCTCCGTTCTCCCCGATATAGTCACAGCACGGAGAGCCGTCCTTCACTTTAGCGGCTATGGCCTGAAGTACCGGCTTGACCTGTATCCAGGCCTCTCTTGAACCGCCCGGCATTATCGCAGGGCCTTTCAGCGCCCCTTCTTCACCGCCTGATACCCCTATACCAAGATACAGCAAACCCTTTCCTTCAGCGTATTTCTCGCGCCTGATCGTGTCCTTAAAAAAGGAATTGCCGCAATCCATTATTATATCGCCCTTTTCCAGGAGCGGGATCAGCAGCTCTATGAAATCGTCAACCGGCTGGCCTGCCTTTACCATCAGCACTATTTTTCCGGGTTTTTTCAGCGAATTCACGAATTCTTCAATGCTGTGCGTCCCAACTATCTTTCTGCCTTTCGCTTTTCCGTTCGTGAAATCGTCAACCTTGGACACAGTGCGGTTGAAAACAGAAACGGCGCAGCCCCTGCTTTCGATGTTCAGAGCAAGGTTCTCTCCCATAACAGCCAAACCTATCAAGCCAACATCTGCCTTTTCCATATTATCCTCTTCAGCTTCGCTAATTTAGAAAATAACAAAATACCAGCTCTTTAAAAAATTATTTAGTCCTAAATTTATTTAAAACCGTTTTGCAGAGATTCTTGTAATTGGCATGTTTAATATGACCAATCCAAGCCATAAAAGAAGAGCGCAGCCGCTGAATAGAAATCAAATTCATTCTATAATTTTTCAATAAATCCTTAAAATGTCTGGTGAATTTATAAACTGTGGACTTTCGCACAAGCCTGTGAGTCGGGAATATCCTGAACCCCAAGAATTCCACTCCCGTGTTTACGGGAAACACGTTTTCCTTTGCTGGATTCAAGGAAAGCCTTAAACCTTCTAAAAAATTACGGATATTTTTCTTCACATCCCATAAATATGACTTTTTGTCAGAAAAAACCGCAAAATCATCCATATACCTTAAATAACACCCGACGCGCAGGATTTCCTTAATATAATGATCCAGTTCATTCAGGTACACATTGCCAAAGAACTGGCTGGTAAGATTGCCGATCGGGATACCCCTGCTTCTTGAAAAAGGGGTAAAAAGGCCGTCTCCCTGGTACCACGCGGGAATATATTCGCTTTCAAGAATGCTCTTCCCACTCTCAAGAATTTTCCTGACAAGGCAGATAACATCTCTGTCTTTTATCCATCTTGAAATAATCCGAAGTAAAATCTGATGGTCAACGCTGGGGTAAAACTTTTTGATATCACAGCGCAGGACATAACGATTACTTCTGCAGAATTCAGTGAATCTACGGACTGCCTTATGCTGCCCTTTCTCCTTCCTGCAAGCGTAGGAATCATAAATAAACATTCTTTCAAATATCGGCTCTAAAACATTTACTATGGCGTGATGGACTACTCTGTCCCTGAAAGGGGCGGCGGTTATAAGGCGCTTCTTATGCTCAAAAACATAAAAATTCGTATAAGCGCCTGGGCCGTAGGTCCTGTTTTCCAACTCAGATTTCAACTCGCAGATAAATTTCTCAAGATGGTACTCAAAATCCGCGACTGCTTCCCTGTTTCGTTTTCCGCGCCTTGCTTTGTAAAAAGCATTGATCAGATTTTTAAAAGAGCAAATTTCAAAATATAGCTTATTAAATGTTTTGGGCATAGGTTTGAACCCGGCGGCGGGGTTCGCAAAATTATTGTATAGGGACAGTTCCTTGGCTACTACTCGCAGCCGGGTAAACATTATTTTGGCCCTTCAAGGGCGCAGGAAATAGATTCTGGGGTGTTCAATTAACTGTCCGCCGGTCCATTTGACAAACGGCATCAGAAATTGAAAAAATGAACACTGCTTGAAGCAGCGCAGCGAAACCCGTTGTTGTTCCACCTGTTGTCAGGATTGTTCCTGTTCCGATTCGCGGACCGGCAGTTCACGGCATCGTTGTTCCACGAACCGCCACGGATAACGCGGTAGCTTTAAATCTATCCCCTTTGCGCATCCAATAAAATGCGCATTTTAATTTCATATTCAATTTTCAACGACTGCGATTTTCTGCTGCTTGATCCACCCGCCAAGCATCCTGCCTGCCTCGCTGAGCTGTTTTGCCGCATATTCATAAGATTTCGGGCTCAGGAATTTCATATCTTTGCTGAGCCGGATCAGTATCCGCAGTCTTTCAAGGTTTTCATCGATTTCAAGCAATTTTTCTTCTTTTTTCTGCCTTCTGTTGGCAATGATGATCCCTTCAAGCATATCCAAAACAAGGTTTTCGATCCGCACTGAAACAGAAAACCTGGAGGACTTCGGAAATTTTGCGGTGTGACTAAGCATCCAAAGCGCAAAATCATAAACTTTCAAAAAAATTTTCAAATTCTCTTCAGGCAATTTCTCACGGGGCTAAAGCCCCTACTCCCAAAACAGATTTTTTCTTCACAAAAATCCTGAAATCAAAAAATTCCAGATACTCAGATTCTCAAAAGATTATTCACCCCTTGAAGCAGCGCAGCGAAACCCGATGTCGCCCCACCTGCCGCCAGGATCGTACCAGCCCCGATTCGCGGACCGGCAGTACACGGCACCGAGGCCCCGCGAACCGCCACGGATAACGCGGTAGCCCCCTTTATCAGGGCCCTGTGGATTTTTATAAAAAGCGTTTTTATAGTAGTTTTCATCATACCAATCAGAACACCATTCCCAAACATTCCCGTGCATATCGTAAACGCCCCAGGTATTTGGTTCTTTGGCGCCAACAGGATGGGTTTTACTGCCTGAATTGGCAGAATACCAGGCATATTCATTCAGTTTATTTTCTTCATTACCATAACAATACTTTGTTGTGCGACGAAACGTCGCACCGCTACTTTCCTGGGGTCCGCGACAAGCCTTTTCCCACTCTGCTTCAGTTGGAAGGCGCTTGCCTGCCCATTTTGCATACTGATTTCCGCCATACCAGGTAACATTGATAACGGGATAGGTTTCATATCCTTTCGCAGGCTCCCACCCTAATAATTGGCGGGTCTTCGAGAAATCTGCGGCTACCTTTTTGATGCCCCATTCATTCTCATAAATCATTTTCTGACCATTTTCATCAGTGTCTTTTCCCCATTCGTTCAGAAATTTGGCAAATTGCTGGTTTGTGACTTCATATTTGTCAATGTAATATGCATCCAGATAGACCTTGTGCTGGGGATGCTCGTCTGCCTCTCCTTCGCCTTCCGGAGAGCCCATAAGGAACTCGCCTGCAGGAATAAGAACCATGGCAGAACCATCCTTTTCCCAGATGATTTCGTTTTTTCCTGCCTGAACAGATTGGGCGGGTTGGATATTAACTCCTTCTTTTACAGGTAACCCTGTAATTTTATTTGCAATGTTTCTCATGGAAACAAGCAAGGCGTCTTCTTTGCATTTAGCGCACTCTTCTGTCTCTGCCCTTCCTATCTTGCCTGATTGCACATCAATAATTTTAAGGGTTACAACATAGGTAGCGCCTATTTTGGTAATTACGCCCGCAAACATCTTACGCACGCCCAAAAGCTGACCTGCCTGAACAATACATTCGTTGCTTGTGCAGCCTGAGAGCTGGAGCTTCTGCTCTTTCAGGATATCTTCCATATTCTCACGCGTAACTATGTCAAACTTCTGCGTGTTGATAAGCTGGACCCTCAGGTAATCTGAAAGTGACGCAGCCACCCCGGCAGAAACTCCTTCCTTTGCCTCCATGTCCATCACTGCAGCGGTTGTCTTCTGGATACCTGTCTGTTGAGCGCCCAGCCCAAAAGCAACGAACAACAAAACCAAAAAGATACATAGCTTCCTCATCTTGCACCTCCTAAAAAATAGGGACAGCCCCCATTTTTTATTCCCTTTTTTTAAGGTAAATGCAGAATCTAAAATTTAGGATTGCTTCCCCGCCACAATTATTGGCGGGCTGCAATAACAACTAAAATCACTCTGTCCTCTCCCTTTATAAAGGGAGATTTATAACCACTGCAATTGGCAGGGCAAGCCCTGCAGCTACCTTAACTTTTCCGCCCGTCTTTGCAGCGGGCGAGACTGCGCCCCGATTGATATCGGTACTGGCAACCTTTAACCCTTTTAACCTTTTTAACCTTTAACGGTAGTTGAAGGCGCGTTAACCGCATCAAGACGCAGATCTGGTGCAGGCCTGTCTTTGATGCCGGGGCGGGTCGTTTCGTTCTTTTTGAAGGCCCTGAACTCTATCAGCGCCTTTTCACCCGGGAAGATCGTCCTGTAATTATTTAAATGTGAAAGCGCCCATTTGTGGTCTGTATTGAACAGCCGCACTGCAACAGCCGCGTATTTCCCCGTATTTCTGACATTTATCATGCTGCCGGCACGCTGTATTGAAAGCCGCGCCTGCGGAAGAGCGCGCAGGAAATTCAGCGGATTTTTTACGTTGTTTGAAAACGCGTAAACATTGCCGCACACAGGTTTTCCCCCTCGTTCTACCCTGATGTCCGCAAAGAAAACACCGCGCGGCATATTCTTGGCCTTCCACTCAAAAACCCCGATCTCCTGCGAAAAAAGCCTTTTTAAGGCGGTGCCGAACATATTTCCCGCGATCACCTTTCCGGATATGTCCCGCAGAAAAACCTTTACGACGATATTTCCCGGCAGGGCTTTTTTACAGTGCAGGAATATTGTCCCTTTGAAGGTCTCTCCCGCAGCCCAGCCGAGTTTTTCGTATTTCATCGAAACGTGGAACCTTCCAAACGCTTTCTGTATGCCTGAATACGCCATCTTGGTATGGCCGAAAGCGTCTATTATGGAATTATTCGCTGTGTTCAGGAAAGGCTCATTGCCTGCCCAGTACATTATGCCCGAGCAGTTGAAAGCGCGGCGCAGACAGGATTCGGTGGAATACCGCAGGGATTCGAATTGCAAATACTGGCTGCATTTCACGAACTTCTCTATCTCGTTTCTTTTCTCGTCCCACTTGCCGAACATCTGGCCCATCATCTCAGGTATTATCCACCACGCCCCGTGATGCACCCACTGGGGATTTTCTTTGCGCGGCGGCCAAATTTTTTCTTTCCTTGTTATATATTGCAGCGATGAAAGGTCAGCCGGTCCGGGAGACCCGGTCTCAAACCTTGCAAGCGAATCGTCCTTGTTGAAATAATTATAATGGGTTTTTTCACCCAGGTACATCCAGGGGCCGTGGACCTCGTAGTGAATGCCTTTGCCATACTGGTTCTCATGCGCGTAACCGGTAGGGCCGCTCGCGCTTGTGGGCAGGAACCATTTTCCCGGGTCAAGCCTCCTGCAAAGATTTCCAAGCGCCCTTATGCAGGGATACGACTCATCCACAGGTTTCCCTTTCCTGCTCATCAGCTCGTTGCCGCAGTCCCAGACAGCAGAGCTCACGTGCCATCCCCTTCTCCTTATATAGATCCCGGCGATCTTTACCAGTTTGTCTATCATTGTACGGTTCCCGACAGGAAGGTTTGAAATGCCGCTTGATGACTGGGGGAACTCTTGTAACACCATAAGCCCCATTTCATCGCAGAGGTCAAAAAAGACCTCCTTTTCAAGTATAGCTCCGCCCCAGACCCTGATGATGTTGCAGCCCATCGTTTTGAACTGGGCAAGCTCTGATCTGTAAAGCGACTTATGCGCTGCCCCGTAAAAAGGCACAGGCACCATCCAGTTCACTCCCTGGATAAAGACTTTTTTTCCGTTTATCTTCAGGGTGTATGGCGACGCCTTCGCAGGCGCGTTCTCGTTCTTTGCAATCTCTATTTTTTTGAAGCCTACCTTTTTATTTACCGTATCCAGGGCCTTTCTCCCCTTAACGAGCTCAACCGAGATATTATATAGTTTCTGCGCTCCGTAACCGTTAGGGAACCACGCTTTTATCCTACCCGCGGAGAAACCGCGGCTGAATTTGTTATTCCCTTTTGAGATTTTCAGCGGAAAAACCTTTGCGGCGATTTTCTTATTACCATCGTCCAATGTCACGCGCAGGCCCGCGCTCATACCGGCTGAGGACCAGATGGTCCCGCTTAGATGCATTTCTCCCTTCGCGCCGCCTGCAAGCCCGGTCCTTAAAAATATCTCTTTCAAATGCGCGGTATCAACCGCCTTGATGAAAACGCTGTCCCATATGCCGGTCGGCACAACCCTCGCGCACCAGTCCCATATGTAGTTGAACCTGGACTTGAAATGCTTCACCCTTTCCGTCCAGCCGAACTGCCCGTATTCCTCGGGTGTCTGGTAAAAAACAACGCTGAGCAGATTTTCCTTGCCCCAGAGCGCTTCCTTCGTGATATCCACCCGCACAGGCACGAACATCCCTTCGAATTCAGCCAGCTTCTTTCCGTTCAGGATTATCTGGCCGTAATAATCCAGGCCCAGGAAATTCAGGATGAGTCTTTTACCCTTGAACGCATTTTTCAGGCGGAATTTTTTTTCATATATCCACTCCCTGTGCTCGGTCCACTCCTGCAGGAAGCTGTTCTTGTCAATATCCACCTCGGAGATAACGCCAGCCCGGATAAGGTCCGTCTGCACGCTGCCGGGCACCTCTGCCTTTACCGCGGGCACAGGCAGGTCAGGCACGCCGGTCATGCACGCTGTCTTCTGCCACCTCCACTGGTGCGGCCACCATCCTGCCACTTTCCAGTCTTTCCCGTCCAGCGACTGTATATTTTTCCCGCGGATCATATCCATCAAAACTCCTTTTCGCCACTGAGTTCACTGAATTCACTGTCGCCACTTCGGCGACCCGCCGATGAGGCGGGACACGCTTTAAACTGGATACTGGACACTGGTTACTGGTTACTAAAGTCCCTGCCCGCTTCCAGCATCGCAAGGTAATTTTTAACCGGGATGTAATTCGCGACTGTGTTACCTGTGCCAAGCGCGTAACCGCCGCCGGGCGCGCACTTCTCAAGTATGTTGCGCGTGTATTTCTTCACTTCGTCTTCCGTGTGCCTGCACAGGAAATCAACGTCAACGCCGCCAAGTATCGCGATGCGCTTTCCGTATTTCTTTTTCGCCTCTGTGACCGGAAGGATAACGTCCTCCCAGGAATGCTTCGCGTCTATCTTCACGTAATCGATAAGGTCATCCATTATCTCCTCAAGATTGCCACAGGAGTGGATTATGAAAGGCAGGTTATATTTGTGCGCTACCTCGGCGGCTTTTTTCTGCCAGGGAAAAATATATTCGCGCATTGCCTTGGGGCTTACCATTATCGAGGTCTTGAACCCCATATCGTCCCCAATAACCAACCCTCCCACATTGGGGAGCTTCGCAGCCCTTTCAAAAACAGCGCATATGGTGGCTCCGACCTTATCCGAAATATCCCTGACCAGGTCCGGTTGCTCGAAAAGCATGTATGAAAATATTTCGTAGCCGGTAAGCCACATCACGTTCTCAAGCACCCCGCCCGGGCCGTTGAAAAGGAGCTTCATCCCGTCAGGCACGTTCTTTGCCAGGAATTCAACCCACCTGAAATCCGCTTTTGACGCGTCCGGCCAAAGGTACTTATCGTAGCTCTTCCTGTCCTCGATCTCCCCGTGATGCTCGTCCTGCCAGCCTCTTGCCGCGTGCGGCAGATTTGCCGTGTCAGCCGCGGAAAGGATATTTGAGCGCTGGAAACCTAAAGGGCAGGGAGCAGGAACGTAATCATAACCGAGGTCAACGTAGAATTTTATCATCGCCTTATAATATTTCTCCCATCCTTCAGCCGTGTTCTCAAGGGTATATTTTGTCATCGGTTCGCCTGTCACCGCTTCCATTATCTCTATGTCAGCGAACAGTTCGTAGAACGGTACTTTGTCGGGTTCCCCCTTACGTAACAGGACCTTACGCAGTCTCTCAAAGTTTGGTTGGTTCATGTTTACTCCTTATTTTTGGTTGCTGGCTACTCGTTACTGGTTGAAAATCTTATGGAATCATTGCATTTTTATTGATCTTTTTCAAAAAAGACCCTTTTCTTTTGTTCGACTATTTTCTTTGCATTCGATTCGCCCATATTGCTTGCAATAAACCATGAAGGAACAGCAATAAGAGGATAAGCCCAATACCATGTAAAACCAAATATTGCAGCAGCAGGAATAGCCTCAATCACTATCGTTGTTTGCGCAAGCGAAATACCTTCTTTTCTTATTTCATCTTTCTTTGCTTTTAAAAAAACATTTTCTTCATTTATGCTGCCTTTTAAAACAATTTTGGGCGTGAAATAATTTGATGAATAATCTTTCGTGTTTTCACTTGTTAAATCAAAGATCATCATTTTTTGTATTTCCTCATTAACCTCTTTCATCATTTTTGCAATAAGCCTTTTTAATATCTTTTTTTCCTCAAAAGAAATCGGATTTGCCACTATCTCTTCTTTTGTTTTTAAACTACATTTATCAACCCATATAATTGATGAAGTATTTATATCTATAAGTAATAATTTAAAAATAGATTCTACCGTATATTCGAGCAGAAAAACGCCTTTTCTAATAGTATCGAATCTCCATTTTTCAATTTTTCCACAAAGTAGGACGTTAACTTTAAGCTCATCCGCGATTGCTCTGCTTATTGTGTCATTTACACTGCTATTCTCAAATTGCTGAAGAAGATTAAACGGCACTTCTTTAACTTCCTCAAAAACATTGCTCTGAGTGAATTGATTTACCAGGGCTTTCGTGAATTCCTTATTAAAAGGAACCGAAAAAATAACGGAACAATCATTTTCATTGCGACGATCTTCAAATCTTAAAACACCTACTTTTAAAGGAATCGGGGGGGGTTTCATATTTAAGTGACGTAGCTGTATAATATATACGAGACTGCATATCATAATAGGAACAAAAAGAAAAGGAAAAACACTGCTGCGAAAAAAACAGCAGTATAAATAAAAAACTAATTATTTTTATTGCCTTTACAATTTTAGACATTCTTATTCCTCAATAGTATACTAACCAAATTTTACATTATGAGGATAAGTTGTCATTTCAAATCCCCCTCTTTCCCCCTTTTTCAAAGGGGGATGCAGGGGGATTTCCCTTATCCACATATCCACTTATCTACTTGTTTGCTAACCACTGACCACTCACCGCATAAAGCGAGTCCCCCTTCTTGCTTTCCTGAGAAAGCAGAGGGATCACTGACCACTGAATTTACGGCCTTCATCTAACATAGCAAGGTAGTTCTTAACAGGGACGTAATTGGTAACGGTGTTTCCTGAGCCAAGGGCGTAACCGCCGCCAGGCGCGCACTTTTCAAGCACGTTGCGGGTGTATTTCCTGACCTCGTCCTCGGAATGCCTTGCAAGGAAATCCACGTCAACGCCTCCTAATATCGCTATGCGCTTGCCGTAGATCTTCTTCGCCTCTGTGACCGGAAGTATAATGTCCTCCCAGGAATGCTTGGCGTCTATCTTAACGTCGTCTATAAGGTCGTCCATTATCCCGGCCAGGTTCCCGCAGGAGTGCAGGACAAAAGGGAGCTTGTTCTTATGCGCCACTTCAACCGCCTTTTTCTGCCAGGGAAAAACATATTTTCTGAAAAAATCCGGCGCGAACATCGTGGAGGTCTTGTATCCCATGTCATCCCCCATCCTCATAGCTCCCATCACAGGGATCTTTGATATGATCTCATCAGCGTAGATCCTGTAAGCCCCGGTCTTGTTGAACATATCCTCAACGAGCTTGGGGTCGTCGTGAAGCGCCATTGAAAGCGGCACGAATCCCATAAGCCCTGAGACCTGCTCAAGGATACCGCCCGAGATCCCGCCTATGACCTTCATCCCTTCAGGCAGGACCTCTGCCAGGATCTCAAAGTGGGAGAAATCAGTGCATTTCTCAATAGCAGGCCAGGGGTATCTTTCGAAATCCTGCCTGTTCTTTATAGGACCTGAGTTTTCATCAGCCCAGCCGCGCTTTCCGTGCGGCATCTGCGCGGTGTCATCCGCGGCAAGGACGTTGTCCCTGGGAAAGTTAAGGCCGATCTCAAGCGGAACGTAGTCGTAACCAGTATCCGCGTAGAACTTGACCAGCGCCGTGTAATATTCTTTTTTGCCTGGTACTGTACTTGTGTCTATTTTTGACATCTTAATGCCGGTGACCGCTTCATAAATTTCCACGTCGCAGAAGTGCTCGTAAAACGGCACCCAATCCGGTTCACCTTGCCTTAATAGTACCTTGCGCATACGTTCGAAGTTGGGCTGGTTCATGTCTGCTCCTTCTCGGTTAAAGGTTAAAGGTTGAAGGTTAAAGGTTGGAAACCTTACGAAACATCTTTTGTTCTGACCCTTGCCTTTATTTTTGACTTCTTGAGATAATCAATAAGATTGAATAACATTGAGCTGATTATCCGGCACATTTCTCTCAGTTCACGATAACAGGCTTCATCAATATATTTTTGGTCTAAAGCAACCGTCAATTGCGCTCTTACCTCGCTGCAGGAACCTTAGCCCGCCTTATCTGATCCGAAAGCCAATAGTCTTTTGAAAATAAATTACCTTTTATAATATCGTAAATTCTATTTGACAAGCTCCTGGCCATTTTATAAACATCCATTTCTTCAACATTTTTCATTAAGCCCTCTTTTTTTCTTTTTTGCTTTAACCTTTAACTTTTAACCTTCAACCTTTAACTATCAGTTTGCAGGACAGCGCTTCTTCGTACACGGCCAGGATATTCTCCACCGGGGTGTCAGGCTGGATGCAGTGAGCTGGCGAGAAAATGTACCCGCCGCCTTTCGCTATAACGTCCAGGCGGTGGCGCGCTTCCCTTCTGCAATCCTCAACGGTTCCGTGCGGCAATGTCTGCTGGGTGCTTATAAGCCCGCAGAACGCGAGCCTGCCTTTGCATATCTTCCTTATTGTTTCAGGGTCCATTCCCGGAGGTTCTGGCTGCATCGCGTCCAGCACGTCCAGGCCCATTTCAATGAATGTCGGCATAATATCGTGCGTGTCGCCGCAGGAATGCATCATCGCTTTCGCGCCGAACTCGTGCGCGAGATCATAGAACTTCTTAAGCCGCGGCAAGAAAATCCTGTCAAAGACCCGGGGGGAAACAAGCCTTCCCTTCTGCGTGCCGCAGTCCTCCCCAAGACAGACTATATCTATCTTTCCCTTCCCTGCCTGCAGGCCGCGCTTGATCTCTTCGTAACAAAAATCCACGCGCTTGTCTATTACTGCTATCCCGACCTCGTCTTCAAGCGCGATATCCGTCAGGACCTGTTCCATTCCTCTGCCCCTGGACACGCCGTTGACTATGTCCGGGGTGCCTGCGCCTCCAAGGCAGACCGCGAAATCTTTATTCTGCCCGCATTGCTGCTCTATGGCCGAAAAATCGTAATCGTTTATGTCAGGCCAGGGATATTTCCCGAGATCGTCCATTGTCTTTATGCGCGCAAGCCCCAGGTCAGCCGCCTCGTCATAAACGCCGAACTCGTTCTTCTGCCTGCGGTAACCCGTGCCCCAGATGTCGTAGTAAAGGCCGTCCTTCGGCTCTTTGACCTTTCCTTTCCAGGCTGGGCCCACGCTCCTGAAATCTATGCCGAATACCTCAAGCAGATCCCTGCCCTTAAAATGTTCGGACAGGCGCTGCGAGATCTCCGGTGTCAGGTAGATCTGCAAAGGGACCCTGTCCGGCTCTTTCCACGCCAGCGATATTTTTACGCGTTCTTTTGAATTCATCGAACCTCAAAAAAATTTAGCCACGGATTTCCCCCTGTAGCCCGCCAATATTCGTGGCGGGCTCAACGCAGGGACCTTCGGGTCAGAACCAAGCTGATGACCCTACGGCACGGATTTCAACTTTGTAAACTATATAAACTCTGTAAACTTTGTAAACTGCATTTGCAATTACGGATTTTTTGCGATGCACGAAGAACGATGCACGATGAACGAGTCTACCAGAGTGGCGGCTCGTACGGCCTGGTGAGCGGGTGTCCGTCAAGCGGCGGCTGGATCTTCGACAGGTCAACCCCGAACCTGTCAAGTATCGTCGGCGTGATGTCGGCCCGGATGCCGCGCCGCATAACTTTAGGGTCGTTGGTCGCCAGGAACACATACGGAGCGTCCCCGTGGCCTGTTAATCCCTCGTCGAACCCGTGGTCCGCTGTCACGTAGATCAGGGTCTTGTCGTAAATGCCCAGCTCTTTTAATTTTTCCATGATCTTTCCTGTCCCGGAATCATCGGATATATACGCGTCGTTTGATTCCTTTGAGTTCTCCCCGTATTTATGGCCCTGCGCATCTATTTCAGCGAAGTGCACGAACATGAAAAAAGGCCTGTTTGCGTTCTGTCCCAGAAGCTCGATCGCCCTTTCCACGACCTTTTCATTCTTAGTAAGGCCGTTCTCGAAAAGGTCCATTCCCTGGCTTGCGTTGTAATACGGTTTGCCCTGCACAACAAAATATGTCTTGCCATCTTCGGCAATTATTTTGCCGTCTGACTGCTTTTTTTGCAGCAACTTTCCTTTCTGCTTTTCGTTTTTTATCTCCCTTTTCACGGGAGCGTCAGCGTCCACGTGGCCTTTTTTACCTATGACAGCTGCAGTGAAAAAATCCTGGGGGGAAAAATACTGCTCAAGCCGCTCAAATACGGTGTATCCCTGTGGTATGGGCTGGTACCTAGTATGGTGTCACATAAATCCCTTGACATTTGATTCTGCTTTGAGTTGTCATTGCGAGCGACCAAAGGGAGCGTGGCAATCTCGATTTTTAGGTCGAGATTGCTTCGTCGTTAACACTCCTCGCA
>Ga0210049_1000728_pt1 | contig 29118 bp, 40 predicted proteins | sample CryGeyCG2014_300_2_FD_183964 | JGI IMG/M metagenome (GOLD analysis project Ga0210049, IMG submission 183964) | Groundwater microbial communities from aquifer - Crystal Geyser CG06_land_8/20/14_3.00 (SPAdes) (version 2) | ecosystem: Environmental > Aquatic > Deep subsurface > Groundwater | place... | reverse complement strand
TGTAATAGCCAGCATTAAGCGTTTGTTAGCTAATGCCCGTTTGATGTTGAACATATTATTTGGTTGTATTTTTATTTTTTAACTCTGTCTAAATTTTAACATAGTTGCTTAAAAAGCAACAGGTCTATTATTTATACAGCCCATTCTAGCTTTGCTAGATGCTTCGTCCATCAAATCTATCGCCTTATCCGGAAAAGATCGCCCTGAAATCATTTTTTCTGATTGTTCTATGCAGGCCTTGATGACTTTTTCTGAAATTCTAACATTATGAAAAAATTCGTATTTTGATTTTACACCCTTAAGAATTTCAAAAGTATCTTTTTTGCTCGGCTCTTTCACAAAAATTGGTTGCATTCTTCTTTTGAAAGCTAGATCCGTGTGAAAATATTGGTCATATTCTTCCTTGGTTGTAGCGCCAATTATTTGCAACTCTCCTCTTGCCATCGCTGGTTTGAAAATATCCCCCACCGAAACTGATTCCCCTGAGCTTTCCGCTTGAATAAGATTATGTATTTCATCAATAAAAAGAATAATTTTTCTTTTTGAGTTAGATATTTCATCAGTGAGTTTTCTTACTCTCTCTTCAAATTCACCCCGATATTTTGTTCCAGCCAAAAGAGCATTCAAATCTAACATCAAAACTCTTTTGCCAAAAAGACTTGCCGGAACATTTTTCTGCGAAACATTATGCGCCAAACCTTCCACAATCGCAGTCTTCCCAACGCCGGCATCCCCAATAAGCACGGCATTGTTTTTAGTCCTGCGACTCAAAACCATAATGAGATGGTCTATCTCTTTTTCTCGGCCAATGACCGGATCAAGCTGGTTTTTTCTAGCTAGATCAGTAATGTCTTTTGAAAAACTATTTATGATAGGTGTGGCTGTGAAAATTTTGCCTGATTTATTTCTTGAAAATCTGAATAATAGATAGCCCAGAATAGCTATCGCTACTATAGCCATGGAAGGGATTGGATTATCCTGCACGGAAAATATATTCATTTGTTATTTTATTTTTATTGTTTATTTTATCCTAATAATATTATATACTGAAATCACATATATGCAAATGATTAACTTTAAACACACAAAGAATGTCTCAATTCTAGCTCTCGGCGCTGAATCCGCTGGGAACTTTTCTATATATTTGTCCCATCCTTATCATTCTCTCCTTAATAAGGAGAGATGTCTCATAGTCGAGACAGAGAGGTCAAATGGTAAGATTTATTTCTCCAAAGATTTTGGCGATTTATTGGAAGAAACTAATTGGAAAAAATATCAAAAAAAAGTTTTAAGCTATTTGAAAGATAATAAAATTAAACCAGAAATTATTCTCACTGATCTTCATCCGCTATACAAAACTACTGTTTGGGGAAAAGAACTCGCTAAAAAATATAATGCAAAACATATTTCTATCCAACACCACTTCGCCCATATTTTTTCTGCCATCGGAGATAAATTAATTAATTATCCTAATCACCAATTACCAATTACCAATTACGGTATAGCTATGGACGGCACTGGTTTCGGAACAGACGAAAAAATTTGGGGAGGAGAAATATTTCAAGTAGAAAGTAGAAAGAATAAAGCAGAAAGCATAAAAAGGATTGGGCATCTGGAAAATCAGGTTATGATTGGTGGGGATTTGGCCGTGCGAGAACCCGCTAGGATAGTACTTTCTATTTTAAATAAGTTTATGGACAAAATTTCCATATATCAATATATGGAAAAGTTTTATACTTCCAATCAATTTGAATTAATTTACAATCAACTTCAACAAAATTTCAATTGCCTAGAAACTTCCAGCATCGGAAGAGTTCTAGACGCTGTTTCAATTTTATTAGGCTTTTGTGGGAATGTTAGAAAATACAAACATGAACCAATTGATCTCTTGGAAAAAAATTCTACCCTCCCCTATTCTGATTTAAAACCGAAAATAATTTTTGATGAAAAAGAAAAAAAACATATTCTTTTGACTACGCCTCTTTTTGAGTATTTATTAAAGAATATAAAGAAAGATAAGCGGAGATTAGCTGCCACTGCCCAGTTTTATATTGCGGAAGGGCTTTATGAAATTTTACTTAAATGTCATCCTGAATTTATTTCAGGATCTAAAAAGATGCCAAAACCTGCCTACTGGACAAGCAGGCAAGTTCGGCATGACAATTTTTTTATTTCCGGTGGCATCGCTAATAATAAAATAATTTCTTCGTTTTTAGAATCAAAAGGCGTTTATGGCTCAAAATTAACCCCCCGCGGTGACGCCGGAATTTCATTTGGGCAAATAATTTATCATTTATTTAACTGATTTAAATTTCAGCCTATTTTGGCGACGAAACAAATTGAGGTTTGCGAGCGTTAAAAAATTTATCCTGTTTGAGCGAAGCGAGTTATAAATTTTAGTGAGCAAACTGAAAATTTGTCGGAGACAAAATTTGGCTGAGAGTTCTTTTTGCTACTTTTTCTTGCGGAAAGAAAAAGTAGAATAATTCAACATATCCTAGGAATCAACTTCCCTCTCGGCGTTTCAATTCTTTTTATACTTCCAATTTTAGTTTTTAGCCAAACACCCCCGCCCTTGTCCGCCGATGAGGCGGATCGCCCTACCCAACCGATAATCTTAGCACTTTTATTAAATTTTTGAAGAATTTTGATAACTTTTTTGGAATATTTTTTTGGCACCGTCGCCACAAACCGGCCTTCCGATGGAAAAGAAAAAACATCGATGCCAAGAAGTTCAGAAATTGCCACGGTTTCTTTTTTGTACGACAAAGTTTTTTCCTCCAGCACAAATTTCGTTTTGGATTTTTGTGACATCTCATTAAGCACGGCTGCCATTCCGCCACGCGTTGGATCTTTGCAGGAAGTCAGATATTTTGAAACTGATTGAATTTCGTCAATCAGTGGCTGGCAATCGCTTTTTATTTTTGTTTGATAGTTAAACCTCTTGGCCAAAAGCGCCACTGCATGTTCGCCCAAATCTCCAGAAACAATTATATCATCGCCCACTTTGGCGCCATCGTTAGAAATTATCTTGGAAGCAAGTCCTACCCCAGAAATAGTAATTTCAATTTTATCTATCTTGCCTTTTTCTGTTACTTTAGTATCCCCCGTCACAATCGGCACGCCAGTAATTTTTGAAATTTTATTAATAGACTGAATTATTTTTTCAAGATCAGCTTGAGTAAATCCTTCTTCAATCACTAAGCTCAAAGAAATTCCAATCGGCTTGGCGCCCATCACTGCTAAATCATTTAGCGTTCCACAAATTGCAATTTTTCCAATGTCTCCTCCTGGGAAAAACAACGGATCAACAATAAAAGCATCCGTAGTAAAAACCAATTTACTAAAAGACTTGGAATTAAAATTCGTATGTCCTGCATTCGTAGCGCGGGTTCGCGAAGCGAATAACTCAAAAACCGCCCCATCATCTTTAGTATTTTGCCACTTTCCTTTCACGCTCAAAATATTCCTTATGTTTCCAATAAGTTCCTCCGATTTTTTTCCTCCCCCGCCCATTTCTAATTCTATTATTTTATTATTTTTCATACTATTATTCATTGAAACGAAAATTAATATTACAACTCCCCTCCCGCGAAACCATACAAGCACCTTGTGGATTATCCGGCGTGCAATATTTTCCAAATAATTTGCATTGCTTTGAAGAAATTATTCCTTGCAAAACCTCTCCGCAACGACAAACCCGCCTCGCGTCGACGAGCGGTCGTCCCCGCGAGTCGAGGCGGGTGTTTTTTTTAGGTCTAATTTCTTTTTTTATTTTCGCAATCAAATCTCGATGGATAAATTCGGCATCAAGATGCTGATATTTTTTTCTAATTTTTAGTCCAGAATTTTTGATTTCTCCCAAGCCTCGCCAAAAAGCATTCCTAACTTCAAAAACTTCCGAAATTACTTTTTTTGCTTTTAAATTTCCCTCTTTTTTCACTAGTCTTGCGTATTCATTTTCTACTTTTTTTTCTTTGGTAATTATTTGAGTAAGTAGCATTTCGATAGCACGCAAAACATCTTTCGCTTCAAATCCGGCCACCACTTGTGGGATTTGGAATTTTTCATAAACTTCTGTTCCGATAATTGCACTCACATGCCCCGGATCGATAAAACCGTCAACTCTAATTTTATTATTTTTTAATAGTGCCTCCATTGCTGGAGGAAAAAGTTTATGTGAAGAAAAAACCGTAAGGTTATTTTGAATTCCCCAGGCTGTCATCACAGTCGTCGTTTCAAAACCAATTCCCCAAAAAACTAAATTAGAAATTTTTTTGGAAAGTTCCAAAGCTTCAGCAACATCATAAACAATGAAAACTCGCGCTCCCTTTTGCCGAGCGTTTTCCAAGCTTCCCAAACTCCCAGGGATATTAGTGGCGTCGCCATAACAAGCAATCGGAATTCCAGCAAGCGCTAATCCCGTGACAATATCAATTTCACTTTGATCAATGACGCAAACCGGACACCCAGGGCCAGTGATAAGCTGGATGTTTTTTGGCAAAATATTTTTTATCCCGTACTTGGCAATCACCTCACTGTGCGTGCCACAAAGCTCCATAAACCGAATTGGCCGATCAATTCTTTCCGCCTTTTCTTGAATATTTTTCAAAATCTTTTTATATTCCATAATATCTTCACTACCGTATACTAGAATACGGTAGTATTTTTTATTCCGCTTTATTTTAAGTATTCCTTAATCTCTTTCACATTATCTTCTTCCATTTTCTCAATTGCAAAGCCAGCGTGCACCATCACAAAATCCCCAGTCTTAACATCAACCAGAGAAATATTTATTTCTTTTTTCACGCCTTGAAAATCAACTATCGCCAGTTGATCATTAATTTTTATTATTTTTGCTGGAATTGCTAGACACATGCCAATTTTGTCTGCGAACATAGTGAGCAGGAACAAAATTGAGCATCCCTGCACTAATTCACAAATTGAACTTTTTATTAAAACAAACTAAGCCGTAGGCGATTCCGTGGAATAATTTTTATACTAAAAAAATCTTCATTCGGAATTAGTGCGGGATAACTTAAATCTTTATCTTCCCCTCTCTCATCTTTTCCTTATCTCTAACTAACCTCGCCACTTCTCTTTCGCTAAGCACATAATCTAAATAATTATCCTTTTTAGCTTTTTTATAAATTTTAGAAGAAATAAAAAACACTACCATATCATTAGAATTTATTTTTTCCTGCTTAGCATATTCAGTTTTAATATTTTTTATTATTTCATCTTCTGAATTTTCTTTTTCTAATTGTATAACTTTTTCAAAACCCAATCTGATTAATAATTTTTCTATTTTTTTTTCTTGAGTTATATTTTCAATTTGTTTCAATATTTTTTCTGTTATTGCAAAATCCAAAACTGCCACAGAAAACTTTTTGAGATTATCCAATTCTTCTACAATTTTTACATAATCGTTTTTATCTGTAAGCGCTCCTGTTGGACATACTTCTATGCATTTTCCGCAAAAACTACAATCCAAAACTTTTTCATACGGTGTGCCAACGACGATATCACTTCCGCGATGATTGAAACCAAATTTTTTCTCCGGACAAATATTAATACATCTTTTGCATTCAATACAAAGTTCGCTGTTTCTAGAAATGCAGGGATTTTCGTTTTCCACCACTACTCGCGACCAATTATCGCGAATTAAATCCAATTCCTCACAACCAGTTATTTCTCCTTTTCTCGGAATAAAATGAAAGTTTTCAATCTTATATTCCTCTGCCAATCTTTGCAGTTCGCACATTTTGTTTTTCTTACAAGTCGCACATTTACCAGCATGATCCGCCCAAAGAAGTTCGAGATTGATTCTTCTTGCCTTATTTATATCATCACTCTCCGTAATTATTTCCAAACCATCAAAAGCTTTTGCGGTGCAAGAAGCTACCAATCTTCCACCAATTTCCACCAGACATAGCCGGCAAACCGCTTCGCGTGGCAAACCCTCAAAACCACATAGCGTTGGAATTCTAATTCCCTCTCTTCGACACACATCCAAAACAGTTTCCCATTCTTTTACTTTATAAATTTTATTATTTATCTTTATATTCATATGATCATTTTAGCATATTAACACTTGTTAAAATGTTAGAATGTTTTTTGTTATTGCATCCCGAAAAGCCGTTCCGGCGAATTTTCCCAGTGGGCAAAAAGTTGTTCGCTCGAGCGTCCACAAAATATCTTGAATCGCTTCTTTGTCACGCTCGGAAATTTTTCCATCTTTGAATCTTTTGGCAATTTCCCAAAGTCGGAAAGTTCCTTCGCGACACGGCACACATTTTCCACAAGATTCACGCCGGAAAAAATCTGCCCAAGAAATAAGGAGGTCATGAATGTTAACACTTTTATCCACCACCAAAATTGATCCTGAACCTAGCGGACATTCACATTCCTTGCCAAATTCCATCTTAGCTTTTAGTTCTTTTTCTAATAATAATTTTCCACAAGCGCCACCAATTTGGGCAAACCAAAATTCTTTACCTCTTTTTATTCCTCCAGCATAATCGTCAATTAATTTTTTAACTGTTATTCCCGTTGGCGCTTCATAGATTCCCGGATTATTAATAGCTCCGCTTAAAATAAATAGTTTTGTCCCAGGAGAATTTTTTGAACCAATTTTGGAATATTTTTCTCCGCCATTTAAAATTATCCACGGGATACTAGCAATCGTTTCCGCATTGTTAACTGCCGTCGACCTTCCAAGTAATCCACATTCAGTTGGATAGGGCGGACGAAGTTTTGGCTCCCCCCGCTGACCTTCGATAGAATTGACGAGTGCCGTTTCTTCTCCGCAAATATACGCTCCCGCACCAGAATATATTTCAATTTTCAAACTATAATCTGATTCTAAAATTTTATTCCCCCAGAATTTTTTTTTCTTCGCTTGCAAAAGCGCCATTTCCAAAATTTCTTTTTGCTTTTGATAATTTCCATTAATATAAACATAGGCTTTGTCCGCTCCAACAATCAAAGCAGAAATTATTATGCCTTCCAAAAGCAAATGTGGATTTTTGTCTACGATCAACCTATCTTTGTATGTTCCTGGCTCCGATTCATCTAAGTTACAAATAAAATATTTTTTACCAATTTGTTTATATACCATTTCAAATTTTGTGCCAGTTGGAAAACCCGCTCCACCTCGTCCGCAAAGACCGGATTTTTTTATCTCTCCTAAAGCGCCCATCCTATCCATTCCTAAAATAAATTCCTCCAAGGCTTTATAACCACCAACTTCAAGATAGTCCTCAATTTTTAGAGAATCTATTTTGCCCCAATGTTCGATTAGTATTTTTATATCCTTCACGGAATTTTTAATTTTATAATTTTATAATTTTTAAATAATTTCTAATGCTAAAATTTTTAAACATTAAAAATTAAGATTTATTTATAAAATTAAAAATTCAAAAATTATAAAATTTCACAAATATTCTTCCAAAATACTATGCACTGAACTCTTTGTCACTTTCTCATAAATTTTCCCATTCACAACCATTATCGGCCCTTCGGCGCAACGCCCAAGACAACTGATTTCTTGGACTTTTATCTTAAATGAATTTTCAATTTCTTTTATTATAGAAAATGAATCATTCACTGTGCAGTTAGCTGAATTGCAGACTTGAATCAAAATTTCTGGTTGTTTTTCAGTTTTGATTTCATCATAAAAACTAGCCGTCTCAAAAACCTTGCTTTCTGGCACACCAAAATAATCCGCCAACACATTTGCTTCCTTTTCCCCAACATAGCCAAAAACAGCGCTAATTTTTTTCAGTGCCGGCAATAAATTTTCCATTTCAGGTTCAAACTCCAGAATTATATTTTGTATAGTAATCATAATACAAATATGCAAATCTTATGCAAATACACGAATATGCAAATAAAATATTCGCGTCATTCGCATATTAGCGTCATTCGCCCGCCTCGACTCGCCGTCTTCGGCGAGGCGGGCATTCATTCGTATATTTGTATTATATTTACATTTTGCCTTCGCTTCCAAAATATTTTATTTTCTGTTTAACCGTTTCTTTGACCGCTTCTCTTGCCCCTTCCAAAAGTTTTCGAATATCAAAAGACATTTCTTCGTCTTTGACAGAATTTATTATCCGGTCAAAAAAAGCCATCCTAATTGCCGTATCCACATTGAAACAAGTGATGCCTCTTTTTATCACTTCCGCCACTCGGCCATTTTCCCAATCAGAGGCGCCGTGGAGAATAAGTGGGATATTGCACAACTCATTTATTTTTTCTAATCTTTCATAATCCGGTTCCGGCCTTTCTCGAAGAAATCCATGGGCATTACCAATCGCCACTGCTAGTGCATCAATTCCAGTATCTTTGACAAATTTTTCCGCCAAAATTGGATCGGTCATATATTTTTCCCAATTCATTTCTCGACTTTCTGATTCTCCAAAATAAAGAACACTGCCTAATTCCCCTTGGACATCAATTCCTTTTTCATGACAAAATTCAACTACTTTTTTCGTCGCTTCCTCATTGTCTTCATATTTTTTTCGCGAGCCATCATACATCACCGAACCAAAACCAATTTGAGCGCAGTGCTGAATAATTTCAAAACTTTTTCCATGATCTAGATGAATTCCGACTGGAATTTCCGACGCATAAAATTCTACATCATTTTTTACAATGTTATATATCATCCGTCCGCCGGCATATTCCATAGTTTTTTCCGTAATTTGAATAATCACCGGAGAACGCATCTCTTTAGCCGCATCCACAATTGCCCTAGTTGTTTCCAAATTCACCGTGTTAAATGCTCCCACAGCATATCCCCCTGCTCGAGCCTTGGTTAAAATCTCTTTGATGCTAACTATCATAATAATTTTTAATTTTTACAATTTTTAATTTTTAAATAATTTTTAATTTCCAAATGTTTTAAACATTAAAAATTTGGATTTATTTATAAAATTATAAAATTAAAAATTATAAAATTTTGATCAATTATTTTTCACTAATTATTTTTATTATCTTAATAAATTCATACGGCGTCAAACTTTCTCTGCCTACTAGCACCCCATCCATCCCTAGATCCAGACAAACTTGCTTGACTGTGAAGGCTGAAACTGATCCACCATAAATTATTTTCACTTTCTCAGCATATTTTACGCCAAAAAGTCCAATTAGAATCTTAAAAATCAAAACTCGTGCCTCCATAATTTCATTTTCTTTTGGCACTTCATCCGTTCCAACTGACCAAATTGGTTCGTAAGCAATGACTAAATTCTCCGCCTTAGTCCGGCTAACTTTTTCCAAAGCCGACTTCACTTGCTGACTAATAACACTAAGGGTTTGATTATCTTCCTTTTCTTGTTTTGATTCTCCTACACAAAGAATCGGCTTTAAATTATTTTTAAGCGCTGAAATAATTTTTAAATTTATTTCTTCGTCCCGCTCACAAAAATATCTTCTTCTTTCACTATGCCCTAAAATTACATACTCACAACCAAAATCCTTAAGCATTGTCGGAGAAACTTCACCTGTAAAAGAACCCTTGGTCTCCCAAAACATATTTTGTGCGCCTAAAATTATCTTTTTTATTTTCGCCTTTCTAAATCCTTCCAGATGAACAAACGGCGGACAAAGAATTATTTCACAATTATTTATTTTTTTTCCAACTAATTCTTTTTGCAAAGAATTTAAATATCTTTCTCGCTCCGTTTGCGACAAGATATTCATCTTCAAGTTTCCGACAATTAATTTATTCATTGTTATTTTTTTTTATATTAATATGCCTCCTGACAAACCAAACTATACCAATAAGAATTATTATTCCAATGACAATATCAAATTTATGAAAATACACTCCAAGCGTATTCCAATTCTCACCCATTTTTTCTCCGATATAGGCCAAAAGAAAACAAAAAGGCAAAGAGCCGAGAAATGTATAAGTGATAAATTGCCAAAAATTCATTCGAGCGATACCCGCGGGAAGCGAAATGAAAGTTCGAATAACCAGCAAAAGACGCGAGATAAAAACTGCTACATTGCCGTATTTTTTGAAAAAATTATCCGCCAAATCCAAATCATGTTTGGTTACTAAAACATAACGACCGTATTTTTCCGCCAGCGGTCGCCCGCCGATATATCCAATCCAATAAGCAACAGCCGAACCAACAACACAACCCGATGCACCGGCCAGCGACACTCCCCACAAAGAAAATTGTCCTTTGAAAACTAGATATCCGGAAAAAGGCATAATAATTTCCGATGGAAGTGGAATACAAGCTGATTCAATCGTCATCATCAAAGCCACGCCAGAATATCCAAGGAGAGAAATTCCCCCGATTATAAACCCCGCTAAAATTTCAATTATTTTTGCAATCATAATTCATCAGAAATCAATGATCAACGAGCAATGAACGATAAGCAAATTAAATATTAAACATATTTATTGATCACTGATTCTTGATCTTTGATTGTTGATTATTGTCTTAGAAATTCCGCCACGTCTTCCGGTGAAATAGTAGTTATTTCCACTCCCGTTGAAATTTCAAATCCCGCCCAGATGTTTGTTTTTGGCAAAATTTCAATATGCCAATGGAAATGTGGATAATCTTTTCCGTCACAAGGCGAAGTGTGGATATAGAAATTAAAATCAGGATTGTTCAACTTTTCACTTAATCTTTTGATTGCTTCGTGCAGTACCGTTCCCGCGGAAATTTTTTCTTCTTGGGTTATTCTCTCAAAATATGGTTTGTGTTTTTTTGGAATGATCCACATTTCAAAATTAGCCCGCGAGGCGAAAGGGCAAAACAGCAAAAAGTCATCATCTTCAAAAACTATTCTTTTTTTCTGTTCCATTTCCCATTCAATCATTGCGCAATAGACACAATGTTTGTTTTGTTTGTGGTAAACTTCTGCACCATCCAATTCACTTTTGACATACGGCGAGATTACGGGAATAGCGATAAGTTGAGAATGCGGATGCGCAATTGATGCACCAGCCGACGCACCATGATTGTGAAAAATATCGATATAATTTACTGATTTTTTATTCATCAAATCAATATAACGCGATTGATAGGCATCTAGAATTTCCGCCACCATTAGCGGTTCCATTTCACCGATGTGTTTATAATGATCACGGGTTACAATTACTTCATGATACCCCACGCTATCCATCCAAAAATATGGTCCTTCTTCCTTGTGTTCCATCTGTCCGCCAATTGGTCGAGAAAAAGCCGGAAATTTATTAGGAAAAACTTTGAGACTCCAATTGCCATCTGTCGTGTTATATATTAAAACATCTTTTTCTTGCCCAGATTTTTCGGGATCACAAAACAAACATTCACTCGGATTATCCGGCGTACTATTTTCTTCTTTTTTAGCAAACTCATCCGGCCTGCGCGCGCGAATTTTGGAAACTACCACCCAATCTCCCGTCACCAAATCCTGCCTAAGTTCACTATTTTTATTTTTATCCTCCTTGCTCACTTTGTTTTTTAAATTTTTATTTTTTATTTTAAATTTATCTTTTATTTTTTATTTTTTAATTTCGCTAATTTTCTTTTTGAGTTGATAAACTCCTCGCACTTTGTTCCACCAGACTTTGAATAGTTCTCGTAAGGTAATAAAATATCCTTTCATACCCACCAAGCTATAGCCCATATCCAGCCAAACTACTGGCACTTCAGAAATTTTATAACCCAATTTATTAGCTATCATCAAAATTTCAAAATCAATTCCCCAGCGATCCACTTTTGTGCGAGGGAAAACTTCTTTCACCACTTCTTCTTTGAAAGCTTTGAATCCGCATTGCGTGTCATAAATTCCATATAGTCCCGTCATAACCTGAATCAAAATATTTCCCGCGTTCCCCAACCATTCTTTCCATTTCGGTTGGTGTTTTTGAATAGCAGAAGCTTTCAAATCTCGAGAACCAATCACTACATCTGCTTTTTCAAATTCTGGAATAAATTTATCCAAATTATCAATTGGCGTAGCGCCGTCCATATCCGTCCAAATTCGCCACTCCCCTCGCGCACCGGCAAATCCTTCGCGGATACTATAACCCTTGCCATGATTTTCTTTTCGATCTATCACCCAAAAATTCGGCTTGTCTTTGATTTTTTCTTTGACAACTTCTGGAGTGTTATCAGTTGGCCCATCTAACACTATCACCACTTCATAACTTTTACCTATTTTTTCAAAATAATTTTTGATGGAGTTCAGGTGCTCCTCCATTTCTTTTTCTTTTACAGTTTCGTTATAAGTTGGGATGATCACTGATATAAAAGGTTTTTGTTCCATTTTTTTATATTAACGATTATTTTTATGCTTAAATTATATCACAGAATCATGAAACATGAAAACTGCTTTTTTGTTTCATACTTCATGATTCATACTTCATGCCTTATCCAGCCAGCTTTGCAAAATTATCTTAGCTGATTCGCTGTCATCAAACTTCCCCACATTTTTCATCCCCTTTTCCAAAAGATTTGCCTGCGCCATTTTGGTGGAAAACATTTCATTTTGATATTCAATCTCTATTTCTGGTAAAACTTTTTTTATCAATTCTCCTAGTTTTTTCCCTTCGTAAACCGCTTCTTTTTGATTATTATAACTTGGGATGCCAATTATAATCTTGGACACATTTTCTTTTTCAATTATTTTGATCATATTTTCCAAAAAATTTTTGTCATTTTTAAGTGTAGTATAAACAAAAGCAATTTTCGTCTCTTCGTCCGCCAACGCCAAACCAACCTTGGCCTGTCCAAAATCTATCCCTAAATAATGGCTTATATTCGGTTTTTCTTGACTGCCTATTGACATTAGAGTAAAATTATGATAGAATTAACAGTTAGTAGAAAATTGTTCCTTTTATCGGTCATTAAGTTTAATGACCATTCATATAATTTCATTCCAAACCCTTTTGAAGGAGAAAAAAATGAAAAAGTATTATTCTATAATTTTTTTGTTTTTTTTAACACTATCTGCTTGCACTTGTCTTGATAAACCAGCTGAGACAATCTATGGAAATGGTAACACAGTAAGGGAATTTCTTTTTGAAAAAGGAAAAGTCATCCCCCCTGAAATTACCAAAGCAGATAAGGTATTTTCTGAAGTAAGAATTATTTACGGAGGGAGAAACCTTAAAAACTGGAACCCAAAAGAAAATGAGCTATTGTGGGTCACGGGAAATGATCCCGATAGCCAAATTCTTTTCCTGTTTAAACTAAAAAATTAAACAGGAAGTAATCGGAGCGCGTCTAGCATCTGCTAGCCGCTCCGGTTTTTTTATCTTTACGAAATACGAAATAAGCGAAATACGAAAAAAAATCAAACACACCCTTTTCGTATTTAGTTTATTTAGTATTTAGTAAAACAGCTATCTTGTCAAAATCTCGCACCCACCTTTTTTCACCACTACCGTATCTTCAAAATGCGCGGAGAGCTTATCATCTTGTGTTAGATATGTCCAACCGTCTGCTCCTAATTTTATTTTATATGTTCCCTCATTGATCATTGGCTCCAGCGCCAGCGTCATATTCTCTTTTAAAACTAAATCTTTTCCGCTCCAATGATAATTTGGAATGATCGGATCTTCATGCAAAATTCTTCCCACGCCGTGCCCGACCAAATCATGAACTGGTAAAAATCCAAAGGATCGAGCATAACTTTCTACTGCCATAGAATATTCACTCAATTTTGCGCCAGCTTTTATTTTTGAAATTCCCTGATTCAATGCTTCTCTCGTCGCTTTCACTAATTCATACGCCTTTGCACTCACTGTTCCAACTGGAAATGTTCTCGCCATATCAGTAATAAGCCCTTTGTATTTCATCCCAATATCAATTTTCACTAAATCGCCTTCTCGGATTATCACTTTAACACTTGGGATAGCGTGCACAATTTCTTCATTGATTGAAGCGCAGATCGTTGCTGGATAAGGATTTTTTTTATCGCCATAGCCTTTGAAAGCCGGCGTCCCTCCATTATTAAAAACAAGCCTTTCAGCTAGTTTGTCTAATTCCAAAGTATTTACGCCCGAAGCAATTTTCTTTCCAATCTCCTCCATAATCCCAGCGAGTATTTTTCCGCCCTGGCGCATCAATTCTATTTCGTTTTCGTTTTTTATCACTATCATATTATTTACGAACTACGAAATTAACGAAATACGAAACAACTCTAGATATATTTTCGTACTTTAATTTATTTTTCGTACTTTCGTATTTCGTATTATTTTCGTAGTTCGTAAAGGATATCCTCAAATACTTCCTCAATTCCCTGATCTCCATTTATTTCTATTAGCTTTTCTTGTTTTTTATAATATTCAACAATCGGCATTGTTTCTTCTTTGAAAATTTTCAGTCTTTTTTTTACACCTTCTTCACTATCATCAATTCGTTGAATTATTTTTCCGCCACAAGAATTGCATTTTTCTTCCATACTTTGAATATCCTTGCCGAAAATAAAAACTTTTTTGCATTTTTCACAAATTCTTCTTTTCGAAATTCTTTCTAGGGATTCTTTTTCAGAAAGATTGATCAGCACTGTTTTATCAATTTTTCGGCCCGCTTCCTTGAGCACTGTTTCAAAATATTCCAACTGATTGATATTTCTTGGCACTCCGTCAAAAACAATTCCTTGTTCACAAGGCAGTCCCATAATTTTCAAATGAATCACTTCTTGCAAAATTTTATCACTGACTAATTCTTTTTTGATATTTATTATCTCATGAATTTCTTTGCCCAGTGGAGTATCCAGTAGCGCCACTTCACGCAAAAATTTGCCCATATCAATATGCTCTAAATCAAATTTCTGCGATAATTTTTCCGCTTGCGTTCCCTTGCCAGAACCCTGCGGACCAAGAATTATTAAATTCATATTTATTTAGTAAGACTTTAATTTACTAACTACGAAATAAGCGAAATACGAAACATTTAAACTCCTCTTTCGTACTTTCGTATTTAGTATTAATTTCGTATTTCGTAAAAATTAAAAGCCTTCGTAATCCCTCATTACCAATTGCCCTTCGATTTGTTGGATAAGTTCAATTACCACCGAAACAACAATTAAAAGTCCTGTACCACCAATTGAAATCGATCCAATATTAGTGAAGCCTTGTATGATAAACGGCAAGATAGCGATGAAACCAAGAAAACTAGCGCCTGTCAAAGTTACCCGATTCATAATTTTGAATAAATATTCGGAAGTATTTTTCCCCGGTCTGATTCCCGGAACATATCCCCCTTGCTTTTGCAAATTTTCTGCAATTTTATTTGGATCAAAAACCACTGCTGTATAAAAATAAGTGAAAGCCACCACTAAAATAAAATAAATTGTTCCATAAAAAAATTGATTTTGAAAAAAATTCCCCACTGCTCGCGCCACTCCAGATACCATTCCATTTCCCGAGCTAGCTAAAAAATTAGCAATCATTCCTGGAAAAAGCATAATCGACATCGCAAAAATAATTGGAATCACTCCCGCCTGATTGATGCGAAGGGGAAGATGGGTGGAAGTTCCACCATACATTTTGTTGCCTCGAATTCTTTTGGCATATGCAATTGGAATATTTCTTTGTCCTTCGGTCATAAAAACCACCGCGCTTACCGAACCAACCGCAACTGCCAAAAGTAGAATGTAAGTGAAAAGTTGAGAGGAATCCCAAGTTGACATCAAACGAGAAACCACTGAAGGCAAGCCAGAAACTATACCAGCAAAAATGATAAGCGATACTCCATTGCCAATTTTCTTTTCTGTGATCAATTCTCCAAGCCAAGTAAGAAAAATTGTTCCCGCCGTAGCTACAATCACAATAGAAAAAAGTCCATAAGCTCCTTCTGGCGCCATAATTTGTTGAGATTTAAAAAGAGAAATCATGCCAATTGTTTGCAGAGCCGCCAGTGGAACCGTGAGCCATCTGGTCCATTGATTAAATTTTTCTCTTCCGGCTTCTCCTTCTTCTTTATAAATCTGCTCCAAACGCGGGCTGATCATAGTCATTAGTTGCATAATGATTGAAGAAGTGATATATGGTCCAACACCTAACATTACAATTGAAATACTGGAAAGTCCCCCTCCAGAAAAAAGATTGAGTAGCCCAAAAAACTGATTACTATCAAAAAACATTTTTAGTCTTTCCTGATCAATCCCTGGGATCGGAATATTCGCCGCTAATCTAAAGATAACCAAAAGCGTCAAGATAAAAAATATCTTATTTCTAAGTTCTTTAATTTTGAAGATTTGAATTATTTTTTGAAACATGCCATTTTTGTCCGCGAGTGGAGCGAGTGGCTACAAAAATGAGCATCCCGCACCAATTCACAGAATAATTTTTCTACTATCTTAGAATTAAGCCGCAGGCGATTCCGTGGAATAAACTTTATATTAAATAAATTTTTATTTGGAATTGGTGCGGGATATTTTCAAAAAACTATTTTTTAATTGATTTCGAAAAAAGAATACCCTTTTCAAAAGAAAGTTTTTTTGTAAGTTTGTCTGCCGATGAAGCAGGTTTACTGCCACCAATTATTTTTATGCTCTTCTTTTTTTCCCTTCTATCAATCAATCCTACTTTAATCAAAGACTCGACACTCACTGTTTCGCCGTCTTGGAAATTTTTTTCTATTTTTTCTAAAGAAATAATTATTGGCTTAATTCCTTTTGATTTGAATCCTTTTTTCTTTTTCATGTGATCGATAAGTGTTGAGCGGCCACCTTCAAATAGAGGATCAACATGCGCTCCACTTCGCGCCTTTTGCCCTTTATTTCCTTTGCCACAATATGTCCCTTTTTTTCCACCTCGTCCGATAGTCTTTCTTTTCTTCTTTTTGCTATTAAGTTTTAGAGTATTAATTTGCATAAATTTCATTTACGAACTACGAAATAATCTAAATACGAAAAAATTGTTCAATATATTTTGCGTATTATTTTTATTTTCGCACTTTCGTATTTCGTTAATTTCGTATTTCGTAAAGCTATTTTATCCTTTCTTCCCTCTTCTTAGAATCCTTAAAAATTTTCAAGGCTTCGATAATAGCTCTCGCTACATTCAATTTATTGGCTGTCCCTAATGATTTGGAAACAATGTCTTTGATTCCGGCTAAATCAACTACTGCCCGTACTGCTCCACCCGCCACAATCCCTCGTCCTTTGGGTGCTGGTTTTAGAATAATTTTAGCACTGCCTAATTTCATAAAAACATTATGAGAAATTGTATTTTTGCTCACATCAACACTAATCATATTTTTCTTTCCATCATTAAAAGCTTTTTTGATTGCATCTGTCACATCAGCCCCTTTTCCCACTCCTACACCAACACGGCCTTTTCGATTACCGATAACCAAAGTGGCACGAAAACGAAACCTTCTTCCGCCCTTAACCACGCGGGTTACTCTGGCTAAATCCAAAAGCTTCTGATCATATTCAGGTTTTTCCCGTCTGCCTCTTGATCTTTTATTTTCTTTTCCCATAATTTTTCATTTACGAACTACGAAATGAACGAAATACGAAACATTTTTAGATATATTTTCGTATTTAATTTTATTTTTCGTACTTTCGTATTTCGTATTAATTTCGTAATTCGTAAAATTAGAATTGTAATCCGCCTTCTCTGGCTCCTTCCGCCAAAGCCTTAACTTTTCCATGATATTTATAACCACTTCTGTCATAAACAACTGTGCTTATTTTTTTTTCTGTACATTTTTTAGCTATCAAAATTCCTAATTTTTTAGCTCCCTCTAAATTATTTCCGGCATTTTTAATTTCTTTAAGACTTCCAAAAACAAGGGTTGCTCCTTTTGTATCATCAATAACTTGAACAGATATGCCTTTGAGACTTCGAAAAATAGCCAAGCGAGGTGTTTTAGAATCACCTTTAACCTTAGCCCGAATGCGTTTTTTTCTATGGAGTCTTAAATTGTTTCTACTTGTTTTCATTGTTTTTCATTTACGAACTACGAAATGAGCGAAATACGAAATATTATTTTATGCTTTTTCGTATTTTAATTCAATTTTCGTATTTTCGTATTTCGTTAATTTCGTATTTCGTAAAACTTACTTTACAGCGCCGGCTTTTTTGCCAACTTTTCTTCTCACTTTCTCTCCTTGATATCTAAATCCTTTTCCTTTATATGGTTCAACTTTTTTTAGTGCTCTGATATTAGCAGAAAATTGTCCAACTTTCTGTTTATCCGCTCCAGAAATTGAAATAACATTATTTTCCTCAAGCTTAACAGTAAGACCTTCAGGAATTTCCACTTCGACTGGATGAGAAAATCCCAGTGCCATAACTATTTTTTTGCCTTGAAGAGACATTCGAAAACCTACTCCTTGCAATTCTAATTTCTTTTCATAACCGTCCTTTGCACCAACAATCATATTGCTGATAAGCGCTCGGGTGAGTCCCCAAATGGCATTGGCTTCTTTGGTATTTCTTATTTTTGAAACATTTATTTCATTTTCTGAAATATCAATTTTAGCTTGCTGATTCACTTCCAATTCTAAAGTACCCTTAGGACCTTTTACAAAAAGTTTTTCCTTTTCAAGTTTTACTTCAATCCCTTGCGGAATTATTATGGTCTTTTTTCCTATTTTTGACATAAATTTCATTTACGAACTACGAAATGAACGAAATACGAAACATTTTTAGATATATTTTCGTATTTAATTTTATTTTTCGTACTTTCGTATTTCGTATTAATTTCGTAGTTCGTAATTTACCAGACTTCGCAGATATATTCCCCTCCCAATCCAATTTTTCTTGATTCCTCTCCTGTCATCACGCCCTTGGAAGTGGACAAAATAGCTGTTCCATACTTATTTTTAACATCTCTGATTTCTTTATTTTTAATATAAATTCTTTGTCCTGATTTGGAAATTTTCTTTATTCCTTTGATTGCTGGAATTTTTTTTGTTGGAGAAAATTGATGGTATTTCAAAACTATTTTTATCATCCCTTCTTTTTCTTTAGCCACATTTTCCACAAAACCTTCTTTTTTGAGAATTTCTGCCAAAGCAAATTTAAGCTTAGACGGTCTTATCGCCACTTCTTTTTGCCCAGCCATTTGAGCGTTTCTTATTTTAGTTAGCATTTGTGAAACAGTATCCATAGTTTAATAATTTTAAATTTATTTCTTTCTCTACTAATTACCAGCTGGCTTTTTTAACTCCAGGAATTTGACCAGTGCTGGCCAATTCCCTAAAACATATTCGGCAAATATCAAATTGCCTCATATAACCATGTTTTCTTCCACACTTCCAACAGCGTCTCACGATTCTGGAAGAAAATTTCGGTTTTTTTCGGGCTCGCGCCTCCGTTGATTGCTTTGCCATAATTTAATCTTATTGTTTAATCTCCATTGGAAATCCTAATAACTTAAATAATTCCAAACCTTTGTTTTTATCTTTTGCATCAGTCACAACTGTCACTTCCAAACTAAAAATATTTTTTACTTCTTCTGGCAATATTTCCGGAAAAATAATATGCTCTTTTATCCCAATATTCAAATTTCCTCTGGAATCAAAAGCAGAATTTTTGAGTCCATGAAAATCTTTCACCCGAGGAATAGTGGCCTTGACTAATTTTTCGATAAAATCCCACATTCTTTTTCCCCGAAGCGTCACTTTCATTCCAACTTCCAAGCCTTCTCTTATCTTGAATCCAGCAATTGATTTTTTTGATTTAGTCAGTAGTGGTTTTTGCCCCGTAATGGTCGAAATAGCCTTAGAAATTTCTTCCACCTGTGCTGAATCTTTCAAAAATTTTCCAATACCAACATTAACCACAACTTTTTTTATTTTTGGCACCTCAAAATCATTGGAAAGATTAAATTTCTTTTTCATTTCCTTTATCACTTCTTTATTATATTTTTCTCTGATACTAGCCATAGTTTTCCCTTACGAATTATTATATTTCTCCCTGACATTTTTTACATATTCTCTGTTTTTTACCGTCTACTATCTTATAGCCAATTCTAGAAATTTTGGCGCATTTTGGGCAAACTAACATTGCGTTAGAAACCGGAATTTTTCTGGATACCTCAACTCTTTGCCCTTTTTCTCCTTGTTTTCTTGGCTTAGAATGTTTTTTTACGATATTTAAACCTTCTACCATTATTTTTCCTTCACTAGGAAAAGACTGTAAAACTTTCCCTGTTTTTCCAGAATCTTTCCCGGCTTTCATTTTAACTATGTCATTTTTCTTTATCTTCATAAATTTCATCTACGAACTACGAAATAAGCGAAATACGAAATAGTTTTGGATATATTTTCGTATTTAATTTTATTTTTCGTACTTTCGTATTTCGTTAATTTCGTATTTCGTAAAACTACAAAACTTCTGGCGCAAGCGAAATTATCTTGCTATAACCTTTATCTCTTATTTCTCTGGCAATTGGCCCAAAAATTCTTGTCCCCTTAGGTTCTTTACCGTCTAAAATCACAGCTGCATTTTCATCAAATCTAATATAGGATCCATCCCTTCGACGCAATTCTTTTCTTTGTCTTACAATTACCGCTCTTACTTTTTCTCCCTTTTTTACCATTCCTCGCGGTTCCGCTGATTTTACTGAAGCAACAACAATATCTCCGATTCTAGCGAAGCGTCTTCTGGTCCCGCCCAAAACCTTGAAGCATTCAATTATCTTTGCTCCAGAATTATCTGCGACTTTCAATTTTGTTTCTGCTTGTATCATAATCGATGCTAATCTACGAATTTATGCGAATGTTGCGAATTTGTTCGTATCATTCGCATGTAATTCGCATTGTTCGTATCGCTACTAAATTAATTTATATTTCTTATCCTTACTCATCGGTCGGCAAGCAATTATTTCTACCATATCTCCAACTTTGCATTTATTTTCTTCGTCATGAATTTTATAACGCTTGGTTGATTTATATTTTTTCTGATATTTTTTATGAGTTTTGAACATTTCCACAGCGACAATAGCAGTTTTGTTGCCTTTATCACTCACAACTCGTCCTTTCTTTTTCGCTAATATTTTATTGTTATTTGAATTATTTTCCATTTTCTTTATTTTTTTCATTAATTAAGGTCAATATGCGTGCGCTATCCTTTTTTTCACTTCTAATTTCTCGAGTATTTTTCACTTGTTTTGTTGCAATATCAAATCTGAATTTTCGGATTTTTTCCTGTTTTTCCAAAATCATTTTTTGGAGTTCTTCAATATTTTTTTCTCTAAGTTCCTTAATTTTCATATTATTCTTTTTCCACAAATTTAGTCTTTACATTTAATTTATAAGCTGCCAAGCTTAGCGCTTCTTTGGCAACCTCTCTCTTTATTCCATCCATTTCAAATAAAATCGTTCCTGGTTTTACCACTGCTACAAAATGATCCACTGCTCCCTTTCCTTTTCCCATTGGAGTTTCATCACCCTTTTTAGTCATCGGTTTATCTGGGAAAATTCTAATCCAAATTTTTCCTCCGCGTTGGATATGTCTAGTCATAGCGCGCCGTGCTGATTCTATTTGACGAGCAGAAACTAAACTAGCGCCTAATGATTTCAAACCAAAACTACCAAAACTAATCTCATTACCACGATGAGCCGTTCCGCAGATTTTCCCTCCGCGCTGGATCTTTCTATGTTTTACTTTCTTTGGCATCAACATGTAATTTTCTTTACTAATTACTAATCAATTACTAATATACTAATTATATTTAAATTTTTTATTCTTTGCAGATTACTATTAGTACATTAGTATATTCGTACTAAATTAGTAATTCGTAAAGACTACTCAAAAACTTCCCCTTTATACAACCAGACTTTCACGCCTAGTGTTCCATAAGTTGTATAGGCAGTCGCTCTGGCAAAATCTATATCCGCTCGCATTGTGTGCAGTGGCAGTGTTCCTTTAGCTGCCCATTCCCTACGACTCATTTCCGCTCCACCCAATCGTCCAGACATTTCAATTTTTACTCCCTTAATACTTTTATTTTTCATAATCTGTTCCAATGCCGATTTCATTGATTTTCGAAAAGGCAATCTTTTTTCCAACTGATCGGCAATATTTTGCGCCATAATCACAGCACTCTCTTCCATATTCTTAACTTCCAAAATATCCACTTTCAAATTCATTTTCTTATTATTTTTGAAAAATTCTTTCTGAATATAATTTTTAATATCTTCAATTCCGCTTCCACCTCTTCCGATAAGCACTCCTGGTCGAGCAGTTTTGATGATAACTCTAATCATCTTAGCCGATCTTTCAATTTCCACTTCGGAGATAAAAGCCGCTTTCCATTTTTTGGAAACACCGCTTCTAATCTCAATATCTTGCTTGAGATTTCCTTTATATTCTTTTTTGCTAAACCATTTGGATTTCCAGTCTTGAGTAATTCCCATTCGAAATCCAATTGGATTGATTTTATGTCCCATACTAATTTAGCCTTACACTTTTTAATTAGTTTTTTATTTACTAACTACGAAATTTTCGAAATACGAAACATTGAAACTCCTTTTTCGTATTTTCGTATTTCGTATTGATTTAGTAGTTCGTAAAACTACATTGATTTTCTTTGGAATATTTTTTTCGCCCAACCTTTTTTTGGAACTTCTTTTTTCTTTTTTTCTTCATCTTTTTTTATTTCTCCAGTCTTTTTTTCCGTATCACTCTGTTTTTCTTGGGCGTCTTTCTGCTCTTTTTTTCTTTCTTTTTCTCTTTTCTTAAATTCCGCTTCCATTTCCTCTTTTGATTTTCTATTTTTTCCTTCCACTCTTTCTTCCAAAATAATTTCTATGTTCGAAGTTCTTTTTAGAATTTCTCCCGCTCTTCCGAATGCTTTTGGCATCCATCTTTTGAGCGTCGGACCAGCGCCGATTTTCGCTTCGCAGACATACAAATTATTTTTGTCCAAACCAAAATTATTTTCCGCATTAGCAATCGCGCTCAAAAGCAGTTTTTTTACATGTGGGCTAGTCCTTTTAATATGAATTTCGAGCTGATCCAGCGCATCCAAAACATCCAAGCCCTTGATCAAATCAGCTACGATTTTTGATTTTCTTGGAGCAACTCTTAAATTTTTTAGTTTAGCGTTAACTTTCATGATCTTTTTTCTACTAATTACGAATTTTATTAATTAACTAGTTTTACTTCTTAATTTCTGTAGAACCTTTGACTGCTTTAGCTGTATCCAGCTCTTTCTGTTTGGCTACTGTTTCCATTTCTTTTTGCATCTTTCCTCCATGGCGGGTAAATTTCTTTGTCGGCGAAAATTCTCCCAATCGATAACCAACCATTTCTTCCGATATAAGAACTTGAATAAAATCTTTTCCGTTATGCACATTGAAATTAAAACCGATCATTTCCGGAGAAATTACGCAGGCGCGAGACCAAGTTTTAATTGGAGTTCGATCCCCCAGTTTTTTATCTTTAATTTTCTTTATCAGTCTTTCATCGATATAAAGACCTTTTTTGAGACTTCTTGTCATATTTATCTCTTACTTCGTCTTTTAATTATAAACTTATTGCTATATTTTTTTCTTTTTCTGGTTTTCTTTCCAAGTGCTGGCTTGCCCCAAGGAGTTTTTGGATGTTTAAGTCCAATTCCTTGTCGGCCCTCGCCTCCACCGTGTGGATGATCAACTGGATTCATCGCTGATCCACGCACTCCTGGACGAACTCCCATGTGTCTTTTTCTGCCAGCTTTTCCTACTGTAATCGAGTTATGTTCAAAATTACTCACTTGTCCGATAGTAGCATAGCCTTCATTGCTTATCAAGTGAATTTCTCCGGAAGGCATTTTTATTTGCGCATTTTTTTCATCTACGGCTGTAAGCGTAGCGCCTGATCCAGCGCTTCTTATCGCTTGCCCACCCTTACCAGGAAAAAGTTCTACATTACAGATAATTGTTCCAATAGGAATATTTTTTACTTTTGCTCGATTACCAATTTTTATTGGTGCATCTTCTTTGGAAATTACTTGTTGATCAACTTTCAAATCTTGAACAGCTAGTATATATCTTTTTTCCCCATCTGAATAATTTATCAGGGCAATAAAAGCGCTTCGCACTGGATCTCTTTCAATTGAAGCCACTCGTCCCCAAATACCAATTTTATCCTGCTTGAAATCAATCATTCGATATCTCTGTTTGGCCCCTCCACCTTGGTGGCGCACTGAAATCTTTCCGAGTGATCGGCCGGCGCGTCTAATTCTTTTCGCCAAAAGTGATTTTTGTGGTTTTTGAGTAGAAATCATCGCCGACTTTACTATCGACATATTCCTTCTCGCCGCCGTATTTCTTTTGTATATTTTTATAGCCATAATATTTTACTATTTACTGCTAAACACATCAATACTCTCCCCTTCTTTTATCTTAATTATCGCTTTTTTAAATCCTGATTTAACTCCCACTATCCGACCTCTGGTTCTTTTTTTTCCAGGAATATTGATTGTTCTGACTCCCAGCACGGTTACTTTGTATAATTCTTCAATCGCTTTTTTGATTTGCTTTTTATCCGCTTTTTTATTCACTTTAAAAATATATTTATTTAACTCCGCCGAAGCAGTCGCTGCTTCGGTTATCCAAGGTTCAATCAATATATTTTCTTTATTCATATTCATATTTGTAATTATTCCTATCGCTACTGTTTATTATATTTTCCTTCCAAATAAGCTATAGACTCTTTTGTCAATAATAAAAATTTATTTTTAAGCATATCCGCCACATTCAACTGTCCAACCATAATATTTTCCACTTTTTTGATGTTTCGACTGGTAATTCTCAAATCTTTTTCTGCTTCACAAAAAGCTACTAATGTTTTCTTGTTTATTTTTAAATTTTTTAAAACTTCTGCCATAGCTTTGGTTTTTTTGACAGCTAAATTAAGTTTGTCCAGAATTATCAGCTCTTCATCTTTCAATTTAGCACTCAAAACCATTAGGATCGCCTTGGAATTCATTTTTTTATTTATCTTTTTGGAAAAATTTCGATCCTTTCTCGGACCAAAAGCAACGCCTCCCTTTCGCCAAGCCGGATTTCGAACTGATCCAACTCGCGCTCGTCCAGTACCTTTTTGCTTCCATGGTTTTATACCAGAACCGGCTCTTTCTCCTCTATTTTTCGTATGAGCTAAAACTTGTCTTCCATTCGCTTCAATCGCTACCATCACTTGATGAATAAGATCATCATTCTTTTTCACACCAAAAACACTTTCGGAAACTTCCATTTTTTCAACTTCTTTACCTTCTATATTGTAAACAGGAATTTTCATAATCAATGCTACTTTTTTTACTATTATTTAATACTAGCTATCTCCACGACTCGCCCAGCTACTCCTGGGACAGAACCTTTGAGTCCTAAAATATTTTTTTCTTTATCTACAAAAACAATCTTAATATTCTTACTAGTTGATCTTTTTCCTCCCATTCGTCCCGCCATTCTTTTGCCCTTGGTAACATGTTCCGGAAAACCAGAACCGATTGAACCAGGAGCGCGAAGATCATGTTTGTGTCCATGAGTTTTAGGGGATCCTTTGAAACCATGTCTTTTGACTACCCCTTGGAAACCTTTAGCCTTAGCAATCCCGCTTACTTTTACCTTATCCCCGATTTCAAAAACAGAAACATCTAGTTGAGCCTCTTTTTCCAATTTATTTTCTTCCACTCGGAATTCTTTTTTAAATTTTTTATTCTTAGTTTTTTGAATTTCTAACTGAACCGCAGAATAACCATCCTTTTCTTTGTTTTTAATCAGACTCACTTTTGAAGTACATTCAACTAGCGTCACATTCTGTGCGCCGTCTTCATCATAAATCGTAGTCATTCCTATTTTTTTTCCGAGTATAAATTTCATAATCTAATAATTTTAATTTATTCGTACATTCGTACCGATTCGTAATTCGTAGAGAGTAACAAAAAACTGGACTCAACGCCAGCCAAAACTCTTTTTGAGTTTATAGAAATTTCTTTCTTGGCTAGTTGAGTATCCGACCAAAACTTAATATCTGACTTGGCTGGACTTTAACTAGATATTTACGAACTACGAAATTAGCGAAATACGAAATAGTTTTAGATATATTTTCGTATTTAATTTTAATTTTCGTATTTCGTATTTCGTATTATTTTCGTATTTCGTAAAAACTACATTTTAATTTCCACATCCACTCCCGCTGGCAAATCAAGATTAGTGAGACTATCAATCGTCTTGGGAGTCGGATTCATTATGTCAATCAATCTTTTGTGCGTTCGCATTTCATATTGATCGCGTGCATCTTTATGCACAAAGGTCGATTTGTTAACAGTATATTTCCTTATTTCAGTCGGCAAAGGAACCGGTCCAGAAATACTGGCGCCTGATCTTTGGGCGGTTTCCACAATAAGCTTAGCTGATTGATCAATAATCTTATGATCATACGCCTTGATCTTAATCCTAATTCTTGGTTTTACTTCTTCTTCTACCTTCAACATTTTAATTAATGAGCTACACAGAAACCCACTGAATGACACAGAAAAATTCTGCATTATTCTGTTTTCTTTCCATGTTATTCTGTATTATTAAACTTTATTTAGTAATTTTTGTCACCACTCCAGCACCAACAGTTTTTCCACCTTCTCGAATAGCAAATCGCATCCCTTCTTCCATTGCTACGGGTGCGCCTAATTTAACTTCAAAATTAACCGTGTCTCCCGGCATAACCATTTCTGTTCCTTCTGGTAAAATCACTTCACCCGTAACATCAGTTGTTCTTACATAAAACTGTGGTTTGTATCCTTTGAAAAATGGAGTGTGTCTTCCGCCTTCTTCTTTGGTTAAAATATAAACTTCCCCGTTAAATTCAGTATATGGAGTAATTGAACCTGGTTTAGCCAAAACCTGACCTCTTTCTACATCTTCTTTTTTTGTTCCACGAAGAAGTACTCCAGCATTATCTCCCGCTTGTCCTCTATCTAATGATTTGTTAAACATTTCAATTCCTGTAACAGTAGTTTTTTGAGTTGGACGAATTCCAACAATTTCCACCTCATCGTTAATATTGACGATACCTCTTTCGATTCTTCCTGTTACCACTGTGCCACGGCCTTCAATTGAGAAAATATCTTCAATCGGCATAAGTAAAGGTTTTTCAATATCTCTCACGGGTTGTGGAATTTTTTCATCCAAGGCTGTTATAAGTTCGAGAATTGGTTTAGCTCCTTCTTCTTCAGCTGATTTTGCTTCCAGTGCTTTCAAGGCTGAACCACGAATAATTTTAGCATTTTCTCCATCGAATTCATATTTAGTTAAAAGTTCTCGCACTTCTGCTTCCACCAAATCAATCAATTCTGGATCATCCACCATATCAACTTTATTAAGGAAAACTACAATTTCCGGCACACCCACTTGTTTAGCCAGCAAAATGTGTTCTCGAGTTTGTGGCATAGGACCGTCAGTCGCTGCCACTACCAAAATTGCGCCGTCCATTTGAGCTGCGCCTGTAATCATATTTTTGATATAGTCAGCATGTCCTGGGCAGTCAACATGAGCATAATGTCTTTTTTCTGATTCATATTCACAGTGAGCTGTAGCAATAGTGATTCCTCGCTCTTTTTCTTCTGGAGCTTTGTCAATCTCATCTACTCCCTTAGCTTTAGCTCGTCCTAAAAAGCTTAGCACATTAAGAATAGCCGCCGTTAAAGTGGTTTTTCCATGATCGACATGTCCGATTGTTCCAACATTCACATGTGGTTTAGTTCGCTCAAATTTTTCTGCTGCCATAGTTTTAATTTTACCGCGACATTTGCGCTTTCCGCCAAAGCGGATAATTCCGGAATAAAATACCGGATTCGCAACTGATCGCGAATTTTATTATTTAAATTTATTACTTGGGTATTGTATAGTATTTTCTTTTTTTTGGCAAGTCCTAAGTTTTTTCGTATCTTATTTCCTCGCTTTTTTCTTCACTTATTTCCGCCAAATCAATATCTTCAATTTTTCTTTCTTCCTGCAGTACTTTCCAACTGGCGATATCATTGTTGATCTTATCAACCAATTCCTGCTTTGTCAAGCCCTCAATACCTTCTTTCTTTATTTTCTTAAATTCCGCTAGGCTTAACACCACATAATATTGCTCTTGGTCTTTTATCACCGCGCGCCCACCCAAAAGTTCCAACGCTTCTTTGAGTTTTTTATCCAACATAAAATTAAATTATTTTTACAATTAAATGCTAGCTTATTTTAAATTAGCTGTCAATTCGTAAATATATTTTCTGGATTATTTTTATCTTTTTCCCACATCTGCGGATTAATTTGAATATATTCCCGAATTTTGTTTAAGGAAATTTCGTTGCGGATTATTTGGTCGTAATAACGGGACTGCCAAGCGAATCCAATATTTGAAAATTGTTTTTTGGAATTTTTTGCGACGATGGATTTGAATGAACGAATAATCACCGGCAAAGATCCTGGTTTTAATTTATAGAATGTGTTTGATGTTTTTGTATTTAATGGTGGCACCGTAGAGACGCAGCAATGCTACATCTCTACACCGTCCACACCACCACAATCATTATTAATTTCATCACGCGATATTTCAACAATTCCATGCACATGATTTGGCATCACAACAAATTCATCCAATTTTACAAACGGAAAATGCACTGGAATTTCGCGCCAATATTTATCCGCCATTTTCCCCACATCATTCAACACCATTCCCCCATTCTTAATTTCCCCAAAAAAATATTCTTTGTCTTTCGTGCAAATCGTCACAAAATACATTCCATTTTGGGAATAATCGTAATTTGATAATCTAGCGGATTTAATTGTGTATTTGTTTTTAAATTTTTCAGACATTTTTATTTTTATATATTTCATCGTAGAGACGCCCCGACGGGGCGTCTCTACCGCCTACAATTTTTTATAATCACTGAACAATTAACATTCAGTCTCCATTTTACTCGGATAAGAGTAAATGGCGTCTCGATTGGAGATTTTCTTTATTAGGCTCTCATTTTTTCTTTAATTATGAGAGTTTTTGTCCAATTGAGACGCAATTCACCCTAGTGTAGTCAGGTGACGAATGAGTTGTTAAGTTTTCTTTTGGTTAAATTAAGGGCGATGTCAGTTAGAATATGTTTCAGATTGTAAACGGTAGCTGTTAAGCAGGCTTGGATGTGGGTTTTTTCTAATCCCAGATATTTG
>Ga0210049_1000725_pt1 | contig 29151 bp, 28 predicted proteins | sample CryGeyCG2014_300_2_FD_183964 | JGI IMG/M metagenome (GOLD analysis project Ga0210049, IMG submission 183964) | Groundwater microbial communities from aquifer - Crystal Geyser CG06_land_8/20/14_3.00 (SPAdes) (version 2) | ecosystem: Environmental > Aquatic > Deep subsurface > Groundwater | place... | reverse complement strand
GCGGTAGTGTCTGCCGGGGATAGATCGTGGGCCACGATGATCACCCTGCCGTTTATCTGTGAGAGACTGGTATCGTTATTTCCGGAGAGATTTCTTAATATCCGCTCGGTTACGTTCTCTACATCGGTCAGGCGGCTTCTTATATAATAATCATCTACCTCATCGAAAAGAAGTTTTATTTCTTCGAAAGATTTTTTGAGCGCCCACTCAGAATTGATCTTTTCTTTTCTAATCTTTTCAACTGTGGCATCTTTTAGCATGCTGTCATGGATGATCATTACGTGGCTGTCCAGAATAAATGAATGATCTTTCATGCGCTCGGGCATGCGGGTTTTTATCTGCAGCAGTTGGGATTCGGTAATGCAGAGCGCCTTTTTGAAGCGCTCAACTTCCCTGTTTATCTGGTCTTCGTTTATCAGGTATTGATAGAGTATCTTGACCCTTGACCTGTCAACAAGATGGGCCTTTCCAATTATTATGCCGGGCGAAGCGGGAATACCCGTGAGGAGCTTTTTTTCAGGAAGCTGAGTGTTCGTCACGACACCTCACCGAACTTGCTGTCGAACAGCTCAAATAGTTTCACAATCAGTTCCTCGCAGTCCTCTCCTGCTGCCCTTGCCTTTATTTCAGTCCCCTTCGGACAGGCAAGGGTCAGGATGGAAAGAATATTTGATCCGTCTGCCTCCTTGCCGTCTTTGGCAAGAATCAGGGTAGAGCGGTGCTTTTTTACCAGTTCGACTATCCGCGCGGCGGCCCTTGCGTGGATACCTAGTTTATTGCTGACTGTCAGATTCTTTATGACTTCCATTCCCTTCTTCGCCCCAGGCGGGTTTTCCTCTCGCCAGGCATTCCTTATAAACCTTTCTAAACGGTATATCTGTGATTTCGCTTATCCTCAGCGCGATCTCCCTCATCCCCTTGTGAGGTCTTTCAAAAACCAGTTCTAGGATACGTCCCAGTTTGGTATCGTCCATGCTCTGCCCGTCAGGCTTACGGTTTCCCTCCAGGACGATGGTGTATTCCCCTCGCGGGGCTTCAGCGGATAAGTCTTTGAGTACGGAAAGGACCGTCCCTCTCTTTATCTCTTCAAATATCTTTGTCATTTCCCTGGCTATAGTCAAGGTTCGATCACCCAGAATCTCCAGCACGTCTTTGAGCATGACCTCCACTCGGTGGGGCGCCTCAAGGAATATCATGGTGCGGGCTTCCTCAGCCATGTCTTTCAACTGCTGTCTGCGTTTTCCGCTCCGGTTCGGGAGAAAGCCTGCGAAGACAAATTGCTCTGCAGGAAGACCAGAGACCGAAAGGGCGCTTATTATGGCGGAAGGCCCGGGGGCAGGGCTTAACCTGAGGCCGGCCTTCAATACAGCGTCGGCAAGATAAGAGCCAGGATCGGATATGCCGGGAGTCCCTGCATTGGTGACAAGGGCTATGTCGCGGCCATGTCTCAGTATCCTCAGAAGTTGATCGGACTTTGTCTTCTGGTTGTGCTGGTTGAGACTTGTTATCTTTGCGGATATCCCGTAGTGGGCGCACAATTGCCTGGTGTGGTCTGCGCCTTCGGCAGCAATTAGACCCACTGCCTTTAGTATGCTCAGAGCCCTTGCCGTGATGTCATCAAGGTTACCAATAGGGGTTGCCACCACATAAAGGGTTCCGCTCTCAACGACGCCTGAGTCTTTGCTTTGCTTCACAACGGACTCTTCAGTAGGCCGCATCAAAAGCGTTTCTGATAATCTCGATATCAGGGCCGTCTTCGCCAAGTCCGATGGCCACCACATCAAAACGCGCCTTTTTGTCGAGACATCCGTTTGTCTTCATATAATTCAGGGCAGCTTTTGTTATCTGACGCTGTTTTCTATGATTGACGGCCTCTTTTGCGGCTGCGCTGGGGCATCCCTTTCTGGTCTTTATCTCGATAAATACCAGCACACCTCCTTCAGTGGCTATGAGGTCTATTTCGCCTAGTCGGCAGCGATAGTTGGCGCAAATTTTCCTATAGCCTGCGCGTTCAAGTGCGACGGAGGCCAACTCCTCACCACAGCGTCCTAGATCCAGTCTCTCCTTTGTCAAGGCTGCGAACCCCTTTGAAGCTATTCCTGTGAATCGGGCTGGGGCCTAATCGTCTTATGGCGGCAAGATGCTCTTTTGTGCCATACCCCTTGTGCCTGTCAAATCCGTAGCCGGGATAAAGTTCATGATAAGATCGCATTACCCTGTCCCGGTAAACCTTTGCGATTACAGATGCTGCGCTTATACTCAAGGAGCGCTGGTCGCCCTTGGTGAGGCACCTTTGAGGCCTTGATAGAGAAACGGTCTGAAGTCCGTCAACAAGGAGGAAGTCAGGTTCGGGATCAAGCCCTAGAACCGCCTTTTTCATAGCGGCAAGGGTTGCCTTGAGTATATCGCTGTCGTCAATCTCAGCGTTTGAAGAAACCCCGACGGCAGCGGATAGAGAAGATCGCAGAATCTCCGGAAAGGCATCATCCCTCTCCTTCTCAGTCATGGTCTTGGAATCGCGAACGCCTGGGAGTTCAGGATCAGAGCGAAGAATAACCGCTGCCGCAACCACAGGTCCCGCCAGAGGCCCTCGCCCCGCTTCATCAATCCCAGCGATAAGCCGGTAGCCTCTGTTTTCGAGCGCCCTTTCGTAGAAAAGCGTGTCTCCCGGGAGTTGAACTTCTCCCTCCGAAAACAGGAGCCGCTCATTGCTGATGGAGCGCAAACCTGCCGACCGCATGCCCGGGCTATCTTTTTTCCTTGATCCTTGCCGCCTTGCCCCTCAGATCCCTTAGATAATACAGACGTGATCTTCTGACACGGCCTCTGCTGATAATTTCGACCCTGTCAATCAAGGGACTGTGAAGGGGAAATATCCTCTCAACCCCGACACCGTAAGACACTTTCCTTACGGTAAATGTCGCTCCAACCGTGCCTTTTCTTTTTCTTATGACAACTCCCTGAAAGACCTGGATTCGTTCCTTTTCGCCTTCCCTGATTTTAGCATAGACGCGGACGGTATCTCCGGTTGTAAAGGAGGGAATATCGCCCCTCATCTGCTCTCTTTCGATAATTTCAACAACGTTCATAATGACCTCCTCAAAAACTCCTGTCGGCTATCCCGCAATTCTATCAAGGATTATCGCCGCAGCACTCCTCACTGATAAATGATTGTATGACGACCTTCCCATAACAGGCTCAAGGGTGTATTGGGCCCGCATCAGTAAATCCTTATCCAGCCCCCAGCCCGTTCCGAAAAGGAGAAAGAGCACCCTGCCTTCATTGACAAACCTTCTGGCCTCTCCATAGGAAAGGGGTTTGGCCTCATGGCGGGAGGCATCTGTCGCAACTATTGTAGGTGCCTCATTTTCAATGGACTCTATATCGGTTACGGCTTCATCAATAGAGTCCACAACCGACATCAATTCAAGCGCCTCTTTCCTGTCTTTGTTGTACTGAGCGCCGAAACCCGAAGTCCAGTGGGCCTTGACCTTCTCGGCAAGATCCCGCTGGTCTTTCAGAGGATTAATAACAAAGAATCTCGATACGCCGTATGTCTTTGCAGCTCGCGAAATATCGTGGAGATCTGCCACGGTTATCGCTGAAGCTATCGTTTTCCCTTCCTTGTTGTAAACAGGATAATGAACAAGGCCGAGATACAACCTCACCTGGGCGTTACCTCCGCTCAAACTTCGAGTGCTTATGCGGCTGTAAAGGATTCAAGCGATCCGGGACCTCCTGCACGCAATCCTTCCAGAAAAATCAGATCATCTTTCCCAAGGTCAGCTTTTTCGAGAAGATCGGGCCTTCTCTCAAATGTGCGCCTCAAGGCCTCCTTTCTTCTCCATGACCTTATACTGGCATGATCTCCTGAAAGAAGGATTTCAGGTACCTCTAACCCCTCAAATACCCTGGGCCTCGTGTAGTGAGGATACTCCAGAAGGCTACCTTCAAAGGAATCCTCCAGGCTCGACCTCTCGCCCCCAAGCGCTCCGGGCAGGAGACGGCATACCGCATCCATAATTATCATCGCGGGCAGCTCCCCTCCCGAAAGGACATAGTCCCCCACAGATATCTCTTTTTCAACAAACAGGAGCCGGACACGCTCATCAACACCTTCATACCTTCCACAGATCAGAATTATCTCATTGAGCGAGGAAAGCTCCCAAGCCAGTTTCTGATTAAATCTCTCCCCTTGAGGTGAAAGGAGGATGACAAGACTCTTCTCCGCCCTTCTTTCTAAGGAATCCATTGCCCTCGAGATTGGACCAGGCATCATTACCATGCCGTTACCCCCCCCATAGGGACGGTCATCCGTGGTCTTGTGCGCTCCTCTTGCGTAGTCCCTTAGATTAAGCACTCTGACATCAAGAAGGCCGCTTTTCACGGCACGTCCTGTGATCCCTTCTTTCAGGAAGGCGGAGAACATCTCGGGGAATATGGTGAGCACATTAAAACGCATCGTGATCAATCAACCCCTCCGGAAGAGCTACAACAATTCTTTTCCCTTTCAGGTCAATCTCTTTGATTACTTCCTGAGTGGCAGGGATAAAGATTTCATCCTTGCCGCTGTTCAAGACAAATAGGTCCGTCCCTCCTGTGGGCAGAATGCGGGTAATTAATCCCAGAAAATTTCCGTCCGTATCTAAGACCTCAAGACCGACTATCTCAAACCAGTAAAATTCGTCTTCTCCGCGCTTGAGATCGGATTTTCGAAAATAAAGCCTGGCCCCCTTGAATTCCTCTGCCCCTTCTCTGGTTTCCACTCCTCCAAGTTTAAGGAGCACCCCGCTTCTGTAAAGGCGAGCGAATTCAACGGGGTAGATACCGGTCTTTCCTGAACCCTTTTCGGCTACGACAGTGCCGACCTCTGAAAAAGAATCCTCAGATTGGGCAAAAGAGGCAATGATCAAGGCCCCCTTGAGGCCGTAACAAGACCTGACTTCCCCAATCAGAATCAATTCATCGGATGAGATACCGCCCAATATTATTCAATGATCTCAAGAAGTGATCGTTTCTTGATCTTGGTCGAAGCAGCGCTGAGAATAGTACGCATGGCCCTGGCTGTGCGGCCCTGCTTACCTATTACTTTCCCAAGATCTTCCTTTGCGACCTTAAGTTCAATAACAGATGTCTGTTCTCCCTCTATTTCCTTGACGGCAACGTCAGCGGGCTTGTCCACCAGCGCTTTAGCAATATACTCGATCAAATCCTTCATCTCGACCACCTCCATGTATCATTTCAACATGACGCAAGCTTAAGCCGCCTTCGATTGAGATGACGCCAAACCCCGTTTCTTGATAAGAGAGCCCACAGTCTCAGAAAGCTGAGCGCCCTTGCTCAGCCAGTCCTTGAGTCTGTCTTCCTCTATCTTCAAGACTTCAGGGTCTTTCGTCGGATCATAATAGCCTAGAATCTCGAGAAAACGACCATCTCTGGGGCAGTCGGAAGATGCTGCAACCACCCTGTAGAAAGGTTTTTTCTTGGATCCCATGCGAGTAAGCCTTATTTTAACCTGCATTTGTTTGAGTCCACCTCCTTCCTTGATAAGTTAAGTTCTAATGATAATACATCGGTTTGCCAGGCCGGAGTTTATCAGGCCCCCGGGAAAAGACTTGGTTCAAACTCCCGCCCCGGTGCCGATTCGGTCTCCGGCCGGATCTTCTCTTGGTTTATATGAAAATCCCCTTTTCCTTTACCTCTCCCCCTCGACGGGGGAGGGATGGGAAGTATTGAAATGCCGCACGTCATTCCGGACTCGGTCCGGAATCCGGGTCGTCATTCCGGCGCAGGCCGGGAAAAGACTGGGTACCGGCTCCCGGATCGGGGTCCAGGACAGGCTATGCCGGTATGACTATCTATTTTCAAATAAACCGATAATCAGCCGAGAAGAGATGGCAGTTTTTTGAAACCCTTCTTTGTCACTTCTTCCATGATTTTCTTTGTTTGAGCAAAATTTTTCAACAGTCTATTTACATCCTGAACGCCTGATCCGCTTCCTTTTGCGATCCTGAGCCTCCTGCTCCCGTTAATGATCTTGTAATTGCGTCTCTCCTGCCTCGTCATCGAATTGATTATGGCCTCCGTCCTTACAAGTTCTTTGTCGTCAGGCTTCAACTGTTTCAGGGCCTTTAACTGCCCTATGCCGGGGAGCATTGAGAGAATCTCTTGCAGAGAACCCATCTTCTTGATCTGCTGCAACTGAGTTCTGAAATCCTCAAGATCGAACTTGCTCTTCCTGAGTCTTTCCTGAAGCTTCAATGCCTCCGTTTGATCAAGCTCGCTTTGTGCCTTTTCAATGAGGGAGAGCACGTCTCCCATTCCCAGTATCTGAGAGGCCATTCTTTCCGGAAAAAACGTCTCCAGGGCCTCTACCTTTTCGCCTACCCCTATGAACTTAATAGGTTTTTCGGTGACCGATCTTATGGAAAGTGCGGCCCCTCCTCTGGCATCTCCCTCCATTTTTGAGAGTATTATCCCGGTAAGGGTAAGCCTTTCATCAAAGTGCTTTGCAACGTTCACAGCATCCTGGCCGGTCATTGCGTCTGCCACAAGGAGAATCTCATTCGGGTGCACGGCATCCCTGATGCGCACCAGTTCATTCATCAGCTCTTCGTCAATGTGGAGCCGTCCCGCAGTGTCAATGATAAGGATGTCGGCCCCCTCCGCAGAAGCCTTCCTGAGAGCATCCAAGGATATGTCTTCAGGCTTCATCGCTGTGGTTGAAGGATAAACGGGCACATTTATTTGCCGGGCCAGGGTGGTGAGCTGATCAATGGCTGCCGGCCTGTAAACATCAGCGGGAACCAGATATGGATGCCTGCCCTTCCTGTGCAACTGCATGGCAAGCTTAGCCGCAGTGGTTGTCTTGCCGGATCCCTGAAGACCGACCAGCATTAGAGGATGCGGGGGCTTCCCGGAAAATTTCAGTCCCTCTTCCTGGCCTCCCATGATCCTTGCCAGTTCTTCACTGACGATCTTGATCACCTGCTGGCCAGGGGTCAGGCTGGAGAGAACTTCCTGCCCAACGGCCCTCTTACGAACCTCCTCAACCAGGCCCTTTACTACCTTGTAGTTTACATCGGCCTCAAGCAGGGCAAGGCGAACTTCTCTGAGCGCCTCCTGAATGTTGGCCTCGCTCAGTTTCCCCCTGCCTGTTAATTTCTTGAAAACACGGTTAAGCTTATCTGTCAGACTCTCGAACATAGCCTTCTTTACCCAGTGTCCATCCGGAAATGAGATAGTTTCGTCGAGTTCAAGGCGGGCGATAATTTTAACCACAGGAATACATTGACGTATTTCGAGGATTAAAATTTGAGTCCAACGCCGAAATCGGTGAAAATAGCCATTTCCGGATGGGCACTACCTAGTTGTAAACGAACAGTATATTAGCACAAATACAAATCTGTCAATAGCATTTTACGGGAATACCATAACGCTGCGCTCGATTTTGGTACATTTATATTCTATTAGATCATTTGCTCCGTTCTCAAGTAAAGGTGTTTTTGCAGTTGCCAAGGCATCGGCTAATCTCTAATATCACCCTTGGCGGCTTTTAAAGGACAGGGCCATTTACCGATCTGCCTGCAGGTGCGGTAAAGGCAGACAGGTGATGAGTATGGAAGATGCTGAAAGGGCTATCATATTTCCTGCGGCCGGGCGCAATGCTCCTTCGTCGGCCTCCGATGTTATTATGGCAATGACCCGGTGGGACCTGTCCATGCTGGTAGATATGGCATGCGCTCAAAAGGTTGCGGGCGGAATTGGAGGGCTTTACAGCATTTATCGCTCGGGGCAGGGGGATGCCGGTCGCTCCTTTGATATCGCAGGCCCTTTTCTGGGTGCACCCCAGGCGGTTATCGGCATGGAGCAGATTATTGCGCGGGGAGCAAGCCGTGTTTGGATCCTTGGCTGGTGCGGTTCTTTGCAGCATGAGATAAGGATAGGGGCATTGCTCGTTCCGGATGGGGCGGTCTCGGAAGAGGGAACTTCCGCCCATTATTCATCAGACGGGACAATTCCCGGCCCCGACATGGAGATGGGCGGCATGATCTGCGCTGGGGCGGCTGCTCGCGGGATAGAGATACACAGGGGATTGGTCTGGACAACGGACGCACTCTACAGAGAGACCGCATCCAAGGTGGCCTACTATCAGAGGAAAGGTATATTGGCGGTGGAGATGGAGATGTCGGCCCTTTTAACGGTAGCGGCCTATAGAGGGGTTTCGCTTGCAGGGCTTTTAACGGTGTCAGACGAACTTTCCTCTCTTAAATGGAAACACGGTTTTGGAAGCCGTGAGCTGAAGAACGCCACTAGGCAAGCTTGTCTCATAATGATTGGATCGGCCTCCGGAGAAGGGTTTTCTCCATTCGTGCAGTAAATCAGGGTTGTCGCTATGGAAGATATCAACAAAGAGATAAAAGAGCTTAGGGAGGCGATAGAGCACCATAATTATCGTTATTATGTCCTTGACTCTCCGGAGATATCAGATGCCGAGTATGACAGGCTTTTTAAGAGGCTTGTGTTACTTGAAAAGGAGCATCCTGATTTGGCAGCGCCTGATTCTCCGACACAGCGGGTAGGCGCACCGAGCCAGAGTGCCTTTTCAGAGGTAAAACACAGAAGGCCGATGTTAAGCCTTGAAAACTGTTTTTCTTACGAAGAGGTAAAGGAATTTGACCAGCGGGTCAAAAAACTTCTGGTAAAAGCCTCGGCTATCGGGCAATCGGAGTCCCTCGAATATACGGTAGAGCCTAAGATAGACGGTCTTGCAGTTGAACTAGTCTATAGAGGGGGATTGCTCGTATCTGCGGCAACGAGGGGCGACGGTTACGTGGGGGAGAATATTACCGCAAACGCAAAGACAATTCTTGCCGTCCCTTTGAGGCTAGAGAAGAGGCCGGGAAGCACTGCAATACCTGATCTCCTCGAGGTGAGGGGGGAAATATATATGGAAAAGGAGGCCTTTGATATCCTCAACAAATCCAGGACCGTAAATGGCGAGTCCGTTTTTGCCAACCCGCGGAACGCCGCAGCCGGGTCGGTGCGGCAGTTGGACCCGAAGGTCACCGCTAGAAGGTCCCTTTCGATGTTCTGCTACGGAGTAGGCTCTCCTGATGGGGCGGAATGTTTTACGCAGTATGAGCTTATGATGAGGCTGCAGGGTTGGGGATTGCGTATCAACAGAGCATTGATCAAGGTCTGCAGGAACCCGGAGGAGATAATTCTCTGCCTGGGGGAAATTGAAAGGGACCGGGAAGGTCTCCCTTACGAGATAGACGGAGCAGTGATCAAGGTAAACCGTTTGGATCTGCAGGATTTGCTTGGAGAGAAGGCAAGAACCCCAAGGTGGGCGCTTGCCTATAAATTCAAGCCCAATCAGGAGACTACCAGGATAACAAAGATAGAGGTGCAGGTAGGAAGGACCGGAGCCCTGACTCCTGTTGCCCATCTTGAGCCTGTTTCAATCGGGGGCGTGGTCGTAAGGAGAGCTACCCTTCATAATGAGCAGGAGATTGCCAGGAAAGACATCAGGGAAGGCGACAGGGTCGTGGTACAGCGGGCGGGCGATGTCATACCCGAGGTAGTAACTGCAATACATTCTGTAAGAAACGGCACGGAAAAGCCTTTTTCCATGCCTTCGGAATGTCCGCTCTGTGGAACCGCTGTAGTCAGGCGTCCTAATGAGAAGATCGTTGAATGCCCGAATGCGGGATGTCCGGGCCGTGTCAGGGAGGCCCTGAAGCATTTTGTTTCACGGAGGGCAATGAATATTGACGGTATTGGAGACAAAATCATAACTCAGCTTTACGAAAGGGGCATGGTTAAGGATCCTGCGGATATCTACGCCCTTACTTTTGAAGACATCATGAAACTGGATAAGATAGAGGATAAGGCGGCGGGGAATCTGATCGCAGCAATAGAGAAAAGCAAGTACACAACCCTTTCAAGATTTATATATGCTCTCGGTATAAGGCATGTAGGCGAGAGTGTGGCTCAGTTGCTGGCCGATTCCTTCGGAGACATAGGTTTGCTCACAAAGGCCACAGAGGAGGACTTGACTGCCATTCCGGGTCTTGGGCCTGAGATATCAGGAAGCATTATTTCTTTTTTTGATGATTCTACTACCAGGGATATGGTGGACAGGCTTCTAGGCGCAGGGGTTAGTTTCGAGGAGACTTTCGTCAGGGAATCTCCCGTATCCGGTAAGAGCTTTGTAATCACAGGCACCCTTGAATCAATGAAGCGATCAGAGGCCCAGGAACTAATTGTCAGAAGAGGAGGCCGGGTTTCTTCCACCGTAAGCAAGTCAACGGATTTTCTGGTCGCGGGGCAATCGCCTGGCTCCAAACTGGATAAAGCTAAGAAGCTGGGCGTCTCCATTCTAAGCGAAGACGGTTTTCTTAGGCTTCTGGAGATATAGCTTATGGAAAACACCCGAATAAGGCTTAGGATCGAGGGCAGGGTTCAGGGGGTCTGGTTCAGGGAATCTACCCGCAGGCAGGCGCAGGCACTGGGCCTCAAGGGGTGGGTAAGAAACCGTCCGGACGGCTCGGTTGAGGTGCTTGCCGAGGGACCGGCACATGCTGCTGATAAGCTTATTGAATGGTCGCATCAAGGCCCTCCTGCCGCTCGTGTTGACAGGGTAAAGATATCGGAAGAAAAATGGAAAGGGGAGTTTGACTCCTTTATTATTTCGAGATGAGGTAAGAGACATTGAGAAGACTTAATCTTATTTTTCTTGCTGTTCTTCTGGCATGTTGCATAATTGCTGGAGGCTGCGCCGGCCCGGGAAGCATAATAAAGGCTATTTCACCCGGTAAAGCCCTTCCTAAGAAGAGAGTTTTGGTGCTTCCTTTCAAGGATCAGGCCGGCTTTTCCACGAAGACATTGGAAAAGCTCAGCAGCGACTTTATAAATCATTTGAGGTCTTCTCCACTCTTGATTGTCTTTGAGCCAACCAGCGCTTTCAAGCCCGGCGAGAGTTCGGCCGGATATAAAGGGCCCGATGCCATACCTCTTTCAGTGCTTCGGAAGGCAAGCGATATGGGCATGCAGGCGGTTGTCTCAGTCCGAATAAATGCGCTTGAGATAACTACCGGGAAGACTGGTATCTGGCCCTTTAGAAGGGTTAAAAAGTTTTACCGGGCCGGTGTGCTCCTGGATATCTTCGATACCTCCACCCGCACGCTTGCCGAGAGCGGGCTGATGGAAGACGAGATTTCAGTAAGGGTGGAGGAGGATTCGGATCAGGATATCAAGGAGATCATGGAGCAGATTTCAAGCGAAATTATGCCCAAGCTATTTTCGAAGCAGGCAAAGACAGCGGTGAAGAGGCTTGCCGCTATTGCCTGGTCAGGACGAGTACTGGCCGTTAAGGAAGGGCAAATTGAAATCACCGGGGGCGAGGATGTGGGACTCAAGCCGGGGGACATACTGGATGTCTTTTCACGGGGAGAGGAGATAATCTCCGGAAACGGAAAACCTGTGTATCTGCTTGGAAGGAAGCTCGGTTATGCTAGGATAGTATCTGTGATGTCCGACCGCTCGATGGCCTCTCCTCTGATGGAAATGGATCTTTCCTATGCGGAAAGTGTCTATTTCAGACCGTAGCCAAGGAGGCCTCTTGCATGCTCAAGCGCGCTCCGGGTTATCTCTCGGCCTCCAAGAAGCCTTGCTATCTCAAGCACCCTTTCATCAGGATTTAGAGATGATACGGTGGTGCGCGTCCTTTCATCGGCAATTTCCTTCCGCACAAGATAATGCGAAAGGCCTTTGCTGGCTATCTGCGGCAGATGGGTGATACAAATGACCTGATGAAATCGGGAAAGCGTGAGGAGTTTTTCCCCCACCACATCCGCCTCCGCCCCGCTTATCCCCGAATCAACTTCGTCGAAGACCACTGTTTCAATAGATGCGGTTCCTGCAAGTATGGTCTTCAAGGCCAGCATGATCCTAGATAGTTCCCCTCCGGAAGCTATCCTTGAAAGGGGCTTTATGTCTTCGCCGATATTGGCTGCCATCAGGAACTCGACGTGGTCCATCCCATCCGGCCCGATTAGTCCGGTCTTCGATCTATCCTCGGAGCCTCTATCCTGAAAGATAACCTTAAACCTCATTGCCTTCAGATGAAGCTGATCCAACTCCATTTCAACGGCCTTTTCCATCTCAAGAGCTGCTTTCTTTCTCTTATCTGAAAGCCGACGGGAGGCTTCCACAAGCCTTCTCTCGGTTTCCTCTTGCCTGGCAAGGAGTTCCTTCAAGACGGATTCTTTTTCCTCCCCCTCCCTTTCAAGGGACTTTAGCGCATCCTTTTTTTTCAGGATATCTTCTATGGTTGGTCCGTACTTTCTCTTCAGTCTTGCCAGTATTTCAAGTCGCTCCATTATCTGGTCAAGCCTTGCGGGCTCGTAGTGGAGTCTTTCCTTCAGGCCTCTAAGTGTGAAGGCGGCATCTTCTATCCTGGCCGCCGCATCTTGAAGGAGGATGGCTATTTCAGCAAAGGCCTTTTCAATCGCTGCTCCCCTTTCTATCCTCTTAAGGCACTGGGAAATGGAAGATGTTATGGATTCAGGATCTTCATATAGAGTTCTGAATGCCTCCTCAGCGGTTTTCTTGAGTTCTTCGGAGCTTTGAATCCTCTTCTTCTCTGCATTCAATTCCAGGTCTTCGCCGGGCGACGGTGAGGCCGTCTCGATCTCTTCCATCTGGAAAAGCGAAAGCTCTTTTTCAGCCTTACACCTGGATATCTCCTGTCCAAGAGTTTCAACATCCTTGCAGAGTCTTTGATAAGCCTTATATAAATCGCTTACCTCTTGCCTTTCGCCTGACAGAGCTGCGAATTCGTCCAGCAGAAAAAGATGGTTTTCCGGTTTTAGGAGGAGCTGATATTCGTGCTGACCCGATACGCTCATAAGCCTTCCTCCGACCGCCGATAGCATCTGCAGGGTTGCCATGGCTCCGTTTATGAAAACGCGATTTCTGCCTTCCTGGGACATGGTTCTTTTGATGAGAAGCTCTCCTTCGAAGGGAATATCCATTTCGTCAAGGATATGTTCCATGGGGCTGTTTTCAGGCAGGATGAAAAGGGCCTCTACCCTGGCCTCACGGCATCCCGTGCGGATAAGTTCGGAAGAGGCCCTGCCTCCAAGGATCAGGTTTGCCGCGTTTATGAGGATGGATTTTCCGGCGCCGGTTTCGCCTGATATTACTGTGAGGCCTGGCTGGAGGGGGATGCTTAAATCGTCAATGATAGCAAGGTTGTTTATGCTCAGATGCGCAAGCATGTTGCTAGGAATTCTCCCAGGTCACCCTCAAGACCTCCTGGTAGGTTGTGGTTCCCTCTTTCAGTTTCAGTAGTGCGTTTTCTCTCAGGCTCACCATTCCCTCCCGCCTTGCCGTTTGCCTGATGGCTGACTCGTCTGCATTCGATGTGGTAAGTCTTCTGATTGAATCGGAAAAAGGGAGTATCTCAAAGACGGCTGATCTTCCGAGATAGCCGGTGCCCCTGCATCTTGGGCATCCTGCTCCCCTTTCGAGTTGAATCATATCCTCCTCTTCGCCAAGGTCAAGACCAAGAGTGCAGAGTTCAGAGTTTGCCATACTGAAGGACTCCCTGCAATGGGGGCAGATAGTTCGGACAAGTCTCTGAGCGACCACACCCACAAGGGATGCCTTTATCAGAAAAGGAGGCAATCCCAGGTCGAGCATTCGGGTTACGGCCGATGCGGCATCGTTGGTATGCAGGGTTGACAGGACGAGGTGGCCTGTGAGGGCGGCCTGTATGGCATTTTCCGCTGTCTCAATATCCCTTATCTCACCAACCATGATGACATCGGGATCCTGTCTCAGGACGTTTCTTAAAATGCTCCCGAAGGTGACTTCAATGGCCGGTTGGGCGGCTATCTGGTTGAAGTCCTCGTGCACCATTTCAATTGGGTCCTCAATTGTCACCACGTTTATCTCAGGGCTTGAGATGCGGCGCAGGGCCGAATAGAGGGTGGTGGATTTCCCGCTCCCGGTAGGTCCGCATACCAGGATTATACCATGCGGCATTCCTATAAACTGCTCGAATCTTTCCAGATCTAGCGGCGTAAAACCCAGCTTTTCCAGATCCTGGAATAGCACGGCCGGATCCATTATACGCATTACCACCTTTTCCCCGAAGGCAACGGGTATGGTCGAAACCCTTATTTCCGCCTCAACCGATCCTCTCTGCACCTTTATCCTTCCGTCCTGGGGGCGCCTCTTTTCGGCCATGTTCATCCTGGAGAGGTTTTTTATTCTGCTCACAAGGGCGGAGTGTACCACCTTGGGTAGTGTATAGACCTTATGGAGTATTCCGTCTATACGCATTCTCACTATTGTGGATTCCCTCTTTGGCTCCAGATGGACATCGCTTGCCCGTTGCTCAAAGGCATAGCTCAGAAGGTGATTTACCGCGTTTATAATGTGCTGATCGTTACCGGGCAGTTCTTCGGTGGATTTGACCTTCACGTATTGCTCAAGGTTTCCCAGATCAACAAGGGGTGCGGCAATCTGGTTCTGGGCTGCTTCTATAGACCTCTTGAAGCCGAAGAATTCTTCGATAGTCTTAAGTATATCGGATTTTGGGGCCACCACCGGCACAACCTTCTTGTGGCTGGCCCTTCCGATATCTTCCAAGACCTCAAGGTTGAAAGGATTTACTGTCGCAACGGTAAGATTATCGCCTTCCGATGAAAGCGGCACAGTGAGATGTTTAACGGCAAAAGACCGGGTAATTGAGCCAGTTACAGCGTTCATGTCAAGCTTTACAGGATCAATCTTCTTGAAGGTTATGCCCCAGGAGGAGGCCATGGCCTGATAGACTGCATCTTCATCCAGCATCCTTTCAGGGAGGTCCGCTCTTGCAAGCCTCATGGCGATAATTACATCAACGATGGTTACAGGTCCCGCCTCTCGGGCGCATGTCTTGCCGGAAGACCTGCCGGTAGCCGCCAGAAACTCGAGTTTTCTCTGGAGACCTTCTCTCTTCTTCAGTATCTCTTCCTTTTGTGCCTCGGAAATAAGACCCTGATCGAGGAGTATCCGACAAACATTTTGCGGTGAAATGGTATTTTCGGAGCTGCCCGGCATTTCATGACTCCCTGAACCGTTGCCGGCAGTTTATCATCTTGCCGGAGTTTATGTGGAAATGCCCCTTCCCTTTATTCCTCCCCCACGACGGGGGAGGGAGGGGTGGGGGTTAGTCAAAGAGAGGCTTGCACCTTTATCTAGTGTCCATCCGGAAATGAGATAGTTTCGTCGCGTTCAAGGCGGGCGATAATTTTAGCCACAGGAATACATAGACGTATTTCGAGGATTAAAATTTGAGCCCAACGCCCAAAATCGGTGAAAATAGCCATTGCCGGATGGACACTATCTAAGTGAATGCTCCGGCTCGATCAACCAGAGGGCAGCAACAAGGCCATCTGAGCCTATAGTAAATCCTACCATGTCACCTGCCTTAAGGATTTCCCTGGCCGCCCTCTGACTCCTCTTTGTTGAAAAGGTGTAGCGGGGGGAGAGTCTTAGGAGCCGGTCGTTTATTACAATTTCATCTCCCTCTATCCGGTCAACTCTGCCGAAACCATCAAATTCATTGGGGTAATAAGATGGAAGCACCATCTCCGGCCTGTATTTTCTCTGGGCATCGGAAGGATCAGGAGTTAACAGAGTCAAGGCAAATATACAGGGGAATACAAAGCAAGCCAATATTCTATAACCATTTTTTATCATGTCAGGCTCCTAGTTCCGGGGTAAACGCTAATCGTAACTGCTCAGGCTGTCAGGTTCACGGTTAGTTGGCTTTTTCATATTCCTTGAGATAGTTGATGAATCCACGAATGTTAATCCTGGCTTCTTTGTTAACCAATACACTTTCCGGGTCAATTCACGTGCCGGTTGCCGGGCCATAATATCTTCAAACCGTTCAATCTTCATCGCTCTCTAACCTTGAACCGTGAACCCTTGAACTTTGAACCTGAGTAGTTGCCGCTAATCTATTGTGTTACCTCAAACCAGGAAGTGATCCCTACCCTCGCGGCCCTTTCCCTGACCATCTCTATGACACCCCTTGAGGAACTGAAGTATTTTATTTCATCCACCCCTCGTATAAGAATGGTCGGAGGGAGAAGCCTGCCGGGCCTTTGAATGCCGGTTGGGGAGACCAGATCCGGATTTTCTTCGGTACCTATGTTGATCTGGTCGTCCGTGTCTATGAACAAATCATTATTTATATCGAAGTTTGGCCTGGGTAGCCTCCCGCCATTGCAGGCATCCATCTCCATCACAAAAGACTCTCCGCCTGATCCGCAAGGGGTGATAGCAGGGGTAAAGGCGATGACAATAGCCTTTCCCTCCCTTATCTGCACGTCGCTTATGACCCTCTCTCCCGTCAGGGGGAGGTCAAAGTACCATCCTGCATGGTTAAGCTCGGTGCTAGAAGGATTCGGCAGCATGGGCGCCATCTCCGTTGACTGGGGATCAGTTTCCGTTTTCCACACGGCTTGTCCATCACTCAGTGTCCTTAGCCCGTAGCCGTTTACCACCCTGGAATCAATCTCTGTCTGCTGGAGAAGCGAAACCGTGTCCGGCTGGTTTGAAAGAGACGGCAATGCCCCTCTCATAAACGTGCCCAGATATTCGGAAGGGTCGCTCGGATCGCTATAGTCCCAGACTCCGTATATGGTCTGAGTCGCGGTGCTTGAAAAGCTTGTCTCACCCAGGTACATGCCGGTTCCGAAGACGACCATATATCCCGGCATCGAGCAGTGGAGCATTACGTCAGGCTTGGAGGTTATTGGTTGAGTTGTTCCTCCCGGCCCCTTTGCCGTAAATAGCGGCCTGGGATTTCCGCTCTCCGAGAAAGAGACGTGCCAGTTGTCGGGATTTGAGTCCCTCAGGTCAAACTTCCACAGGTTGCCCTTTAAGTCTCCTGCAAAGACAAAATCCACCCTGGAATCGTAATCAACATCAATGGCAACAGGGGTGGACAACCCGTTGCATGAGCCTGCCCCAACGTCTATTCTGCGAACAAGCGTTCCCGTCCCGGCATCAAGTATATAGAGCATGGCGCTTCCGGCCAGGCTCTCATAACCGTTTCCGAAGATGACTATCCATGGAGTCGAACCCGAATTGGATTGAGCTATGGTAGCCCTTGCGTATGTAAGACCTATGCCGTCTTTTTCAGCCTGGGGTGTGGCATCCCTTGGATACTCCCAGAGTACCCTGGATGCAAGCGTACTTTCGTCGGTAATGGTTGTTACATCAGTGACATTGAGAGCGAAATAACCCATTCCTCCCTTTCCCATGCCTCCCACCAGAAGGGAAATCTCGTTTCCGCCGACAGAAACCTTACCCTTTACGGTAGGGGTGAGGTCCACAAAAAACCTGTGTGAGTATGAGGGTTCAGCCAGTTCGTGAAGGGTCTGAAAGGAAAAGCTCGGAGCATAGGCGAAAATTTCGTCCCCGGTGTCCGGGTTAAAGGCGTGAAGCAGACCGTCATTGCCTCCTACATATAATCCGGAATAATCTCCGCTTTTGTGAAATACAGGGGCGGAGTTGACGATGTCTCCCAATTTTCTGAATCTGGTCCTTAAGTCCCCTCCGTTCTGCCTTTCGTTAGAGCCGTCTCCCCTCAAGTACTTTACAAGATTTCGGGCCAGGGTATCATCTGCCGCCCAAAGTGGATCAATAGCAGTCTTTTGCTCGGAGGTGAAACTATCGAATCGGAATGGTATCCCTGCCGACCCTGTGTATGTGGCTATCAATCGGTTATCCCATGTCTTGAGCGCCAGCCTGTCGGCCGCCGACCAGACATGATCGGTCGTATTCACTACTCCAGTGTGGGGATCCAGACGGTAGGCCTTGACATCCCCTGCCCAGCCGTCGCTGTAATAGGTCCCCTGAAACATGAGTATATCGTCTCTGATCTTTTCATAGAGTTCGTCTCCGTTTATGGAAACGGATGCCGCCGAACCGATTCTTGCTTCAATATTGCGTATTATGGCAACAAGCGAGTCAACAAGTTCCGTGGGATTGGATGCGCTCAGAAACATGCCTCTCCCGTTTACCGCCGCATGCCAGAGGTCATCAATCTTATTGGCAAAATTGGCGGTCGGATTGGGCCAGGTCGGAAAAGGTCCGTTTACCATGTCATAGTCAGCCGGATTAAGTGAGCCATAGACACCGAAGGCGACACTGTATGTAACCATATGCTGGTGTGTAGCGCTGTCAAATTCATTGACGGGAACAAGGTTATTGAGCCCGCTAGCAAGGTCGTTTTCGTAATAATACATGGCCACATCCGCCAGCGTGTTGGAATATGTATCCGCATAAGGAGCGCCGTTATCCCCATCCACATTGCCGAAACCGGGATCACTGCCGTTGTAATAACCGTCGGTCATCACAATCGCGAAATTCTGCTGGCACTCTCCCCCCTCTTCCGCACTTGAGATGGGGGAAGGCCCAACTCCGCCGTTTTGTCCGTCGGTCGTGTGGAAGTACTGGCCCACATATTTCAGACCCTTTCTGAGGGGGGTACCCACGGCCCGCAGGACGATTCCAAGTGTATATATTTTATTTAGAAGTTCCACGGACTCATCGGTTTCTCCAACCATGACGTTAAGGACGGGCTGGATCAGATAGCCGTTTATGCTTCTGATGCCTACCCTGACACCCCTCAGATTTACTATGGTCTTTGAAATGGCGGCTGTCGCTGTAAGCTCTCTTCTTCTGTAAAAAGAATACCAGTTAGCGAAGTTCTGCTTTTCCTCCGCGTAGCTCCTTGAGGTGACTACATCTCCGGGGGGGGCGGTTGTCGGGAGGAGTTCTCCCTCCTCCACGCGGTCGTCTCCGTCCCTGTCGTTAATCTCGTAGTATTTTACATCACCATCCAGCACAACAAGATATGGTCTTCCTGCAGAGGCGGACCATGCGTAGTAGTGGGCGTTTTTAATGGCTATGGTGGGGCCGGAAGCAGGCACAAACTTTATCGCATCGGCGCATACCCTGTCAGAGTCACCCGTCCTGGTGAAGGATAGTGAAACGACGCCGGTGCTCGGGTCCAGTGTGAATGTACCCAGGAGGTTCCAAAGTCCTCCGTTCAACCTCTGGTTTACCGTGACCGGTGTGTTCCCGCTTACATGGGATACGTTGTAGGTGACGGCAGTGGATCTATAGTTGTTGGCGGTCCACCTGGCATAGACCTGGTATGATCCGGGTGGAAGGCCGGGTGTCCATGTGGCGGTGTAAGGGCCATCCGATGGCGTCCACCAGTAATGATTATTATAGGACTGTGTGTTGGTCGCGGAAGACCAGGCCCCTGTCATTGTGAAGGCCGTATCCTGATTGTCTATTATGATCCCTGCATCCAGCGAGTAATAGGTGTTGTTGAGATTGAATGTAGGGGTCGCCGCGCTTGGATGAGACCTCGGATTGTCGGGATTGGCCGCCGGCATCGTGGGCCACGGCTCATAGTTGACTGCCGGGTCGTAGTACATGCGGTTATAGCCGTGCCACTGGGATTTCCAGAGCATACGGTTGGTTCCGCTCAATATCTGCGAGTAGGTGCCTGTTTTATAGACATTATCTCCAGGGTCATCAAAGACATAGGAATGGCCCTGGAAAAGACCGTCCTGCTCGGGCGCGAGCATCTCCCAGTCCATGCTGCCTGAGTCGTCTAGCACAAACATGATATTTGCGGGCGCAGCAACCACCCTGGCATCAATTGGATAGTCTGCGATGTCGAGGCAGGCCCCTGGGGGAACCAGAAAGGTTGCAAGGATTGAATGATCCGCTGTTATGCCGGTGAATGTATAGCTTGATACGGGGCCTACTGAGACCCCATCAACGATGACATCCTGGATGGAGTTTCCGGCAAAGGGAGTTATGGCAAAGCTCTGGCTGTCTCCCTCCCTCACGACTATGGTTCCGGCCGGGTTTATGCTTCCTCCTATCTCAGCCGAGGCGCTTATGTTGTGATATACGGTGCATTCCGTTACAAAGCTGTAGGTGCCTGTCGAGCTGGCGTTATAGTGCCTTACCGCCACATAATAGGCCCCCGGAGAGAGGTTTCTTTCTATAAGAAAGTTGGTGCTTGGGCCGCTGTTGTTGTCTGAGGCTATGGTCTGGCATGCCCCGTTAAGAAGGGTGCCGAAGGTATTGGTGCCGCCTTCTGAATGGACATTAAGCAGGGAATTACCGGAAAGATCTATCCTGAAATAATCCACGTCTCCCGGCCTGAAGATATTCCCGGCGGTAGTGCTCCCGCAGGCCACAGCGGTTGCGGTTGCGCAGTCGTTTCCGTGGTCGTCAGGCTGGAATTGGACTGAGAGCTGGTACGCTCCTGTCCTGTCTGAATAATAATGGCGGACTCCGACATAATAGGTCCCTGCGGCTACATCCAGCCTTATCCTGAAATTGCGTCCGGCGCCTGCATCGTCATCCGATGTAAGCTCGCTGCATTCGGAATCATAAAGGATTCCGAAGGTATCTGTGTTGCCGGTTGACTGCAGGACCAGGTAGCCGTTGGGCGACAAATCCAATCTAAAGAAATCAATATCTCCCGCCGTCTCTATGTTTCCAGAACTAGTGCTTGTGCTTCCCACGGCGGTCGCAGAGGCGCAATCGTTACCATGATCATCGGCCGAAACGCTTTTCGGGATCAGGAACAAAAACATCACCAACAATAAGGCGATCAACCCGCCGATATGCCTGGTTTTCATCATCGTGATCTCCTTTACATGCCTCCCTCGTGCCTATACTCCGTCAAAAGGCCTTTCTGTATTGAACCCTTACTATGGCATTGCCGTTATTTCTATTTGATCTCCCATAGACCGAGTAGAGATGTATCCGCGAACTGGATACAGACAGAGAGCTTCCAGGAGCGAAACCTTGAAAGGCTGCGCTTAGCCTTGCACCTGGAAGACCGGCAGACGGCACTGCGGTGTTATTCCAAAATGTGTCCCTGAACATGTCGTTTGCTTCATTTATCCCTCCTATACCCTGCAACCAGCCGGGGGCAACGTTAGCAAGATCGGAGTTTTGAAGTGACTGTGCCGCCTCAATGGCGCCTGCCTCCGCCTCGTAGAGGTTTTCCTTATAGGATCTTTCATTGGAGGCCACCTGCACCTCTATTGTCGAGGTATTTACTACTGCAATACCAAGAATGGATAAAAGCACCAGCATGAGCATCCCTAGAACCAGGACTGATCCGCCTCTATCCTGAAGCAAAGCCTTCCATTTCATACTTTTCTCCGCCTTAGCTGTCTGTCTTGTCATAATAATCTAAATACTTGGTTTAACGTATGTTAGTGTGATTATCCTCGCAACTCCATCCCTTCCCTGATATGAGGATGAAACGCTGAGCGTCTTTGAGTTGGCAACAGGGGCATTATCAACAACGTTCCATGTGATGACATATCCCGCGGGAGGCCTAGGGTCTTGGTGATTTCCCTGCGCCAGATCCGGGTGGCCATAGGGGAGGGAAAGAAGAGATTCAATTCTGGCCTCGGCGAGGGATATGCGCTCTGTCAGACGATAGGCGGACGAATTGGCGTTTGTGGCGCCTATCTGCATGGATGCTATGGCAAGGATTCCTATTGCAAATATTGCCACGGCGAGCATTACCTCAACCAGTGTAAAACCTTCGCAATCAACTTTTTCGGCGTTGCGGACGGATATTCTTTTCATTGCCTAGGTTTCCCTTGTTAACCTGTTTCAGATAAGCAGGTTCCTGCACCTGACGATGGAGGTCAAGAGCCTGTGCCTGAAGCCGTTGTTTGGCGTTATTCTTCTGTTTCCGACAACGTATGTGGTGTTATCCAGATGTTTCTGGTCCTGCCTGTCGCTTCTTGCAAGGAGCCATATCCTCACTGCGACTATCCTGTTCAAGGCAACTGGTGATGGGAGTGCTGTTCCCGCGGGGTTATCGAGGAGATCAATGTTACCATCGTCATTGGTATCCAGGCTGCTATCAAGGAGGTTATCGTTATTGCTGTCAAAGGCCCAGATGATGTTTCCTCCCGCACTAACATCAGGAATCTTGTCCCCGTTGTTGTCAAAAGCATAGGCCAGACCCATGGCTATAATATTCTGCGAAAGAAGCTGTCTTCCTCCTCCGCCCACCCGTGGCCCTACCCTTCGGGCAAGGTCGAGATTCCCGTCCGGGGCTGCCACAGGGCTATCGTAGATGCAGTAATAGACTGTTTCATCACCGCCTCCCAAAATTCCGTCTTCAGGGGGCCTGTCTATTGTCATCTCTACACAGGAATTGCCGTTCAAATCGGCAGCATCGTTGATGTTTCTCCGCGTTACATCCGTTATGCCGAAGTTGCCGCTGTCACGAGGGTCATATCCTGCCAGGCGGAGATCACGCTCCATAAAGAAAAGCGCGGCCCTCAGGTTTTGCTGCATGGAGGATACCTCCTGCTGAGCTACATAGGAATCCTGCTGAGAACGATAGGACATGAACATGGCCCCGGCCACCAGCCCTGCAATCACCATTGCCACCATGAGTTCAACAAGCGTGAAACCTTTTGATCTTTCTATGTGTGTCATATCGTAAGCCTGAAGAGCTAATTGATCCTTATATTGCCGGCTGCAGTTACTACAACGCTAAGGGTCCTGGCGTTTGTATTGCTGAAAAACGCCGTCCCGGCCCCAAAGCCTCCCGCGTTATTTCGCGTGAGGCCGTTTCCGCGAAAGGCGATCGCGGGAAGTCCATCGTCATTGTTTGTAAAGGTCAGGCCGTTTCCCCCCCCCTGCGCAGGATCGAATTGGACACCCTGGTAATTTGAGAGGCGGACCCCTGCGACCAGCAACTCCCCGGCGTCGTATTCCACATTGTTGTTCGAATCCACAAAGACCGCATAGTCAAAAACAGTCCCGCCGACCGCCTGGTTGAATACCACCGCGACATTGGTGTTTGACTTTACCGCCGTCATCTTGGCAAGCTGCATGTTGGAGAAAAGATCTCTCGCGGCCATCCTCAGCCTGTAATCCGGGAGCCACCTCAGTATTACAGGGGTAGCAACCGCCGCAAGTATGGCAATAATGGCGATGGTAACCACCACCTCAACCAGGGTGAATCCCTTTTGATCCGCCTCATGCATTTCTTCCAAAGCCTTTGACATTATTGGACACCTAATCATCAAACAAATACAAGCAATTCCCATGCCTGATTTGGATTATAATTTAGCATAAATCCGGGTTAATAAGATATAACAGAAATAATAATCTGGTATCCAAGATGTAAAATTATTTTATACATGATAGATAATTTTACTTATACCGAATATCCGATGTCCATTTATAAAGGCGCTGTCTAATAACGCCGGACCATCCCTGGCATCCGGAGCAGAAAATCCGGGATAGGCCGGACTGAGCCTGGATTGAATGGTTATGAATGCAACCACCAGGCCCCAGAGTCTTCCGGATTATTCATCAAATCCGGTATAACGAATAGCCGGCTTAGTATGATACAATCGGTAAGAAGACAACAGCCGTTTAGGGGAGAAAGTCTCAAAAGGAGAATCGCATGGCGCTTCGTCGGTCAGAACTACTCGATATTCGAATTGAAAAGATGGCAAACGGTGGAAATGGAATAGCCAGGCATGAGGGTATGGTTGTTTTCGTTCCCGGTTCGGTGGCCGGCGACACCGTGAGGGTGATGGTGTCAAGGAAGAAAAAGGAGTACGCAGAGGCTAGAATCATTGAAATCCTTGCCCCGTCACCCCTCAGAATAAACCCGTCATGCCCGCATGCCGAGTTTTGCGGCGGGTGCCAGTGGCAGCATATTGACTATGGTGCACAGCTTTCCTTCAAGCAAGACATTGTCAAGGAATGTGCAGAGAGGATAGGGGGGCTTATAGGAACGCCGGTTCATCCTGTAATTCCATCGCCCAAGGAGTTCAGGTACCGAAACAAGATGGAATTTTCTTTTTCAGACAGGAGATGGGTTCCCCGGCTTGACAAGCCATTGTCTGAATTCCCTTTCACCCTTGGCCTGCATGTCCCGGGTACCTTTAACAAGGTTATTGACATTGAGGAATGCCTCCTCCTACCCGAAGAGGGAAGCGAGATTCTGCGCTCTGCCAAAGCCCTGTTGCAAGATACCAGCGTGCCTGTCTATGGGCTCAAGAGCCACAGCGGTTACTGGCGGTTTTTGACGCTGCGGTATTCAGCCGTTTCGAAGGGGTGGCTGGTGAACATTATAACATCGGATGAGAAAAGAGGGGTACTGCCGGCCGTTGCTGAGAGGCTCTGCAAAGAATTTCCCTCAATATCGGGCTTTGTCCACACTGTTAATAGCAGGAAGGCCGCGATAGCAGCCGGCGAAAAGGAAAGTAGTCTTATGGGCCAGGGCTTTCTTCTGGACACCATAGGCCCATGGAAATTCAGGATATCTGCATCTTCCTTTTTTCAGACAAATTCGCTTGGAGCATCGAGGCTTTATGATACTATTGCGAAATTTGCGGCTCTTAGAGGAAGCGAACAAGTGCTAGATTTATACAGCGGTACCGGCACTATACCTATTTACTTATCCAAAGAAGCCCTCGCGGTAACCGGTATGGAACTTAATGAGCAGGCGGTCATGGATGCCAGAGTCAACTGTGAGATCAACGGGGTTCAAAACTGCAGCTTCATAGTCGGGGATATAAGGGAGCTTCTTAAAGAGGGAAAGGCAACGGCCGAAGTGGTCGTGGCAGATCCGCCCAGATCAGGGATGCACAAGGATGTCACTGAAAATCTCCTTGAGACAGCGCCAGGAAGAATCGTCTATGTCTCGTGCAATCCGGCCACACTGGCCCGCGATCTAGCCCTGCTTTCAAAAGGTTATGAAATATGCGAAATTCAGCCTGTGGACATGTTCCCTCACACTCATCACGTGGAGAGCGTTGCCAGGCTGGAGAAAAAAGGCCGTTGATCATGCGCCTCAGACAGGCCCTGAAACCGCGGCAGCCTTCCGTGAAAGCAGGCGCTAAGGGGGAAATCCATTGGGGCGGTTGAGGCTTTAATCGCCTAGGAAGAGCACAAGAAACCGGTTTCCCCCTGACCGGGCTCGGAGATTTCGTTACGGGTTGGTCGGGGCGAGAGGATTTGAACCTCCGACACCCTGCTCCCAAAGCAGGTGCGCTACCAGTCTGCGCCACGCCCCGAGCGAAATGTATCTAATATAAAGAGCGGGCGCAGTTTTGGCAAGATATTTTAACCCTCGATGTTCATAGGGCAAGAACCTTATCAGGCTTTATCGAGGAGATAGTGTGATTTGGGACGCGGTGGGCAGTACTTTGAGACACTTCTTGACAAGCCCTGTGAGGTAATATAGTCACAGGGCATATCTCACACAGGATTGACGGATATATGGAGGACATTCAGAATCACAGGGATTACAGGAATATTGATATAGACCAGGTCGGGGTCAAGGGTATCAGTTATCCCATAACGGTGCTGGACAAGGATATGGGAGAGCAGCAGACCGTAGCCTTAATCAATATGTATGTAAATCTTCCCCGCTATTACAAAGGAACCCACATGAGCCGGTTTGTGGAGATACTTAATGAACACAGCCGGAGGATATCACTTCAAAACTTTACGGTCATACTCAAGGAGATGAAGGAAAGGCTCACTGCCCAGAGCGCCAGGATGGAAATAAGGTTTCCCTATTTTATCAAAAAAGCCGCTCCCGTGACCGGAGCCGAAGGGCTTATGGAATACAAATGCACCTTCAAGGGCACCCTGGTTGAAAGACCGGACCTCGTTATAATGATAAATGTCCCCATATCAACCCTTTGCCCCTGTTCCAAGGAGATAAGCGACTATGGCGCCCATAACCAGAGGGGAGAGGTAAAGGTGCAGGTCCGCTTCAAGAAGTTTGTGTGGCTTGAAGACCTGATAAAACTGGTTGAGGAATCCGCATCGAGCGAGGTCTATTCGGTCTTGAAAAGGGAGGATGAGAAATTCGTAACAGAGAAGGCATACAGGAATCCGATGTTTGTTGAGGATATCGTCAGGGAGATAGCGCTCAAGCTCGAGGGAGACCCCAATATCACATGGTTCTCTGTCGAGTCTGAAAACTTTGAGTCAATTCATAACCATAGCGCATACGCCTATGTTGAAAAGCACAAGATTTAGAGGCAATCATGGCACAAGATATTAAAGGTATATACAAAACCCTCATGGATGATCACTTTCCGGAAGATATTAGCATCTCCTTTGGAGATCAGGTCTTGCGCTATCGCAAAAGGACCTGGAGGATTCCTGATGAAAAGACAGGCCAACTCATTGAAAAGGGCCTGCGCTACGGAGAAAATCCCGGGCAGGAGGCTGCGCTCTACGAACTGGTGAACGGAAATCTTCTCCTAAGCGGATGCGCGTTCATAGAGCCGGGAAGAGGTCTTGTATCTTCCATCTCAGAAGAAGACATGATCCAGAGCGGAAAGCACCCCGGGAAGATCAACCTGACGGACGTGGATAGCGCCCTCAATATAATGAAATACCTGACCGAAAAACCTGCAGCTGTTATTGTAAAGCACAACAACCCCTGCGGCGTAGCCTGCGGGGAGAGCTTGGTGTCGGCCTATGAAAGGGCCAACAAGGCCGATCGCATAGCAGCCTTCGGAGGCTGCGCAGTGTTTAACCGCTCAGTGGATAAGGAAACCGCAGGCCTGGTCGCTGAGAACTATCTTGAAGTAGTCGCAGCTCCCGATTATGAAGAGGGGGCAGTGGATATTCTCTGCAAGAGAGCCAATCTCAGGATAGTCCGCATCTCCAGGATCGATCGGCTTGCAGAATATGCCTCCTTAAGATTTGTTGATATAAAGAGCCTTATGGATGGCGGCATAATCCTTCAGCAATCCCCCCTCAACCGGATAAGGACGAAGACGGATTTTTTGCCGGCGACTGCCGACCATAACGGCAAGCTCTATTCGGTGGAAAGAGAGCCCACGGACAGGGAATTTGATGACATGCTCTTCGGCTGGCAGGTCGAACAGGGGGTTACGTCCAACTCGGTCATCTATGTAAAAGAAGGAGTTACGGTGGGTATCGGAACCGGAGAGCAGGACAGGGTAGGAGTCGCCGAGATTGCCGTTTACAAGACATATACCAAGTATGCCGACTCCCTTTCCTATACACGATTCGGCCTGCCTTACAAAGATCTGGAGCTTGAGGTCAAGAGGGGACTGAAGGATCGCTCAATTCTTGATGAGATAGACCGTGAGACAAAGGAAGCCAGGGGAGGCCTTATCGGGGCTGTTATGGTTTCGGACGCCTTTTTTCCTTTCAGAGACGGGGTTGATGTCGGAATCCGCCAGGGCATAACGGCTATTGTTCAGCCAGGAGGCTCACTGAGGGACTTTGAGGTAATAGAGGCATGCAACGAGGCAAGGCCCCGGGTGACCATGGTATTTACGGGCCAGAGGGCGTTCAAGCATTAGAAAAGTGCCTGCATGAGTCGGGGCTCAGGTAAATAAAGACATCTGCGATGGCACTCCGACCCTTGAGGGATTAGATATCGCCGTTTTCAAAAAGCCTTATTTTCCCGAATTTGCCGTCGTAGCCCTCCTCCTTTATGACGCGGTTTGCACGCATCCTGGAGATGGCCTCAGCTAAAATAGGCCCGAGCCTTGAGCAGATGGATTCTATCGGGTGATAAAGGAGGATTTCAAGCTCAGGCCCCATTTCGGTGAGCATTTGTTCATATTGATCCATAACCTTCCTTGTGCCCTCACCGCAGTTCATTATTTCAGAGAGTATCTCCGCCAGAGGTATGACGCTCAAAAAAGGCTTTGGAATCAGTGGTGTTCTCCTGTCCGCAAGCTTCATTACGCGGTTGAGGACTCCGACCGTCAGGGCCCGACCGCAGACCGGGCATTTCTCTCCCAAGGCCGCAGTCTGGGCGGGGGCATACCTTATATTACAGTTGCGGTGTCCATCCAGATGGTATTTGCCCTCTTCGGGGAAAAACTCAACCGTACCCTCAAGTCCCTCGCCTGTGGTAATAGCATTCCTTACGGCCGCATAGCTAAGGGATGTGCCGAATACGGTTGCCTCGCGTCCAAGCTTGGTTGCAGAGTGGGCGTCTGAATTGGATATGAGGTTAAGACGATCAAGACCGGAGAGGAGGCGGTTCATGGGAGGGTCGGATGACAGGCCTGTCTCAAACGCCCTTATGTAAGCGGTGAGGTCGCCGAAGCACTCTTCCAGGGTGTCGAATCCTGACTTGGAGCCGAAAACGGAAAACCACGGTGTCCATATATGGGCGGGTATAAGGAGCGATAACGGGTCGCTTTCAAGCATGATCTCAAGAAGATCGCGGGAGTCCAGCCCCAGGATGGGCCTCCCGTCCGATCCTAAGTTGCCTATCCTTTCCAGACGGCGGTTGAATCTCCCAAGTGATTGAAGGCCGGGCATGAGCAGCAGATGATGAACTTTCCGTGTCTTTCCGTCTTTCTTGTAGATGCAGCTTATCTCTCCTGAAAGGATGAACCTTGTCATTCCACGGCACGATTCAGGGATCGCTGAAGATAATGTGTCACTGATCTCCGGTGAGAGACAATACAGGCCAGGCTCGGCCTCACGGAGTTTTTCCTTCAGTTCGCCAACCCAGGCAGGATGGGTGAAATCCCCCGTGCCCAAAAGGGTCAACCCTTTTTTCCTCGCCCAGATGAAGAGGGTTTCCGGACTGAGTCCCTTTGAAGTCGCCCTGGAATAACGCGAATGGATGTGAAGATCTGCCAGGAAGCTCATGGCCTGATGAAAACAGTATCTGAGTCCTCTGTCAATCTGTTAATGCCTGTCAATAAATATGAACACAGAGTTCCTAATTTATAAATAACAGGAATGTATGATTCCCATTAAAAATTATAGCTTTATTATCAATATGATAAAGATTTCACAGCCCCTGTGAACTGATGAAATGAAATATAAACCTGTATAATAGGAACTCCATGTTCCAATTTCATCCTTGTGCTAAGTGTTCGGGGGCTGATATGGCTCATTAGTGCCCATCCGGAAATGGCTATTTTCACCGATTTCGGCGTTGGGTTCAAATTTTAATCCTCGAAATACGTCAATGTATTCCTGTGGTTAAAATTATCGCCCGCCTTGAACTCGACGAAACTATCT